>CAJIAN010000700.1_pt1 | contig 16295 bp, 23 predicted proteins | sample 9199061 | NCBI WGS metagenome assembly CAJIAN01 (sample SAMEA7708264, study PRJEB35096) | sediment metagenome | biome: marine neritic benthic zone biome [ENVO:01000025]; feature: sediment [ENVO:00002007]; material: shallow marine sediment [ENVO:03000034] sea grass bed [ENVO_01000059] ...
GAGCCAGTGCCTTGAATGCCTTCTTATCCGCCTTGCGCATGTCTGCTAGCCATGCAAATTTTTTCGCACCACCTTCCATCGCGATTTCGACGAAGGCGTCACGGGTACCGGATGTTGGCGGCGGACCCATCACACGGATTTCCGTGGCAGGCAGCTTGGCGTCAATCTGATTCCAGTGAGTGTACGGGTTTGCGACGATGGTCTCGGTCCCGTCCGGGTTGGGTACCATCTTTGCCAGAGCCAAGAACACCTGCTGTAGCGTCAGGTTGTACTGTGGTGCTGAACTCGCGTTTGCGATGACGATGCCGTCGTAGCCAATCTTGACTTCGACGATGTCGGTGACACCATTACCGGCACAACGCTCAATCTCAGACTTCTTGATTGCGCGGGATGCGTTGGTGATGTCAGGGTGCTGCACGCCGATGCCTGCACAGAACAGCTTCAAACCACCACCAGAACCCGTGGATTCTACCTTCGGGGTCTTGTGGGAAGTCGAACGACCGAACTGTTCAGCTACGACGGTGCTGAATGGAAACACCGTGGACGAACCTACGATGTTTATGTTATCCCGAGCCGACTGCGCGAACACGGGGAGGGAGATTGCCAATGCGGCAACGAGTCCTATTACTCGCTTCATATTTCATTTCCTCTGTCATTATCCTGTAACATTTCTGGGTTTCAGAATGCACGAAGCCCCAGACGATATTGTCCAGGGCTTCCGGTGATTATTTAGGCAGAGGGTGAGGATTAGTCAACAGCGGCTTTGATTATTGAACGAACTGTCCACGGCTTGAAGAAGGCTGTTGAGATGGAGATGTGGTTCGCTCCCATGTTGCGGTAGTGGACCACGTCGTATAGCGAGTAGATGCCTCCTCCACCGATGATCTTGATGTCGGCTGGCATGTTCTTGCGCGTCCACAAGATGTTGTTCAGGGACATCGCACGCAGCCTGTTTCCACTCTCGCCACCACGCTCCGTCGGAATGGTGTTGCTCATGTGGAAGTGGCGCACACCGTCCCGGTACCCCAACCCCAAGTGCGTCATGCCCTCGGGCCTCGGCGACAGCTTGATGATGACCAAGTCAAACTTCTTGACGAAACTCCGCACCAGCGGATGGTAGGGAGCCTGCCCGTCCACGTTCGGACAGCCCAGGTTCAACTCGACGATGGTATCCGATGGGATAACATCCAGGAAGACCTCGTAGTCATCCTCGATGAGCGGTGCCACGCTGTAAATTTTTCCACGCCGGAACTTGACGTTGCGGATGCCGGGGTTGCGCAGTCCGATGCGGTTGACCCATCCGCCTGGGATGGGTCGCAGGGACTTGAGGGTGTGCTTGATGAGCCCCTTGCGGGGCTCAGCGGTGTAGGATCCCTTGACAGATATAGTTCCCGGAAGGGAGATATAGTTCCCGAACGGGGGCGAGATGATAACTGGTGGCAGCATGCCCACCAAGATAGCACCTTAGTCCATCAATTCAAAGTGCGGACCGTCGATGAACGGGCGTCGGCCTTGGGAACGACGGGCGTCGATGTAGGAGTTCATGGCATCTTCCATGGTGCCATCCCACGTGCGCAGATCCCGAACGGTCCATGCGCCACCCCATCGGATGTGCACGTCGAGTTCGGTGGCTGCTGCCTTGAAGGCGTCGGCGATGTCGTCATACAGCTTCATCTCCCAGGAGACACGAGGACCGATGTAGGCGACGCAGTCCACGGCGCGGCCTTCCAGGTGCTTGGACTTCATGGTCTTGGTGGCACCTTTCGCGAGGTATTCGCGTTGCTGCTCGATGGTGCGCAGACCTTGGGTGACCCCGAAGTCCACGGTGGTGAGTTGGATGGCTCGCTTGGTGACATCAACGAGGCGTGAATCGACGCCCTCTAGGCGTCCTAGAGACCGGCTGCTCAGCTTGAACATGGCGTTTCCTTTGGTGTTGGTGGAGGACGCCAGTATTTAGCTTATGGCTTAGCCTAGTTCGCCGTCTTGTGCATTGATTTCAACGGCTTTGGTGGTGTACTTGCGAATCAGTTCGCCAAGCTCTTCTTCGGGTAGGTCGTGCGCCGCAGCCATCTGTGCAACAAGCTCTTCGTTGCGTCGGTTGGCACGTGCTGCCTGGGTACCGGCTGGACCGGCGTTGTGCACCAGGAGTGCGAAGCTCTCGTCGGAGAAGATGGCCAGGAACTCATCCACGTCAATGGCCAGTTCACGGCGGATGGCCTCACCGTCATCGAGGACGACGATGGCTTGCCGGAGGTCTTCCTTGTCGGCGAGGTCTTGGCGCTTGCTGCCCTGAGAGGCAATCAGGCGGAAGTTCTTGGTGGCTTCCACGTCAGCCTTACGTGCGACCCAGTATGGGACGGACGTGGTGTAGGCGTAGAACAGGATGTCCGGGCGACGCTTGGCGGTCTCCAGCCACGCATCGAAATACTCCTGGGAGAAGAAGTCACCCGACTCGTGGATACGGAAGATGCGAATCTTCTCCTCGGTGTGCTCGAAATGCTCCAGGGAGCGTAGGAACAGATCCACCATGCCAGAGACATCACCCTTCAAACCACGGATGAGGTCAAAGTTGCTCCATCGAATCTTACGGGTTGCAGGCTTGCGTACCTCATCGGAGGCAGCAAAGCAACGCATGTAGTCAAGGTCACGCTGTGCATCGGGGTCGTACTTGTCTGCCTTCGGTGGAGTGAAGCCGGGCTGGTACTCCTGGGGCACGTTGGGCTGACGAATGCGCATGGCCTTCTTCTGGCCGGGCTGCATCGGAAACGGGTCACCAGTCTTGCTGGCGAATGTGCGACACTTGTCCGCGAATGGACACGAGTATCCAGCAGGCAAGCTGATGTATACCACGTCAAAATTTTTCAGTTTCTTGTTGTCTTTCTGAAGCCGCAGAATGCAGTCCTTCTTCTCATCGATTGGGGGCTCTGGTACCGCGTCTGGCTTGACGGCTGCTTGACGTGCACGGATGTGTGCGAACGGGTCGAAGCCGCCTTGCTTCTGCTGCTGTGGCATGGTTGGTGGAGCCACTTCCACGTCGGCCTCGGCGAGCACTGCGCGCTCGGAGTAGAACTGCATCGCGAGGACGTTGAGACGGTCCTCGGTAGGGATGCCGGTCAGCTTGTCGAACTCGACGAACACGGGCACGAGATAGGCACCGCTTCCCGTAGCCTCTTTCAGCTTCGCGATATAGCTTCTCGTGATTGGAAGTCGGTCAATCTGGTCCAGGCGCATCGGGGAAACACTCCACCCTCGTGTGATGGAGTATTTACACAAAATCAATCAACACCAGCGGGCACACGCCCATCGCGACCAGGGTTTCGGCCTCGGCTTCGGTCATGTGCTCGGAGTACATCACCTGGAAGTCCTCGTCCGGGTAGATGTCCATCTCTTGCATGCGCTTTATGGTGCGCGTCTGGATGACTCCATGCGGTGTGCCCCAGTCAACATTGATTGGTATAGCCTGGATGGCGATGAGTTCGGTGCCGGTTCGAATGGGATGATAGATCATCATGGCCTGGGGAACTCTGACAGGTACAGCCATTTGTCAAAATGAATCATCCGTGTAGTAGATGGGGACGCCGACGGCGTTGAGTGTTTCGGCCTCGGCCTTGGTGAGTGGCTTCCAGACGATGGTACCGTTGATTTCGGCGGCTCCGTTGGCGCACCATATCTCTTGGCACACGAACGCTGCTAGCTTGTCGTAGTAAGGATCCTTGCCCATGCCGATGTAACGGCAGATGACGCTTCCCATGCCCATGTGAAAGCGAATCTGGGCACCCGTTTGGATGACATCCTTCTGTCCACGAAAGCACACCACTGCACCCACGCGCTCTGCATACTTGTCGAGGTCGAAAAGGTCTTCTGTAGGGTAAACTGGCAGGTAGAGATTGCTCATCGAGCCATTCCGAGCTTGAGGACTGGGAATAGCTCCAGTTCGGCCCACGTCTCCCACTCGGCTTGAGTGACCTCTTCGAGCCGGTATGAGCCGATGCCTATCAGGGCGATCTCCACGTCCTCGTTGTCTCCAATCAACAGATTGTAGACATGTTGACCGTTGCGGTTCACGGGAGCCATTGAGCCGAACCGTGAGGGGCGCGGGGTACCGATGGACATGTTGCCACGCTCCTTGGCGTTGACCTTCACCAGAGCAATTGGCTCTTCCTCTGGTCTTCCCACGGCCTTGTCCTGCCAGCCTGGGGTAGTTCGCATGACGTAGTGAAGCATTAGACTGGATTCCCGTTCTTGTCTCGCCAGCCCTGCATGGGCATCAGTGCTGGCACGTACATGAATTCCATGCGCGGGAGTGTACCAGTTTAGTCAGGAAATTTCAACAGGATCCCGCCGGGTGCGGAACGCATTTCCTTCATGATTGGAAGGGTCTTGAACTCGACATGGGTGTCATAGTCCATGGGGTGGAGTTCCTTAGTTCGAAGGGAACGGAACTTGGGTGTCTTGTCGGGTTCGTAGATGGTGAAGGTTTGGGGGTTGCCCATGTCGAGCACACCATTCCAAATGCCGATGGTCTCGCCATCGACTTCGAAGGCGAAGTACACTTCTTCCCATCGTGGGGCGTTGGGTTCTAGATCCTTCCATTCGCCGGAGCCTGAGCCATCGTAGACGAGGACTTTGCCGGAGGCGTTGTCGAAGGTGAGGGAGCCATCAGCGGGATTGTGGAGAACGGAATCGCCGATGACCGGGATGGTCAGATTGGAGTCGTCCAAGATGTCCTGCACTCGGGCTGCTACTTCAAGGTCGGGGACGAATGTGGTCATGATGGTGGCGGGGGTGGCTGGATTCGAACCAGTAGCACCGGTTTCAAAGACCGGCGAGGCTCGCCTGACCTCTTAGCTCCACCCCTATATGACTGGGAAAACGGGTACTTTCATGTGGCTGGCCTGCTAGGGATCGAACCTAGAACCTTCCGGGTCAGAGCCGGATGTTCTGCCAATTGAACTACAGACCAAATGGTAGTCGCGGGGAATTTCGAAATCCCGACCTATGCCTTGTAAGGGCACCGCTCTGCCTCTGAGCTACGCGACCAAGGGTATTTATAGTACCTTTCGTCGCGGATTACAAGTTTTCTGTTACGGGATGAGTTCCTTGACTTGCATGTAGGACTTCTGCACGCCCCCGAGGCGTCGTCCTGACGACGTACCGTTGGTGTAGACGGTGGCGCTAGATCCCGGAGCTACGCCGAGACGGAGCTTGAACGTGGTAGGTGACGTGGAGCCCGCCACGACACGGTGTTGGATGGTGAGTACATCACAGAAGTCTGCACCAGTGTAGGCGAAGCAGAGAGCTTCTACTGCACCAGCCGTTGCGTCCTGGAACATTGCCAACACATTGAAGTTTGACCCACTGGTGGTCACTGAAAGCTCAGCCGTAACTTCGAGAATGCTTGCCGCTGATGTTGGTGTGATGGTTACGGTCATGACTTCACTACCCTCGGTCTGTTGAGGGATAGTGTCATCTATGGGAATCTCGGTCGTGATGGTCTGATGCGTGCGGTCTTCGGCGTACACGTGCTGCAACAGCAAGCCGGGAGTCGCTGGACTCAATGCGGTTGGGTCAACCTCGAAGATTGTTATGTCTGCGATGGACACACCACCAAAGAAACGACCACCAGCATTTCCGTTGCTGTATCCGGTGCCTGCGTTCGTGCCACCACGCATCTTGAATGTCTGCGAGGTTGCAGAAACAACAGTGAATTCATGCGTGAGTGTCAACGAACCCAAAGCACCACTGTCCGTTTGTAGGCAATTTGCACCCAAAGCATTGGCATCGCTGTCCTTGAATAAGGCGAATCCAACGGTAGCAGCACCAGCATTGTCATGAGCCAGTTTTGCATTCATGACAATGATTAGCTTGTTGCCAACCTTGGTAGGCGTAATAGCAACTGTTGTTATCTCATCACCCTCGGTGTTCTGAGGGATAGTGTCGTCAATCACAAATGCGGTTGACAGCGTTTGGTAGGTTGCCGACTCGCCATGAACTTGCTGAACAAGCTGACCACTGGCTGCGGCCAGACCGGCGTTCGATGCCGACAGGTCCAACGTTGAGGCGGTACCAGAGATTTCTTCGGTGCGTGCGTTTTTTGTGATACTCATTCAGCTTATACCGTGGATGCGATGGCGTTGTCGTAGACGCGACGCCAGTTCGTGCCATCGTAGTGCACTGGCGTTGGGCCACCCACGTCATCGGAAACGTAAGCCAGCATGCCCTGGACGCCCGTGGGAAGGTTGGCGATGAGGACTGGGGTGAAGACAATGGGTGCGCTGTGGGTCTTGGTACCGGCCACGCTCTGGTCGCCTGTGAGGGCAACGTAATCGGCATCGTGGTTGTGCACCAGCGGTGCGTAGTCGGCGTTGTGGTTGTGACCAATGGCAGCGTAATCCGCATTGTGATTGTGCACCAGAGGCGCGTATGCGGCATCGTGGTGGTGAGCAATGACAGCGTAGTCCGCGTCGTGGTTGTGGCCAGCCGCAGCGTAATTGGCGGCGAGGTCATCCACGTACTTCTTGTTCGGGACGTGTTCGTCTGCGGTGACACCGGCCTCATAGCCAGTGGGTACCGAGAGGGCTGTTGCACCGATGGAGAGGACTTCGGAGCCAGCGATGCCGAACACGAAGTCGGCCTGATTCACCTGGAACCCGGTGCCTGTGTCGTTCTCATTGACGAGCGCGGGCGAGCCGATGACCGAGTCTGGGATGACCAGGGCCTCGCCGGTTGCAATCCAGAAGGTTTCAGCGTTTGGGCTAAGTCGAATCGTCGGCATCGGTAGTGTCCTCTTTGCTCGCAGTATTTACTCTGCGGGTCAGAAGGACTTCAACCGACGTGCCCATTGCGGTTGGCCAACAGATGTGTTCTACATCCAGGGGTTCGTGAGTCTTGAAGGCGTCGATGTGGGTTTCCCATTCAGCCTTGTCGATGGTTGTGAACGAGAGATCGACGAACTCGTCATCGGTGTGAGCTTTTTCGGGACGATGCAATGAGAAATTGACCACCGAGGATTCGGTAGACGGCATGGCCAGGGACAGGAAGCCGAGGGCTTCCTGTGACCCCATGGTCTTGATGAGATAGTAGCGACGCTCCCAGGACATTATGCAGCCTTGCGTGCCCTGCGTCGGCGCGAGATGGTACGTCCACCACCGTTCCTGCCGGTGATCTTGCGGGCCTTCTTCTGGGCGAGCCGGGTGGCACGCTTCTTGGCCTTGGTGGTCTGCTTGCGCGTGTAGTATGACTGCGGCTTCTTGCGGTTGGCTGCTTGCGCTGCGAGCAGTTCGAGGATCTGTTCCGGGGTCAGAGACTCCAGGAGTTCTGGGGGAAGCTGGTCGAGACCTTCGAGGTCACCGAGTCCACCGTCCGGGCGGATGGCGTCAAGCTCGGCGTCGAGTTCTGCCGCCAGCCGGTCGGCTTCGGCCAGGATCTCTTCGTGGGTCTTCTCTTGGGTTGGCTCTTCGTTCACGGGAATCTCCTGTCAGTGATAGGGAGAAAATATGTTCGAAGAGGGAAAGAATCAAGGCGCGTCCGTCCTCGCATTCTTTGGCGCTTACCCAATGAATTGGTAAGGGCACTTGCTATGAGAGCAAATCATCATAGGCACGGGACCGCCCGAAGGCGCACTCATTCAGTCGTCAGTCCCGGAGACGCGCGGCACCGGGTAAAGCACATTAGGGCTGAAAGGTGGTAGCGGGGGACGGGACTCGAACCCGCGAACCCTTTCGGGACTGGGTTATGAACCCAGTTGCGTTGCCGCTTGCATACCCCGCATAGAGTATGAGCAGATGGCGGCGTGATTAGAGACCTTCGCTCTTATCATCGGGACGGTCATGCGAGGACCATCTGCTTTGTACCACTGAGAGGACTCGAACCTCCACTCCCTTTCGGGAACCGGTACCTAAAACCGGCGCGTCTACCAATTTCGCCACAGTGGCATTGTGGAAGCGGGAGAGGGATTCGAACCCCCGACCTTTTGCTTATGAGGCAAACGAGCTACCAGCCTGCTCCATCCCGCAATCGTGGTAGTGATGGTAGGTATCGAACCTACTACAAGAGCCTTATGAGGACTCCGCGTCGCCTTTCCGCCTCATCACCAGAGTGGTCCCCTTACTTATAGTACCTTTCGCGGATGCCGTCAAGGTTGATTCCATCCCTCGTCATCGTAGAAGAAATCTTCGGGATAGCTTTCCCACCCAGATTCCGTCAGTTCGTCCAGCATGTCGGTGATGCGCTGACTGCGGACCAGATGCTCAAACACCACGCGAGGAGCCGCCAGACGCTCCAGGAGGAGCCAGAAGGCGATCTCGGGGTCCACGTACTCCTTACCCAGTTCCTCGGCTTCTACGCGGTCCAGGGCGTCCTGGGGCACATTGTGGCCTGCACCCACGTGGTCCAGGAGATGGGAGTACAGGTGGGAGATGTTCTTGAAGTGCCGGGAGCCGTACATTTTCGCGCCGTTGATGACCTCAACCGTCTCGGTGAGCGGGCAGCACAGGCACTCCCATCCGTCACCGGTACCGATGACATAGAGGTCGGAGTCTGGTCCTCGTCGGCAGTATGCCATCAGGACTTGTTGATGCGGAGGTACAACTGCGGCGTCAGCTTGCTCAGGCTCACGAACACGTCACGGGTGCTCGGATCCAGCTTGGCCAGTTCCTCTTCGGTGTGGACCATGGGCAGCAGGTTGTCCGGGTCGTTGAGCATGGCCATGACCGAGCGTCCGAGTTCCAACAGGGTCTCCTCTGTTGGGTTGACGCACGCGAAGGCGCTCAACCAGATGTGGTTCCCGTCCACGGCTTTCAGCACGTCCTCGGGTGTGGTGACCTCGTGCTCTTTCGGGTCACCTTCGAATTTCAGTTTGGTTGGCATGGGGTGCTCCTTGGTTAGCGGGGAGGATACTCCTCCCCGCGTTATGCCGCAACTGCCAGTTGGACGAGCTTGCGGACATCCAGCTTGAAGCCGGAATCCATCCATGCCTGCTTGGCGACCTTCAGCTTGCGGCCCATCTCCGGGCCGGGCTTGACACCTGCCGTCATCAGGTGGTTACCCGACAGCGGGAACACTGGCACTTCGGCGTGCGCCATCACGTCGTTGCGGAAGCCCAAACGGTTCGTCAGGCACAGCAACTCCAGCGTCATGTCGCGACCGTGCAGCACGGCATGCTTCATCCACTCTTCGTCCGTCCAGTTCCTCGGGTGGCGACGTGGCACGAACGTGCTGGCCTGTGAGACATGCTCGGCGACCTTGCGCTCGTCGTTGCTCAGCTTGAACTGGCTCGCGACCTCCTGTAGTTCCCGATGGTTGTCCACCAGCGCTGCCAGCACCGTCTCGGCGCGGCCACCCATGCACGAGGCTGCGAAGGCTGCGTCCACGTCAGGCTTGCTCATACCCAGAGCGCTCAGCACGTTGTGGTTCTCCATGTTCGCCATCATCTCGCCAGCCAGCGGACCCGTCAGTATCTTGGACATCTCCATCCAGACACGCTCGCCGGATATCTTGCGCAGGCTGTTCGAGTGGCGACCTATGGCACGCAGTGCGCACGGGTCCAGGTGCGAGCAGCCCATCCGACCGGCGAACCGGAAGAAGCGCAGTATGCGCAGGAAGTCTTCCTGCAAGCGCTCGGAGGCGTTGCCCACGAACCGTACACGGCCTTCCAGCAGATCCGTCATGCCACCGTGGTGGTCGTAGACCGTGCCGTCGGCATCCATGAACATGGCGTTGAACGTCAGGTCGCGCCGGGCCGAGTCCTCGACCCAGGACTCCGTGAAGGAGACCTCGGCGTGGCGACCATCCGTCACGTCATCCGTTCGCAGCGTCGTGACCTCCACGTCCATGCCATCGACATGCAGCGTCACCGTGCCGTGCGCCAGGGAGTTCTCGTTGAAACGCACGGGCCACTTCTGCCACTCGGCCAGTTCGACAACGAACTCGGGGCGCGTGGACGTGGCGACATCCCAATCCTTTGGCTCGACACCCAGGAGAGAATCGCGCACGGCACCACCGGCTATGCGGGCGTTGTCGTGACCCAGAACGTTCAAAACCATGACCACCTGCACGGGGACCATGGCTGCGCGTTCGGCTTCGTTCGTCAGGGTTCTCATGGGTACGTCCTCAAACAATACGTGGATGGTACCATATCTAGCGAAGGATTGCAAGTCACATCGAAGAGAGCTTGATGGGATACGTGTTGGCCCACTCGATAACTTGCTGGCAGGTGTGTCGGTCGAAGGTCGTGTAGTCGCCTTCGTTGCCAAATCGCTCGCATGCTTCCAGCATATCCTCATCCGGGATGATGTGACTTTCAACTGCCTTGTAAGCAAGCTCGCGAGCGTCGTTGACGATGCCGCTGTTGACGATGTCCTCGACGCATCGGACGATGGCTTGGTGTAACTGCGCGTCCGTCCACTCGGGGCGCAGGCTCCGGGTGCGCTTCACGGGGAGACCGCTGCGGTGACTGTAGCGCTTGGACGTGGTCGCGGTGACCTCGATGCCTCCGGTCAGTTCGGTGTGTCCTCGGCGGGTCTGCCGGTTGGCTCTGGTGCTCTTCCTACGCACGGTGACGTTAACGTGGCTGCACTGATAGGTAGCGGGGATGTGATCGGTGGGCAGACTGGCGAGCACGTCGGTGGCGAAGCTGTTGGTGTCCATGGTCATGATGTCCTGTTTGTAGGGAGAACCCACCCGACCCCGGTGGAGAGACAGTTGGAGAGACTGAGCCGGAGTCGGATGGGTGTGCACTCGTGGGAAGTTTGTTCCCTTACTTGAACTTGGTGGCCTCGATGATGTCCTTCCAGTTGCCGCCGTCCTCGGGGTCACCGGCAAGCTCGCCGATGGCCAGGAAGAGGCGCAGGCTCATCGAGAAGAACTTCGTGCTGTTGCTCTCGACGAACTTCACAATCTCATCGACCAGCGCATCGGACATGCCAGCGGTCATGTGCTTGCGGAACACGTGGGTGCACCACAGCGTCTTGTCGCGGAGGTTCTGGATGGTCAGGTCCACGAACAGCGACCGGTCAATCATGGCCGTGATGTGCGGGGCACGGGTGCCGCCGCTCGTCGCGATGCCCTTGAAGTCCAGGTTGGTGATGAAGATCATCGCGCCCTCGAACTCGAAGGTGTCCGGGATGAGACCGAAGGTCAGATCCTCGTAGATGGTGTCCTCGGACCGCGCGTTGTCGGGATCCTTGGCCGCTTCCTTGATGGCCTCACGCTCGGCCTTGGCCCGCATGGCGATGGGGCAGAAGACCTCGCCGTTCTTCTTCGACCAAGTCAGGACTCGCTCGGCGCTCGTGTCCAGAGCGTTCTTGATCATGTTCAGGGTCTCGTCGGCATCCAGGAACGAGTCGTTGTCGTCCAGGACCACCACGCCACCCTTGCGAGCGCGGTACAGAGCCTTGTAGAGAGCGAAGGCACTCACGCCACCACCCGACAGCACCTTGCTGTAGAAGTCGCGGCCAGCGGCCTTCTCGTTGGCGGTGTGGCGCTTCAACTCCTGCTCGATGGTGAAGGTCTTGCCAACGCCAGCAGCAGCCTGCACAATCATGGAGCGCACCTTGTTGCGCAGCATGCGGCGGGTGATCTGGGTCATGATGTTGAAGCGACCGTCGATGCGGGCGACGACCTCGTCATCGCTCAGCACGGGGCCGGTCACGTTGCCTACGAGGCCACCCGTAACCTTGTCCATGGTGTAGATACGACCGGACTCGCGGCAGCGGGCCATGGGGACCGAGACGAACGGGCGGGTGCCGTCGTCCTCGTCCACCAGACCGTCCTGGGCGGGCGCGGAGCCGTTCTCGACGAAGGAGTTCCAGGCGTTGAGGATCTTGGTGCCGTTACGGCGGGAGATGTTGCCACCGCGCTGGTACGTGCCAGCGGTCTGGAGGCTGAAATCGAAGAGCGCGCCGATCTCTTTCTGAGTAGCATTCTCGCCAAGGATGGCCTGCCAGATGGCGGTGTAGTCTTCGGTGGTCAGGCTTCCGGCGTTGCTAAGGTCAATCATCTGCATCGTCAGTCTCTCCGGGTGTTAAGGGCATCGTCTCTCCAAACGATGAGTGCATTATACAGGAAGCACGCCTGGAAGCTAGGAACTACGTCACACTTTCCTCACGAAAGTTCAATCGTTGTTCTCGATGACCTCGTGGAGCACCTTGCCCGTGTGCGGGCACTCACCCATGGTCACGACAGTCGCGGCCTCGGTTCCCTGCTCGGACAGTTGTGCCTGGATCTGGCGCATCCACTCTTCGCGCTGGTCGGTAATGGCCGACTCTATACTCATGCTGCCCTCCGCTTCTGGTCCTGTTCGATGAGGTAGGTCGGCAGGTGATAGATGCCGATGCCGATGGTGGTGAAGCTCTGCACACGATCTGTTCTGCCATCCGGGCGGCGCACGACCACGAACTCGCCCCAACTGTGCTTGCAGTAGTTGAACTCACCGAAGCCCAGGACCACGCCGATGTTGTCGGTGGGGAACACGCCGGGACCATCCACGAAGCCGACAGCATCTCCGATGCACACGTCCTCGAACTTGGAACCAGGGGCGCTGTGAAGGCTTTTGATGTCTGCGGTCATGGTGCTTCCTCTCAGTTGATGGAAGCAGTATAGCACTTTCGTCAAGAAAGTACAGTGCACACGTCACACTTGGTAATAGTCGTACAGTTCTTCGAGGGTTGCGTCCACGGCGGCGTCGAGAGATTGCCAGCGAGTCGTGTTGATAATGCACTTCTCCGAATTCTGTCCGGCGTTGACATTGGTCAGAACGAAGGTGCTCATCTTCACGTAAGAACCGTTCGGGGTGTAGGTCATGACCATGGCAGGATCCCAGGTGTGGTACCGGAGACCGTAGCCCATGCACGCCAGCAGGGTCATGCACCAGCGCAGATACTTCGGACGGTCGGACGTGTCGTCGATGATGCGCCCGGCTTTGTCCATGGTGATGTACTGGTACACGCTCTCCACGCGCCGCATGAGGTCACGGTAGTATGGAGAGGCGGGGGCGGCATGTAGACGGTCATGGAACTCCTGCATGAACCTCGTGACCTTGCGTGTGGCAGGGTTGTGGAAGGTGGCGATGACTCCGGCTCCCTCCTGGAACGGAGTCCGCTGGAGGAGGTCGAGGTCGAATGGTGTTGGCTGTGCCATGTAGTCGGCGTTGAGGAGACCGACTCGGTCGTCAGGTCGATAGGCGATCTCGTCGAGATTGCCATGGAAGAGAGTGTAGCGATCCTTGGTGAACCCGAGCCGTGCCATGTTGGTGTCGATCTCGGGCGTGACCGCTGGTACCTTTTCTGCAAGCCGCATCACTGCCGTGGGACTGACGACATTGAGGCGCACGGCGGACTCGACGGACAGGCACAGGTTGCCCGGCAAGTCCACCATGCACTCGTACTGCTTGTCACGAAAGAATCCGTGCGTGGTCTCACGGACCATGCACTTCATCTTGTCATCCCACGTCGTTGCCATGCCTACTTCGTCCGCCAGTCTTCGATGCTGCGCTTGGCTGGCGTCTTGAGGAACTTCCGTTGCGTGTAGTCGCCGTCGCGGACCCTCGTGGTCAGCTTCAACGTCGAGCGCAGGGACCGTCCCTTGACGTAAGCGTTCCATGCCTCCGCGACCGGGTACGTCCACTTCGGCAGGTTCGTGCCGTAGTGCAAGACGTTGTCGTTGGTCAGCAGGGACACGAGTTTGTTGACAGGGTCGCCGCCCGGATACGTCTTCTTGTCTGGCGCGGAGTTCGTGCACAAGCGCTTGAAGAACGCCTTGAAGACCTCGCGGTCCTCGGCGTAACACCACAGGAAGTACATGAGGCTGAGGAAAGCGGAGTTGCGCGTCACCTTGCTGAACGCCTTCTCCTTGGTACCGTCCTCCTTCATGCGCAGAGCCATCGGGTAGTAGAAGTCGATGAACTCCCGTGCGCCTTCGAGCGCTTGCCGCTTCATCTGCGGGTTGCGGTGCCGGGGGTCGGTTGCGGGCAGCATGATCAACTGCCGCTCCACCGCGAGGATGGCGGCGTACAGCGACGTGATGATCGTGGAGGTCTGCTTGAACGCCTGCGGCAGTCCGGCGGCTTGGTCGATGTCGCTCTTGGAGCGAACGGACAGCGCATGGTCGGTGGTCGCGAAGTGGTCGTCGCTGATACTTCGGTCGCTGACCACATCGTGCACCGTGAAGGTGACGGAGATGAACGCATCGGGGTCGGTGCCCACCTGCGTCGGATCCGTCGCCATGAGCACCGCTTCGATACGGTGCTGACCATCGTACTTCTTCGCGGTGCCATCGGGCAGCACTGCGATCTTGATGGTCGAGATCCCGTTCCATTCACCAGACAGAATCTCCTGGCAATAGTCGGAGACCTTGCGGGTCTTCAGGGTGCGCTGCTTCGCCCACTTCAACTCCTTGAGCTTTAGGGCGAGTTCGCGGTCCAGCTTGATGATGGGCGCGACCGCACTGGCGGGAAGTCCGGTTACCCCGGTGAACGCCGTCGTCGCACGTGGCGACACCGGCAGATGGGACACGTGCGTGTAGGTTGACATCGTGATCCTCCGTTACGCTGCGTTGGCGCGTCGGGTCTTCCACGCCTTCTTGGCGGCGGCGGAAGCCTTTGCGAAACGCTCGTTCTCGCGGCGGGTCTCCCACGCCTTGGTTGCTGCGGCGGACCGCTTCCTCTGTTCTGCTGTCTTGCGTGCCATGATCGGCTCCTTGTAGACGGTGTGATTGGTTCTACAAGTCTACGGAGAAAATCAATCCGTGTCAAGTGCCCGGTAGTAGTCTTCGAGATAATACATTAGTTCGTCCTTGGAGATGGACTTGGATCCCACTGCGTGCTCTGACACACCATGAAAGCCCTCGATGCCAATGGCCCGGATCGCATCGATGACACCGGCTTGCTTCTCGCGCACGAACCACAGACCCTTTGAGGAATACGTTGACCAGTCCTCCACGACCTCGCCCGCGCGACGGCCCACGCGCCTGATGGCATACTGCGCGTCCTTGCGTGCAACGAACTCCAGCCAGATGTTCTTGGGGACTGGCCGCTCGACTCGCTCCTTGCAGCGTCGCTCCCAGATTTGGAAGCACGTGGCAACCTTGTAGGGTTGGTCCTCGTGAGTGAAGGACGTGTCGGGGATGTCGTTGTCGTGTATCAGATGGTAGTGCGCATCGATCTTCTTGTGGGTGGACCGCTTGCGGAACGTGACCGGTAGGATGAACGCGATGGTGTCGGCGTACATGGCTGACCGGTTGAAGAACTTGATGGCGTGATTGGCGCACCAGCCGAACGGTGGATTGCCGAGGATCATGGTCTCGGTGCGCTCACCAGAGATGTCCAGAGTTTCCTCAAGAAAATCCATCCTGATGATGCCGGGCGCAGCGGGCTCGATGTCCATGGCGATGACCATGCCTGGAAGGTTTTGCAAGAACGCACCACCACCCGCAGATGGTTCGATGATGACCTTTCTCTTCGGGGGCGGAACTACTTGGAACGTGGTCCAGATGCAGTCGCGGGCCACGTCGTTGTTGGTGTAGAATTTATCCAAGGGTTAGGGCTCCGGGTACCCTGGTTATGTAGTGCCCGGAGCCCCTTCCGTCAAGCGGCCTTGGCCTGTGCCTGCATCTGGCGTCCGGCCTCAGCCTTGGCCTGAACGCGCATGGCGTTCATGATGCGAGCGTCGTGCTTCAGGCTGTCCAGCTTCATCTGGACCTCCCACAGAGACAAGCCGAGTTCCTGTCGGCGGTCCTGCTTCCGGTTGCGCTTGCACTCACGGATACTCGCGGAGAGTTCCTTGTACTCGCGCTTCCAGACCTTGGTTTCCTCCAGGTACTCCTCCTTCGTGGAGAAGGCGAACTCGAAGTCGTAAGAGTACACTGGGCCATTGTCGGTCCAAGTAGTTTCAGTGTACATGTTCTTGATAATATAGCTCATGTGTCTATTCCTCGTAATGTGTCATATATGGCGCATTAAGCGCTGTAACGTCCAATAAAGCGTACATTTTGACCCATTACGGAGGGCGCACGTGATAGAAAACCTAATGTGTCATGGTCCTCATTCCTCCTCGTATTTGGCTTTGAGTTCGGCGAGCTTCTTGCGCTCAGCAGCAGCGATGCGTTCCTGTTCTCGCTTTTTCTGCTGTGCGGCTTTTAGCTTTTCCTGCTCCTTGCGCTTGGCAAGGATCTTGGGAACCTCTTCCTGCCACTTCGTATCCCATAGGTATTCGATGGGCATGCTCTCGTAGTCCGTGTCAGGACCACAGCATCCGCAGTAGTAGGTTTCGATTTGGATGTCGATGTGGGAGCCGGAGAAC
>CAJIAN010000935.1_pt1 | contig 16277 bp, 8 predicted proteins | sample 9199061 | NCBI WGS metagenome assembly CAJIAN01 (sample SAMEA7708264, study PRJEB35096) | sediment metagenome | biome: marine neritic benthic zone biome [ENVO:01000025]; feature: sediment [ENVO:00002007]; material: shallow marine sediment [ENVO:03000034] sea grass bed [ENVO_01000059] ...
CCCAGACGACCGGGACGGGCGGCGATCGCATCCAGCCGATCTTCAGCGGCGAGGAACTCATGGACTTCAACCGCGTCGTCCGCAAAGTCCCCGTCGCCGAGGAACTTGTCCGCTACGCCGTCCGGCTTGCGGCAAGTTCGCGTCCGAATCGGGATGGCGCCTCCGACTTCGTGAATCAGTATGTCAACTGGGGCGCTGGTCTGCGCGCCGCCCAGTTTCTCGTCCTCGGCGCCAAGACCCGCGCGCTCCTCGGCGGACGCGCGCACGTGACGCTCGACGATATTCAATCGCTCGCCGGCCCCGTGCTTCGACACCGCATCCTCGTCACCTACCGCGCCGAGGCTGAAAGCATCAATGTTGCCAAAGTGATCGATCACCTACTCGAGAGCGTCCCAGCACCGTAGCCACACCGTCGTGCCTATCGATCCCGATACCCTCACACGCATCCGCTCGCTCGAACTCCGAGCCAAGCTGATCGTCGAGGGATTCTGGCACGGTCTGCACCGGAGTCCCTATCACGGATTCTCCGTCGAGTTCTCCGAATACCGCCAATACGCCCCCGGAGACGACATCCGCCACATCGACTGGAGTGTCTACGCGCGCACCGACCGCCATTTCATCAAGAAGTACGAAGACGAAACCAACCTGCGCTGCCAGTTGCTCGTCGATCACAGCCGATCAATGAGCTACCGATCCTCGGACGATCACATGGCGAAATCCGAGTTCGCCGCCACCCTCGCCGCAACGCTCGCCTACTTCCTCATGCAGCAGGGCGATGCTGTCGGGCTCACCACCTTCGACGAGGAAATCCAAGAGTTCCTTCCCGCCCGCAACCGACCCGGCCATCAGCGCCGACTGATGCTTCTCCTCGAAAAACCATCCGAAGGACGTGCCACCGCCTTCGGCGAGCCGCTCGAGCGCGTTGCCGAGATGCACAACCGACGCGGGATGTTCGTCCTGATCTCCGACCTCCTCGCGCCCATCGATAATCTCGAATCGCGCCTTGGATACCTCAAGGCCCGCGGCAACGATCTTGTCGTCTTCCACACGCTCGATCCTCGCGAACTCGATTTCGATTTCGGGAAGGCCGCACAGTTCACGGACCTTGAATCCGGCACGCAGCACTTCATCGATCCCGGCGCGGCCAAACAAGCCTATCAGGAGAAGCACGGAACCCATCTCGCGAACATCGAGACTCTCTGCGCCCAGCAGGGAATCGACTACATCCGACTGCGCACCACCGATCCGATCGACGTCGCGCTTCACGACTTTCTGCTCTCGAGAATCCAGACCATCGGTCACCAGACCCGTCGGAACGTATGAGCCTCCTCTTCCCACTCTACCTTCTGGGAGCGGCGGCCATCGCGCTGCCGATCTACCTCCACCTGAAGCGGCGCCCCCCCAAGGATTCCGTCGAGTTCAGTTCGCTCATGTTCCTCGAGCCGACCCGAACGGTCCACGTCAAGCGCCGGAACAAGCTCGAGAACATCGCGCTTCTGATCCTGCGCTCGCTTGCGATCATCGGACTGGCCTTCATGTTCTCACGCCCATTCCTGCGCGGTGACTCGCAGCTTGACCGCGATGGAACCACTGGGCGGCATGTCGTTCTGCTCGATGCGAGTGCGAGCATGCAACGCGACGGGCTCTGGAAGCAGGCGTTGGAGAAAACACGGGAAGCTCTACCGGATTCACCTAAGGCGACTGCCGCTGTTTTCACTTTCGATAGCGCACCGAAACGTGTTTTCGACTTCGAGGAATGGACTTCGTGGGCTGATGGCCAGCGAAACGAACGCGCCAAAGGCCAACTGGATAAGGCAGAACCGGGCTGGGGAAAGACGAATCCGGGAGCGGCTATCGTCCGGGCTCTCGGCGCGATCAACGACGCCGATGCCGACGATGCCACCGCGGCGGGCCCCCATCGGATCACTTTGGTTTCCGATCTCCAGAAAAGCGCGTCGCTGGAGGCACTGCGCAGCATCGATTGGCCGGAGAATGTCATCCTCGATCTCGTCGTTCTTGAAACCAGGAAACCCGGGAATGCCGGGCTCCAGTGGGTGCGATCCGCGTCGGGCCCGCTTCCCAATGTCCGGATCACCAACTCCGCGGATTCCGCGAAATCCTCGTTCGAGCTCGATAACGGTATCACCGTCGATGTCCCGCCCGGTGAATCGCGGATCACGAGTCTCGCCGAAGGAACCGACCTCGCGCAGCTCAAGCTCGTCGGAGACCCGCATCCATTCGACAACACTTTGCACTACGCGCCGGTCACCCATCGCACGTTGCGTATCCACTACTCGGGAAAGCAGGACACCGAACTCGCACGCTCGCCATTCTACTACATCTTTCGCGCGTTCCCCGAGACGGACACCTTCCGCGCGACGTTCTCGAACGATGCCGACGCGGCCACCGATTTCGCGATTCTCCCCAAGCTCTCCGCAGTCGAACGCCCCGAAGCGATGCGCCCGGTGCTCGAGAACGGCCTGACTGCGCTCGCTGTTCTCGATGATGCGAAGGCCGCAAGCAACTTCATCAGTCTCACGGGAATCGAAGACCTCGCCATCGAGTCGGGACCGGAGCGCGACTATTCGATGCTCGCTCGGATCGATTTCGAAGCCTCCGCGCTCACCGCCTTCAACGATCCCAAGGTTCGCGACTTCACCAAGATTCGCTTTTGGAAGTACCGGAGGATCGATCCCAACTCGATTCCCGAGAGTGCGCAGATCATCGCCTCCTACGACACCGGCGATCCCGCATGGATCCGATTCCCCGTCGGGCGGGGCGCACTTGTCGTCCTCACCTCCGGATGGACACCGACCGACAGCCAGCTTGCCCGGTCTTCCAAATTCCTTCCGCTGCTCTACTCGGTCTTCGGCGCGGGCGGACTGGCCAGCGGCGTGGCCATGCCGGGATTCGTCGACGAGCCGATCACCATCGCCGAGGCGTCCACTGATGGTCCCGTCACCGTCACACATCCCGACGGTACGCGGTCCGAAGTCAAAGCGCCATTCCAGTTCGCTCCCGGACAACCGGGCATCTACAAGACATCGGCGGCCTCGTTCGCCGTGAATGTCCCGCCTTCCGAAACGGAAACCGCCCCGCATGCGCTTTCAGAGTTCGAAGCCTTCGGAATTCGTGTCGCCAACACTACCGAGGGACTTGCTGCCGCGCTTGCAGCGCAGACGGACGAGGAAGCCCGCGCCCGCCAGCTCGACAGCGAACGCGAAGAACAGCAGAAAATCTGGCAGTGGATTGTCCTCGGCGTGTTCCTGATGCTTATTGTGGAAACATGGCTCGCCGGACGACCCCCGCGCGCCGATAATGAAACCGAGGGCGAATCCGAGCCCGAACCCGCATCGCCATGATTGAGAGCATTCTCCAACGCCAACTCAAGCCGATTATCGAGCGCGAGTCGCGAATCCTGCGGAGCCGCGCCATGTCTCTTTTCTGGATCCTAGCCGCGATCGCAGTCGGCGCCGCGTTCATCGCCTGCGCGAATGCGGATTCGTGGAACGGAACGTGGATCGTTCTCGCGGTTGTAGGCTGCCTCATTGCCATGCCCATCGTGCTCGCATGCTCGCGGAAGAGCAGCATCGACATCAATGCGGTGGCGAAGGAGATCGAGACTAATCACCCGGAACTCCAGTCACTGCTCGTCACCGCCGTCGAGCAGGACGATTCGACGACCGGAAAACCAAACTACCTCCAGGAACGCGTCATCAAGGATGCGGCCCGCGCGGTCATCGCCAATCAATGGGGACACACCTTCGCGGAGCCGACACGCAAGCGGTGGTGCGCCACAGAGTTCGGATCGCTGGCCGCCTTCGCCTCGATCTTGATTGCGTTCGCTGTCGCCACGTTCCAGCATAGCCGGGCGGATGGTTCGGCCGATGCCGGTGGTTCCGAGGCTCCCGGTTCCGAGAATGCGACGTATTCCGTGGCGCTCGATCCCGGAGACGTGGAGCTCGAAAGTGGATCGAAGCTTGTCGTCAGCGCCCAGTTCGGCGAGAGCGCGCCACCCGCCGCCACACTCGTCGTCGAGTCGGTCGAAGGAGAAATCCGGGAGTTTCCCATGAGGGAGAGCCTTTCCGACCGCGCCTTCGGAGCCGTGATTCCGGTAGTCAGCGAGGACTCGGTCTATCACGTCACGTTCGATGAAGGCGTCAGCGAGGTTCACACCATCGACACGTTTGTTCTTCCGCGGCTCAAGAAAGCAACAGCGCGAATTCTTCCTCCAGAGGGATCGGGCCTCGAACCGAAAAAGGTGAAGGATGCCCGTCGCGTTCAGCTTCTCGAAGGCTCCACGCTTGAACTGACAGTCGAGACCAATGTTCCGGTGAGTGCGGCGGTCCTCGTGGGTGGCGACAATGAGGAATCCCACACCTTCGAAGCCGATTCGGAGAACCCCAACACTCTTCAGGTTGCTTTCAAGCCGGAGAGCGACACCAAGCTGCAACTCTACCTCACCGATGCCGACGGACGCGAGAATCGGAAAAAGCCGACCTTCGTCATCAAGGTGAAGCGCAATTTGCCGCCGAAGATCGAGCTGGCGTTCCCGAAGAAGGACGCCATCGTCAGCCCGCTTCAGGAATTCGCGGTGGAAGCGAAGATCTGGGACGACGTGAAGGTGCTGGCGGCCGGCGCGACCTATGTATTCGCAGGGAAGTCGCACGACATCGGCTTCGACACGACCAGCTTTAAGCCGGACAAGAAGGAGGCAGTCGAAGCCATCCTCGATTTCGAGAAGCTTGGTGCCGCCCCCAACGATCTTCTGACCTACCATTTCTGGGCGGAGGACCAAGGACCCGACGGGACGCAGCGACGCGCCTCCAGCGACATGTTCTTCGCCGAGGTACGGCATTTCGAAGAGATCTTCCGCGAGGCACCCGCGCCGCCATCGGGAGAAGGTCAGGCCGGACAGGGGCAGCAACAGAGCGAGGAACTGGTCAATAGCCAGAAAGACATCATCAATGCAACGTGGACGGTCGAGCGCACACGCAAGAACGTGAAGGAGGATGCGGGGATCATCCGGTTCGGACAGGACGGCGTGATCGAGAAATCGGAAGCCGCCAAGGAGATGGTTTCCGATGCGGAAATGCTCAAGCACCTCGAGAATGCGATCACCTCGATGGGTGAGGCTTCCGCGGTTTTGGAGGAGATCGCACAGGACGGGGACGAGCCCCTTCTCGCCGATGCCCTGTCCAAGGAACAGGAGGCCTACCAGCACTTGCTCCGCATGCGTGCGAGGGAATTCCAAGTCATGAAGGCTCAACAATCACAGAGCCAGTCCGCATCGGCAGCACAACAGCAGCGCCAGAAGCAGATGCTGAACATGGAGTTGAAGCAGGAGGAGAAGCGCTACGAAACGGAACGCTTCGCCAACGAACAGGAGCGCGAACAGCGATCAGCCGAAACCAAGGAAGACGTCGAAATGCTCAACCGGTTGAAGGAACTGGCGCGGCGACAGGAAGCGGTCACCGAGAAACTGAAGGACCTGCAAGCGGCTCTCGAAGCGGCGCAGACCGAAGAGGAACGGGAGGAAATCCTCCGCGAACTCAAGCGACTCGAAGAGGAACAGCAGGAATTGCTCGCCCTCTCGGACGAGCTGAATGAGCAGATGGAGGAAGAGGAAAATCGCGCACGCACAGCCGAGGCACGCGAGAAGCTGGAGGAGAACCGCGAGAATCTGCAGCAGACGAAGGAGCAGATGGAGCGCGGAGAGATCTCCGAGGCGACCGCCTCAAGCACACGTGCCCAGCGCGAACTCGATGAGATGGCCGACGAGTTCCGCGAGCGCACGTCCAGCCAGTTCGCCGAAGAGATGCGCGAGTTGAGACGCGAAGCGCGCGAACTCGCCGAACGCGAAGAGAAGATTTCGAACGAACTCGAAGCGAACGCCACACCGCCGGAGGAGTTCGATCCCTTCGAATCCGCGGAGGATCGGATGAAGCGCAGCCTCGAGAATGCGGCACGCGCCCGTGAACTGGCCGATCAGCGCGAAAACCTCGACGACTTCCTCGAAAAACTTCGCGATGTGTCGGAGCAGTCAGAAGAGAGCGAACCCATCCTCTCGAGGCGACTCTACGAGACCGTGCGAGAGACGCAGACAAGCGGCGCCTCGGATGCATTGGATGATGCGGCTCGTCTCACGCGATACGGTCGGTCCCTCGAAGCGGCCGAGTCCGAACGCGACGCGAAACGCGCCATCGACGATCTCAAGGAGGATGTCGAAGCGGCCGCCGAAAGTGTGCTCGGAGATGAGGCCGAAGCTCTCAGGATGGCCAGCGCCGAAATCGAACGCCTCATCGAAGACGTCGAAGAAGAAGCCCGCCAGATGGGCAATCGAGCCGGAGAGAACGCAGATCCCGGACAACAACCCGGCCAGCAGCCGGGCGAACAACCCGGCCAGCAACCGGGCGAGCAACCCGGTCAAGAGCCGGGCGAGCAACCCGGTCAAGAGCCGGGCGAGCAACCTGGACAACAGCCGGGCCAGCAACCCGGACAACAGCCGGGCCAGCAACCCGGACAACAGCCGGGCCAGCAACCCGGACAACAGCCGGGCGAGCAACCCGGACAACAGCCGGGCCAGCAACCCGGACAACAGCCGGGACAGCAACCCGGACAGCAACCGGGCCTACCGGGACAGCAGCCGGGCGAACAGCCGGGACAGCAACCGGGCGCGCAACCCGGCGCACAACCCGGCGCACAACCCGGCGCACAACCCGGACAACAGCCGGGCGAACAGCCGGGACAGCAACCCGGTCAGCAGCCTGGCGAGCAACCCGGTCAGCAGCCTGGCGAGCAACCCGGGCAGCAGCCGGGACAACAACCCGGACAACAGCCGGGCGAGCAACCCGCACAAGCATCGGGAACCGGCAACTTCTTCGAATCGTGGTCACCGAACAATCGAACGCCCGGACCGGGCGGCGAAACCACAGGCAACAACCGATCGGCCATCTTCGGTGAGGATTTCCAGGGTTGGTCGAACCGCATGCGGGATGTCGAGGAGATGCTCGATGATCCCGAACTCACTCAGGAAGTTGCCAGAGTTCGCGGACGGGCCCGTGAGATGCGGCGCGACTATCAGCGTCACAGCCTCGATCCCCAGTGGGCGCTTATCGAAACCCGAATCACGGGACCTCTCGTGGAAATCCACGAACGTATCGGTGAAGAACTCGCGCGATTGAAATCCGACGACGATTCACTCGTGCCCATCGATCGCGACCCTGTTCCGGCGAAGTTCCAGGAACTCGTGCGGCGCTACTACGAATCGCTGGGTGAGGACGCGCCGCAGAGCGATTGAGTCCCCTCGGCGCACTGTTCCCCTCTCCCAATAGTTCAATGGCGACGATCCAATTCTCCAATTCCGCATGGCTGGTTCCGGCCCTCGCGTTATTGGCGATCGCCGCAGTCGCGCTCTGCGTCACCTATTTCAAACGCGACGCCTCGGCGCTGGCACCCGGACAACGCCGCCTTTCCTTCGTCCTGAAGCTCGCCGGATTCACGCTGCTTGCGCTTTGCCTTCTCCAGCCGGAGTGGACTTCCGAGCGTGCAGAACCCGGGGCAAACCTCGTTGCCATCATCGTGGACAACAGCTCGGGCATGAATGTGCGCGACAGCGGCGAAAAGAAATCGCGCGCCGCACTCGTCGCGGAAGAACTTGCGAAAGCGGAAAATGAGAAGTCCTCATGGCTCGCTGATCTCGGGGGCGAATTCACGGTTCGCAACTACACGTTCGACACCCGCCTTCAACGCGTCGACCACCTTGCATCCCTTACCTTCGATGGGAATCAGTCGGGGCTCCACCAGGCACTGGCCGGAACGGTCGCCCGGTTCAAGGACCGCCCACTCGCCGCCGTGGTCGCCATCACCGACGGAAACGCGACCGATGCGCCTCCTGAAGACGGGTCCGCCCTCGATGACTCACCGCCGATCTATCCCGTGATAGTCGGGAAGGGCGCTGCGGAACGCGACCTCGCGATTGGCGATGTGTCGATCACGCAGACTGTCTTCGAGGACGCCCCCATTACCATCCGCACGGAGGTCAACGCGGTTGGGTGCAAGGGGGAACGACTCGCTCTCCGGCTGCTCGATCAGGAGGGCAACGAACTTGAGAAGAAGGAACTCGCGGTCAACACGCCTGAAAAGCGACACACTTTCCGATTCCTCCACCGCCCGAAGAAGCCCGGTGTCTCGTTCTACAAGCTGGCGTTCACGTCGGAAACGAATCCCAAGACCGATGACGAGGCCACCTTGGTCAACAACGATCGGTTCATCACGGTGAATCGTGGGCGCGGACCTTACCGCGTGCTTTACGTCTCCGGCCGTCCCAACTGGGAATACAAATTCCTCAGGCGCGCGCTTCACGAAGACACCGAAATCGAGATGCCGGCTCTCATCCGCATCGCACGGCGCGAGCCGAAATTCGAGTGGCGCGGTCGCAAGGGCGAATCCTCGAATCCACTGTTCCGCGGCTTTCAAGGCGAGGACGGCGAGGAACAGCAATACGACCAGCCCGTGCTCGTCAGGTTACGCGTCGAGGACGAGAAGGAATTGCGCGACGGATTCCCACGCAACGAGGAATCCTGCTTCCGCTATCACGCGATCATCATCGACGATCTCGAAGCCGAATTCTTCACTGTTGATCAAATGGAACTCATTCGCGAATTCGTCTCGCGCCGAGGCGGTGGGTTTCTCATGCTCGGCGGCGCGGAGTGCTTTCACCACGGCAAGTTCCGCAACACGCCCGTCGGCGCACTCTTGCCCATTCACCTCGAACGCCCGAATTCCACGACGCCCGCCGGAGAGTTGCGCTACAATCTCACCCGGGAGGGCTATCTCGAACCGTGGGCGCGTCTGCGCGAAAGCAAGCCGGAGGAGGAGTCTCGCCTCGCCTCCATGACGCAGTTCCACTCGGCGAATCTCGCCCGCACTCTGAAGCCCGGCGCCAGTCTGATCGGGAGCGTGTTCGACGGCGCTGAAAACTGGCCCGCCATTGCCGTGCAGCGATTCGGAAACGGCCACGTCGCAGCCTTTACCGTCGGAGACGTCTGGCGGTGGGCGTTCAAGGATCCGGAACAGCGTGCCGACATGGAAAAATACTGGCGACAACTCGTCCGCTGGCTTGTCGCCGATGTTCCGAACCGGGTCTCGCTGAAATTCCAGAGCGACCCTGAATCCGGAACTCGCGACACGGCGCGCGTCGAAGTGCGGGTCCTCGACGAGACATTCCGACCGCTGAACGAAGCCACCGTTTCGCTGACCATCACTGACCCTTCCGGCGAGACCATCACCCTCTCCCCCCGTCTCTCCGACAAGCAGCCGGGGCTCTACGAGGCCACCTTTGTCTCGAGAAACCACAGTTTCTACCACGCGAAAGCCGAAGCGAGGAATCCGGATGCAACGCCCATCGGTGACGCCGAGGAAGGCTGGACCCCGAATCTTGCCGCCGAGGAATTCAAGGAACTTGCGCCCAATCGCGCGCTCCTCGAGGAGATCGCGGCGAAGACGGGAGGTGAAGTCTATTCCTTCGACGAACTCGGCAAGCTGGCTTCCGATCTCCCCGAATCGAGCGTTCCCATCACCCGCACGATCACCAAGTCGCTCTGGCACACACCCCTCGTTTTTATTCTCGCTCTCGTGTGCTTCGGCGCTGAGTGGGCACTCCGACGCCTCCGCGGGCTCGCATGACAAGGATGATTCGAATTCTCGCCATCGCTTCTGCTTCACTCCTGACGACGGCCTCGTTTGCTTCAGCAACCGACGTGATTCTCGGCGTCGGAGCCCCGGGCGCACCCGAATTCGGCGAACGGTTCGAAACCGCCTCACGACTATGGACCGCGGCGGCAAAAACCGGCGGCGCTTCGGCAAAAACGGTTCGCAAGGCGGCGGATTTCAAAGCCGCCGTGGCCGAAGCTGTGAAGAAGGAAACCGAGGGACCCCTCTGGATCGTCCTGATCGGGCACGGAACGTTCGACGAACGCGAAGCGAAGTTCAATTTTGAGGGCCCTGACATCACCGCCACTGAACTGGCGACGGCTCTCAAGGACAACAAACGAACCGTCGCCGTCATCAACACCTCGGCTTCGAGCGCCCCCTTCATTCAACGACTCAAGGGCTCGAACCGGATCGTCATGACCGCGACCAAGAGCGGCGCCGAGGAATCCTACGCCCACTTCGGGCAATATCTCGCGGAAGGAATCGGCGATGTCGAGAATGCGGATATCGACAACGATGGAGCGGTCTCCCTGCTTGAAGCCTTTATCTACGCTTCGCGCCAGACCGCCGAGTTCTTCGAAGGCGAAGGCCGCATCGCCACTGAGCAGGCACTGATCGACGACAACGGCGACGGCTTCGGCACGCCTGCGGACTGGTTCCAAGGTATCCGCGCCGTCAAGAAGCCGAAAAAGGAGGCGTCACCTGACGGGTTCCGCGCCCATCAACTGCATCTCATTCCCAGCCCGGAGGAAGCCAGTCTCACCGCCGAACAGCGGGCCGAACGCGACAAGCTCGAACTGGCCGTCCTGAACCTGCGCGACAAAAAGTCGACGCTCAAAGAGGACGAATACTACAAGCAACTGGAGCAACTGCTCCTCAAGCTCGCGAAGATCTACGACGGGGCTCCCTCCGATTCGTAGACACGGTAGTTCTCACAATTCCTTCCTGAAGTACTGCTTGGCGATTCCGTCAGGAAAACCATCCAACTCCGCACGCTGTTCGAAGCCATGCTTCTCGTAGAATCCGGGTGCCTGAAAGGTGAAGGTGAACGTGTGCAGGACCTTGCATCCGCATTGGCGAGCGATGGATTCCAGTTCCTCCAACAGCCGCGATCCAAGTCCTTCGCGCTGTCGGTGATCGGCAACCCAGAGGAACTCCAGCTCCGCCGCCTCACCCCACATCCATGCAACGAGTCCCGCGATGAGCGCGTCATCGTCCGGATCCTTGATCGTAAGAACAACCTGCTCGGATCCTTCGATCGGCACCGCGGAACGGTTCCAATTCCGCAAGCCCGCGCGAATCGCCTCAATCGCGCCGTCAATCGCATCGGTCTCGCGATGAATGGTCAGCGCCATTCCCGAACTTTCGTAGCGCCTTTCACAACGTCAAGTCCGACCCTGGAGCATTTCAAGCCCTCTGATAGCCGAAGTCGGCAGACTTTGGCCGGACACCGTTCACTTTCGACACCGTCCCCCTCCAAACTCTGACGAGTTCGGCTACATCCGGCCCGCTAGTCATGGAGAAACGGCTGCCCGATCCGCAAGTAGGCAAACAGATCCCGAATCTGCCGATCGGTCAAACCGTCCAGTAGGCCGGCCGGCATGAGGCTACGTCCGAGGGGCGCTTCATTGGCAACGTCTGTTTTTCGAACGAAGAGATCGCTTCCATCGAACCCCTTGAGCGAGAGCGCAAGCTTGCCGCGATCGGCGACAAAGCCGGTGAGGGTGCGCCCATCTTTGGTGGTGATCGTGACCGCCTCGTAACCCTCCCGGACTTCGGCATTGGGATCGAGAACGCTCGTCAGCATCGTGTCGAGATCGTCGCGCTGGTAGCTTGTCAGGTCGGGGCCGATCTTCCCGCCTTCGTGAAAGAGCACGTGGCAGGAACCACAAAGTTGTTTGTAGAGGGGACGACCTCGATACGGACTGCCGGGCCGACCCTCGATAATCGCCCGGATCTGTTCAACCCGCTCGGGTGTCGGCCTCGGCGGCACGGTCTCGGCCGCGCCGAAGTGCTTCCTCACGAGCTCCGCGAGCTCCGCATACCCCCGCAAGGTTGCGATGGCTTCCACCGCGATGCCTTCCGTGGGAACTGCTCCCTCATCGATCGCTTTCAGCCACGCGCGACTCCATCCCTGCCGACTGGCAAGCAATGCTTCCGCCGCAGGGCGCACATCGGCTGTCAGAGAAGGATAGGACTTCATGACCGCTTCGCTCACGTCCACTCCTTCGAAGCGCTGGAGCGACGCGAACACCGCTTTCTTCAAGTCGGCCGAACAATCCGTTGAAATGAGACCAAGCAACGCCTTTCTCGTTTTCTCCGAAGGCTCGATCTCACCGAGCGCACGAACAAACCGAAGGCGCTCCGCATGTTCCGCCCTGGCATTGACCACAATGGCGACGGCTTCACCGATGACATCCTTTTCTCCCGAACGCAGGCGAATGATAGGCGTCGCTGCGCCCAGTTCCTTCATCGCCAATACAAGCGGATCCGGCAGCGGAGGAATGCCCCCCCCGGCAAATGCCTGTTCGAATCCGAGCATTAACCGCGCGCGTTCGTTTTCGCCGGGAGCGAGCCGGAGCAGCCTCTCGCAGACGAGGAGATCGCGTTCCCGGCCCTGAAGGGCAAACCGCCGCATGAGTCGGGGCAGAATCTCCCGCGAAACTCCCGGCTGCCTCCAAATGGCCGGATTCTCGAATACGGCGAGCACGGTCTCCCTCCCATCGTCGCAGTGCTTCTCGATCACCCACCAGAACATGAGAGGCAGATAGGGATCCTGCAGCTCTCCAGCCCGGACTAGCAGTTCGCTCAAGATCGGCATTCCCTGATCTGCGGGGAGACGCTGCACGGTGGACGCGAGTTGGGACCAAACTTCCAGATCGGACTCCGTCTTGGCGAGTATGGCGATCTCGTCCGCGGTACCTCCCGAAATCGCGTTGCGATCACCGAGAAATCGGACACACCACATGCGCACCGCCGGCTCTCGATGCTTTAGGAACTCAACCGCGAGATCCTCGGTCAGCCCGCCCGCCTGATGCAACGCCCACAGTGCGTGCAACGCCCGGCCGCTATCGTGATCGCGAATCGATAAGACGAGTTGCCGGCCCGCTTTGCGATGGCCGAGCAGCCTCACCGCCGTCTGCCGATGCCACTTGTTCGGATGACTGAGTAGAGCGATCAGCTCATCTGTCGACTTGTCCCGGAGGTCGAGATCCTTTTCACGTTTTGTGCCTACCCCTTCAAGCCGATAGACTCGTCCGGTGGATGGATCAATCTGACTTTGGTAGTGCTGCCCGTGGGCGATGTACTGCTCGTAGAAGTCGGCCACATACACCGAGCCATCAGGCGCGTTTGTCAGATAGACCGGTCGGAATCCTTCGTCTTCGCAACGCAGAGGAAAACCGAGATCCTTCGTCTCGAAGGTCGCACCCCTCGCAACGCGATCACTAAGCACCAGGTAGTGATGCAACGGATCGGCAGAAAGAAAGCACCCGCGCATCCGCTCGGGCAGTGCGGTCCCTTCGCAAAGGATCGTCGCATGCGAAAACCGGCTGATCTTCCCCCCGCGCATCATTGGAAGGTCCCCAAACGCGTAGGGGTTCGCGGGCGGACCGAACTTGTTCGGTGACCGTCCCTGCTTGAGGAGATAACCACCCTGCACGTAGTGCCAGCCACGGGTGTTGCCGCCGTTGTGCCCGGAAAACAACCGCCCTTGCGCATCGAATTCCAGCCCGAAGACGTTGCCGCCACCCTCTGCGAAGATCTCAAACCGGCGCGACTCGGGTTCGTATCGCCAGACCATGCAGCCTTCATGGTAAAGCCCTTTTTCGTCGATACCTGGTCGCGTGACGCGCGAAGCCACTGTGCTCCCCTGACCTCCATAGATCCACCCATCCGGCCCCCAGACGAGTCCGTTCGCGACCGAGTGCGTGTCCTCGAAGCCGAAACCAGCGAGGTGAACCTCCGGATCTCCATCCGGGACGTCGTCCTGATCGGAATCCGGATAGAACAAGAGATAGGGCGTGTGCATGACCCAGACACCGTCGTGGTCTGGGAGTGCGGCATTCGCGAGATCAAGTCCGTCGAGAAAAACCTTGTGCGTGTCATAATGCCCATTGCCCGTGGTGTCCTCGTGCACACTGATCCGCGAACGACCGCGATTGTGATTCGGAGGCGGTTGCGGTTCGCGGTCATACTTGGCGCGGTAGTACTTGTCACGACTGATCATCTTCAATCCCGAGGGATAGGGATATTGGCGGTACTGCGAAATCCACAACCGACCGCGTGCGTCAAAACTCAGGTGTGTCGGTTGGGCGACCTCGGGTTCGTGCAGCAATAGTTTCAACGAGAGATCGTCTTCGAGCTTCATCATCTTGAAGCTTTCAAGGGGCTTGCGACGTCGACCCGGCATCAGCTGGCTGGCTTCGCTTAGGATCCCGCTTGCTTCCTTGAAAGTCTCGAAGGTCGCCCGCTCCGGTTTCTCAGCGACCGCGTTCGCGGCCCATGCCTCATCGTCCCCTTCGCGGAACTCCCATTCGCCGTCGAGAACGCATTCGAGAAAGTAACCCTGAATCGATGGCGCCCTCCCAAGAAAACCGCCGACTCCGTTGGTATTGTGAATACGGACTGCAATGGTGTTCCACTTTGCCTTCTGCAGTTGACCCGGCGGCACCTTGTATCGATGCGCACGCCCGCCGATATCCCTGCCCCCGCCGATCTTCCGCCCGTTCACGAATACCTCGTGCGAAACGCCAATCTTCTCGATCCCGATCGTCACCGATTCGACCCAAAGATCACGTCCTTCCGTTTTCGTCCACGCATCCGGGACCTTCACCCAGCATCGATACCAGACGGTTTGTTCGCCTTCCCATTTGTCGGGAACGGTCCTTGCGCTCCATTCCGCAGGCGAATTCGGCACCCAGCCCAGAAGCCACGCGCATGTGAGAACGAGAACTCTCATCGGACGATCCTGAAACTCCAGACCTGGATCGCGTTCCGGCCGCTTTTCTTCTGCGCTCGCGGTTCCGGTTGAGCAAACCCATTGAGATCGACCGCACGGGCGCGGACCTCGTAGTTTCCCGGTTTCAAATCGCGAATTTCCGCCGAATACGACGCCATCCCGTAGCGAAGTGGCCACGAACGCGGTTTGCCTGTCGCCGGATCGAAACCAAGGATCTGCTTCGGTGTTACTCCATCTGGAAGGATCGATTTCCAATCGGGGGGTGGAACGATCCGGCAGGGCTTCCATGGCCCCTTGAGAAGTTCGGGATCGTCATCGTCAAGCCGACGAGGATTGTCCCCGACTTTACGCACCCAGTGTTCGACCCGCTTCACACCCGACAAGCCGGAAATCACCAAGCCGGTGAGCACTACCGGCTCACCGGCGGCAATCTCCTTCGGACCGCGATCCACGTAAGCCGCGGTCTTGAGATACGAATCGGGATCGTTGTTCTGAAGCGCGTAGGTGTCGTTGATCCGCGGATCGTTGGTGACGAAGATCTGCTGCAGCCACTTGATCGATTTGAAGCCGTGCGCCCATGGCACGATCATCCGAACCGGGCCGCCGCGGATGAGCGGAATGGGCTCGCCGTTGAGTTTGTAGGCGAGAAATACCGGCAGCTCGCCCGGTGGCGTCTCCATGGCCTGCGTGTAGCTCACCGATGATTGGAAAATCTGCTCCGGATCGTTGTTGTGGAACCCCCGGTAGTAGATCCGCCGAACGTTGTTCATGCCGCCGCAAAGTCGCAGGACCTCGCGCAGCGGAACGCCCTCCCACAATCCCTGACCGAGCGGCGCCGGGATATTGAGGCACTGCATCGCCTTGATGAACTTCACTCCATGCTTGCTCGCGAGATCGAGAAGCCGCGGCAGATCGATCGCGTTGCCCCCATCGATCGTGCGTGGTTTTTCCAGCGTCGCTGGTTGCTTGACCACCGGCGGCTCCACCAAGGGATCCGCCGTGATCTTCAAACGCCAGGTATCCCTGGTGAGCCGCGCTTTCACCAAAGCCTCGCCTTCGAGCGAATGCGGTTTCGGATTGCCGCGGGCAACCGTGTTGAAATCCTCCGCAGGGGTCAGCACCGGATGAGCCAGCGATGGTACATTCTCCGCTGCGTCGCTCCCTGCAGCGGATGCCGCGGCCGCGACGATCGTCGATTTCTGGAGGAAGGAGCGGCGCGAGATCTGATCGCTCATGGGATTGGATTGTAGCGAGCGTCGTGCTCCGGTGTCGAGGCCACACAATGCCCTTCACCCGGTCGCGCGGAAGCCCTATGATCGCAGAATGCTCCGCTACCTTTTCGCATCCATCGTCCTCGCACCTGTGGCCCTCGCCGAAGACGATCTCCGTCTCGGCCTCATTGGGCTCGACACATCGCACGTCACCGCGTTCACCTCGCGCTTCAACGAGAAAGACAATCCGAATCACGTCTCCGGCGGAAAGGTCGTCGCGGCTTTCAAGGGCGGTAGCGACGACATCGAGTCGAGTCGTTCGCGCGTCGACGGCTATACGAAGACGCTCGTGGAGAAATACGGCGTCAAGCTCTACGAAGAGGTTGCGGAGA
>CAJIAN010000385.1_pt1 | contig 16170 bp, 12 predicted proteins | sample 9199061 | NCBI WGS metagenome assembly CAJIAN01 (sample SAMEA7708264, study PRJEB35096) | sediment metagenome | biome: marine neritic benthic zone biome [ENVO:01000025]; feature: sediment [ENVO:00002007]; material: shallow marine sediment [ENVO:03000034] sea grass bed [ENVO_01000059] ...
CCGGCCACGGGTGCCTATGTGATCAACCCGGCACTGGGTGAGATCCACTACACACTCTGGACGTCCGACGACCTCGTCACTTGGACGAACGCCACGGGCACTCCCGGTGCGCTCGTCGAGGTTTCGACAACAGTCGATCCCTTGAACCCACTCGTCGAAATCGTGACGGTGCGCCTAGCCGACGACATTACGGTGACAGGCCTGCAGAAATACCTGCAGTTGCGCTTCACACGCATCCCGCCTCCGTGATCGCAAACGGAAACTAGATGATTTGAGAAAGCCCCGATCCGGAAGGACGGGGCTTTTTCGTGCGCTAGGACGGGTGGTATTCCTGGAGGGTCTGGACCGCGAGGCCGGACTGCTTGAGGGATCGGATAGCCTCGATGCTGGCGCGGGCGGCACGCAGCGTCGTCTGCACGGGAATCTTGTTCGAGACCGCCGTGCTTCGGATGCGGACTTCGTCCTTGCGAGCCGTCACTCCACTCGGCGTGTTGATCACGTAGTGGATCTCACCGTTCTTGATCATGTCGAGCACGTTCGGCCTGCGTCTCTCGGCAAGCTTGAAGAGCTTGTTCACGGGAACGCCAGCCTCCTCAATCATCGCGGCCGTTCCCGCGGTGGAGTAGATAGTGAATCCACATTCATGGAATCCGCGGGCGATTTCCCCAATCTGCGGTTTGTCGGTATCGCGCACACTGATGAACACATTGCCACTCTCGGGCACCGGCGCGGAGGCGGCCATTTGCGATTTTGCATACGCAATTCCGAAATCCGGATCGATACCCATGACCTCGCCAGTGGATTTCATCTCGGGACCGAGCACGATATCGATGCCGGGGAAGCGGACGAACGGGAACACGGCTTCCTTCACCGAGAAGTGCTCGGGTACGATCTCCTCAGTGAACCCGAGGTCCGCCAGTTTCTCTCCAGCCATGATCTTGGCCGCGAGTTTGGCCAACGGCACACCGATGGCTTTGCTCACGAAAGGAACCGTGCGTGACGCGCGGGGATTGACCTCGATGACGTACAGCTCCTCGTCCTTGACCGCGAACTGGATGTTCATCAGTCCGCGGACCTCAAGTTCCCGGGCGAGAGCTTTCGACGCCTCCATGATGCGTTGCTTGATGTCGTCGGACAGGGAGAACGCCGGGATGGCACAGGCGCTGTCGCCACTGTGGATTCCGGCTTGCTCGACGTGTTCCATGATCGCGCCGACAACGCTGATCTCGCCATCGCTGATGCAATCGACGTCGACCTCCGTCGCGTCGTCGAGGAAACGATCCACGAGGACGGGGCGTTCCTGGCTGGCCTCGACGGCCTCCTCCATGTAGCGCGTCAACTCGTCATCGTCGTAGACAATCATCATGGCCCGACCCCCGAGGACAAACGATGGACGGACGAGAACCGGATAGCCGATGCGGTTTGCGATTTCTAGGGCGCCCTCCGTGTCGATCGCTGTCCCACTGGGTGCCTGCCGAAGGCCAAGTTTGTCGAGAAGCTTCCGGAAGAACTCCCGATCCTCCGCAAGCTCGATGTTCTTCGGCGAGGTCCCGATGATCGGAACCCCGTTCTTCTCGAGGTCGGCGGCAAGATTGAGCGGGGTCTGGCCGCCGAACTGCACGATAACGCCGTGCGGTTTCTCCTGCTCGCAGATGTTGAGGACGTCTTCCAGCGTCAGTGGTTCGAAGTAGAGTTTGTCACTGGTGTCGTAATCGGTCGAAACGGTTTCCGGGTTCGAATTGACCATGATGGTCTCGTATCCGAGTTCCTTCAGCGCGAATGAGGCATGCACGCAACAGTAGTCGAATTCGATGCCTTGGCCGATGCGGTTCGGTCCGCCACCGAGAATGACGATTTTCTTCTTCTCTCCTTCGCGGGCCTCGTTTTCGTCGCCGTAGGTCGAATAGTAGTAGGGCGTGAACGCTTCGAACTCAGCCGCGCAGGTGTCGACAAGGCGGTAGGTGGGCACGATTCCGGCCGCCTTGCGGTCCGCCCTCACCGCAGGCTCTTCGGATCCGCCGAGATGGGCGAGCTGCCGATCCGAAAATCCCAGCTTCTTCGCTTTCCGGAAGTCCGTCGAGCCGTTCCGGAATTCCGTTTCGGATTCGAAGATTTGCCGAAGCTGCACGAGAAACCATCGATCAATCGCCGTGAGTTCGAAGACCTGATCCACGCTGAGCCCCCGCCGGAATGCCTCCCGAAGATGGAAAATGCGTTCCGCATTCGGGATGGAGAGTTTTTGCTCCAGCATTTCGTCGTCGAGATCCTCGTCATCCTTTCCATCGGCGCCGAATCCGAAGCGGCTGATCTCGAGAGATCGCAGGGCCTTCTGCATGGATTCCTTGAACGTGCGCCCGATGGACATGGCCTCGCCGACGCTCTTCATCTGGGTCGTCAGCGTCGGGTCGGCGGTCGGGAACTTCTCGAAGGTGAAGCGCGGGATTTTCGTGACGACGTAATCGATGGTGGGCTCGAAGCTGGCGGGCGTCTCACGGGTGATGTCGTTGCGCAGTTCGTCGAGCGTGTATCCCACCGCCAGTTTTGCGGCGATTTTTGCGATGGGGAAGCCGGTCGCCTTGCTGGCGAGAGCGGACGAGCGGGAGACGCGTGGGTTCATCTCGATCACGACCATCCGACCCGTCTCGGGATCGACGGAGAACTGGATGTTCGAGCCTCCCGTTTCCACACCGATCTCACGGATCACGGCGAACGAGGCATCGCGCATGATCTGATATTCCTTGTCGGTGAGCGTCTGCGCCGGCGCGACGGTGATGGAATCGCCCGTGTGGACGCCCATCGGATCGAGATTCTCGATCGAGCAGATGACCACGCAATTGTCCGCCTTGTCGCGCATCACCTCCATCTCGAATTCCTTCCAGCCCAAAAGAGACTCTTCGACGAGAACCTCGGTGACCGGCGAAAGATCAAGCCCCCGCGTGACGATCTCCTCGAACTCCTCCCGATTGTAGGCGATGCCGCCTCCTGTTCCGCCAAGGGTATAGGCGGGACGGATGATCAGGGGGTAAGAGCCGATCTCCGTGGCGATCTCGAGGGCGTCGTCCATCTTGTGGGCGACTCCCGATCGAGGCACGTCCAGACCGATGTCAATCATGGCATTCTTGAACTCCAGACGATCCTCACCCTTTTCGATAGCCTTGGATTTCGCCCCGATGAGTTGGACGTTCTCGCGCTCGAGCACGCCAGTGCGGTCGAGTTCCATCGCCGTGTTCAAGGCGGTCTGGCCACCAAGCGTCGGAAGGAGGGCGTCCGGCTTTTCGCGCTGGATGATCTTTTCGACAACCTCAGCCGTGATGGGCTCGATGTAGGTGCGTTCGGCGAACTCCGGATCCGTCATGATCGTGGCCGGATTCGAGTTCACCAACACGACGGTATAGCCTTCCTCCTTCAGCGCCTTGCAGGCCTGCACTCCAGAGTAGTCAAATTCGCAACCTTGCCCGATGACGATGGGTCCGGAGCCGATGAGGAGTATTTTTTCGAGGCTGGTGTCCTTGGGCATGTGGGGAATCGCCCCTTATCTGCCACGCCCCCCCACGCTTGTAAAGCGGGATGATGAGCCGGGATCAATCCCAGTCGTAATACATCGAATCGGCCTGCCTCACGAGGCGTTCCCCGGCCTTCCGGACCCGTCTTGCCATGGTGGTGGCGAGGTATTTCAGGACCTGGGTGGCGATGACGGGATTCTCCTCGATGAAAGTCTCGAACTGATCGCGCTTGATGCGCCAGAGACGAGCCTTTTCGCGGGCTTTGATCGTTGCGCTGGCCACGAAAGGATCGATCACACTCATCTCGCCGACGCTCTCACCGGCCTTGATGATGCCGAGCACAACGTGGCTGCGATGGGATTTCGCCTGGGCTTCCAGTTCGCCCTCGAGGAGGAGATAGAGTGTATCCTGCTTGTTTCCCTCGAGGATGAGGACATCGTCCCCCTTCACCTCGAAATACTCACCATAGGACAGGAGTTTATCCCGGTCCTCACCTTTTACTCCGGATATCCACTTCTCGGTGTGTTCTTCCATCGCGCTAGATCGACGGGTGAGATTTGACTGTATTCACTTCCAAGTAAAGGGAATTCGGAAGACGCGGCTTCAGAGCGCTTCGAGAAGTGAGTCGATCCGGATATCCTCGAATCCGTCGAAGACCGCGTGGGCACCATGGAACTGGGCGCCTGCGGTGATCGGATTGTGGACGATGACACATGCCATGCCAGCGGCTCGGGCCGCCTTCAATCCGTTTTCAGAATCCTCGATGACAAGAGCCTCGCTCGGTTCGATGCCCGTCCCTTCGGCTGCGGCAAGAAAGAGATCGGGCTCTGGTTTGATGTTTTCAACGTGATCCCGACAGCGGATGACAGGAAACGCTTCGGCGAGCCCGAGCTTCTCCAACCATCCGCCGACCCAGTCGAGCGACGAACTCGATGCCACCGCGTGTTTCAGTTTCTGGCTGCGCGAGTCAGCGACGAACCGACGAAAGTGGGGTCGCGTGTCCTGTTCGGCGAGTTCGGAGCGGATGCGCTTGTCCTTGGCCGGAAGAATCGGCTCCCAGTCGATCGGCTTGCCGACTCTCTCTTCGAGAACGGTTTGCGGATTGTACTGGCCGAAGTCGCTACCCACGCATTGGACATACTCCTCGAGCGCCAGATCCTCGCCGAACTCCGCATAGATATCTCTCCACGCGTGGAAAATGGCGGTCTCGGTGTCGACGATGAGCCCGTCGAAATCGAAAATGAGGCCGCGAATCGGCATCAGACGAGGCGGAGGGGAGGTGGTTGGCCTCAGAGTCGGTAGGTGATCCGGGCTTTGTCCTTGTCGTAGGGGGACATCTGCATTTTCACCTGATCTCCGACGACCAGCCTGATGAACCGCTTGCGCATCTTGCCCGAGATATGGGCCAGCACCTCGTGACCATTGGCCAATTCAACCTTGAACATGGTTCCCGCGAGGACTGCCTTGATCGACCCTTCGATCTCGATCGACTGCTCGCTCTCGGGACGGGAGTCCTCCTTGTTGGAGTGGTCGCGCCGATCCCGCGTCCGCGTCCACGTCCGCCTCCGCGTCGTCTGCCTCCCGCCCGTTTGCGGGGCCTGTTCTTGGCACTCATTAATCGTTTTGGTAGCGTGTGCAGTCTCCCGCAAATCGTCCTGAAATTGCACGGAACTGCAATAGATACCACATCCTGACAAGTTGCACCTTTATTTTCCGCGTTTTCCTACCGCTTGAAATTCGGTGAATTCCGCGGATCGATACTCTTGATGAAGTTCGCGCTCTCCGAATTTGGAGAAAAACTGTGCACGCGCAGTGGCATTCTCGAATTGATGGACGACCTCGGTCAGGCAATGACCGATCGTCCTGACATGATCATGATGGGCGGAGGAAATCCGGCGCGCATCCCTGAGGTCCAGGCGATTTGGCGAGACCGGGTCCGTGACTTGCTCGGGGGCGACCAAGCGGACGAGTTCGACCGGATGCTCGTGAACTACGATCCGCCGCAGGGAAATCCGGGATTCATCCGTGCGCTCTGCGACTGTCTGAACGAGCATGTCGATTCCTCGATCCGACCGGAGAACATCGCCATCACCAATGGTGGGCAATCCGCGTTCTTCTTCCTTTTCAACATGCTCGCCGGCAACGTTGGGGGTCGGCGTAAGAGAATCCTCCTGCCCCTCGCACCGGAGTACATCGGGTATGCGAACCAAGGATTGGCCGAAGACCTCTTCGTCACTCGGAAGCCAATCATCGAGGAGGACGACGGCGGACACACGTTCAAGTACCACGTCGATTTCGAAAACCTGAAGGTCACCGACGACATCGCGGCGATCTGCGTCTCCCGGCCGACGAACCCGAGCGGCAACGTATTGACTGACGACGAGATCGCGAGGCTATCGGATTTGGCGCGGGAGCATTCGATCCCCCTGATCGTCGACAACGCCTACGGCGCACCGTTTCCGCGTGCGATCTTTGGCGAGGTGTCACCGTTCTGGAACGATGGAGTGATCCTGACACTGAGCCTTTCCAAGCTGGGTTTGCCCGGGACAAGGACGGGAGTCGTCGTCGCCCACGAGGAGATCATCTCCGCCATCTCGGCCATGACGGCTGTCGTGGGATTGTCGAACAACAACGTCGGTCAGGGAATCGCCCGTCCGCTGATCGAAAACGGCGAGATCATCCGCGTGAGCCGCGATGTCATCCGCCCTTTCTACGAGGAGCGTTCCCAGCGTGCCCAGGCGATGGTCCACGAGGCGATGGGCGACCGTTCCGATTTTCCGTGGGCCTATCACCGGAGCGAAGGAGCATTCTTCCTGTGGCTGTCGTTCCGCGATCTGCCCGTCTCCACCCGCAAGCTCTACGAGCGTCTCAAGGAGCGGAATGTCCTCGTTGTTCCGGGCGAATACTTTTTCTTCGGGCTCTCCGATGATGACTGGAAGCACCGGCATGAGTGCATCCGCATGACCTTCACGATGCCGGAGAAAGCGGTGAGGGAGGGAATCGGTATCATCGCGGACGAAGTCCGCAGGTTGCACGCGGAGGCGGCTAGGTAGGGCGGCCTCGATGAGGCCGCCGAGACGTGCGCTGCTTCTAGCGTGCGAGAATGACGCCAAGCTCGACTTCGGTCAGGTTATCGAACACAAAGTGAGCGTCGCCGAGTGTGTCCGCAGGATGGGTGGTGGCCACTGCCACAACGCGCATGCCCGCACGCAGACCGGCCTCGATGCCGACATGCGCGTCTTCGAAGACGACGCAATCCTCCGGGTTGCGTCCGATTTTCTCGGCGGCTTTCAGAAAAACAGCGGGGTGTGGTTTGCCTTCGTTGACATCCTCGGCCGCGGTGATGTCGACGAAACTCTCTCCAAGTCCGATGACTTCCATGATGGTGTCCACGTTCTTCCGGGGAGTCGATGAGCCGACGCAGCACGGGATATTCGATGCCTTCAAGGCGCGCAGCAACTCCACGACACCCGCAAGGGGCTCGATGCCGTCCCGGCGGATCAGTTCGCGGTAGATTTCCTCTTTCCGATCGCCCAGCTGCTCGATGCGTTGCGAGTCATCATCGTCGATCCAGTCGAAGAAGGTCGGAATGATCGTCTGATTGCGCATGCCGAAGCTCTTCTTGAAGAAATCGCCCGGCATGACCTGACCCTCCTCCTTGAAGAGCACGGCCCAGCTTTCCTCATGCTGGTCGTGGGAATCGATGATGACTCCGTCCCAGTCGAAAATCGCGCCGCTGAGCGGTTCGGATCGATGCGTGGAGTCCTCGATGAGTCTTGTCGTTGTTGCCGTTAGACTGTCGATGCGCGTCCGACTTAGTCGAGGCGCGAGGTGGCACCGAGACGCTGCTCCAGCTGCTTGTTCACCATGTCGGTGAGGCCGGCGTCGAGGAAGAGCAGCTTCGGATACTCCTCGAATTCGATGCGGTGAATGCCATTCTCCGGGTGCTTTGCCGCTTCGGCCAGATCCTTGATGTCGTTGATCGCCCGGTTGTTCACTTTGGTGACGATCAGGCTGTTGATGCGCTCGTAGCCCAAGGTGGCCGGCGTCGGGATCGTTCGCGTGAGGACGACGAGCTTTTGGCGGCCTGCCTCCTCGAACTCGGCCGGATCCGACATCGCCTTGAGGAACTTGATCGGCGCCCGGGATCGCCATTTATCCCCGTAAAGCTGGAGGTAGGGAACGGTGAGTTCCTGGAACACCATCCCGCCGAGGACGAGGAACTTCGGTCCGCGGTCGAACATGTAGGGATCGATGAGATAATCCTCGGGATTGCGTCGGATCATCGGGACTTCGATCTCTTTGCGCTCGCCCTCGCGGACGATTTTGAACTTCACCTTGTCGCCCACGAACGGGACCCCGCGGACGAGGTGGCTCATGCTGAGCTTGCCGTAGACCGGATCGTCGTAGTTTCCACGCGAGTCGATCTTGTGGCCGCTGACCTCAAGCACGACATCGCCCTGCTTGATGCCTCCCTTGTCGGCGGAACTGCCCTTGGTCACTTCGGTGATGTAGACACCGCCGTCTTCCTTGCCGAGATTGAGATACTTCCGGAACTGATCATCGAGCGTCTGGGAATATCGAATTCCGAGAGTCGCGAATCCCTTGTAGTCGCCATCCGCCTGCTCGTGGAGGAAATGCCGGATGATCGACGCGGGCAGAATGTTCGAAACCTGCTCCTTCGAGCTGTAGCTGAGCAAGAGCCCGGCGAGGCGTCCGTCCTTGACCACGGGCAGTGTGAAGCTGCCAGCCCGATATTGAAGCGGGCCCGTCGCTTGCAGCGTGAGGAAATAGTAGTCGCGAAGGAAATAGGCCGCCGTTTCCGCTTTCGAAATCTTCAGCGGTGTCTCTGCCGGGGTTCCGTTCCGCTCGATCTGCCACGCGTGGAGCGTGTCCCCGATCTCAATCGAATCCGCCAGTTCGAGAGGAAGCAAGTCCTTCAGGAAGTCGGCGTTGTCGGCCGTCGGGCGGAGCAGCGCGAGATCTGCCTCGTAGTCGACCGCGATGGTCTCGGCGGAAGCTTTCTCGCCGCTTTCGGGCATCTCGAGTTCGATGTAGGTCGCATTGGCGACGATCTCGGCGGTGACGAGGACTTTGCCTCCTTCGATGACCGCACCCAAACCGCGGCGTCCGTCGGGCGAGACCTTCTCCCACGGACGGGTGAGGTTGTAAGCCTGCCGCGTCGTGTTGACGCGGACGATCGAGGTGAGCGGCGTGCGCTTCTGCGCGGGATCGGCGGCAGGTGCAGGTGCATCGGCCTGCTTCGGTGCTTCGGCTTCCTGGGCGCCTGCCCACTGGAGTCCGAAGGAGAGGAGAATGGCGGGGACAATCAGTTTCATGGAATGATCGTTCTTTCGAATCTTCGAAATTCGGGTTTAGGAAGCGTCCGGCTTTGCGGGTTCGTCGGGCTTTTTCGCGACTTCATCCTCTCCGAGGAACGCGTCTCTCTGGACGTTGTATTTTTCCATGATCCGCTTGTTGGCGCTGGCCACGCGGGCCGCTTCGAGCACGAGGGGCCGACCGTTGCCAATCATCTTGATGACAATGAACTCCTCGTCCTCCGGTAGGTTATTGAGGGCGTCGTGGACGTCGTTGAGCGTCTTGATCTTCCTGCCGTTGATCTCCTCGACGATGCTGTCGGCGAATCCGCCCAGATGGGTGTTGACCGCGTCAGGGAGGATCGTCGTCAGCACCACGACTTCAGGGTGTTCCTCGTAGAGCTTGTCGGTGGTGTAGTAGTTGAAGTAGTAGCGCACCGTGGGATCGTCGATGCTGTGCGCCGCCATCAGGTTGCGGTCGAGCGGCTGGAATACGAGCCCTCCGTAGGTCACGTAGCGCGGCTTCGCGTCGTATTTCTTGACGCTGATCAGGTAGGGAAGGTAGCGCTTCAACTCGATTCCCTGTTCAAACGACTTGCCGTCGCGCCAAACCTTGAGGCGAATCTTGTCCCCGGCGAATTTGCGTTCGACGATCTCGTTCATGTTCACGTTTTCGCCATTGATGTTCACCAATCCGTTGCTGGCGATCGGGTAGCCGTCGATCTCGAGAAGGACATCTCCGAGTTCGAGCTTGCTACCGGCAGACCCGGCCTTGGCCGCATCGCTCACCATGATCCCCATCCCGTCGTTCGGGAGACCGAGGGCCTTCCGTTGCGCGGGGTTCAGGATCTTGAACTCCGATATGGCGAGATCGACGTAGTGATCATAGTTGCCGTCCTCGACATCCGTGAGGAAGCGTTCGATCACCGGAGTCGGGATCATGTAACCGGTGTTCTGGGCCACGGCACCCGAGTAGCCCTGGAAGGCGACGCCGACGACCTTGCCGTCCTGCACGACGGGACCACCGCTGTTCCCGGGATTGATCGCGGCATCGACTTGAACCGTCAGGTGTAGATCCGCCGCACTGTGGCTGTAGGTGAGGAAATCAATCCGCGAGACGACACCGCTCGTCACCGAGATGCGCTCGCCGCCGATCGGATATCCGATCGTTTTCACCGTGGTATCGAGTTGGGGCAGCGTGCCGAACTCCAGCGGCGTCACGTTCTCGAATGCGCTCGGATCTTCGAGTTCCAGCATCGCGAGATCGCAGTCATGGGCGATGGCCACGATGCGCGCCCGATAGGGTTTCGCGTCACCGACTTTCTTGATGTAGACGAGTTGGCTGTCGCTGACGACGTGGGCGTTGGTCATGAAGCGGTTCTTCCCGATGAGGAAGCCCGTTCCGCTGCCGCGGCTGTCGCGACCCGCATTCCACGGGGTGCGGTAGTCCGGGACCAATGCCGAATTCTCGATGCGAACAACGGCTTCGTATTTCTTGTTCGTCCGACTCGTCGGCACTTCGATCGACGGTGCTGCGGAGGCGGCGGCGATGTCCGCATCGGTCGGCACCTGTCCGGAGGAGGGGGAAAGCTGCAACGCAAGGACCGTCAGGGAGAGCGCGGCGGCCCATGAGGGGGATTTCCCGCAGAGGGGAGAGATGGATGATTTCATTTTATGGTAGCGTAATTAACAAACTTTCCACTTTTGTAGGTCAAATTCAATGTCCCGTTCGAAAAATAAACGCCTGCTCGCGCTCTGTGGGTGCCTCGTTCTGTGCGGTTTGTGCAAATTAGCGACGGTTCGGGCAGAGGTGATCGAGCCGGGGTTTCCGTTTCTCGGGCTGACGGTGGACGCGGGGAGACTAGGCGAGCCCTTCCCAAATAACAACCTGATCCCCCGCGGCCTCGTCTTGCCGCTGGGAAATGATACCTACGGTTGCTTCGACACCGACTTACTCCGTCTCGCCGTGGTATGGCGCGCCGAACCGGGCAAGCCACCTCTCGACTACCGGAGTGTCTCGACGTTCTCGTTTCACGACACGAAGAAGAAAGCCGGCGGGGGTCAGGGCAAGCTCTCGCGTCCGATGGGTAAAACCATTTCCGCGACGGGGATCTACCCTGGGTGTCAGCGTGGAGAACCCAAGTTTGAAGATCCCCGCCCTCCGGGGTCGGATCCGCGGGAGGTCGGCAGGGGCCCTTACGGATCGTGGGAAGCGATCCACGATTTGGGGAAGGGCAAGGTGCCCGTGCTCCATTATTCAGTTGGGCGCAACGACGTTGCCGAACGTGTCGACAGCATCGCCTTCGGGCGCGAGGTCGCCATCCGGCGACGTTTCGATTTCAGGGAGCTCGAAGATCGGATCTCCATTGTCATTGGCGAGTTTTCGCACATCGCCTCCGTGACCGCCGATGGGCGGAACACGGTAATCGAACTCGGCGACAAGAACGTCGTCGCCGTCCACGGGAAGGGGATTCGAGTCATTGAGAATCGCTATGTCCTCCACGACGTCGATGCGGTGGAGCACAGCATGGTGATCTACTGGCGCGGTCCCAAGACCGAACTGCCCAGCTTCCAGCGTCGCTTCGCGAGGGAGGACAGTCGCTCGGGTGCCGATGAACGAAAGCAGACGGGACACTGGCCGAAACCGATCACCACGCGGATCGTGCTTGGAGAAGGCGGTTCCGCCTACGTGTTCGACACCGTCGAGCTGCCGCCGGGTCGCGTCGTCCGGCCGTCCTGCATCGATTTCTTCCCAGACGGACGCATGGTGCTCGGTACGATCGATGGCGATGTCTGGAAGGTTTCCGTGGCGGAGAAGACCGCGACTTGGCGGAAGATTGCCGGCGGATTGCACGAACCGCAGGCGATCCGCGTGCGCGAGGACTCGATCTACGTGGGCTCACGGAACGGAATCGAACGACTCGTCGACGAAGGGGGCGACGGCGAGACCGACATCTACGTCATGCATTGCAACCGCTTTCCCCAGGCGGCGGACACGCGCGATTTCCTTCACAGCATGGCCTTCCTGCCGGATGGACGGCTGCTGTTCTCGAAGGGCGGGCAGCAGAGCAGTTTCATCAACGACTTCAGCGGACGCGTTCTCGAACTCGCGCCCGACGGGCGGACGGTGAGCGTGTTCGCGTCTGGATTGCGCAATGCCTACATCGCCGCACATCCGAAGACGGGTCTCGTCACCGCGACCGATCAGCAAGGGCACTGGGTTCCGACCACCCCGATCCATGTCATCGAGCGCGGGGGATACTACGGCTTTCACCGGGCAGCTCCGGGCGGCGAGAAAGCGTCCGAACCGGGGGTGCATCCGCCTTTGGCGTGGATTCCTCACCGCCTCGCCCAGTGTGGTGCCGGGCAGGTCTGGGCTCCCGAGAACTTCGGCCCGCTGTCCGGCAGACTGCTCATGCTCGATTACTACGCGCCCGGTATCCTCGACGTCGACCACCGGACCGGCGCGGTTTCTACGCTGAATTTGAAACCGGAGGTTCCGGTCCTGAAAGGAGCGGTGAATCCGAAGGACGGCGCGGTCTATTTCTGCGGATTTCAGATCTGGGGAACCGCTTCAAAAGTTCTTCGCGGGCTCGTCCGCATGCGGCACACCGGCAAACCATCGTTGCACTTGGAGCACGCGCGTCATGGAGAGCGCGGGGTCGTGTTGCGATTCAATCGCGAACTCGATTCGAAGACCGTGCTCCAGCCCGGATCATGGGACGTGCGACGCTGGAACTACAAGCGCACCCCGAAATACGGTTCGGGTCACTACCAGCTCGACGGCAAACCGGGTCAGGAATATCTCGCCGTGAGATCCGTTCACCTTTCCAAGGATGGGAAGGCGGTCTTTCTCGACCTTCCGGGCATGGCCAAGGTGATGCAGATGAAGATCACGTGGACCGCACCGGCTTCGCCGGAACTGAGTCCGCTTGGCGACACCGTTTGCTTCTCCATGCACGAGGAACCCGGCGAACTGGATCTTTCGGATTTCGCTCCCATCGATTTCGCATCGCTCGTCGCACTCAAGACCGCATCAGCGGGCGCGCAGAACGAGTTGCCAGCTACCGTTGACCGTGGCGCGAAGCTCTACACCACCTACGGCTGTCTTGCCTGCCACTCCATCGACGGAACAACGAAAGGAAAGACGGGTCCGTCGTGGAAGGATCTGCACAACGCCGAACGGACCCTGCTCGACGGTTCGAAGGTGACCGCCGATGCCGCCTACTTGAAGGAGGCGATTCTCGATCCTGCGGCGAAGATCGTAAAGGGCTTCAATCCGAAAGACGTCGGCATGCCGTCGTACAGTGGAATCCTCAGCGCGTCGGATATCGAATCCCTCGTGCTCTACATCCAGTCGCTTTCGCAACCGTCCAAACCGTCGTCGTAGGAATGGCCGACGTCTTCACCCCGGAAAAACGCAGCTGGCTGATGTCGCGCATCCGCGGCAAGAACACGAAGCCGGAACGCGTCGTTCGGTCTCTGCTCCACCGGCTCGGCTACCGCTTCACGGTGAACGGTCCGCGCAACCGCGAACTCCCCGGCAAGCCCGACATCGTTCTACCCAAATTCCGCACCGTCATTTTCGTGCATGGCTGTTTCTGGCACCGCCACAAGAACTGCCGTCTCGCCTCGACGCCAAAAACCCGCAAGGCATTCTGGAAGAAGAAATTCGAGAGCAACGTCAAACGCGATGCCCGCGCCGTCCGCCAGCTCCGGAAACTCGAATGGAAAGTCGTCACCATCTGGGAATGCCAGCTCAAGAACATCGACAAGATCGAGAAAGTGGCGTGGAGGCTGGTGCGGAGGTTCGAAGAAGTCACCGACGTGCAAGCCATCACAACATACGACGAGATTCGCCCCCCCGAAGAGATTCTCCGCGCCGCCGAAGAAAGCGCCGCCTACGGGAAGCCGTCGTCGAGGTTATCACCTCCCCGTTCGTGACCGTAGCCGTAGAAGTAGCCGAAGTCGTGAGACTTTGGACGTCGCAGTGGGAAAAGTAGCCGAAGTCGTAAGACTTTGGACGTCGCAGTCGGAAAAAGTAGCCGAAGTCGTAAGACTTTGGACATCGCCGAGGGGGGAATGTAGCCGAAGTCGTAAGACTTTGGACGTCGCAGAAGGGAAGAGTAGCCGAAGTCGTGAGACTTTGGACGTCGAAAGCGTGGTCGAACGCTCACACACCCCGCCATTCGCTACTAGGGCGCTACGCCGAGGGCGCTTACGCCGGCGGCAGCGCATCGAGGGGACTGATCACCCCGGAGCCGCCGACCCCCTGCGCCACATGGGTGTACCTCTCAGTCACGCGGATATCATCGTGACCAAGCAACTCTTGGATGGAGCGCAGATCCGTGCCCGATTCGAGCAGATGCGTCGCGAAACTGTGGCGTAGCACATGCGGCGTGACGCGCTTGGCGATTCCCGCTCGCGCAACGGCGCGTCTGAGCGCACGTCGGTAGCTTTCCGCGTGCAAGTGGTGACGCCGAATCGTCCCGCAGTCCGGATCCCGGGACAGTTGGCCCGAAGGTAGAAGCCAGAACCACTCCCAGCTCTCTCCGGCGCCGGGGTATTTCCGCGAGAGGGCATTGGGCAGTTTCACCCCGGCAATACGATCCGCGCGGTCCTGCTCGAAATGCACGCGTGCCGACTCTAGCAACTCCCGCAGTTCGCCGATACTCGCCTCGGGCAGGACCGTCACACGGTCCTTGTCGCCCTTGCCGCCTCGGACGACGACCTGTCCCCGCTCCAAGTCGATGTCCTTGACGCGCAGCTCCAGCAGTTCGGAAATCCGCAAGCCTGAGCCGTACTGCAGGCGCGCCGCCGCCTTGTGAATGCCTTGCAGGTTCTCGATCACGCTTGCGACCTCACCGCGACTCAGGACGACCGGCACGCGCGGAGACGTCCTCCGGAAGCGCACCCGCCTGTTCACCTCTTCCATCCCGCAGATATCCTTGAAAAAGAAGACGAGGGCATTGAGAGCCGACTTCTGGCTTGCGTAGCTCACCTTCCTCCCATCGACGAGTTCCGCCAGGCACTTGCAGGCACACTCCGGATGAATCGAGCGGCGCGCTTTACACACCCACACCCCGTACTGTGCAAGCCATCCACCGTAGCGCTTCCTTGTACTGATCGCGAGCCCGCGGCGTGCTCCGTAGGCATGCGCCGCCACCTTCAGACGCTCTGGCAGCGAACGCGTCTCTCGGCCGTGATGTCGGCAGATTTCGATCCAGTTCAGATACCAGCGCATCGCCTCCGCCCACTGTCGGAGCTGCCATTTCTTCCGTGCACCGGTCTTCACCTTCACACGCCAGAATGCCACCGCTGATTCCCGGTCCGGGATCCGGCCGTGGGCAATGCGCCACGACTCAAACCACGAGAGAAAAACCTCGAATCCCTTCTTGTCGAACGCGCCGATATCCCGCGACGCGTCGAGATCCGATTTCCAATTCGGTGGTGGAACACTTTTCATATGAACAGTGTTCTAAAGAACTCCTGTGTCCATGAAAGAAAAAAGTGAAAAAACTTACCTAGGGGTTTCTGATAGCTTCCCTTTCTTGAATTTCGCGTATCCGAAACCAAATCCTACGTATCCACCAACCCACTCTCGGTCTGTCGGCCGGCATAGGCTTGCTGGGTGCCCCGGTGCTAAGTCGCGGATTTCCAATGACAAACTTACCACGTTCATTGAAAGTGGGTGCAGGATAACCCACCGAAAGAGTGGGATATTTACACTGTTCGGCTAAGAAATGAGACTCTCGATAGTCATCGCTCTTTACTACTCGCTTTTAGCATCGGCGCTCTCCAACGAGTTGCACGTCGCAGGAAGGTTTTTCCTCGCCGGCGAGAAGATTGAGTTGGTGGCGGGCGAGCGCCATGCCGCTTCCGCAAGTTCGGGCTTCCTTTCTTACGTCAACGAAGACGGGAAGCAGGTGTTGGTTGGTGGCGCGCGGATCTCAATTGATCTAGACTCTCATGTGATCACGGTCGATGGCTGGAGTGTCATCAGTATCGACGGGAAATTGGCATCAACTCCGGCAAACTATTCAAAGCCCGCCACCTTTAAAATATTCCCTGACGGCAAGTTGACTAGCACTGCATCTCCCAGTGTGATTATTGACAAGCGAGCGATCGATTCACGCAGAAAGATGTTGGAATCGCTCAGGATCTGGATGAACAAGTTTCTCGGAACCGTTCCAAACTATGCGTTCGTCGGTGAGCACGCAAACCGAGCCGAACAAGGCGTCGCACGCCAACCCGCTACCGCTGCGGACTCGAAATCTGAGGGCAGTGAGAAACCCGAACCTGAAACGGAGGGGCGCTCCCAGTAGCGGGCGGGTGGCCTCAAACGTTCG
>CAJIAN010000131.1_pt1 | contig 16135 bp, 11 predicted proteins | sample 9199061 | NCBI WGS metagenome assembly CAJIAN01 (sample SAMEA7708264, study PRJEB35096) | sediment metagenome | biome: marine neritic benthic zone biome [ENVO:01000025]; feature: sediment [ENVO:00002007]; material: shallow marine sediment [ENVO:03000034] sea grass bed [ENVO_01000059] ...
CAGCGGCGCATGCGGTCGAGGGAATGTTGCCCGGTGACTATCACGAGCGCATCGAGAACGCCGAGTCGATCAGCAAGGAAGAATACGAGAAGTTCCGGGACATCTTCAACAAGTACGCGTGGGAGTTGGGTCTCGAGTACGTCTACTCGTACATGATGTTCGACGACAAGATCCGAACAACGTCGTCCAGCTTCACGAGGGAAGAGATGGAGGCCGGGGACGACACCGAGTTCTTCTATCACTACGAGGAACCCGCCGACGAACTTGCGGCCCTGTTTGGCGACAGCGTCGAACTCGAAAAGCCGGCGTTTTCGCTCTACAACGACCCGGAATACGGCCATCTGCTGTCTGCCTTCATTCCCCTCGAGACCGGGAGCGGGAAGCGATACGTGATCGGAGCGGATGTCGAATTCTCCTACATCAAGGAGAAGCAGCGGGAGACTCTCCGCACCTGCATGATCGCGGCGGTCGGATTCCTCCTCCTCTTCGTCGGAGCCACCTATTATAGCGTCGCCAGCATGTCGAAACCCATCGACGGCCTGCTGGACACCGCGCGCACCGTCTCGGAAAGCAAGGACTACAGTGTGCGGGCCCAGAAGCTGAGCAACGACGAGCTCGGAGAGCTTGTCGACGGCTTCAACGACATGCTCCACGAAATCGAGGAGCGGGACAAAGAGCTGGCGAATCATCGCGATCACCTCGAATCGGAAGTCGAGAAGAGGACGGCGGAACTCGTTCAGCTGAACCATGAACTCGAGGAGGCGACAGAGGAGGCGCTGAATGCCAACAACGCGAAGAGTGCGTTCCTCGCCAGCATGAGCCACGAACTCCGAACGCCGCTGAACGCGGTCATCGGCTACAGCGAAATGCTCGAGGAGGAAGCCGAGGACGCGGGCCTCGATGATTTTGTGCCCGACCTCAAGAAGATCAACGCAGCCGGGAAACACCTCCTGAGTCTCATCAACAACGTCCTCGATCTCTCCAAGATCGAGGCCGGAAAGATGACGCTCTACAACGAATGGATCGATGTGCAAGAGATGGTGGACGAGGTGACCGCAACGATCCAGCCCGTTGTCGAGAAATCCGGAAACCGGCTCGAAGTCGATTGCGCGTCCGATGCCGGACGGATGTACTCGGACCTGACCAAGATTCGCCAAACCCTCTTCAATCTGCTCAGCAACTCCGCGAAGTTCACCAAGGATGGTGTTCTCACCTTGAAGGTCACACGCGAAGGCAATGGCGAGGACGGCGACATGCTGTCGATGACGGTCAGCGATACCGGCATCGGCATGACCGAGGAGCAGATGGGCCGGTTGTTCACCTCGTTCACTCAGGCCGACAGTTCGACCTCCCGCTACTACGGAGGCACGGGTCTTGGTCTGGCGATCACCAAGGAGTTCTGCGAGATGATGGGCGGCGAGATCACCGTCGACGGCGCCGTCGGCGAGGGCTCGCATTTCACCATTCGCGTGCCAGCCGTATGCAAGGACGAGCCGGTCGAATCCGAGTCGGAGTCCTAGCCCGACGCAGGATCTGGTGACGGATCCGAACCGGCAACGGCAACGGCGACGACGACCGGAGAAGCGGTCGAGGCTGTCGACGGCGCCGTTTCCGCCTCCACCGGTGATGGCAAAGGCGTCGTGCTTGTCATCGACGACGAGGAGAACATCCGAGACCTCGTCTCCCGTTCGCTGACGAAGGCGGGATTCGAGGTGGAGACCGCAGGGAACGGAAGGGCGGGTATCGACAAAGCACGGAAGCTCAAACCCGCCGTGATCACGCTCGACGTCATGATGCCCGGCATGGATGGATGGGCTGTCCTTTCCGAACTGAAGCAGGATTCGGAGCTTCGTGGCATCCCGGTGGTCATGATGACCATGCTCGACGAGAAGCACATGGGATTCTCATTGGGGGCTGCCGAGTTTCTCACCAAACCAGTCGACTCCAAGCTGCTCGCGTCGATCATCCGCAAGTACGAGAGGCACGATGCGCCCTATGCGCTCGTGGTAGACGACGATACCGATGCACGGCACCTGCTCTGCAGGACACTTGAGAAGGAGGGCTGGGAGTGCCGCAGCGCCGCGCACGGCCAGGAAGCGCTCGATATCATCGGACAGCAGGGAACGCCGTCGCTCATTCTTCTCGATCTCATGATGCCGGTGATGAATGGCCTCCAATTCGTGGAGGAATTACGCAAGCGTCCCGAACACCACGGGGTTCCGACGATCGTGGTCACCGGCAAGGAAATCTCCGCCGAGGAGCGTGACATTCTCAACGGTGACGTGATGGACATCCTGCGGAAAGGCGACCACTCGTCCACAGAACTCATGGCCGAAGTCCGTGAAATCGTCAGTTCAACCATGGAAGGCGCTTAGAAACGATTCAGAAATCATTCCAATGGCATCCATTCTACTAGTAGAAGACAACGAAATGAATCGGGACATGCTGTCCCGACGACTCACCCGGCGTGGGTTCGATGTCAGCATCGCAATCGACGGTGAGGAGGGGGTTCGGATGGCGCAGGAGGGCAACCCCGACCTGATTCTCATGGACCTGAGTCTCCCGGGTATCGATGGATGGGAGGCAACGAGGCGATTGAAGCAGGCCCCGGAGACGGCTTCGATTCCTATCATCGCGCTCACCGCGCATGCACTCTCCGATGACGAAGGCAAGGCCCGCGAAGCGGGATGCGACGACTTCGACATCAAGCCCGTCGAACTCAAACGCCTTCTCGCAAAAATCTCCGTGCTCATTGGCGACTCGCCCCCGGAATAATCCCAAAACACCCATCCTTTTGTCCGAAAACGTCACCGAATCAAGTGATCGGGAAACCCTGAAGCACGAGCTCAGGACGGTGGTCAATCATGTCATCAGTTATTCCGAACTGATGTTGGAGCAGGAGGGTGTGGATGAAGAACGGCGCAAGGATCTGGCCAAGATCGAAAGCAGCGCGCGGAAGCTCGAAACGATGCTCGAGGAGTTCTTTATCGAGCTTCCGAAACGAGGCACCAGCGACGTCTATGCCTTGCTTCACGATCTCCGCACCCCGGTGAATCACATCATCGGCTACGCCGAGATCATCCTCGAAGACATCGGTGACTCCGGTTCGAGCAACCTGCTGACTCCCGATCTTGAGAAGATCCAAGAGAACGTCAAGCTATGGCTTGTTCTCGTCGAACGCTATGTCGGAGCGCCCGAAGTTCCGCGAAGCCCCAGCGAACGGCTCGGCGGGCCCGACCCGGAGGCACCTCCCTGGGCGGGCGTCCCCGGATTGGGTTCGGGCCGGCTCAAAGCGGAAGATATCGGTCACATCCTCATCGTCGACGACGATCCCCAGAACCGCGATATTCTCGAGAGGCGCCTTCGGCAGCAGGGACACCTCATTGATTCGCTGGACTCCGGCGAGCAGGCGCTTCAATGGCTGTCCTCCTACAAGCCCGATCTGGTCCTTCTCGATATGCTCATGCCCGGGATGACCGGCCGCGACGTGCTCGCGGGCATGAAGAAGTCCAGCGATCTTTCCGACATTCCGGTGATCGTCATCTCGGCCCTCGATGATCAGGTCGAGATCGCCCGCTGCATCGAACTCGGGGCGGAAGACTATCTCTCCACGCCCTTCAACCCCGCAGTTCTCCGGGCCCGCGTGAGCACCTGCCTCGAAAAACGGCGCCTGCGCAAGGCGGAGATCCAGCACCTCGCCCGGCTCGAGGAAGAAAAGCAGAAATCGGAACGCCTTCTCCTCAACATCCTTCCGGAGGTCGTCGCGGATCGGCTGCGCGCCGGAGAACGCATCATCGCCGATTCGTTCTCGGACGTCACCGTCATCTTCGCCGATCTGGTCGACTTCACCGAACTGGCGTCCCAGAACGAGCCGAAAGTCGTCGTCGGCATGCTGAACAGGATCTTCTCCCGTCTCGACCTCATCGCGCAGAAACACGGCCTCGAGAAAATCAAAACCATCGGTGACGCTTACATGGCCGTCGCCGGCCTTCCGACAGCGCGTTCCGACCACGCCGAAGCCATCGCCCATTTCGCTCTCGAACTGTTCGACGAGATCAAGCGTTTCCAGAACACCTTCGACAGTCCCCTCACGATTCGCGTTGGAATCGACACCGGCCCGGTCATCGCGGGAATCATCGGCCGGGACAAGTTCATCTACGATCTGTGGGGCGATACCGTGAACATCGCCAGCCGCATGGAATCCACCGGGGTCGCCGGACAAATTCAGGTAAGTGAAAACACATGGAAGAGACTGAAGAACAAGTTTCAGTTTCGCGAGCGGGGAGAAATCGAAGTCAAGGGCAAGGGCCGAATGAAGACCTGGATCCTCGAATCGTGAGTACCAGACCGCCGACAACACTTTCCGCTAAGGCATCGGATGCGTGGTGGCAGCGTGAGGACCTCGCCTACTTCGACGGTCAGCTCTGCCTCGCAGGCGAACGCCTCGACCACCTCGCCAGTTCCGCTCAGAAGCCCGTCTTCGCCTACTCCGCGCCGCGGATCGAAGCCAATCTCGATCGTCTGCAGCAGGCGATGCGCGTCATCCCCCACCCGACACGCATCCTCTACGCGATGAAGGCGAACCGTTTTCTGCCCCTCCTCTCATTTCTCCGCATGCGCGGAATCGACGGGATCGACGTCTGCTCGCCGACCGAAATCCGGCAGGCAAGGCAGGTCGGATTCCGCGAGGATCAGATTTCCTTCACCGGAACGTCCGTGTCCGATGCGGATCTCGATTGCCTCGCCCTGCATCCCGATGTCTGGGTCAATTGCGATTCGCTGAGCATGATCCGACGCCTCGGCGACCGCTCCCCGGGTCGCAAGGTCGGCCTGCGCATCAACGCGCAGATCGGCGTGGGTTACCGCGAGAACAATCAACTCCACTACGCGGGTGCGAGCGCAACGAAGTTCGGCATCTATCTGGACCGGATGGAGGAAGCACTGAATCTGGCCGCGGCGTCCAACCTCGAGGTGTCGGGAATCCACTTTCATGCGGGGTGTGGCTACCTCGACGAGCAACTGCCTGTGTTCCGCAAAGTGATCGAAGGCGCCCTTCCGTTCCTCCGCATGGTTCCGCAACTCGAGCACCTGAATCTCGGTGGCGGTCTCGGCGTGCCCATCGTCGACGAGGACTCGCCTCTCGATCTCTCGGCATGGTGCGATATCGTCGGTTCCACCCTTGGAGACGTCGCGACATCGATCTGGGTCGAACCGGGTGACTTTATCGTGAAGGACGCTGGAGTTCTCGTGCTGGAGGTGAATACGGTGGAGGAGAAGGGCGGTCAGCTTTTCGTCGGGGTGAACGGTGGCTTCAATCTTCACATCGAACCGGCGTTCTACGACCTTCCACTTCACATCGTACCCTGCACGCGGAACGCGACCACGGAGGACTCGGCACTGCGCAATGTCACCATCGCCGGCAACATCAATGAGGCGCTGGACATCTTCGCCAGAGACGTGGCCCTCCTCGACGTGCGCGAGGGTGACCGTCTCGCCTTCCTCAACGCCGGGGGCTACGGATCCTCGATGAGTTCGAATCACTGCATGCGAGGCGATTTCGCGGAGTACCTCATCTTCTAGCCTTCCCGATGCCTATCCTTTCATGACAAATCGAAACGGCGATGCTCCTCGGAGAAACCGAGAGGCTTGGGACGAACTCTACCAGAAAACGCAGGGATCGGTCTGGGGGGACGATCCGATTCCGTTCGTAGAGGAGTTCGTTTCGGCCCTCGCTGAAGAATTCCCCAGCGACGGTCGCTTTCTGGATGCGGCGACCGGTGAAGGAAGGCACCTGCCCGCCCTGCTTCGGTTGTGCGGGGAAATCCATGCCGCCGACGCCTCCCCTTGCGCCATCGGAAAACTGAATCAGATTCCTGGCGACTACCACGCGGTGCAGACGAAGCTCGAGCAAACTCCCTACGAAGACGAAACGTTCGATTTCATTCTCCTGATCGATACCGTCGAGACTCTGCCGAACGTGGACGATGTCCTTGCCGAGCTGCGCCGCATCCTTAAACCAGGAGGATTGCTGCTTTGCAACATCCCCGGAAAAGAGGATGGTATCTCGGAGGATCAAATGGTGGATGCAGAAACGAATGGCGACGAGACCTACTTCTACCAAGGCACCTACTTCTATCGCTTCTACGAGGAGGACCAAGCGGTCGACCTCGTAGTGCGCAACGGATTCGAGGTGCGGCGCAACGAACTCCGGACGTGGATGGAGAAGGCGCATCCGGGTTTCAGGGACTACGACCACTCGCACACAAGCCGGATCTTTCTACTCTCGAAACCGGTAGCCGTTCGCCTCAACGGTTCGGAGCGACACCGTCCGTAAGCAACTCCGGATCATGACAGGTGCGATTCGAGCGGTCTTCAAGATTCGGCCCGGCGAGGGCGTCAAGGTGCTGCAGTTCGTCGCCCTCTTTCTCCTGATCCAAGCCGGGACGACGATCGGCTTCGCGACTTCCGACAGCCTTTTTCTCTCGACCGACGGACTCGGGCCCGAGCTGCTTCCGCGTATCTACGTTCTCGTCCCCCTGTTCATGCTGATCTACATCCCCGTCAGCAGCTACCTGACGACAAAATGGGGAATCGCCCGCCTCTTTCTCCTCACACTGATCGCACTCGTGGCAGGAGGTATCGCACTGTGGAGCCTGCTGCGTTCCTTCTCCGGGACGGAGGTCGAGAAAATCGTTCTCCACGGCGCCAAGATCTACTCGGCGGTCACCTTCATCGCCCTGTATTCAATCTCGTGGAATTTCACCTACCAGTATTTCAACATCCTCGAAGGCAAGCGCCTCTTCGCATTCTTCACCGGGGGCAGCGCGATCGGGGCCATCGCCGGCGGTATTCTCGTCAACGTCCTGCCTTCATCCGAGAGCCGATCATCGATGTTCGAGCTCTATCTCGTCTGGGCCGGCCTTGCGCTTCTCGCCATTCCCGTCCTCATCTCGATTCTGGCCAAGCGCAAAGTCATCGAATCCGACCAACTTGAAGAACCTGATGAGGCCGGAATCCTGCAACAAACCGCTCAACTGGGTGGGATCATTCGAAGGTCGCGCTACGTGCTCATCCTCCTCGCCGTTCTCTTCTCCGCTCAGGTGCTCACCACCCTAAACGAATTCCAGTACCTCAATATCTTTTCCGCGAACTTCCCGGATCCGGCCGAACTCGCGGGTCAGCTCGGCAAACTCATCATCGGGGTCAATATCTTCAACCTCTTCATCAGCACCTTCGTGTTCAACCGCATGGTGCTCCGGTTCGGCGTCCGGAACATCGCGTTGATTCTTCCCCTCGTCTACATCGTCGTTTTCAGCTGTCTCTTTCTCAGCAACGGCGTGAGCGGAGCGATGCTGCTTTACGCGGGCTACTTCGGATTCTTCGCCTACCAGGGATTGATGGTGGCGATCGACTACGACAACACCAACCTCCTTCTCAACGCGCTACCATCCGAAGCAAAGACACAGGTCCGCACGTTCATCGAAGGGCTGGCCGAACCGCTGGCAACTGCGACCGCCGGCGTCTTCCTGCTCTCAATAGGCAGCGGTCTCAGCGCCGACACCCTTTCACTCATCGGCCTCGGAGGTGCGTTCGTCTACCTGCTTCTGGTGCTCGCTCTGCGGAACAACTACGCGTCCGCGATGATCACCAACCTGAAAAAATCGTGGCTCGATTTCTCACGGAACTCCGATGAGGTCGTCACGGGACTTGAGACGAAGGATCTCTCGCTCCTCGAAACCGAGGCACGCAGCCGCAATCCCGAAACGGCCCCGACCGCCATCTCCATTCTCTGGCTCAACGATCAGAACGCCGCAGCCGACGCGCTGCTCGATTTCATGACCAATGTCAGCCCGGAGGACCGGGAGAAGGCCGAGCCCCTCTTCGCACAACTTCTCAAGGAGCGCGATTCGGATCTCTTCCGCCGCATTCTCGACTGGCTCGAACGCGATCAGGCGCGTATCGACACCGAACTCATCCAGGAGATCAGTGTCAGCGGTCTTCCGCAGAAAAAGTATCTCGCCCGTCTCATGAAGTCGCCGGGACCGCAGGAGCAGGCCACCGCAGGGCTCCAGCTCCTCAAGAGCTGGAAGCTCGAGGACCGCGCGCGGGGACTCGAAGTGTTCGACAATCTATTCGCGAACGAGGCGAGCACGGGTGCGGCGGTCCACGCGATCGGCCGCACTTCCGACGAACGCTACGCCCATTTCGTGGCTCCCTATCTCCGAAGCGCCAATCCCGAAATCCGCGAACAGGCCCTGACCGCGGTGAACCGGCTGGTGACAAGAGACTCCGGACGCCTCGTGCCGATGCTGCTCGAGGTCGTCCGCGACGGACCAAGCGAACGGCGGCTTACCGCCATGGATGCCCTCGCACGCATCGGGGATCCGCAATCCATCAATCCGCTGCTCTCCCAGGCCGGCACGTTCACCGCACTCGAACGTCGCAAAGCGGAAGCGGTGGTCGAATCGGTGGGCCTGCAAGGCGTGCCGATGGCCGTGTCCGTGCTCCGCAGTCGGAAGGTGCCCTTCCGCGGACGGGCGATCGCGGCGCATTCCCTCGGCAAACTCGCCTTCGCCCAGTATGACGATATCTACGGGGATCTCATCCTTCCCGAACTCGACCTCGCCTACCGATCACTCTATCGCCACGAAATCCTCGCTGCCATGGGACGGGATTCGCCCGGGATCGAGGTCCTCTGCCAGCTCTTCCTCAGTGGCCGCATGCGGGTCGTCGAGTTTGTTCTCGAGTTGCTCAGCATCGCGGGCCGTCTGCCAGACTTCGAACTCATCAGCGCGTCGCTACGTTCGGCAAACGCCAAGGAACAGGGCAACGCGATCGAAACCATCGAGCAGGGCGTGAGCCAGGAAATGTTCCGTCTGCTGCTGCCCCTGATCGACACCCGTTCGCTTGAGGATCGCATCCGTTTCTACATCGACAATTTCGATGCGCCCGAAGTCACGGTCGAAGAGATCCTTTCCGACGCGCTCAACAGCCGCTTTCCCATCGGCTGCATGGTGGGAGCCCAGGCCTTGTGGGAACTTCACGGCGAGGCGAGCTTTCCCCAATTGCGGCAGGCCTTGCAGACTGCCGAAACACGGGAGACGAAGAACCTGATACTCTCGCTGATGGGAGTCGAAAAGCAGGGTCTCAACCTCGTGGAGAAAATCTTCCACCTGATGCGGTGCTCTCTCTTCGAATCTTTCGGCCCGTTGTCGCTCGAACGGGTCGCGGAACAAAGCGAGCCGTCGCGATTCGGAGACGGCGAGTACATCTTCAAGAACGGCGAGCGGGCTCTGGACCTCCACTGCCTCGTCGAGGGCGACGTGCGCTGCGTGAACGGAGCATCGCGCGCGATCAGGCAGGGAGAGGTGTTCGGCGAGGAATGCCTCTTCGGAGAAGTCCGGGAGTCCGACGCCGTCTCCGGCGGTGCAAAGACCCTCTGTGTGTCGAAACGGGCAGTCACCGAGAACGTCGACGTCTACCCGGAGACCGCGCTCCATCTACTCGAGTATGCAAGGAGGCGAAGTTCGTGAGATGAGGGTGAACGTCCAGTTCAATCTTCCCGGCCTCGTGCTCGGCATGGTGATCACGAGCATCCTTGTCTCGGTGGTCGCGATCTCGTCGATCGTCTACATCAACCTTCGGGAAACGATCATCCTCGGATTCGACAAGAAGCTCGCGGCCATCAGCACGGCGACCGCAAGCCAGATCGATGGCCGCGAACACGAGCGCATCCTCGCTCCCCGAACGGTCCACGCGATCACCGCAATGCCCTCCGATGAGGAACTGATCGGTGTCGATACCAGTTTCGATCAGATCAGCCTCGTCCGCATCGATCCGGAAACCGGAGCGGCGCAGTCGATTGCGACACTGGAGCACGCTCCCCGGTCGATTTCCCGATCATCCAGAGACGAAATCGCGTTGGGACTGTTGGCGGACGATGACGGAGCATCGACCCTCGTCGAGATCGACCTCGCGACAGGCGCGATTACCGAGGGCACCGCACTTCCCGCCCACAGCGCCGCACTTGCGTGGGATGACTCGACAAGCTCCCTCTACGTTGGTGGGCACGGTATACACAAGGTGGCCCCACAATCGGGCGATTCCTCGATCTTGGAGGGCACGGAAGACCTGCGCGTCGATCAGATCGCGCTGGCGCCGGACGGAGCCCTCATCATCTACGATGAAAAAGCAGGGCGTCTTGCAAAATTCGATCTGTCCACGAACGAGGTCGTTGCCTCCCGTGCGCTCGACGCGCAGACACGTCCCCGGATCCATGGGCTGGCTGGCGACGGAGAGGTCATCTACGCCGCATCGGACCTTCTACGGCGCATCGATCCGAACAGTTTTGAGTTCATCGAGACCGAGAGCGTCCCCGGCTTCCGATGCGAACAATCGGAACCCTACCGGAGGTATGTGGAGCCGATGCGGAAGATCAAGGGCGCAAGCGATCTGACCTTCCTCTACACTCAGACACTCTCGGACAGCAACGAAGTGCGATTCGAAGGATCCAATCGCAAGCGCATCGACAACTCGGAAGCAAACTCGATCATCTACGTTCTCGACGCCAATACCGATGACGAGCACTCGCCCATCGGCTATTTCGACGAAGAGAACAAGGCTGACGCCGAAGTCCGTGCTGTTTTCTTCGAGGGCCAACCTCATGTCACCGAGGTCATGGACCTCCCAAGGTGGGGCCCGACCAAATCCTATTACGCACCCATCTTCGACGATCACGGCGATATCGTGGGGATGGCTGGGGCCGATGTGAACGTGGAGAAGATCCGCGAACGAACCAAGATCGCCCTCACCAAGGTCGTGGTCACCTCACTCGGCGCGCTGGCGCTTGCATTCTTCGCCTCACTCCTCATCGCGAGGAAACTCACCGAGCCCATCGACCGCCTGCGGGAGGTCGCCCAGAAGATCGCCGCCGGCGAGTACGGCGAGAGAATCGATCCGCCGAAACTCAAAGAACCGGCGATGCTCTCCGGCACCTTCAATGAACTGAGCGACACCTTGAGGGATACCATCGACGGACTCCAGCAGACGAACCGCCAGTGGGAATCCGATCGTCGCCACTTCGAACTCGTCAACCACCTCACGTTGCGCAACGCCGACCTCAGTGACTACGGAGCGTGGGTGGAACTACTCACCGACGGATCATCCCACCACAACCCCTCCGGATGGACCAATGTCGATCGCTTCGTCGTCGGATGGATCACCACCGAAGTGGGCGAGCATGACGAGAACCTGCGATTCCGCGCCGGGATGGCCTCCCTTCTGCTCCAGTTGGTGAAGAAAACCCAGGGCGACTGGGAGAAAATCCGGGCAGGGCTGGAAAAGCTCTGCGGAGATGCTCTCGCCGTCCTGTTCATGATCGACCTTGGCCACTGCAAGGGCGAGTTCGTCGTCTGGGGAGAGCCCGTCCTTTGGAGTTGTGCTCCGGACAGCGGCGTTCGCGCCGTGCCCCTCACCACGGGGACGATGGCTCTCGATCCCGAAACCCAGTATGTCGTCTGCCGTGATCCCGGCTTCGCGGAAAGCCTCACCGCCTGGGCGGAGGATTGCGACGGCGAGCTGACCTCGAGATTTCAAATCGAACTGGCGCAAACTGACGACTCGGCCGTCGAACACCGTGCCGGTATTGCGATCAGACTCCAACCGAGCCTCGCTCCATTCGAGATATGACCATCATCGAGAAACTCTTCGCGTTGAAGCGCAATCGATCGCTCCGGATCCTCAGCGATTCGGACCTGATCCTCATTGCGGAGGTCGCTGTGCCCAAGCGTTTCGAGCCGGGTGAGACCGTGGTGGAAGCGGGAGCGCTTCCGAACCGGCTACTCGTCGTGGCGAACGGGAGCGTTCAGGGTGATTCACGAGCGGAGACTGATTCCGAGATTTCGATCATCGGAGTCGACGCGCTCGCGCTCGAGCGGTCGTTCGAGGAAACATTCGTCGCCGGCCCCGACGGCGCCACCTGTCTCATGATCTCCAAGGGACATTTCTTCACCATCATCAACGAATGCCCCGCGATCCTAACGGGGCATCTGCACCACACGGGAGGGCAGAAACCATAGCATGCGCATTCGAACTCAGACCCTGCTCATCATCACTCCCATTTTCGCGGCGCTCGGAATCGCGATCGGTCTCGTGGTCTACGCTGCGGAGTTGGGGGAGATGGAATGGGGCATCGAGGAGGAAGCCTCTTCGCTGGCGCTCACCATCAGCGAGTTCATTGCCGGTGACCAACTCTCCTCCGCGCAGGAAAACGTCGCCTTCCGGGAGAAGATCAAATCAATCCTTCGGTTCGACCAGCTCAAAAAACTGCGCCTCTACCGCCTCAAGGACGGCAAGCCTGAACTTGCGTGGGAAGTCGGTGACGAGAAATACACGCCTCCCTCCGCGCCCAAGACCGCAGAAGGAGACATGCCCTCTCTGTCACGGTTCGAATTACCGGAAGACATCCTCGCCGTGCGTGCGGTCTCCAACGTCACCTCAAGCAACGGCGCGAACGTCGGATTGGTGGAAGTGGTCACCGACGCGACGCGGCTTCACGAACACTCGAAGACGATCTTGAAGCGAAACATCGAGATGACCCTCGCCCTGATCGGCGTTGGCATTCTCATCTCACTCGCCATCTCAGGCTTTCTCTCGTACCGACTGAGACGGTTCAACGAGGTCGCCACGGACATCGCCCTCGGAGACTACGAGCAGAAGATGGGGCGCCGCATGATCCGGGAGATCGAGGACTTGCGTAGCACGTTCAACACGATGAGTTCGGTCCTCAAGGACGTCCTTTCCAAAGCGAAGAAGGAACTCGTCGAAGCAGAGCAGTTCCGGAACCCCAACGACCTCGCCGTGACTTGTCGCGATCTGAATCCGCGAGGCTTGCGCCGCGAGATCGACGGTCACGAAATCGTCCTTCAACTGGCGGGCACGGTTCCGTCCGGAGATTTCGGAGGGATTCATGAAAGCAACGGCACGACATCGTTCGTTCTCGGGAAAGTCGCGGAGCGGGACCCGCTGGAGGGCACTATTCTTGCAAACGCAGCACAATTCTACGTTCAACGATTGCTCGACACCCACGAACCGGTCGAAGCCATCCGCAAGTTGAAAGACTCCTTCGAACTCGAGGGTTGTGCCATCTTCCAGCACACCGGATCCGGATCGCTTGAGTGTTCCCAGGATCCGGAAGGCTTCCTTGTCACCGGCAACGCGCTCGAATTCGGGAAGACGATCCTCACCACCGCAAGACCCGAAGTCAGGGACCGCATTGCCCGGTTCCTCGAATCGGCAGACAATGTCACCGGAGAGGAGCTGAACCTTCTGCTCATGGGCGAACCGCTCGCGGCATGCCTCGTGATCCGCCCTTCTGCAGGATGACCGACGCGTTGGAATTCTTCTTGGTCGGGCCGGCGGGATTCGAACCCACGACCTCTTCACCCCCAGTGAAGCGCGCTACCAGACTGCGCTACGGCCCGAATAAGAAGATCAACGTCAAGGGGTCGGTCAGAACCGGACGGGAATCTTCCGTCAGTGGTGTTGGTTTGGCAAGCGGAAATGACCGGGACATGATTCAGAGAGACGTCGCCGCTCGTTGGTGGTAGCGCGGCCTGGCCCAGGCCGCACGAGAGCGACGCTGCACGCGAGTTCCGCTCCCACTCAAACGAAGAACCAAAGGATCTGCGCCAGCGCGTAGCCGACAATCGAGACGATCGTCGAGATGATTGTCCACGTTTTCAGCGTCTCCTTTTCGGTCATCCGCAAGTAGCGGCTGATCATCCAGAAGCCGCTGTCATTCACGTGCGAGACCGCAGAGGCTCCCGCCGCGACCGCGACCACGACGAGTGCGAGTTGCGGTTGCGAGAGCCCCTCGACCAACGAGGCGATCAGGCCCGCTGCAGTCACCATCGCCACCGTTGCCGACCCCTGGGCGATGCGCACGAGGAAGGCGAAGATATAGGCGAGAAGGAGAATCGAAATGCCGGAACCATCGAACGCGGTCTTGAGCGCGTCACTGACTCCCGTCGCTCCGAGGATTCCCTTGAACACGCCACCCGCTCCCGTGATGAGAATGATGATGCCCGCTGGCCCGAGAGCATGCGTGCATACTTCCATCAAAACGTTCTTATCAACCCTTCTCCCGTAGCCGAGGAAGATGAGCGCGCCCACCGTGGCGCAGAGCAGCGCGATAATGGGATGCCCAAAAAAGGCGAGGATCTTCATATGCAGGCCAGCCGCCGCGAGCGCTTTCGCATACTCCGTATTGTAGTCCGACTTGGAGAGTCCTTCAGGAAGCTCGGCGGCAAGGATCTCCTTTACAACGGTACCCAGCAGAATGAACAGAATCGGCAATCCGATGAGAAGCATGATCAACCCGAAGCTCGGCAGTTTGGACTCGTCGTGCTCCGCCTCGGGATCCTCCTCCGGCGGCGCGATGTAGAGTTTTTCCGCCATGCGCTTCGGCACGAGGATGCCGCCGATGATTGCGGTCGGCAGACCGACGATGCAGCCAAAGAGGATCACCCAACCGAGCCCGACCCCGAGTTCGTAGGCCACCCAGACGGGCCCCGGCGTGGGCGGAACGAAGGCATGTGTCACCATCATGCCCGCCAGCAATGGCAAGCCGAAGGCGAGAACGGACTTCCCCGTCTTTCGCGAAAGCGCGTAGAGGATCGGCGCAAGGATCACGAGGGCGACATCCAGAAATACCGGAATCGAGATAATGAACCCAGTGATCACCATCGCCCATGGAGCGCGCTTCTCTCCGAAAATGCGTAGCATCGATCGCGCGAGACTTTGCGCCCCTCCCGAGTGTTCGAGAAGCGCCCCAAAGATCGCACCCAAGCCGATGATCGCGGCGATGAACCCGAGGCTGGACGCCATTCCGCTCTGGATTGTCGCGCCAATCTCCGCGAGGCCGAGCCCGTCTTCGGCTCCAGTGACTTCCTTGCTCGCTCCGATGGCGACGACAAGGCTGGCAAGCAGCAGTGCCAGGAATGCCTGCACGCGGAACTTGAGGATGAGGATGAGCAGAAACGCGACCGCGAAAACGAGGAGAGAAAGCAGATAAGTCAGCGAGGGCTTGTCGCCCGCGGCGTCCGCGAGCATCAGAGTGAATTGCATCCGTGGGGTTTACCGGAAAAGCGCCAGGGGATCAATAGCCGGTTGCCAAGGCGAATGTCGCTTTCTGGCAGGTTGTGGAAGAAGTCTGGGACCCATCGCGCAAATCCATGGGAGCGAGGGTAGGCGCGCCGATGGAGTGGATACCCATCCTCGACTGAGGTGCAACAACGCCCTTGCCCCCATGGGCTTGCGCCCGGAGGGTTGAACTTCCCCAAGGCATTGGCGAAGCCATTGATTCTAGCACTTTTCACACGTGAAACGATGGGTTGCGGAGTTTTTCAACAGCCTGCTAGAGTGGCGCCGATGACCAAGATCTACCGCAGCGCCTCCGCGTGTTTTCTGGAGAGTGATTCCGGCATCATTCGCGTGGACGGATTCTCGTTCGATGCGCTGTTTCAGGCTGACGATCCGGAAGCGCACCTCGCAGACATCGTCGCCTCGGGCGCATCCACCGAACTGCACGCGCGCAACGAATGGCTCGCTCCGGTGGAGAGCCAGGAGATCTGGGCCGCCGGTGTCACGTATTACCGCAGCCGCACTGCACGAATGGAAGAGAGCGAAGACTCGGGCGGCGATCGCTTCTACGATCTCGTCTACGAAGCCGAACGACCCGAGCTGTTCTTCAAAGCGACCGCGGCCCGGGCACGCGGGCATGGCGATCGCGTCTGCATTCGCAAGGACTCGACCTGGGATGTCCCGGAGCCCGAACTCACGCTCGCGATCAATTCCGCAGGCAAGGTTTTTGGGTTCACCATCGGCAACGACATGAGCAGCCGCTCGATCGAAGGCGAGAACCCGCTCTACCTTCCGCAGGCCAAGGTCTATCGCGGATCCTGCGCCGTCGGTCCGTGTCTCGTTGTCGGCACGGATGCGGTGAGCGACGACACGAAGATCGCGATCGAAATTCGCCGCAGTGGCGATGCGGTGTTCTCAGGCGAGACTGCCGTATCGCAGAACAAGCGCGGCTTCGACGAGCTCGCCGGCTTCCTTTATCGCGAAAACGAATTCC
>CAJIAN010000191.1_pt1 | contig 15998 bp, 10 predicted proteins | sample 9199061 | NCBI WGS metagenome assembly CAJIAN01 (sample SAMEA7708264, study PRJEB35096) | sediment metagenome | biome: marine neritic benthic zone biome [ENVO:01000025]; feature: sediment [ENVO:00002007]; material: shallow marine sediment [ENVO:03000034] sea grass bed [ENVO_01000059] ...
GGGTCGTTTTCATCGGTTTTTTAGCGTTCGGGTGATTCGATTAGAAACAGAGTCTATGGTGAGCCGGTCGACGTCAAGGCTTCAGGGCCGCGCGGGTGTGAATCAAAGTGGTGGACGATTTGACTGGGCGGTGAGGAATGCGCCGTCCAGCAACTGGATTGCAAATATTGCAAATCCAGTCTCCCACTTAGGTCGCCTCCTTGTAGGCGAGGCCCGCGCCGACGAGGTCGCTCATCGCCATGCCGATCGATTTGAAGAGGGTGATCTCGTCGTCGCTTTCGCGGAGGGTCGCGGTGCCGGCGCACATTTCGGTGAGTTCGGCGACGACGTCTTCCTCTTTGAACACGCCTTCGGAAATGGGGACGAGGATTTCGCCGGCTTCCTTGAAGGCGTTGACGCGGCTGTCGGCGTAGACTTTGGATTTGGTGACGAGCGCGGTGTCGCATTCGCGCTTGGTCGCGTGGTGGTTGCCGATGAAATCGGTGTGCGTTCCCGGTCCGACCCAGTCGCCGAGGACGAGCGGTTCGTGGGAACCGGTAGCGCTGACGATGATGTCGGCTTCGCCGCAGGCGGATTCGAGATTGTCGACGACCGCGCAGTCGACGCCGTCGAGTTCGTCGATCATTTGGGCGGCGACTTTCTCCGCGTTTGCGGGCGTGCGGCCCCAGATGAGGACCTTCTTCAGCGGACGCACGCTGGCATTGGCGCGGATGATGTAGCTGGCGAGATTTCCCGTTCCGAGAAGGAGCAGGGTCTCCGAGTTCTCCCGCGCGAGGAGACGCGTGGCGAGGCCGGAGATGCCGGCGGTGCGCCAGAAGGTGACGCTGGTGCCATCGACAAGGGCGAGCGGTTCGCCGTGGGCGCGGTCGAAGAGCAGTATCTTCGAGTAGAGCGATTTGTATTCGGGGCCGGGATTGTCGGGGAAGTAGGTGAACGCTTTCACCCCGATGAACTCCTCACTCCATGAAGGGAGGACCGCGAAGGCGTCGTGGTTGTCATCGTTGTCGTCGAGGAGGAACACCTGACGGGGGGGCATCTTGAACTTGCCGCCGTAGGCCTCGTGGAGGGCGTCGACGAGGGCGGGATAACTGAGTGCGGCGTGGACTTCTTCTTCGCTGATGACTTTCATGACAGAGCGGAGAGTGTTCGAAAGTCGGCTCGACAAGGCGAGAAAAAAACGAGGAAACTCTTCGGATGAAACGCCGACTACTGACTTTCCTTCTCGCCGGGATCGGGCTTGCCACGGCCCGCGCGGACGAGCGTCCCAACATCCTCTTCTGCATCGCCGACGATTGGGGATGGCCGCATGCGGGGGCCTACGAGAATGACGAGGTGTTGAAGACGCCGACATTTGACCGAGTGGCGCGCGAGGGTGTTCTCTTCCATCACGCCTACATTTCCTCGCCGTCCTGCACGCCATCCCGGAACGCCATTCTCACCGGCCAGTGGCACTGGCGGCTCGGACCGGGAGCGAATCTGTGGAGCACGTTGAACCAGGATCTCACGACGTATCCGCATCTCCTGCGGGATGCTGGCTACCACATCGGCTCATGGCGGAAATCGTGGGGACCGGGCCGACTCGAAGGGAAGTGGAAGAAGGATCATCCGGCCGGAAAGGTCTACCGAAAGGGGCTCGCCGAATTCCTCGCCAATCGACCGAAGGACAAGCCGTTCTGCTTCTGGCTTGGGGCGAGCGATCCGCATCGCGGCTACAAGTTGCACAGTGGTCGCGATTCCGGGATGGATCTCTCGAAGATCAAGCTCTTCGCCCACTATCCCGACAGCGAGATGATCCGCGGCGATGTGGCCGACTACTACTTCGAGGTACAGCGCTTTGATTCCGATGTGGGCAAAGCGATCCAGTTGCTCGAAGAGAAGGGCGAACTGGAAAACACGATCGTCGTGATCACGGGAGACCACGGAATGCCATTCCCGCGTTGCAAATCGAACGTCTACGATTCGGGTGCCCGCGTTCCACTGGCGATGCGTTGGGGAAAGAAGATCAAGCCGGGACAGGTGATGAACGGATTCGTGAGCACGACAGACCTAGCGCCGACGTTTCTCGCGGCCGCAGGGGTTGAGATTCCGAAGGCGATGACGGGGAGGGATCTGTTGCCTGCGGTGACCGGAGGTGGCGACAAGGCGCTACGTCCGCACATCCTCTTTGGCAAGGAACGGCACGTCCCGGGACAGGAAGCACCGAATATGGGGGGCTATCCGATCCGGGCCATTCGCACGCCGGATTTTCTCTACATCCGCAACTACGAACCGGACCGCTGGTCGAACGGCACGCCGAACTGGCAGAAGGCGGCGCGTCCGGGCGCGTGGCTCGCCGATTGCGACAACGGTCCCACGAAGACCTACATCGTGGACAACAAGGACACGGACGACCTTCATCGGCGTGCGTACGAACTCTGCTTCGGGAAGCGGCCTGGGGAGGAGCTTTACGATTTGAAAAAGGATCCCGACCAGCTGAGCAACGTCGCTGCGGAGTCGAGCTATGCTGTCACGCTCGCCAAGTTGGGTGCGCAGTTGACGGAACAACTCACGGCGAGCGGCGATCCGCGGCACAATTCGGACAAAGCGTTCGATTTCGACGCGGTTCCGTATCTAGGCGGTGCGCCGTCGCATCCGGATTTCCGGAGGAAGAAGAAAAAGTGAAGGCGTAGCGGAATTCGTGAGAATTGCGGGAGTGACGGAGATCGGAATTCTCACGAATTCCGCTACGGGGGATCCCTAGTACTGCTTCCAGAGCTTGCGGCTGAAGAGCACGAGCACGGCGATGTATTCGAGCCTCCCGAGGATCATCAGGCACGGGAGCAGCAGCGTTGTGGGTGTGGAGAGGTCGGCGAAGTTGCTTGTCGGTCCGAACTCGGCGAACGCGGGGCCGATGTTGAACAAGCTTGCGAGGACGGCCGAGAAGCAGCCGAAGATGCTGATGTCGGGTTCCAAGACGCGGACGATCAGCGTTCCGGCCGCGGTAAAAAAGGCGGCGAACGAGAGAATGAGGAACAACTGGCCTCCGGTCCCATCGGGAACCTGCTGGCCGTTGAGCTTGATCGGAAAAACGAGCTGGGGCCGGAAGGCTCGAGTGAGCTCCGCACGACCGAGTCGATACCAGAGAATGATCCGACTCATTTTCAGCCCGCCCGACGTTGATCCTGAGCACCCGCCGATGATCATGAGGACGATGATGACTTCCTTTCCGATGTACGACCACTGGTCGTAGTCGCCCGCCACGTACCCGGTGGTGGTGGCGATGGACACGATGTCGAAGGCGACGTCGATGGCCTCCCCGTCGAATTTCTCGATCGCTTGGTTGAAGAAGACAACGATCAATGCGAGCGCCACCATTCCGAGATACCAGCGTGTCTCCTCGTGCACACGGAGCGGGTTCCATCGGCGTTTTCGGATCATGACGATGTAGAGCGGGAAGCTGATGGCACATGCGAGCATGAAGACCATGATCCAGATCTTGATCGCCGCGTTGAACGAACTGATGCTGTCCGATTCCGTGCCGAAGCCCCCCGTTGCGGTGGTGGTCATCGCGTGATTGAGGGCTTGGAACGGCGTCATCCCGAGAACCAGAAGTCCGATCCCGCAAACGACGGTGGCCGCGATGTAGAGCAGCCAGAGCGATCGTGTTGTCTGACGGATGTTGGCGAGACTGAGGTCGGTACTTTGCAACGACGATTCGGTTCCGAGAAGCGTCCGCCCACTCGCCCCAATTCCCGAGAGGATGAGGATGAACATGGCAAGAATGCCCATGCCGCCGAGCCACTCCGTGGTGGAACGCCAGAGCAGGATCGATTTCGGGACTTCTTCCAGTCCGGTGAACACGGTCGCGCCCGTCGTCGAGAGTCCGGACACGCCTTCGAAGAGCGCCTTGTCGAGGGAAAGCCGCGGCTCGCAGAAGAGATACGGCAGGCCGGCGTGGATGCTGCAGATGATCCAGCTGATGCCGACGAAGGCGATGGCTTCGCGCCGGAGCATGAGATCGCCGGTCATGCCTTCCTTCTTAAAGAGAGTCGAGGCAATGAAAACCACGAGGCCGGAGCATGTGGTGACACCGATGGCGATGGCCCAACCGGGCAGTTCGAGTGCAGAACGTTCCTCGCCGCTGACAGGGATCACCGAAGAGAGGCCAAGGCACAATGCCATCGCCGCCGCGAGCAGGAGGAGCAGGATGCCGACCGATTTGCAGATGATCTGAAGATTCATGAAGTCGGCCCGAGTTTGCCGTCGGCTTGCGTGCCACTAAGCATCGTTCGTTCTGAAGAACGGTCCTTCACTGCCGCGCAAAGGTCAATGCAAGATCGTCGCGGCTCTTGACGGTGGGGAGGATTCTCGGCACGCTGTGATCACGTGATGTCTCGAATTCTGGAACCCCGGAAATTGGTGACACTGGCGCTTCTGGGTGCGGGAGGCATTTCGGCATTCGCGGACGTCGGTGCGCTGACTGAGAAATTCGAGAAACGGAGAAGTGCGGTGATCGTGCCGTTGAGGGTTCAGCTTTCCAAGGATCTGCGGGCTCTCGAGCAACGCTATGCGAAGAGTGGCGATCTCGATCAGGCGACGAAGTTCAAGCGTGCGCGTACCTTGGTTGAAAAGAGCTTGGACGGCGAGCCGGCGAAAAGGGGGTTCCCGGTGATCGACGAGACGATTGGCGAGGATGGCCGGCATCGAATGAAGCGTCTGCGAGACGACTACCGGCGGAAGATTGGGAAGGTCCTTGCACCGTTGCTCAGGGTCTATGCGACCGAACTTGCAAAGCTGGAGAAGAGCCTCACCGCTGCAGGGAAATACGAGGCGGCGTCGAAGGCGAAGGGCGAACGGGTGTATGCCGAGAGGCAATCGCATCTGATCCGGGAGTGGCCGCGGGTTCCGGAGGGCGCGGTGGAATTCGGGGGCAACCAATACCTATTCATCGACAAGACTTCCACATGGCACAAGGCGAGAAAAAAGTGCGCTGACATGGGAGGGCACCTCGTCACGGTGACGAACGAGAAGGAGAACCGATTCGTTCGCAACCTGAGCAGGAAGAAGAACCTCTGGCTCGGGGCGACGGACGAGGAAAAGGAAGGGGAGTGGGTCTGGATCACCGGAGAACCGTTTGAATACAGTCACTGGAACTCCCGTTCGCCCGACAATCACAAGGGTAATCAGCACTACGCCTACTATTGGTCCAAAGGGGGGTGGGACGACCACTCTCCCGATGCCGATCAAGCGACGGCCATCTGCGAGTGGGATAAGCCTGAGTATTACTGATGAACCGTCTGCTCATCGGGATTGCGTTCTTGGCTTTGATAGTGTCAGAGCGTGCCGAGGGTCGAGAGAGTGTGCCAACGCGTGCCGTCGCGAACGACGATCTGAGGTGGGGCGTGAAGATGGGACTCGTGGGATCGCTGCAGGTTGCCGACGGGAAAGTCTACGCTGGCACGAACACCTCGCGGGGAGAACCGGGCGCGGTTTCCCAGAGAAGGGGTGATGTCCATCTTCGAGGTGTGGTCGACGACAACGATCTCAAGAACCCACTTTGTGGCGGGAGTTCGCTGGTGTGCCTCGACCTCAAGACGGGCGCGTTGCTGTGGCGCTCGGCGCATCCGCGAGTGAGCAGACCGGAGGGATTCGCATACTATCCGATCAGCGCGGGAATCGAGGTCGTCGAGAATCGTGTCTACTACCTGTCCACAAACTGGGAACTGATGTGCGTCGACAGCGAGGGATTTCGCGATGGAGAAAACGACGGTCCGTTCAAGCAGGAGGCCGAAGACGATGAAGCGGCCGCCGACGTGGTGTGGCGGATCGACCTCCGCAAGGATCTCGGCATCGCGCCGCGGATGGCCGGTGATGTCGGCTACCTTCAACCTTCTCCTGTTCTGTCCGGCGACACGCTGTTCATGGTGACGGGCAACGGTGGCAATCCGTGGCCTCCGCGACGCGTCCCCGCCCCCGACGCGCCGTCATTTATCGCGGTCGATCGAAACACCGGCAAGATCCGCTGGCAGAGTGCCCTGCCAGGAGAGAAGATCTACTGGCAGCAGTGCGGCACGCCGGCGCAGGACGGTGGACACGTGCTTTTTCCGGGGGGCGATGGCGTGCTTTACCGTCTCGCCGCCAAGGATGGGAGTTTGAAAGGAAAGATCGATATCAATGCCGCTGGGAGCACGATGCACCTCTATTTCTCCAATCGCATCGTGCAGCACGAAGGCCTCGCCATCACATCGGTCGGAGGCTGCATGGAAGAAGGCGCGATGACGAGTGCGCCGCTGATTGCCGTGGACTCTACGAAGGCGACTCTCGACGGTGCGATTGATGACGCTGTCCGTTGGAAGTACACGCCCAAGGGCGGCATCTGGGGCAATCCCCTTGTTTCGCGGGGAACGTTGTTCGTCCCGTTCGCCTATCACCGGCTCGCCGCTCTGGATCCGTCTACGGGCAAGTTGCGTTGGGAGTGCGAAGTCTCCGAGGGGCACGAGCGCATGCAGCCGTACGCATCGCCGTTGGTAATCGGCGATCACCTCTATTGCACGACCGAAGACGGTGTCCTTTACGAGCTGTCCATTTCGAACAAAGGAAGGGTCGTGAGGGCGCTGGAATTCGAATCGGCATTCTCATATCACGCGACGCCGATCCGCGTCCCGGGCGGGATGGTCGCGGCGACGGTCCAAGGGGTTTATCGGTTCAATCTGGGACCCTGACTGCGGCTGACGCGTCGTCTGGTTCGCACCAGCTCGGGCAATTGCGCAAGCGGCGTGGCTCCAGAGACCTCCAGAACGCAATTCAGCCCCGGAATCGGAGATTCGCGGGGCTGAATGGAATGCTTCGGCTTGGGTTGGCTTTGACTAGCGGGCGAGATTCCACGCGCCGCGGCGTCCGGCACCATTCACCCACTGTCCGTTCAGGCGGCGTCCGGATTGATCGAGTGCGAGCGTCGCCGTGCCCCGATCGCGGGCGTTCCACCAGGTGAGGGTGATCGTCCGTCCGTTGAAGGCGCCTTGGAAATATCCCCGAGTTCCGTTGCTGTAGTAGGTCACGCCCCGAATTCCTCCGCTAGGCGTCATCTGCAGAGCTACGTCGCCGTGACTGGATTTCCACGTTCCGGTGAGCCATCCCACGTTGAGGTTTCTCTGCTGCGTGACCGGAGTGCGCCGGGTTCGGTTCGTCTCGGTATTGGAGTTGCGCCGGGTGTTCGTCTGGACGTTGCGTTGAACCGGGCGTTGAGTCGTTGTCTGGGTGGCGGTGTTAGGGCGCGTGAATGTCACATTGCTCGGTCCGAGCCCGAAGTCGGCGTTGACGTTTCCGCGAAGCGGTCCTGTCGCGGTCTGTGCCTTTGCAGTGTCGGTGACAACTGCGACGCTCAGAAACGCAGTTAGGCTGGCAATCATTGGAAGGGTGGTATTTTTTGCGATGGAGAATTTTTTCATGGTTTAGAATGATGGGTTACTCCTCCTCGGACGGAATCGGTTCTGTCTTATTCAATTGCGGTCACATTGGTTCCGGAGAAAATGCGAGACGTTGCGGAACGGGCGCACGGATGAAATTGCCGGAGCACGTTCTTCCCAAGCATCGAGGGAAGTGGGGAAAAGGTGGGCGGGTTTCCGCCGCGAGCATTGGAAACCGATCGGTTCGCCCAGCGTAATGTGAACTACCTCGTCTGAGTCGCTTCCAGGATGCGCTTCAGCTCAGCGGACATCTTGGCCACAAGGCCCGGTTTCTCCAGGTAGAGATTCTTCGTTTCGCCCACGTCCTCGCTGAGATTGTAGAGCTGGCCGAGCGGGCCGTTCTTCTCCGGCTTGATCTTCTTCGGCTGGGAGAAGCCGCCAGAGCCAAGGCCGTCGATGTATTTCCAGTCGCCGTCGCGGAGGGTCATGAGCCCGCCACCCGCCTTGAGCGCGAGAGGACCGCGGATGGGTTTGTTTTTTGGATGCGTGCCCTTGAGCACGGGGAGGAAGCTGAAGCTGTCCGGACCCGCCCTGTCGGAAACCTTCGCGTTTGTGATTTCCGCGAAGGTGGCAAAGACATCGACGAATGAGATCGTCTGATCGCTCGTCGATCCGGCTTTCACGTTGCCCGGCCAGCGAACGATGAACGGCATGCGGTGGCCGGCCTCCCACGCGTCCGCTTTCATTCCGCGCAGCCCTCCGGAGGAATCATGACCAAACTTCTCGACATCCTGGTCGTACCAGACCGGACCGTTGTCCGAGGTGAAGATAACCAGCGTGTCCTTCTTCATCGCCTGCTCGTCGAGCGTTTTCAAGACCTTGCCAATCATCGCGTCGACCATGACCATGAAATCACCGTAAAGATCCGCTTGGCTCTTGCCTTCGTATTCCTTCGACGGGAGCCAGGGTGTGTGCGGTGCCGGGTAGGCGAGGTAGAGAAACAGTGGCTTGGCTTTCGCGTCGTGCGATTCGATGACTTTGACCGCCTCATCGGTAAAGCGTGGAAGCACCTCGTCGAGCTTCAGATCCGGAGAGATGCCGCCCGCGCGCCAGAATTCCCCCTGAATGCGCGTCCAGCCTTCGGTGTTGTTGGCCTCGATCTTTTTCGTGGGCGGCTTCACGGCGCGATCGCCGCGGATGTAAAAGTACGGAGGGATGTCGGTGGAGGCGCGAATGCCGAAGTAGCTTTCGAATCCCCGATCAGCCGGCCCGCCACGCAGTGGGCCGTCGTATTTCTCGTTTGCCTTCTCCACGAACCCGAGGTGCCACTTCCCGACCATCGCCGTGCGGTAGCCCTGCCCCTTGAGAAGCGTCGCGAGGGTCGGCTCGCCGTCCGTGATGACCGGCTCGCGATTCCATCGGAACTTTGCCCGAAATGGATACCGTCCTGTCATCAGGCCGTATCGGGAGACGTGGCAGAGCGGACCGGACGCATGGGCATCGGTGAAGCGCATGCCGTCGCGCGCGAGCCGGTCGATGTTCGGGGTCGGGATCTTCGACTGCGGGTTGTAGCAGGCGGCGTCGCCGTAGCCCATGTCATCGACCATGATCAGGATGATGTCAGGGTTTTCCGCTCCCTTGGCGGGGGCAAGCGCGAACGCTGCGAGGGAGCAGAGCACGCAGATCGACGTCTTCATCGTGGTCGCTGCCTATTTCACCTTCATGATCCCGCGCATCACGATGTGGTGGCCGGGGAAGGTGCAGATGAACGGGTAGTTGCCGGGCTTTGCCGGCGCCTTGAACTCAAGCGTCTCCTCCTTGCCGTGGTCGACCAGCTTGCTGTAGGCGAAGATCTTGTCGGAGTCGGGGATGAATTGTTTCTCGAATCCTTTCGCGCCGAGCTGGATCGCCGCCATGCCGATCTCGTCCTCCGCACCGGGTTGCACGAAGACGATGTTGTGCGGCATGAAGTCCGGATTGACGAAGGTGAGCTTCACTTTCTTGCCCGCCTTCACCTCGAATTCCTTGATGTCGTATTGCAGCTGCTCAACGATCGTGCCGATGCGTACCACCGTGCCGTCAGGACCATCGGAGAGAACACCCGATTTTTTTTGAGCGACAACTTCGGTCTCCTCCGGCACTGCCGGGCTCGATTTGGTCGGATCCGCCGTGTACCAGTGGTGCTGCACGGTCTTGGCTGCGACGACGGCTTGTGGCTCGGGCGACTTGAGGAGCGAGTTCATCAGTCCGGGATTCTTGATGTTGTGCTGCTGGTGGAGCCAGAGCGCTTCGAGCAAGTGGTGCGCGTGCTCCTTTTTCGTCACGTCCCACTGCTTTATCCACTGCTGGCAGGCGGCGATGACTTCGCCGGTGTCGCGCTCGCTGAGCTCGATTCGGGTGCGGTGGCGCACGCCGTCGATGGGATGCTCGAGGTTCTCCATCAGCTGGGAGAGGGGAGCACCGTCAATGGGCACAGGCTCCTGCAGCGGACGGCCCTTGGCGACCATGCGAAAGACGCGACCGTGTTTGTGATCGCGGTTGGGGTCACGCACGTTGTGTTGCATGTGGCCGATGATCACGTTGTGCCAGTCGGCGATGTAGAGCGCGCCGTCCGATCCGAAGATGGCATCGGTGGGCCGGAAGTTCCGGTCCGAGCTGTGGATGAAGTCATTCGTTTTCTTCGCCGGTTCGCCCCAGACTTCACCGACCTTGTAGACGATCTCCCTCGTCTTCTTCTTGTCGCCCTTGCCGGTTGTCACCGTGCGGGTGTAGCCGTCGCGGTGCAGATCGTAGTGCTTGATCCCCAGATAGCCGATCGTGTTGCAGATGAGAAAATCCTGCTGCATCTCGTCGGGGAAGTTCGCGCTGGAGACGACCTCGTTGGCCGGAACCGGACGCACCTGCTTGTTGAGGAGTTGGTGCATCTTGAACCCGTTTCCATCAGGTCGGACTTGGAAGGTGTTTCCGCCCGTTCCGTCGTTCGCGTAATGATAGCCCCAGCGGTCAAAGCTGATCCCGTGCGGATTGGGGCGATTGTTGGCGTGGAAGGAAATCGTGTAGCGTCGTGGATCGAATCGATACATGGCCGAGGCCCCTGTGCTCAACGGCGGACCCCACGGATGTTCGATCGTGTTGATCATGAAGATGCCGCTCTGCCAGTAGATCGCACCGTCCGGACCATAGATGAAGTTGTTCGCCGCGTGGTGCGTGTCAGCCGAGCCGATGCCCTGCACGTAGACCTGACGGAAATCGGCCACATCGTCGCCGTCGGTGTCCTTGAGGAAAATGATGTCCGGCTGTGAAGTGACAAGCACACCGCCGTTCCAGAATTCGAAGCCGAGGGGGTTGTGCACCTTCGCGAAGGTGATGCACTTGTCGGCGATCCCGTCGCGATTCTCATCCGGGAAGATGAGCAGTCGATCCTCCATTTTGGTCAGCGGCTCCCATTTGGGATACGATTTCCATGCCGCAACCCAAAGCCGTCCCTTGCCGTCGACCTGCATCTGCACCGGGTTGACGAGCTCCGGAAACCGATCCTCGTCGGCGAACAGATTGACCTCGAAATTGTCCGGATAAGTCAGTTTTTTAAGGCTTTCGCGGCCGCTGAGGTAGTCTAGCGAGCCTTCCTTCTGCGCGCTCGACATCCGTCCCTTGCCGCCCACATTCGAAACCACCGGAACGGCTTTCGGGACGTTGCCGTCGTTGATTTTCATGTCGCGGCCTTTGGCGCGGGCCCAGATGCGGGGATCGCGATTGTCGGTCATGACGTCGAGCATCTTGAGTTCGTGCTTGAGCACGTCGGCATTCATCTGCTCGCCGACGAACTTCAAGGTCGAACGTCCACCCCAGACGTCGTTGCCATCGGTGGCGCGGTAGCGATTGAACCAATGCCAGTTCTTGATCTGAACCGCCTTTCGAAGGTCTTCCATTCCGGAGGAAGCCGAGACCTCTGTCCCGAGGAGCGTGGATGCCATCACCTCGCCGATCTTCTTGTTGCCGTGCTCGCTGAGATGAATGCCGTTGATGGTGAGCGGTTCGCTCGACGCGGCGTAGATCTTCTGGCTCGGTCCGAAGAGATCCACGAACAGGACGTTCTTGTCCTTCGCCACCGCGCTCATCGCCTCGCTGTATTTGGCGAGGCGATTGTTGTTTGCCTTTCCGTTAGGAAGATTGCGCGTCTTCAAGTTCTCGTGCGCGATGGGGGAGAACAGAACGATGCGCGGCTCGCTCTTCCCGTTCGGCTTTAGCGCGCGGTAGTTGTCGATCATCTTGTTGAGATCGTTCTTGAAGCCATCGATGCCGCCGTCGCCCGCGAACGATTCGTTGTATCCGAAGAAGCAGAGAATGACATCCGCCTTCACGATCTTGAGGAAGTCTTCGGCAGATCCGTAGTTCTTGTGAGCGCGCTTGCGGCTGGCCACCTGGTCGCCGGTGAAGCCGAGGTTGCGGAAACGGATCTTCTGGTCGGCGATCTTGGATTGGATCAGCGTTTCAAGCCAGCCGTCATGCTGCATGCGGTCGGCGAGGGAATTGCCGATCAGCGCGACCCGGTCGCCTTTCTGAAACGAGAACTCGGCGGCCTGAAGCGAGCCCGCGAGTAGGATGGGGAGACCGGCGGAGAGGATTCGGTGGGCAGTTTTCATGGTAGGAGCGCTACCAGACCAGACAATCAGCTCAATATCAAGCCGCCTGGCGCGCTCCTCGCGACATGATGGTGCGGCAGTTTTCCCGCCCGCGCCTTCCCGCTGAGAACCACGGCGTCACGAGGTTTTCGGAGAGGGAAAGGGACCCGACGAGTTCTTAGGGTGGTCCAGAGACAGAAAAACATCCCGGTCGTCAGACTGGAAAAACCGGTCGATTTGCACCTGCTCACCGCTATTCACATCAATTCAGAACAATTGCGGTTGTCATCCCAATTTGGCAGTGATGAAATCGTGACTTTCCGGGACAGCAAATGGTGATTTTTCCGACACAAAAACAGGCGATTTCTTGGCTTTTATTTAGTTAAGTTATCCATAATTTTTGCGAAAATTAGTATTACCAAATTTAATGCTTCCGTAACTCGTTGATCGTGAATTTTGAATGAATCGGGCTTTGAAATCATGTTCCAAAAATGAAGATTTTCATTGACGATTGCACAAGATATTGTGCATATTGTCCGGCGCTTCACCTACATATGGTGGTCGGCAGGAGAGGGGGGATTTCACTGTCATACCGCCATAATAGGCAGAAAAGCTGTCAAATCGCGCCGTTTCGCGTCTCAACATGCCCAAGTCGCGCGATTTGATTAGGATTACCAGACAATCAGACTCTACGAACCAAACCGAAGCCTCAAAGCTCCTGTTCACCAAGCACTCAACCACTCCTCATTCACCATGGAAAAGACGTTCAAAATCGGCTCCAAATCCTTCGTTCTAGACCAGGAAAAAGCGGAAAAGGCGTTCGCCGCGAAGAAGGTCATCAACGGATGGGAAACCATGACCTTCAATCTGCTCCCGCTGAAGTACCAGTGGGCGTACGAACTCTACCGGACGATGAAGTCCAATCATTGGGAGCCCGAGGACATCCCGATGCAGAAGGACATCGAGCAATGGCAGTCGGACACGGCACTGACCGATAACGAACGTTGGATCATCCGCATGGGGATTGGTTATTTCTCCGCGGCGGAGGGGATTGTGGGCGACAACATTCTGCACGTCATTCGCGAGCTGGTGACCGCACCCGAACTCAAGCTCGTTCTCGGCCGGCATGCGCATGAAGAGAACATCCACGCGGATTCACTGCTCTACATGATCAGCTCGCTCGGCATCAACCCGCACGAATGCGAGGCGATGTTCGAGCAGATCGACACGATCCGGAAGAAGAACGAATTCGTCACCCGCGTTTCCAAGTCCCTACGGCGCGACCTCGACCTCACGCTTCCGGAAAACAAGAAGCTCTTCGCGAAGAACATGTTCGTCTTCGGGCAGTGCATGGAGGGCACGCAGTTCTACGGACTGTTTGGAATGATCCTCAGTCTCTACCGGCAGAACAAGTTTCCGGGTATCGGCCAGATGTTCCGCTACACGCTTCGTGACGAATCGAATCACATCGAACTCCTGCGCAATCTCTTCATGGACCTCGTCGAGGAGAACAGCGAGATCTGGGACGGCGAATTCCGCGAGGAGCTTCGCGAGCTCATGCGCGAGGCCGTGGCTTTGGAGAAGGAATTCATCCGCGACTGTCTCCCGGTGAACTCGATCGGACTCAGTGCGGAGGACTTCATGCAGTACATCGATTACATCGCCGACCGCCGGCTCGAGGGCGTCGGTCTCAAGCCGCTCAATCCCGGAGTGGACAATCCTTTCCCATGGCTCGCCGAGCTCATGGACATTCAGAAAGAGCAGAACTTCTTCGAAGGTCGGGTCACCGAATACCAGAAGGCGTCCGCTCTGGGTGTGGTCGACGACGACGAACTGTAGACGCATCCTCCCTCGCGCAGCCCGTCGAAGCTCGACCACATAAACTCCCGGAGTGAAGCGCAGGCGCACTGCTTCAGGCCGGAACCAAACTGACACACACGCAAACGGCTCGACCTCCATCTCAACAATTCAGTTACCAAATCTTCACGCAAAAGAACTCAAATGATAGGTAGAAACATCCTCGAGGAAGACACCGCGCTCAAGCGCTTCGCCACCACCCCACAAGACCAGAAGCCACGCTTCGACTGGAGCGACTTCGTGAACCAGGAAGAGGGCGACGACAAGCCCGCGACGATCCAAGTCAAGGTCGAGGTGGGAGAACAGATGCGCGATTTCGACATCGGAGAAATCGCGGACACCGTCGGGAAGGCGCTCACCGATCTGCTGCTTTCCCGCCAGGAAGAGGACATCTATAACGAACAGAACAAGCGACTCGTCGCGGGAGTGTCGCGCGCCGTCTGCGAGGAACTTGCCGACCGGTCGAGCGAGAACGGCAACACCCAGGAAGTCACGCTCACCTCCGAGCAAGTGACGAACATCATCGAGCGCGCTCTCGTGAAGAACAACGCGCACGACATTGCGCGAAGCCTCATTATCCGGCGCCAGCGGGCGCTCACCGAGGGTCTGACCCAGCAGAATGGCAGTGCCGATCAGAAGCAGCCGACGGTCAAGGTCATCCGCCGCAACGGGAAGGCCGTGCCGTGGAACCGCAACAAGATCGAGATCGCCGTGCGCAAGGCGTTCCTCGCTCAACACCTTGAATCCGGCCCCGCAATCGCCATCGCGGACGCCCTCACCGAGCAACTGCGCCAGAGCGATCTCGAGTTCATCCATATCGAGGACCTGCAGGACAAGGTGCAGGAGGAACTCATGCGCCAGGGGCACTTCAAAGTCGCCGAGGGCTACATCCTTTACCGTGCCCACCGAGTCACCCAACGTCTGCAAGAGCAGGAGTCCGCTGCCGAACAGGAAACGACCGACGCCGGCGACGATCCGAATCAGGACGCCCTCATCCTCGTCAAGCGGACCGCGGACGAGTCCTTCCTCTGGGATGGTCAGGATCTGCGCCGCAGGATCGAGTTCGCCATGCTTGGATTGGATCTTTGCCTCAACGAGGACGAGATCGAAAAGGAACTCCGCCGCTCGATCTTCGCCGAGATGACGGTTGCGGACCTGCAGAAGACGATCACCCTCAATGCGAAGAGCCTCATCGAGAGGGACGCCGATTTCTCGAAGTTCGCCGGACGCATCATGCTCACCTACATCTACGAGGAAGTGCTCGACTGGGACATCCTCAAGGACGGCATCGGCAAGCTTCCCGAGGCGCATCGAAAGACGTTCAAGAAAAACCTTCAGCGTGGCATCGAAATCCGCCGTCTCAGCCCGAAGCTTCGCGATCTCGAACTCGACCGGCTCGCCCGGTCGATCGATCCGGCCGCGGATCTCGATTTCGACTACTTGGGAATCCAGACGCTCTACGACCGCTATCTCATCGTCGACAAGACTGCCGAGCAGCATCGGCGCATCGAAACTCCGCAGCTGTTCTGGATGCGCGTCGCCATGGGCCTCTTCACTGGCGAGCCAGAGAATCAGACCGAGAAAATCGTCTCCCTCTACAATCTCTACAAGGGCCGGAGATTCTGCTCGTCGACCCCGACGCTGTTCAATTCCGGCACTCCGCACTCGCAGCTCTCGTCCTGCTACCTCTACAAGGTCGACGACAGCATCGAGTCGATCATGACCCGGGGCATCGCCGAAAATGCCTACCTTTCCAAGTGGGCGGGCGGACTCGGGGGCAGCTGGACGGCCGTTCGCGGCACCGGCAGCTACATTCACGGGACCAATGGCGAGAGTCAGGGAGTCATCCCGTTCCTCAAACTCCACAACGACCAACTCGTCGCCGTCAACCAAGGCGGCAAGCGCCGCGGTTCCGGATGCGCCTATCTCGAGTCGTGGCACGTCGATATCTTTGATTTCCTCGAGTTGCGCAGAACACGGGGGATGATCGCCGCCGGACGCACGACATGAATACGGCGAATTGGATTCCCGATCTGTTCATGAAGCGCATGGAGTCTCGGGCGAACTGGACGCTCTTCCGTTCCAACGAGGCTCCCGACCTGCACGACCTCTACGGAAAGGCCTTTGAGGAGAA
>CAJIAN010000287.1_pt1 | contig 15960 bp, 10 predicted proteins | sample 9199061 | NCBI WGS metagenome assembly CAJIAN01 (sample SAMEA7708264, study PRJEB35096) | sediment metagenome | biome: marine neritic benthic zone biome [ENVO:01000025]; feature: sediment [ENVO:00002007]; material: shallow marine sediment [ENVO:03000034] sea grass bed [ENVO_01000059] ...
CCAGACCTGTTTGAAGGGAATGCGCGCCTTGATCACGAACTTCTCCAGCAAATCGGCCGAATCGACGGGCAGATACACCGTCAGATGGAGGCCGCTCTGGCCGATTACCGGTTGCGGAGTCGAGAGTTTTGGTTCGCCGTCGAGTGCCTGCCGGAACCACGTTGTACGCTCGTAGACGAGCGGCTGCTCGAAGGACGTCGAGTTCACGATGTCACCACGCGAGTCGTACAAAGTGATGTCGGTGAACAGATCGTAGACCCCCACTAGACGATTCATCTCGCGTAGGCGGTCCTCTGGTGTGGCCTTCGGATCCTCAAGAAACGGATTCGTCCGGAGAGACTGCAGATCCGTCTCCGCGTTCCGCATAATCATGGAAACCTGCCGGGCGAGTTCCTTGGATATCTCTTCGACCTTCGAGTAACCAGAATTCTTGAGAGCCTTACTCGTTAGGTTCTGACTGATGTAGACGACACCGGCCAGCGGGACGATACCCGCGATAAGCATCAAGACCAGTACGCGTTTCGTGATCGAATCCATTTCATGAGCGGACACCGCCCCCAGTTTGCGTCCGCAAGATCGCAACAGGGACCGAGGCCGTGCTACGAATCGTCGTCGCCGGCAGCGTCCGCGATCTTCTGCTTCGTTTCACGCACCAGATTGAGGACCCGCCGCATCCCCATGTTGATCTCCTTCTGGCGCGCCTGACTGAGAACGCGGTGATAGTCGCAGTTCTTCAAGACCTCTGCAGGAACCACAATGTTGGGATCACCAAGCAGTTCCTCGTTGAGCAGCGAAACCGCAGCCTTGTTGGGAGTGGAATACCAGAGATAGTTCGCGTTGCCTGCGGCGGCTTCTGCCGTCATCATGTAGTCTAGGAAACGATGTACTTCTTCGATATTCCGCGAATCGCGAGACACTACGAACGAGTCGATCCAAAGCGGAGCACCTTCTTCCGGGATGAAGTATGCGATATGCTCGTTGAACTCCTCGGCAGCAAGATAGGCATCTCCGCTGTAGCACATAGCCGCCCAGATCGATCCATCTCCGAGTCCCTCCCTCACGTCGGCATCACTGCCGTAGCGGACGCCCATAGTCCTCACTTGGGCCATTAGTTCCTCGGTCGCTTTCTTAAGGTCTTGAGTGCTCTCCGAGTTCAGCGGCAGGCGATTCTTCAGCAGGGCGCCAGCATACGCCTCGTGACGCTCTTCGTACATCATCACCTTTCCCTTGAGCGACTCGTCCCAAAGCAGTGCCCATGAATTCTGGAGATCCTCAATCTTGTCGCTTCGATATCCGATTCCGGTAGTTCCCCACAGATACGGCAGCGAGTATCTGTTCTCCTTGTCGAAGTGCAGCCCGAGGTACTGGCCATCAAGATTTCCTAAATTCTTGAGTCGCGACTTATCAATTTCCCGCAATAGCTTCAACTCGTTAAGCATCGCGATCAGCGAGTCATCGGCCACCACGACGTCGAACTTGCCTGGCTCGGACTTCAACCGTGCGATCATTTCATCCGTCGTCTCAAAGTGTTCGTAAACGATCTGAATGCCGGTCTGCTCCGTGAACGCATCGAGCACCTCTTCAGCGAAGTAGTCTTCCCAAGAATACAGATTCACCACCCGCTCCTTCTCCTTCGCGGGTGCGACGGTTACCCGTTCGTCTCGCTGATTCCCGCAACCACAGAGAAGAAGCGCAAGTGCGCCAACCGACAAGAAGTGTCCTTTTAGAGTCTTCATTGTATTAAAATTACTATAAATTTAAGTAAATTATATCATATATCATATTTATTGTAAAATTAATATTTTAGAACTTTTTGTGGGCCCTCTGCCCAAGTGGTATGCTCGCATGTACCTCTCAGATCTGTGGGGAAGCCTACGGGCGGACCCAAAAAGGAGGTTGCCGTGTGAGGTTAGGTCATCACGAATCATCTTTCCGCCTTGCCGAATCCGATACCGCAAAACCCCGCCCCCCCGCACTCAGATCCTCGTCCGCCGCGAATTGGCCGAGAGCACTCGCTGGCAATCGCTCGAAGGATTCTCCTGCTCGGATGGCCATTGATCATCACTCACTGCGTCGCGGTGCTGATGCAATTCACCGACGCCTACTTCGTCGCGCAGTTGGGAAGCAACGAACTTGCGGCGATCAGCCCGGCTTCCCTCGTGGTGCTTCTACCTCTCTCGGCGGGTCTCGGCCTCATCTCGGCTGTTGGTACATTCACCGCCCAAGCGTTCGGCAAGGGGCAAATGCGGGAGTGTGCCCAGTTCGCCGTCCAAGGCCTCTGGGTTTCTGCGGCCATTGGCATTGGTTTCCTCGCACTGATTCCGACCGCACCCTTCGCCTTCGCCGTGTTCAATCACGAATTCGCGGTTTACGAACTCGAGGTTGCCTACTTCCGGGTCTCCATCCTCGCCATAGGCATCCAAATGGGTGCCATGGGACTCGCAGCATTCTTCGTGTCCATTCACCGTCCGGGAGTGGCGATGACGGGCGCGATTGTCGCCACCGCTGCGAATATTCTATTCGACTACGCCTTCATTTTTGGAAAATTCGGATTCCCAAACCTCGGATTCGAGGGAGCCGCGTGGGGCACGGTGGCCGCTGCGTGCGTGCATCTCGTGTTCATGCTTTCGATGTTCATCGCCACCGGTAATCGCGGAGGGATCCGCGTCAATCGGAAGAAAGCGACCGATCTCATCCGTGTCGGCTTTCCCCTCGGTCTCCAAGGGGCCCTCGATGTCGTTTCGACAGGCATCATCCTCATCTGGCTTATCGGAGCGTTCGGCACAGCCCACCTCGCAGCTGCGACCATCGTCATCCGCTGCGCGATGATCTCATACGTCCCACCCGAAGGCATCGCCTCGGGGCTATCCGCCCTCGTCGGAAGGTCAATCGGGCAGGAACGAAGGCTCGTCGCACAGCTACAAGTCGGCATCGGCATGAAGCTCGTTGTCGTCTACATCGGCCTGATCGCAATGAGCTTCATCGTCTTCCGAGAGCAGCTCGTCGGCATCTTCACCTCGGATCCGGAAGTTGCGAGGATAGCCACCATTGCACTTGTACTCGTGGCGGTCTTCCAACTCTTCGATTCCATGAGCATCGTCTACGGGGCAGCGCTGCGCGCAGCTGGTGACAATCTTTGGCCCATGATCGCCAATGTCGTTCTCTGCGGCGTCGTATTCCTCGGCGGGGGACTTCTTTTCACCACGCAGCTTCCAGAGTGGGGATCCCTTGGAATCTGGGTCGTCGACGGCATTTACGTCGTCGTCCAAGGCTTCGTGTTTCGATCCCGTTGGAGACGAGGAAACTGGAAGCAGATCGCCTTGTTCGCATCACCGGAATGCAAAGCGATCTGAGGTTCGTGGGAATGCAACGATTCGCCGACAATTTCGAATCTCGCATTGTATGCAGTTATGCAAATTTAATCATGGAATAATGACAAAAATACCATAACTTCAATATCGGCGGAATCCGCGAAGTGTGGGGATGTGCAAGAGTTCCCGCGCTCAGACTCCTACAATTTGGTAATTCTATTTACCCCGGTCCGTCAAACCCTCTCAATTCCACATCCGATCCTCCTCCTATGCACGAGCGTTTGAGTCCTCGAGCGACTTGGAATCACCGCGATTCCGAGGAGTTATACCGTGTGAAGAACTGGGGTGATGGGCACTTCGCCGTCGCTGAAAACGGAGATGCGACCGTGAAACTGCCTACCGCCAGAACGACGGACACGCGAGAATTAAGTCTACCCGATATCATCTCTCGGCTCAATTCCCGGGGCATCAAGCTCCCGGTGGTCCTTCGCTTCCCCGCGCTCCTGCACTCCCAGATTTCCCAGCTCCACGATTCCTTCCAAGCAGCCATTCGCGAATGCGGATACCAAAATGAATACCGAGGGCTGTATCCCATCAAAGTGAACCAACGGGCCGAAGTGCTTAAAGAGATGAGCCAGTTCGGGCGCGACCTCCACTACGGATTGGAGGTGGGGAGCAAGACCGAACTGCTTGCCGCTTTGGCACACATGCACGATCCGGACGCCTTCATCGTGTGCAACGGATACAAGGACGAGAGCTACGTCGCGCTCGCGCTCCGCGCTGCGAAAATGGGACTTCAAGTTGTCCTCGTTCTTGAGATGCCCAGAGAGCTGGACACCATCCTCGCCCAGGCGAAAGAGCTCCGGACTTCTCCTCTGCTCGGCGTCCGCTTCAAACTCACCCACGGGAGCGGCCGCTGGAGTTCGAGCAACGGCGAAAACGGGCTCTTCGGCCTCAATGCCACGCAAATCGTGGAAGTCGTCGATCGTCTCCGCGAGTGCGGCAAGCTCGATTGGCTCCAGATGCTTCACTATCACCAAGGTTCTCAGATCTCGAGCTTGCAGAGCATCTCGGCAGGAGCCGAAGAGGCGGCACGTGTCTACGCATGGCTGGCTGGCGAAGGCGTTGGTGTCCGCTACTTGAACACCGGAGGGGGCCTCGCCATCGACTACGACGGCTCGAGAACCGCTTCGAACAGCAGCAAAAACTACGACCTACCCGACTATTGCCGGGCGATCGTCAACACGATCAGGTCCGTGATGGACGACGTGGGAATCGCCCACCCCATGCTCCTTACCGAATGCGGTCGCGGGGTGGCCGCCCACTACAGCGTCCTGGTATTCAACATCGCGGACGCTGCCCGTTTCAATGTGTCGGGCCTGCCTACACATCTTCCAGTTGATGCCGACCCCGTGCTTCGGGAGATGCATGAGCTCGCATGCAATCTCACGATTCCCTGCCTGCGAGAGCAGCATGAAAAACTATCAGGGATGCGCGCATCCATTGTGAACCGGTTCCCATCCGGTAGGGTGAGTCTCCGCGAATGCGCACTCGCCGACAGAATCCTCCACTACGTGACATTGCAGGCGAGCCTTGCCGAGAATAGCGAATCCTTCGTGAAAGATGGTGCGCTTGCTCCCGTCGGCGTCGATCTGCTCTATGCCAATTTTTCGGTTTTCCAGTCCCTTCCGGACCACTGGGCACTCGGACAATTCTTCCCCGTCATGCCCATCCACCGTCTCAATTCCAAACCCGCACGACACGGAATCATCACCGACCTCACATGCGACAGCGACGGAAAGATCAAGACCTATGTCCACCCCTCCGACGAGAGTAACACCCTGCCGGTGCATCATTTCGAGCCCGGGGAGAACTACATGATTGGGGCATTCCTTACCGGCGCCTATCAGGAAACTCTCGGCGACATGCACAATCTCTTCGGCACTACCCACGTTGTGAGCGTCGAGGTTGACGACGAACAGGGATTCACCCTCGGTCGTATCGTCCGCGGCGACAGTTCCCGCAATGCGCTTACCTTTCTCGAATACGACATCGAGCGTATCCTCGAATCCGTGAGCGCATTCGCCAGAAACAGCGTGAACGAGGGCAAGATTTCCCCGGAAGAAAGTCAGCAATTCGTCGATGAATACGAAACGAACCTTGGGAGCTATACCTATCTGAACTCCGGGTAATCATGAGTCGGACGCTGATTATCGGTGCGGGTGGAGTCGGAAGCGTAGCCGTCCAGAAGTGTGCGCGAATCGAGTCCGTCTTCTCCCAGATTTGCCTTGCCAGCCGGACCAAGAGCAAATGCGACGACATTGCAGCGTTGTGCGAGCGCCCGATTCGGACCGAGCAGGTCGATGCCGACAATGTTCCGGAACTGATCGCACTCATCAGGGATTTCCAGCCCGCGATCGTCATGAACCTCGCGCTTCCCTATCAGGATCTTCACATCATGGAGGCATGTCTGGAAACCGGCGTCGACTATCTCGACACGGCGAACTACGAACCACCGGACGAAGCAAAATTCTGCTACCAGTGGCAGTGGGACTATCACGAACGGTTCAAGGAAGCTGGAATCATGGCCCTGCTAGGCAGCGGATTCGATCCCGGAGTCACCAGCATCTTCGCCGCACATGCATTAAAGCGCCACTTCGACGAGATCCACACGATCGACATCCTCGACTGCAATGCGGGAGATCACGGCCGACCGTTCGCCACGAATTTTAATCCGGAGATTAATATCCGTGAAGTGACCCAGCGGGGAAAATACTTCGAGAATGACAAGTGGATCGAGACCGAACCCCTGAGCGAGTGGATCGAGTACGATTTCCCCGAGGGCATTGGGACCCGAAAGGCTTACTTGATGTATCACGAGGAACTCGAATCGCTCGCGAAGAATATTCCAGGCGTTAGGCGGATGAGATTCTACATGACGTTCTCCGACGCCTACCTCACGCATCTACGTGTCCTCGAAGCCGTCGGCATGACGAGAATCGATCCAATCGAATACGAAGGCCATCCGATCATTCCCCTTCAGTTCCTGAAAGCGGTTCTACCTGAACCAAGTGCGCTCGGCCCTGACACCAAAGGCCGCACTTGGATCGGAAACGTGATCGAGGGAATCAAAGACGGAGAACCGAGGACATACAGGATCTACAACACCTGCGATCATCAGGAATGTTACCGGGATGTGGGCTCTCAGGCCGTATCCTACACGACGGGAGTGCCTGCGATGATTGGCGCAAAGCTGATGCTGGAACGCAAATGGCGTGGCGAGGGTGTCTTCAACGTCGAGGAGTTCGATCCGGATCCGTTCATGGCCGACCTTCCCGTGTACGGACTTCCTTGGATAGAGGGCTGAGCGATGTTCCACCGGTTCGACGCCAACTCGGTGCCATCCCCTGCGTATGTCATCGACTTGGACTGCCTGGAAGCGAATGCTCGAACACTCGCATCGATTCGCCACCGCACCGGAACGAACATCCTGCTCGCTCTCAAGGGATTCGCGGCATTCGCGACGTTTCCCCTGCTCCGAGACCTGCTCGATGGCGTGTGTGCCAGCGGACTATACGAAGCAAGACTGGGGGCAGAAGAATTCAGAAAACAGGTTCACACCTACTCCCCTGCCTTCCGGGAGAACGATGTCGAACCTATTCTCGGATTCAGCGACCACATTAGCTTCAACTCCCTCTCCGAGTGGAAGCGCTACGCAAAACGCGCGCAGCAACGGAATGTGTCGTGCGGAATGCGCATCAATCCCCAATGCTCGAAAGCGCCCACCGCCATCTACGATCCCTGCGCGATCGGATCCCGTTTCGGAATGGGCCCCGAAACGGTGGCCCAACTGATGGGACTCGACGATATTGACGGGATCGCCCTGCACGCCCTCTGTGAAGAGGATTCCCACGCCCTTGAATTCGTCGTCGATGCCGTGACCAACGCTTTCTCGCCTCTGCTTCACCGCGTCCAATGGCTCAATCTCGGAGGTGGCCATATGATCACGCAACCCGATTACGACATCGACCATCTCTGCGACATTCTGGCAAAACTCAGGAGCGAGTTCGAACTTCAACTCTTCATCGAGCCGGGTGAGGCAGTGGCATTCGAAGCCGGCGTCCTCGTTGCAACCGTTCTGGATATCGTGCAGAACGACGGAGACATCGCCATACTCGACACCTCGGCCACCACGCACATGCCGGATATTCTCGAGATGCCTTACACGCCCAGTGTTGTCGGTGCGAAAATTGGGGCGAAACCGTCCGGCCACACGTACCGGCTTGCAGGCACTTCGTGCCTCGCCGGCGACGTTATCGGCGAATATACCTTCGAAGATCCCCTCCTTCCCGGGCAGCGCATCCTGTTTTCGGACATGGCGCACTACACCATGGTGAAGAACAATCACTTCAATGGAGTACCACTTCCCGCGATCGCCACTTGGTCTCCTTCCCAGAACGAAGTTCGCGTTATCAGGGAGTTCGGATTCAAGGACTACAGTTCCCGACTGTCCTGATCCAACTGGGTACATCGGAATCCCCGTCACGGTCGCCAACAATCCCAATTACTAAAGAGATCCTAGTTTTACAATTATTTTAAAAAATATTTGAAATTTTCATAATTTTTATATAGAATAAAGGGGTCAAGCTGCCAAAACCAAGCAAAAATGATTCTCTATACGTCCTTTTGTCGCATCGCGGCCCAAGCTTGCTTCGCCTGCCTCCTTGCTGCAGGGGCAGCCGCCGCCGACCGCGAGGCCTTCATCGTCAGCGGTGGATTTGCGACGCCGCCCTATCAGTTCCTCGATAAGAATGGATCTCACAGCGGCTACGACGTGGATCTCATGAAGGCAGCAGCGCGGGTAGCCGGGCTCGAAGTCCAGTTCGAGCAGGAAGGTCCGACCGCCAGTTTCACGCCGGATGTCTTGCTTGCCGAGGCCTACCCTGCCGACAATGCCGAGGGCGTGCTCCAGTTCTGCACCCCGCATTCGACCCACACACACACTGTGTTCGTTCGTGACGACGCTCTGTATCGAAACCTCAAGGATCTCCGGGGTCGTGATGTGCTAGCGACACGCCGGAGTCCCGTCTACGATTGGCTGAAGAGCCATGGCTTTGGGGAGAACCTCGTAGCCACTCAGGACGTCAAATCGGCGATCGCCCTACTCGCAGCCGGCAACTATGAAGCGGTCGTCTGCGAACGCCACGCGGGCCTGCGGGCGATCGCGGACGGAAACCTGGACAATCTCCGCGCTCTCGACGACTCGATCTTCCCCGTGCAGTACAGCTTCGCCGTGATGCGGGAAGACAAGGTACTTTTCGATGCACTTGAGAGCGCGCTCACGGTCCTCAAGAATACTGGCGAAGACAAGAAGATCCGCGACAAGTGGCTTGCGACGCCATCGAAGAAGCGTCTCGCGCTGGGTGGCATCTACAGCTACCTCGTCTGGCTCATCGTCCCCGCACTGATCATTCTTGCAGCGGCGATCGTGAGCAGCATGGCGATCAAGAAGCGCACACTTGCCCGGCTTCGGAAGCTCGAGCACGAACTCGCGAAGGCACGCGCCGAAAACGAGCAGCTCGCCAAGGAACAGGCCAAGCAGCGCTATGTGATCAACCAGTTGAGCACCGTCTCGCTCGTCGACCAGCTCTCCAGCGTCTCCCGCAACTAGGCTCGCACGGGGATTCCCGCTTTACGCACCGCCCCTTCTCCGCTAAGAAGCGGGCGAAGCATGCATCACGAACCCGGCTGGTCCCCCTCATCCGCACCACGCCGCGCGGGGACAACCATCCACTGCGTCGGCATCGCCTGCCTCTGCCTATTCGGCGCTTCGTGCACTTCCGACAGCGTCCGCGAGGAAGCGGCGGAAGCTCTCGATATCCCCGCGCGATTCACCGCATCTTCGCCCTCCCTTCATTCGAAATCGCTCAGTCCAGACGGCTGGCTCAAAGACTTCAAGGCGCCCGGCCTCTCGACTCTCGTCAAAGAGGCGATCGCGAAAAACCACGATCTGAAGTCCGCGGCAGCGCGCATGAAGGCGGCCAAGGCGCGCTCCGTCCTTGAGGGCGCCAATCGCTGGCCTCAGCTGGGCGGATCATTCGACGCCTCGCACACGAAACGGCGAAGCACGAACAACGCAAATTCGGGAACCAGTACCCAGACGAATTCAAGCGCGGCCGAATCCCAGAGTTCCGGCCCCAATCTTTCCTTCGAGGACTACGACCTCGGGCTGAATCTCAGTTGGGAAATCGATCTCTGGGGGAGGCTTCGCGACACGCAGCGCGCCGCCGTTCTCGATTACCAGGCGGCAGCGGGCGACTACTACGCCGCGCGACTTTCACTCGCCGCCAACACGGCGAAGGCATGGTTCAATGCCATCGAAGCCGCGCTACAGCATCAACTTGCCGAGGAGACGCACGAGAGCTTCAAGCGCAACCTCGAAGTGGTCGAGGCTGCCTTCGACCGTGGCATTCAGGATGATGCCGGTGGCGACAATGCCCTCGATGTCCGGCTCGCTCGTGCCAATGTCGCAGGAGCGCGCGCACGGATCGCCGAGACCCGCCGCAGTCTCGATACGGCGGCGCGAACGTTGGAGGTTCTGTTAGGGCGTTACCCGGCCGAACAGATTCCTGTCTCGAAATCGTTCCCCAGCCTCCGACGGAGTGTCCCCGTCGGATTGCCCTCGGAACTCCTTCTTCGACGACCCGACATCCTCGCCGCCGAGTACCGCCTCGCGGCGGGCGGTGCCCGCGTCCTTGCTTCGAAGAAAGCATTTCTGCCGACCATCCGCATTACCGGCAGCAAGGTTTCACGGACGGAAAAGTTCGAGGACTTGCTGAGTTGGGAATCCATCGTCTCGAACATCGCCGGCGGCGTCACTCAGCCGATCTTCGAAGGCGGCCGACTTGCGGCGGAACTGGGAATTTCGAAAGCCGACCGCGAAGAAGCCCTTCACCTCTACGCACAGACCGCGCTCAATGCCTTTCAGGAAGTGGAATCGACCCTCGCCTCCGAGCGCTACCTCGCCGAGCGGGAAAGCGCCCTCAATCTCGCGGCCAAGGAATCCATCGAGGCGGAGAAAATTGCCCTGAAACAATACGACCGGGGATTGGTTGATATTATCACGGTGCTGGAGGCGCAGCGGCGGTCCTTCGATTCGCGCAGTACGCGCATCATGGTCAGCAACTTACGCCTGCAGAACCGGATCGATCTCTACCTTGCGCTCGGCGGAGATTTCGATTCATTACTGGACGCCGACATTTTTCCGCCGAATCCGGAGCAACCGAACGAGGCTCGCGCGCGAAAGAAGTCACGATCGACGTTAAAAGCGCGCCGCTAGATGAAGATTCTCAAAGCCATACCACCGCTCGTCGTTCTCGGCGGAGCGACCTTGATCTATTGGGGCCTCGTCGCGAACAAATCCGAGCCGGTGAAGCGAAAGCCTCCGAAACAGGAGATCGCGGTGGACGTTCTGCCGCTCAAGCGCACGGATTTCCCCGTCCAAATCCCGACGCGCGGCACTGTCCGTGCCCGGACCTCGAGCACGCTGATCCCGGAAGTGCCCGGTCGCATCGTCTCCATTTCTCCGAAGTTCCGCAGCGGCGGATTCTTCGAGGAGGGCGATGTCCTGCTCACCATCGACAAGCAGGACTACGAGACAGCCGTCACCGTCGCAGCGGGCGTTCTCGCCGAGGCGACCGCCGCCCTCGAAGAAGAGAAAGCAAAGTCCGAACAAGCGCTTGAGAACTGGAAAACGCTCGGACGCAAAGGCAAGCCCAGCGCGCTCGCCTTGCGCGAACCCCAACTCGCCGAAGCCCGCGCGCGCGTGGCCGCCGCAACTGCGCAACAGACCAAAGCAAAACGCGATCTCGAACGCACCGAGATCAAGGCGCCCTATCGGGGGCGCGTCCTCGAACAGAGCGTCGACGTCGGCCAGTACGTGACTACCGGAACGGTGCTTGCCGGCATCTACGCAGTCGACTACGCCGAGATCCGCTTACCTGTGAGCAGCGCCCAGGCAGGTTTCGTGGATCTTCCCGAACAATTCCGCGGCGACAGCGATGCAGAGGTCGCCAAGCTCTACCACCCGAAGGTTCTGCTCAGCGCAAGCTACGGCGGGAAGGACGTCACTTGGGAAGGAGAGATCGTCCGCACGGAGGGCGCCGTCGATGATCGCAGCCGCCTCATTTTTGTCGTTGCCCAGGTCGATGATCCCTATGCCCGGCGAAACGAGGGGGCTCCGCCGCTGAAAGTCGGGATGTTTGTCGAGGCGGAAATCGAGGGCCACCTCCTCAAGGACGTCTACGTGATCCCGCGCAAGGCGGTCCGGCAGGGCAACATGATCGTCACCGTCGATAGCGAGAACAAGCTGCAGCGTCACCTCGTCGATGTCATCTGGAACGATGCGGACAGCGTGATCACGCGAACCGCGATCCCGGACGACGAGCGCCTTTGCATCACGCCGCTCGCCTTCGCGCCATCGGGAACCGAGGTTTCTCCGCGGTCAGCCGACGAAGGCCCGCAAGCGGTGAAGACCAAACCGGAGCCGCCAGCAAGAACGACCGACACCTGAGGCTCCGAAGTCGCTATGCACTCCCTCATCGCATGGTTCGCCCGCAACAGCGTCGCCGCGAACCTCCTCATGTGCTTCATCTTCTTCGCGGGTTGGGCCGCGTTGAAGGGCGGGAAGATTCCCGTCGAGTTTTTTCCTGAATGGGAGGAACGCTGGGTGAGTGTCTCCATGACCTACCGCGGAGCCACGCCTGCGGAAGTCGAGGAACAGGTCATCATCCGGATCGAGGAAGCGATCTACGATCTCGAGGGCATCGAGAAGATGCGTTCCGTCGCCAGCGAGGGCCGGGCACGCATCGAGATCGAAGTCTTGGAGGGATTCGACCCGCGGGACACGGCCGATGACATCAAGTCGCGTGTCGACGCAATTTCGACCTTCCCCGTCGAAGCTGAGAACCTTCTCGTTCGGACACCCCAAGACAACAGCACGGCGGTGAGTGTGATTCTGTCGGGCGACCTCACCGAGCGTGAGCTCCGCGGGCTTGCCGAAACAATCCGAGACGAAATGGCGGTGCTTCCCGGCATCTCACAGGTGGAGATCTCAGGTGTCCGCGGGTTCGAGATCGCGATCGAGGTTTCCGAGAAAACCCTCCAGGCGTACGACCTGACCCTCGATGATATCGCGAACGCGGTCGATCGGGGCTCCGTCGATCTTCCGGCGGGCGCGATCAAGACATCCGCCGGTGAGATTCTCCTGCGAACGAAAGGACAGGCCTACGTCGCGGAAGACTTCGAGCGCATCGTCGTCCGAACGCGACCCGACGGCTCGCGCATCACCGTCGGCGATATCGCCACCGTCATCGACGGCTTCGAGGAAGATCCGTTCATCGCACGCTTCAACGGTGCCCCCGCCGCGACCGTGAACGTATTCTACTCCAGCGATCAGAACCTCCTCGATATCGCCAAGATCGCCAAGGACTACGTCGAAGGCCGCGTCGAGTCACTACCACCCGGTGCGAACATGACGCTGTGGCGCGACCGATCGGTGACCGTCGAAAACCGCCTCAATACGCTTCTCGAGAGCGCCATGTTCGGCGGCTGTCTCGTCTTCCTTCTACTCACCCTTTTCCTCCGCTTTCAACTCGCGCTCTGGGTCTGCATCGGCATTCCCATTGCCTTCATGGGCGGCGTCGCTCTCATGCCGTATCTGGGCGTGACCATCAACATCATCTCCCTCTTCGCGTTCATCCTCGTGCTCGGGATTGTCGTCGACGACGCCATTGTCACCGGGGAGAACATCTACACCCACCTCCGCAAAGGCGGCGGAGGCGAACAGGCCGTGATCAAGGGGGCTCAGGAAGTTGCGATACCGGTCACCTTCGGCGTCTTCACGACCATCGTCGCGTTCATCCCCATCCTTTTCATGCCCGGCCGTCGCGGCGAGATCTTCTTCGGCATTCCCGCTATCGTCATTCCCGTTCTGCTCTTTTCACTCGTGGAGTCGAAGTTCATTCTTCCCGCCCACCTCAAACACCTCAAGACGGGGCGTGATCCCACGAAGCTCTGGTTTCTCGCACGTCTGCAGCATAATGTCGCCGTCGGTCTCGAGCGCTTCATCCAGAAGATCTACGCCCCGTTTCTCGAACGCTGCATTCGCAACCGCTACCTCGTCGTCTCGGTTTTCGGTGCCATCTTCCTCGTTCTCGTCGGCCTCGCTGCGAGCAATCGCCTCAAGTTCGTCAGCTTCCCGCGCGTTGGCAGCGAGACCGCGACAGCCAGGCTCCAAATGCCGATCGGCACTCCCTTCGAAATCACCGAGCCCCAACTCGACCACATTCGCGACGAGGCCGCCAAACTTCAAAAACGCTACACCGATCCCGCTACCGGCGAGAGCGTCATCAAATACATTGTTGTGACCAAGGGAGGGCGTGGACTGAGCCGGGGAGAAAGCACTGGCGGCTCGCCGCACCTCGGTGAGGTCGCGCTCCGACTGGTCCCGCGCGAGAACCGATCGATCGCGGTGGAAACCGACGAGATCGTCAAGGAATGGCGCCGGGGCATCGGCATCATCCCCGGCGCCGAAGAACTCGCCTTTCACGCTCACATTGGACGCGGGGGCGAAGCCATCGAAGTCGAGATCAAGCACACCGATTTCGATGTCATCGGCCGCGCCGTGGCTGCGGTCGAAGAGCGCCTCGCCACCTACGAAGGCGTCTTCGACATTCGCGACGACTCGGAGAACGGCAAGGAAGAGATCCAACTGAAGCTCAAACCCGCCGCCGAGCAGCTCGGCCTTACCATGGCCGATCTTGGGAACCAGACGCGACATGCTTTCTTCGGTCAGGAAGCACAGCGCGTTCTCCGCGACCGCGACGACATCCGCGTGATGGTTCGCTATCCTCTCGAAGAACGGCGATCGATCGAGAATCTCGAAACGATGCGCATCCGTACGCCGACCGGCGACGAAGTGCCCTTGACCGACGTCGCTGAGATCACGATCGGGCGTTCCTACTCCAACATCGTCCGCGAGAACAGGAAGCGAACCATTTCCGTCTACGCCGACATGGACAAGGACCGCGCGAATGTCCTTGCCATCCAGGAAGACATCTACGCCTTCATGGAGCAACTGGCGACCGACTACCCCGGACTGATCTACGAGTTCGACGGCGAGATCGAGGAGGGCCGCGAAGCCGGAGCCAGCCTCAAGACGGGAATCTGGTTCACCGTGCTCGCCATCTTCACCCTGCTCGCCATCCCTTTCGGCTCCTACCTCCAACCGTTCATCATCATGTCGGTCATCCCCTTCGGCCTCATCGGCGCCGTCCTCGGACATCTGGGAATGGGCCTCACCCTGAGCTTCATGAGCCTCTTCGGAATGCTGGCCCTCTCCGGGGTCATCGTGAACGACAGCCTCGTGCTGGTCGACTACATCAACCGTCGCCGCAGAGAAGGCATCGAACTCGAAGAGGCCGTGCGCCGTGCGGGATCGGCACGCTTCCGCGCAATCATCCTCACGTCACTCACCACGTTCTTCGGACTCGTCCCCCTGATCTTCGAGCGAAGCACGCAGGCTCAGTTTCTCATCCCGATGGCGGTGTCGTTGGGATTCGGGATCCTCTTTGCCACCTTCGTGACACTGTTGCTCGTCCCGATCAACTACCTCATCCTCGAGGACATCAAGCGTCCGCTGGCGAAGTACTGGAAATGGCAAACCACCGGTTGGGGCAACGCGCCGCCAACCGAAGTCGCCAAGACGGCAGAAGAACAAACCTAGCGATCAGGCTTTCCTCGTCAGGAATACCATGATCAGGCACGCGCCCGTCAGAATGCCCATGATCGTCATGGTTTTCTGGACGACCACCCGTGCATCCTCGCTCGAAAAGACCTCCATCACGTAGAGGATGCCAATCAAAGCCAGCAGCAGGGTGAGAATGACGGCTGCTCCCTTCAGAACTACCAAAGTACTATCTTTCATAATGCTCCGCTCGCTGAAACCTAATCCAAGAATCGCCAAAAGGAAAATGACGCGAGTGATCGTCACTCATGCAGAGTTCGCTTCCCTCCCCCACTTCGCCGGATCGAGCTCGTAGAAATCCCTCAGCACATTGTAGAGCGCCGGATACTTTCTTCGCAAAATCCGCGGCTTCTCGAAAAACGTTTCCGTGGCGACGGCGAAGAACTCAGCGGGATTCGTGGCACCGTATTTGTCCATCACGGTACGACGACGCTCATCCGTGCGGCGGACGTGCCGACCGTAGGCACGTCCCATCACCCTCGACCAACGCGCGTAGTCCTCACGGCTGGAAAGCATCGGCGCACCATCCGCAGCCCCGTCAAGCTGATCGAGCTGATGCGCGAACTCGTGAATCACGACATTCATCCCATCATCGTCGTTTTCGCCCCTGCGGAGCACGCTCTCCCAAGAGAGCACGACCGAACCCGTACTCCAGGATTCGCCGAGATGCATTCCGCCCTCCTCCTGAAGACCGTCTTCGTTGTATCCGATTCGGTCCACGTGAAACGCACGTGGGTAAACGAGAATCGTCTGGAGCCGATCGAAGCATCCGTTTCGATCATTCAGCAAAAGCACGCACGCCTGAGCAGCAATCGTCACGCAGATTTCATCGGTCAGTTCTTC
>CAJIAN010000612.1_pt1 | contig 15956 bp, 13 predicted proteins | sample 9199061 | NCBI WGS metagenome assembly CAJIAN01 (sample SAMEA7708264, study PRJEB35096) | sediment metagenome | biome: marine neritic benthic zone biome [ENVO:01000025]; feature: sediment [ENVO:00002007]; material: shallow marine sediment [ENVO:03000034] sea grass bed [ENVO_01000059] ...
CCATGTGCTTCCCGGTCATGAGCACGCTCCGCGATGGCGCGCACACGGTGCAGCCGGCATAGAATTGGGTGAACCGCATCCCTTCAGCCGCCATCTTGTCGAGCCGGGGTGTCTTCAATGTCTTTTGGCCGAAGCAACCGACGTCGCCGTACCCGAGGTCGTCGGCGAGGATGAGAACGATGTTTGGTTTCTCGCGTGCGCCGAATGCGGGCAGGACGAGTGCCAGTGAGATGAGGAAACAGGAGAGAGTCCGCATGGACCGATCAATGCCTGAACTCCGCGTTCGCCTCAAGGAAAGAAACCCGACTACCGGCGACCGGGCGCGACCTGCGAGAGCACATACGACTTCACCGGATAACTGGAAGCCTCGATGGCAATGATCTCGCCCGATCCCGGGCGTTTCATGACCACGGCCCAACCGTAGAAGTCCTCGGTCGACTTCGACGAGAATTCGATCGTGGTGGCTTTCCCCGTCACTTTCGCGTGTCGGCTTTGGCGATCGAAGATCGATTTCGAATTCTTCTGCCGCTTCACGAAATAGGCATCGATGCCGACTTCGAGGATTCCGGAGGTCGTGCTTGTTTCCACCGAGAGTGTCTTGCTGCTGAGGGTGTATTTCTCGATGATCGGGCGGTCGACCGTGCGCGTGGTGCCATCCGAATTCCGGATCGTCTGCCGCCGCGTTCCGGTCTGCCGTGTCTTGCGGTCGGTGTCGGATTTCTTCAACCGCACGCGCATCCGGATGGAACGCAACGCGGCTTCCCGCTCGACGATCATGCGGTCCGCTGCGCTCAGCTTCGTGATGGGGAACTTGAACTGCTTGCCATCCCCGGCGCGCCGGAGCGTGACCATCTTCCCCGAGCTGGCGACGAACGATCCCTTGAATTCCTTTCCATCGACACTTGTCCATGTTCGATCGGCGGCATCAACCGCCGAGGCGCCGGTCAGAAATGCCAGCGCGAGCAGCAGGATCGGAATGTGGGACCTCATGGGCAGAGGGATGATTCAGTTGAATTCTACCGGCTCTGTCTCCGCATGGCAATCCCTGCGACGCGGTCAGTTCTGGGCCAGCCAGACCTCGACGTGTCCGCGGTTGCCGGGCTTTCCCCCATTCTCGCTGGGGTCGTCGGTGTCGCGATCTTCGAGACGGATCGTGTATTGCCCGGTTGTGCGTACGGCGATCGTCTTCCAGTCGATGTTGGTCCCGTTGAGGAACCCGCTTGAGAGGGCTCTGCCGCTGGGATCCATGACGGCGTAGCGGAGTCCGCCATCTCCGTTGTCGTCACTCGCGCTCCCGATTCCCACATAGACGGTTGGGGGTCGTGGGCTGCCGGCCTTTACGAAAAACGAGAACGTGGCCTCCGTTTTGCGACCCCCGCCGAGATGGAATCCCTGCGGTTTGAGCAGTCGTCGCGCCTTCTCGGGGATACCAGGCCGTGCGCGTTTCTTTTCCTTCGAAGCCTCACTCGCCACGACGCGCGCCTCGAGTTCGGTGATCACATCCTGCACGGCGAGAGCGCCTTCGAGGTCCGCTGCTTTGGCCGTCTCGCTCTTCACCATTTCGAGATACTTGGCGACCTCCCTTCGCTTCGCGTTGATATTTTGCGATGCGGCCGAGGTGCAACTTTCTTCGTACTTCTTGTAAGCGGCGTCGAGGCTGAGGAAAGGACTTGGCCAGGAATGGATGCTCTTGAAGCGGTTCCACCTTTCGAGCGTCGCCTTGAGGGCGTCGAGGAGCTGGGGCTCCATCCCTTGCGCTTCACCATTCGCGATGATGGCCTCCATGCGCTGCGCCACTTCGGGCCGCTTTTCCCGGACGAGGGTCTTCCGCTTCTTGATCTCGTCCTGCTCGAACTGCGCGAGTTGGGTCAGGACCTTCACCGCCTTCTCTGGAAGATGCGGCTTTTCCGAAAGCGCGGCGCCTTGAGCGGCAAATGAGAACGCCCAGAGGGCGATCGCGGCGGCGAGGCACGATCCGAGGCGGTTGTTGGTCACATACATAGGAGAACGTGGGATCGTTACGCGGATCTTACAGATTTTCCTTCCGGCGGCTCAAGCCGTCCCGCATTCTTGGCGCATGAACCGCCATTTCGCCGCAGTTTTCGCCCTGAGTGCACTCGTCTCGCAGGCATTTGCCGATGTCCCGAAAGACGTGACCTACGGGCAAGCGGACAGCAACGGAGTGAAGATCCACTATGCGGCGGTGGGAAAGGAGGACGCGCCGCTGGTGGTGATGATTCATGGATTTCCCGACTACTGGTACACATGGCGGCACCAGATGGAGGCGCTTTCGGGCGACTACCGCGTGGTGGCGGTCGATCAGCGGGGCTACAACAAGAGCGACAAACCGAAGGGCGTGGAGAGCTACAAGATGGAAAAGCTTGTTGGCGATATTGTCGCGGTGATTCGGCACTTCAAGCGGGAGAAGGCGATCATCGTGGGGCACGACTGGGGCGGCGCGGTGGCGTGGTCATTGGCGATGGCCCATCCTAAGATGGTCGAAAAGCTCATCGTGCTGAACCTTCCTCATTTCCGAGGACTCAGCCGGGAACTTGCCAACAATCCGGACCAGCGGCGGAACAGCGCCTACGCGCGGCGATTTCAAGAGGAAGGAGCGCACGAGAAGCTGACCGCGGAAGGGCTCACGTGGTGGGTCAAGGATCCCGAGGCGAAGAAGAAATACGTGGAGGCGTTCAAGCGGTCGGATTTCGAGGCGATGCTCAACTACTACAAGGCCAACTATCCCCGTGAGCCTTACGAGGAGGACACCTCACCCGTGGTGAAGATCAAGATGCCCGTTCTTCTCATTCACGGTCTCGAGGACAAGGCGCTCCTCGCCGGTGCCCTAAACGACACATGGAAGTGGCTGGAGAAGGATCTCACGCTCGTCACCATTCCCGGAGCCGATCACTTCGTGCAGCAGGAAGCGACAGATCTGGTGAACCGGTCGATCAAGATGTGGCTCGGGCGTTAGTTGAGTCGCACAATGTTGAAACGGTCGGCGTTAGCCTCCTACATCCGAGCTACTGTCATGGGGCCGAATGCACACTTGTAGCGGAATTGGTGACAATTCCGAGACCACCGAGTATCCGAACTCGCTCTGTCGGAACTTACACAAGTTCCGCTACGACACGCCCGCGAGTGAGAAATCCATCCTAGAACTTCGCTTGATGAAACCCAGCGCAATCGGCATTGGCCTTCTTGTCTATCTCGCAATGAATCTTATCGTCGGAGTGCTGGCGTTCGTCTTGTTTCCGCGCGTTCTCGAATCGCAGGCATTCTGGGTGGAGCGATTCGTGTTTTACTTCTTCTTCTCATCACTCGTTATCGTCTTTCTCACTTGTTTTGTAACAGCTAGGATGCACCCACCGACCTGGCGTGGAAACGTTACTGTGGCGTTGCTGGTCTGCTTTGCCTTTACGTTACTGGCGTTGAGGATGGCGGAATTTCGCGATTGGGTTGAGAAGGGTCTTCCAGCACCCGTGATTCTCATCGGGCTCCTAGCGGGCTGGCTCGGGGGTCTCAAGACCGGGAAATCGTAACAGCCAGTCAGTTGTCGGCCTGTGGGTGGGTTCAATGCGTCAGGGAAACAACAAGGCCCGGTAAAAGACCCGTGGCCGAAGCGCGCCGCCGTGATCGTTGATCGTGGTTTCCGTTCCAGTGGCGATCAGGCTGGTAACGAGAACGTGCCATTCGTTAAGGGCGAGCGAGGTGGTTCTTTCGACGCGGTAGGATTTCCCGGGAACAGTGGCGAAGGTGACGACCGCATCGTCGCCGGAAAAGGCGAGCGACTTCAGTTCGAGTCGGTCGGTGGGTGATTGCGGATCGGTGCCGGAGAGGAATTCCTCGAGATTCGTGCGGTCGTCGCCGTCCTTGTCGAGGGCCGCATCGTTGACGGTTTTGTCGAGGGCGTTGGCCATCTCGTAGGCATCGGGCATGCCGTCGCCATCCATATCGGTTGCGGTCACCACAATCGAGAATGACAAGGCGGAGGTTTCGCCCGTGGCGATGTTGGTGGCAGTCGCGGTGATGACGTTTCCAATCGGCACCATGGCGGCGAGAGCGACGTTGATCGCCGCGGTGCCCATACCGCCGCCGGTATCGTTCGTCGTGATGGAAGGCAGCGCCCCGAGATAGGTCGCGCCCTCGCCGAATCCCGGCGTGCCGCTGCTGGCGAAGAACTCGATGCGAAAGTCCGTGTTCGCCGTGCTGGTGAGCGATCCGGTGATCGTCGTGCCCGCACCGGAGAGCACGGCGGTGTTCAGTGATGGCGCGGCCTGACCATTGTTCTCCGCATTGACGAGAATTCCGGTGAAGGCATTTCCGAACACGGAGTTTGCCGAGAAGGTGTTTCCAGAGGTCGGTGCGCCATCGAAAAGGGCGATCCCGTAGGCGTCGTTGCCGGCGAGGATGTTGCCTTCACCGGGAGCCGCTCCGCCGACGGTATTGTTCTGCGAGCCGCCCCAGATCGCGATGCCCGCGGTCTTGTTCGGAAGGGGCATGCCGGTGAGGCCGAGTCCGCAGATGTTTCCGATGGCGGTGTTGCCGTCCGTTCCCGCCTCGCCAAAGACGATGCCGTATCCGGAGAACATGCCTGCGTTGCCCGAGAGGAGGTTGCCCTCGCCGGGTGCGGAACCGCCGACGATGTTCCCGACAGCGCCGCCGAAGATACCCACCCCGACGAATCCGTTGGGGATGGCAGAAAGCCCGGAGGCATCGGTGCCGGCGAAGTTGCCGACAAGCCGGTTGCCCGTCGTGCCGACGTCGGCGATGCGGCAGCCGTCAGAGCCGTTGCCGGAAAGCACGTTTCGCGAGATGACATTGTCCGAAGCCCCGCGCACGATGTGGACACCGGCGGCGGTGTTCGGCAGGGCGGCAGTTCCTGCGGCGTTCAGGCCAAGGTAGTTTCCGGCAACCGTGTTGTTCGTGACACCGGCACCGTCGAGCCAGACGCCGCAAGTTTGATTGCCCGAGATCGTATTGCGCTCTCCCGGCTCCGTGCCGCCGATAGTGTTGTGATTGGCCTGTTCGAAAACGAGAATGCCGCCGAGGGCGTTGGGCACCGCGGCGGTTCCGTCGCAATTCGTCCCAATGTAGTTGCCAGAGACGATATTGCCGGTGGTCGTCGCGCCGGAGAACAGGATGCCGTACTGCACGCTCCCGGAGAGGACGTTCCGCTCGGTGGACGAGTTGCCGCCGATTCGGTTGTCGCTCGCGCCTTCGGAAACTTGAATTCCTTGGAAGCCGTTGGGGTCGGGCGCCCCACCGGTATGGTCGAGACCGAGCCAGCAGGCTTCGATGGCGTTGTCGGTCGCGCCTTCGTGAAGGACAGCGATCCCCACCCAGGGAAAGCTGTGGATCGAAAGCCCGCGCACGGTGCAGTCCGATCCGTAGATCAGAAGTCCCGGCACGTCGCCCGCTTCGGGAACGATGAGCGAGCCGTCGAGCACGATGAGCGGCTTGCCGACGTAGCCCGGTTGGGTGGTGGCGTCGATCACCATGCCGTCGACGAATAACGGGGGAAGCTCCCCGAGGGACTGAATGGTGAATACCCCATTGGCAAATCCGGGATCAGCGGGTGGGATATCGAAGGTGATTGTCGTTCCCGGGTTTGCTTCGGCGAAGTAAATCGCCGCTCGCAGACTGCCCGGCCCGCCGTCTGCCGTTGTCGTCACCACCGAGGACAAGGGTGTGCTCGGTGGGCCGTAGAGCACGGTCATGGCGGCGCGATCATCCGGACTGAGAAGCGCCGTGCCGATCCGTTTCTGATCCGGCTCGAATCCGGGTTTCACCTTGATGGTGTCCAGAACGCCGGGATTCACCGAGCCCACATCGCGCCCGTAGTGCATGACGGAGTGGAGGTCGTAGCCGCCCACCGACACTCCGGCGGGATCGATGGCGAAGAACGGCACGAACGAGGGAACGATGTTCGCGGAACAGACATCGATGAACGGCCCCCGATCGGGGCGCTGGTGTTCATGTAGCAGCCCAAATGAATGTCCCATCTCGTGGAGAATCTGAGCGCGGGTCAGTAGATTGATTTCGATGATCTGCGGCTGACTCCCCGAAACGAGATTCGGCCCGCCAGGTGCGTATTTGAAAAGGATGTAGTCGGTCTCGGTCGTGCGGGGAACGAACTGCACGTTGGCCGCGAGTTCCCAATCGCGAAGACCAGCGAGATAGGCTTGTTGCTGCGCTGCGGTGAGAGCCGGATCGAATTCGTAGGGAACGATGCCTCCGGGCCACGGGACGTTGCCGAACGAGTACTGGTTCGAGTAGTAGCCCGCGGTCGCGGAACTGGTGACCGCGCAGGCCACAAGGATCACGATCCCGCGCACTATTCTCCCGAAGCGGTGCCGATCATGTTTCACGCGGGTATTTTATGAACACAAAGCCGATCGCTCAAGGCATGTGTGGGCATCAAGATCGACCGCGTTGCAGAGCCTTCGGACGCGTGATTTCAACCGTTGCCGATTGCGTCCGTCGGATTCCGATCGAAAAGTGGAGTGCATGGCCGTCCCCATCGAAGCCTACACCGTCATCGTTCTGAATGACCGCCTGGATGCCCACTATCCCGGCGGGCGGGAGGCGTTTCTCGAGAGTGTGCCGAACAGTTCGGGAATCGCCGACCCGCACCTGAGCGCGGCCTACTTCATGGTGGAGGCCGACGCCGCGCAGTTCCTCAAGGAGGTCGTCCAGAGCTGCCCGGAGGCGAGCCTCAATGCGTTGGACGGCATCATTGTCAGTGGAGCCCGCGAGGTTCCATCAAAGGACTGGCTTGCGGTCGCCGATTGGGAAGGGTCGTTGATCGCTTGGAGGCGTGGCGAGGATCCGAATCCGCTCTACGCCCGGAAGGGATGGGCGCCCGGGGAATCGAAGATCCAATATTGCAAGCAGGAGGATCTCGACAGCATGGAGTATCTCGGGACCGAGGATGGCGTCGAAACCTACCGCAACCGGGAAACCGGCGAAAAGGTGTATGTCGGTCGCACGAAATCGAATGCCGATCAGCTCTTCGACGAGGCGATCGAAATCATCAAACCGTTCATCGAGATCGCGGGAAGAGATCTCGGCGAGACGCCGAAGGCGGAACGCGTCGGTGCTCTCACCCGGGGTGCCGAGATGCTTGAGACCGTGCTTGAGACGAATCCGGATTCCTGGGTGGCTTGGTGGCAGTTGGGCAAGGCGCGGCAGGCGCTCGCTCAGAGTGAGGCTTCCTACGACGCCTTCGCCCGTGCTTACGGCCTCGAGAAGGAGAATCCCAACGTTGCCCGTGAGTTCATGAAGGAATGTCTCGAACTCGGGCGGGTGGAAGAGGCGGTTGAAGCGGCTGCGCATGCGATGCATCAGGCGCCCGAGGATGATGGGCTCGTTTCCAACTACGCGCTGGCTCTTCTTTTCGCAGGTCGGAACAAGGAAGCGCTACAGACGGCGAAGCGGGCGAAAAAGATGGCGAAGGATCCGATCACCGACAATCTCATTCGAATGATCAAAGATGTGATCAAAGGCCGACGGGAAGCGCCGCGCTGTTTTTCCGATCTTTGAGAAAGTCAGTGATGGCAGCAGTCGCCATCCTGCTTCGCCATGGCTCCGAAAGCGGCGAGCGCGGCGCCGATGCTGAACAAGAGGAGACCGCCAAGGGGAAGGAGGACGGCGTGGAGCCACCAACGACCCGCGAAGAGAAGTGCGAGTCCGGCGATCCCGATCAGGAAGGGGCCGCGCGCCAGACTTGGACGTGATCGTCGACACACGAAGAAAAGCAGCCCGAGCGCCAGCCCGAGCATGCCGAGTTCCAGCCACAGGCGCTGTGGGGCGAAGCTGAGGCCGATGGCGCTGAAGATACCGCCCCACGCTGCGTAGCAGACCGGGCACTTCGGGATCAGGAGGATGCAGAGTGCCGGTGCGAGAGGAAGGCTCCCGCGTCCGAGCGAACACATCCAGTGGAGCGCCGCCTTCATGAAGAGACGGCCACCTTCTCGGCGAGTTCGGAGAACTCGTTGATCCGCGATCTTCGTGACCAGAACTCGGAATGCGGCCAGCGTTGTTCCTCCGAGTAGACCTCGCGACGCTTTTCCAGATACGCGCGGAACTGCGCGTCCATCAGCGCGGTGTACTTTGCCGGGCCGGACGTGATCCCGGCAAATCGGTCGCGGATGACATGCGATGCGAGGATGCCGGATTTGACGGCGGAGTGGATCCCGCGGGAGGAAAGGGGATCGAAGCAGGCGGCGGCATCCCCCACGGCGATCCATTGATCCCCCGCCATCTTGTCGAGCTTTTGGGTGGCGGCGCTGCGGAGGATCAGGGGCGATCGCAAGCGTTCCGGTCGCGAGAGCGGCGATGTGTGAGAGGTGCGGCGCAGTTGCTCCACGAAGCGGGCGGACGATTTCAAGTCGAGATCGCGCGCGACATCGGCATCGGTCATGAAGGCAACGATGCGCTGGCGACCTGGGAGACGCGAAGAATACCACCAGCCGAGCTCGTCGGCTTCGATGAGCGTGTAGGTGTCCCTCGCATCCTCGGACAGGTCGCAGATGCCGACGATGGCGACGAGATCGTCGAAGCGAACCCGCTTCGCGCCCGCTTCGCTGGCGATTTTCGCCTTGCGCCCTGTGGCATCGACGACGATGGACGCGCGCAATTCGCTACGCTTGCAGTCTGCGTGGTTCAACGAAAGACGACAACCTTCGTGGTCGAACTCCGCGGTCACGACACGGCTGCCGCGGCGGAGCTGCACGCCGCGATGACCGGCTTCATCCGCGAGCATTGCATCGAATCGAGCGCGGTCGAGATGCCAGCCATGACCGTTTCGGGAGTAGACGAACTCGTTGTCGCGCAGACTGGGCTGGCCCCACGCCGCGCACGTTCCAAAGGCCTCGACGTGTCCGTCCTTCTCGAAGCGATCCGCGACGTCGAGATGTTCGAGGAGACTTCGGAACGAAGGGTGGACGGTTTCGCCGATCCGCATCGCCGAGTAGTCCGACATTTCGACGAGTGTCACGGACAGGTCAGGCGAGTCGCTCCGGAGGGCGAGAGCGGTTGCCGCGCCGGCCGGTCCGCCCCCGACGATGGCGACATCCGTGTGCTCGATCTTCACTTCAGAGGTTGTCGTTGTTGCGTTCGACTTCCACGTAGGCCGGTCCGCCGACGATCTCCTCCTTGGTCCGCTTGAGAATGAACCCGAGGTCCGGCCATGACGTCACCATCTTGAGATCGCCCGCAGGGGAGCCCGGTATGCCTCGTGACCACGCAGACTTCGTTGAATTCAAAGTGTAGTCCGGATCGGAAGGTTTCTTCTTATCCGGGTTTGCCGACTCGGTAAAAATGGCGAGGGGGCGATGAGTTGGCCACCACGGAACGTCGTCAGTGAGCTGGCTGGCCGGATCACCGATGCTTTTCAAGTCGATCTTGTTCCAGTTCTCGTAGGTGACGTCGACTTTCTGCGTGCTGCATTCATTGAAGTCGGCCTGCCATGGCAGGGCCATGTATTTGGTGATGTCTCCGGGTTCGAGGCCTTTGGCGAGGTTGCTTTTCAAGCTCAATGATCCGGAGTCGAGAAGAGGGGCTCCCGTGCCGATCAGGATGCTCGTCGTCGCAATGCTGTATTTCTCCTTCAGGTTGATGCGGAATGGCGAGGCATAGATGGCGGGATTGCGCATGATCCACGTCGCTTCGCCGCCTGGACAGAATGCGCCGCCCAGCACATTACTGAGGACACCTTGATCGAGTTCCTCGCCCGTCGGTGGAGCGCTGTTTTGCTCATCAACGGGCATGCCTTCCTTGCACTGCTCGAATTCCTCGCGGCATTCGTTGATGAACTTGCCGTCGGCCCATTGCTTGAGAAGAAACAACTGAGTTTCGGTCAGACGGAGGAACTTCGACGGGACCGTGTTCTGAATGGGATTGTCACCGCAGAGGAAAGGCATCCCGCGAGGCAGGTAGGTCGGGAGATATTGGTTTGGCGCGGCGCCATACTGGTTCTCCTGTCCGGGCTGGCGCAGGATTCCGTAGATGAATGCCCGTTTTCGGAAGAATGCCTCGCGTTCGGCCGGATCCTGACCTTCGTACGGAGGCGTGGAGAGCTTGGTGGGATCAAAATTGCCGTCGTGTCCGGGGGTGTTGTTGTGGGGATCCGCTCCAGTGAATCCGCCGTCGAAGTCGAAGACCCATTGGTAATCATCCGGAAGTTTCAGAATCGGCCAGATATCGCGCCAGAACCAAGGCCGATAGTCGGAGTTGTACTGCGCCTTGGTTTTCCACAGGTCCAGTTCCTCCGAACCGGAAGGATTGTTTTCCGGGCTGTCATCGAATGGTGGGGCGCCGAAGATGACTGGGTCATAGGCGTGCTCTCGGATGGCGACATCGTAGACCACGTCTTCCATCGAGATGATGTCGGGGATCTCGGGAACATAGGCGGGGTAGCCGACGATGACCCATGCAGGATCGATGGAGGTGATGGTGTAGGAGCTGCCGATCGCGGGCCCTTTGTCGTTTCCGTTCACCTTCGCGACCTCGATGGTGATCATGGCCTGCACCGGGCCATCGGAGATGTCATCGAACCACCCGTCGTTGTTGGCGTAGTGGGTGATAATCGGCTCGGCGACACCGCTTTTCACCGATCCCGAATTCCCGTAACCGCCGAGAACGAGGAGATTCGCGCAGTTTTTGCTCTTGGTGGCGCGGATCTCGCCGAGCGTGTCGATGGAGTAGGGCTGCAGCGGCGGAGGAAAACTCTGGGCGGCGCCGGGATTCTTGTCCTTGGCGAAGTGCTTCACCCGGTCGGCTTTTTTCGAGGAAGCGGATACAGTCTGACTGCCGGGATCGATGATAAGCCGTCGGCGCGCATCCTTGCCTTTCACCTTCGCGTTGCGAAGCGGATGGTCCTTCGCGTAACCGTGCTCGCCCTCGAGTTGCTCGAACTCGTACCACGCGGCCTTCTTGTTGGCGACCCAGACCGTCCACGAAATATCGGTGACCGTTCCTTCGAGAAGTTGGCCGAACTGCTGGTCCGCCACCTCGACGGTGTCTTTGAGCTTGAGCTCCCGCCCCTTCGGGGAGTCGTCGTCGTAAACGTAGATGCGAAAGCGGGCTGCCTGGCGTTTGACGCGGTCTTTCGCGTCCTTGAACTTGCGCTCTTTCACCTCTTTGCCTTTCGCGTCGGTTACGGGAATGCCGTCCTTGTCGCACTTCGTGGGCAGCGCTCCGCTCGTCTCGGGGGCAAGATAGAATTCGTCGCGACTGTCGCCCACGCGGGCGATTCCGATGGCGGGATGGATCTTGAATTTCGTCTTCGTTGACATGTTGGTCCTCCGGTTCAGTCCATGAAATTCAATGAGACGCCCGCCATCTTCATGGCGCCGTCGAGAATCTTGCCGTCCATGCCGAGGACAACGTAGTCGACCTCGAACTTCTTCGCTCCCTGTTCGCTCAATTTCCGGACCGTCTCGGTGGCGTCTAGGTGGTAGTTCCCCGGCGTCTTGTGATGACGGTGGCGGAGATCGAACGGGCGCTTCCTCACCGGTGGCGGCTCGCAGTGGCCCGGTCCGCCAATGCACGCCCCCATGAAGGTGTGAATCTGACCGACGTAATGATCGTTCCCCTCCATCGGCGTCTTCTCGTTCGCGTCCGGTTGGTTGATGAACACCCGCACCGTGGCGCCGCGCGGCATGTAGCGGACGCCGTGGAGCCGCACTTCGGCGCTCTTGTGCGTCTGCATGACGAAGTCCGAGACCTCGGTCGCGGCCGAACGGAACTTCGTCATCGGCACGGATGTTTCCGTGCGGTAGAGGTGCGAGCAGTTCACGTACTCGTAGCCAAGATTCTGGGTGCTCGCCATCTGGCCGACGTTCAATGTCCACGGCGGCAGGATGGCGGTGGAATTGTCGGGTCCCACGCCCGGATGGCGTTTCTGCCACTCGGCCCAGAGGCGGTCGACGTTCGAGTGGTGACCCCAGAAAATGGGATCGTAGGCGGTCACCCCCGGATCGACCATGTCGCCGTTCTGCGGCTCGACCCGGTCCTGGCCGCTGGTGGCGATGGGATTGTCGGCGTTGATCTTCGCATATTCGGGAAAGTAGGGATTCGCTCCGCCGGAGAAGTTGTGCAGCAGGTTGTGAATGTTCTCGAGGGCGCCGAAGAAGTGGTTGTTCGCCGGACCGCTGCCGAAGTTGTAGAAATTGCCGATCTGCAGGATGCGCTCGATGTCGCCGGGAGTCGGATAGGTCTGGAATATCAAGTCCGCGTCTCCCCCAGGCCAGCGGAACCGGTGCCAGAGCGGATTCGCGTGCAAGAGGGCGTTCATGATCGCATCGTCGCTCGCCCGATCCTTGCCGTAGGTGATTCCCGCCGCGGAGAAGAGCCGGTTTCCCGAGCCGTAGAGTTCGCCCTTGATTTTCTTGAGCTTGTTGACCGTTGTCCTCGTGACCACCGGATCCGGTTTTTCCAGTTCGGCTTCGAGTTCAGTGATGACACCATCATCGACGAAGCAACGGTAAGGCTTGGGAATGACCCCGTTGTCCATCGCTTCCTTGGCACTCGAATCGATGATCGAAATCCCGACATCCTCGCCGTATTGCGACCAATGCCAGTAGGGGAGGGTGACCGTCGAATCGATATCCTGAAGGCGCTGTTCGAATTCGTACAGATAGGCGCGGTGCCACGGAAGAAACTCCTCCCATCCGTGCTGGCAGGAATTCGCGTGAATACGTCCCCAGAAGTTGAAGCTGCGTTCATCGTTGATGAACTCGTCCAGCTTGCGCATTTCAGCGATGGCGTTGCGGAGGTTGGCCAATTCATCGTCGGACAGGCAGGCGATATTCTTGCGCGCCTTGAGGCCACCGGTTTCCTCGCTGAAGACATTCGTCGGATGATCGCAGAGCGGATGCTCGGCGTCGCCACAGGCGCGCGCACTGACTTCCGATTCCGCAACGTCGATTTTGGACGCCGCCGCCTTCGGTTCGTCGTCTTCCGCAGGGCATCCGTCGTTGATCCAGTCCGAGATGAAGTCGATGTCGGCGTCGCTCACCGGCTTGCCGCCCCACGGGAGGCGTGGGAATTGGGATCCGTCGAACGGAGGTTGGCCGCGGAGCCCGATAATCAACCCTGACCGCGGACCACGGGTGGGATCGCTTGGCGCGGGCGAGTCTGAACCGCTCCCTCCGCAACAAGTTCCACCACCTTCGTCGGATGTGTCGGTCGCCGCGCCGGATGGTGGGGCGATCATGCGGACGCCGTAGATGGAAAGTTCGAGGAATTCGTCCAGCGGGCGTTCCCAGAACCGTCCGTATCCATCGTAGTCCGCAGACGAGCCTTCAGATGCAGAGTTCAGGATCGCCCTGACTCTCTCGTATCGAGATTGTTTGTTTTTCATTTCCTCCTACCGCCGAGGGTTCCTCCAAGTCCTCGCAGAACGTTCCTGTTCCCGATTTCGATGACGAGCGATTTGGCCGTTCCTCCAGCGGCGTAGACATCATAGGAAGTCAGTCGCCGCTCGTGCAATACTTTTCGGGGGATCTCCCTGCTTTTTTGTATGGGAGTGTCAGTGCTTGGCGGAAAGATCGACAATCCACGCATTGTCGACGGATTCTTCGACCGCCTGCCGCGCGAGGTTGATCCACGGGCCGCAGCCATCGAGCACCGCGCTGTCGGCGCTCGCGACGAGCGACTCGTGTGCTTCGACAAGGAGACGGTCCGGATCGGGAACGAGGGTGACGTCGCAATCCAGATCTCCGGACTCTGCGGCCCCGAGAATCTCTGCCCTCAAGCGGCCGCTGTTCGAGACCGGCTTGTCGAGCAGCCATTCGATGTTCCCGGGATTGCGCGCCATGAGAAACTGGAGGACGAACTCGATGGCGCTTCGGGTTTCCTCCACCTGCCGATAGCTTCCGTGCATGCTCGCCATGTCACGAAAACAGCCGTCGCAGGATTCAAGCACGAGGCCGCCGGAGAGCGCCGCTTCGACGGTCGTGAGAACATTGAATCCATCGATCAGAAGATCGCGGCCTTCGAGTTCGGTCGCATCGATTCTTCGAGATTTGCGGTTCTCGACTTCCGCATCGCTGCACGTGCACCGCGAGACGGCGATGCGTTGACGGGCGGTCAGGGAGTAGCGGTCGCCGACGATTTTGAGCGCCGACTTCCGCGCGTAGTCGCGCCCAAGCAGCCAGCGGAGATCGCTTGCGGCCGTGCGTAGGTTGGGAAGCTGCTCTTCGGAGAAGAGGTGCGCGTCTTCGGGATGCGGCCCGCGATGTCGACGTTTGTCCGTCATGGATTTGAGGCGCAGTGTAGCACACCAGCTCAGTTGTTGACCGGAACTCTGCGCTGCCCGATCACTGGAAGATGAAACATCTGCGGTTCGGTTTGGTTCTCATCGGAGGATTTCTACTTGGGTGGTTCGCGCATCTCTTGTTTGCGCAACCGGATTCGGACGAGAAGGAACAAGGGTCGGACGGAATTCTTAGACGTCTGCATTCCTTCGCGGATTCCGACCGCAGGGAATGGACGCGAGTTGGTCGACAGCCCAACGAGGAGTTCTTCAAGCTTCACGCTCTGAATATCGACAAGTTCTTTGCGGGGAATGTTCCCGATCACTACGAAGTGTGGGCCGGATTCGACCGCGAGGCCGACCACTGGCGCGCGGTCGCGGAGGATCGAGAAGTCCGTGTTCATGTGCGGTGGCGGCATCGGGCGATGCCCGGCAGCGGAAGGGAGTACATTTTCTGGAAAGACTCGGGAAAGCTTAGGGGGATTCGTTTTCACAGCGGGCAGTGAAGTGAGCATCCTTCCGGATGTGAGCGCGCCATTGCCGGATGCGGATTCGCGATCTAGAAATGATGGGGATGTCGATTTTCTCCGGGAACCGCATGAGGACGCAGAAGGCAAGCTAGATGGGGACGATCCAGCACGCTCGTGGTAAGCCGTGTATTTCGACTATTGAGAAAGGTGCAAATTCTCGCGCCGTTACCCGCGATGATATTTCAGATTTGGCGCTTCGATTTGCAGTGTGCATGCTACAAATGCATTGAGCGAATTGAGAGTCGCCAAACAACTAGTCTGCCAGGAAATTGATGACGCCGGAAACAGAAGCTGAAATCTCACTGCTTCTCGCGAAGGGTAGATGGACTTCAGAGGAGGCGAATACCGTTGACGCGATTTCGAATGCCTTTCTCACGGACCTCGGATCTGCAGTCTCGCGATGCCACCCCGATCACGAAATCACAGGGTGCCGCATCAGGGGGCTCACGTCGAAGAAGATCGTGTTCGTCGTTTGGTATGAGGACGCATCCCTGCCACCGCCGTACTTTCTTTACGTGCTTGACCGGGCGGCGGGTAGATATCGGAAGGCCAATCCGACTGAAGAAGCCGAGCATTCGATCCCTAACTACAAGTGAGGAGGCAGAGCAAGGCCGAAGAATAATGGGCACCTCGACGTTTAATCCCGGATTTCGTCTCTCGTTCTTTGATCTTGTAATCCTGGGCGCTGGACTCATCGGATCGATCATCCTGGGCGCCCAGCTTTGGTGGGCGGGTATGATCGTCGCGTTGGTCGTGATCCACTTCTTCCTCTTCTGCAACGTATTCAGGATTGCCCGGAGGCCTGAACTGATCTGGGCAGCGGTGTTCATTGCGTTGGCGGGTTCGACCATTCTCACCGAGTTCCCGGGATGGATCCCAACCCTTGTCTTGGCGGTGGCTCTGAGTTCGTTTCTGATCTGGCGTGAGACCAAGAAGGAAGATTATCATGGCATCTGCTGGAGGATATGGAATCCGGCCTTGCCCGAATGGTGGAAGGCGCACCGAGAAACCACCAACGGCGAACCGTATCTCGTTAACAGGGTCCTTCTGGACCTACTCGACAAATACGACGGAGATTCTGCGATGCTGTATGAACGTGGGGCTTCTAGGAAGGACCGCAACGCGCTCGAATCTTTTTCGGTGGAGCAGAGGGCCACGCTTAA
>CAJIAN010000210.1_pt1 | contig 15914 bp, 8 predicted proteins | sample 9199061 | NCBI WGS metagenome assembly CAJIAN01 (sample SAMEA7708264, study PRJEB35096) | sediment metagenome | biome: marine neritic benthic zone biome [ENVO:01000025]; feature: sediment [ENVO:00002007]; material: shallow marine sediment [ENVO:03000034] sea grass bed [ENVO_01000059] ...
CGGATTTGCCACACCATTGACGTCCCGGGGGACGAGGTAGTTCGGTCTCACTGCGCTCGGACTTGATGAGACCAGCCCCCATTGGTTCAGGAGCGTTGCGAATGCAGGTTCGCTCTGAAGCACGGCAAACCTTGCGAACGCCCTTAGCACCCGGGCCGTTCCATTTCCCGGCTCCAACTGCAGCGCCGCCGAAAAGCTGGCATCGGCGTTGTTAAACTGGCTCCCCTCGAGATACGCTCGTCCGTGGAGAACATGATCGGCAGCGCTGGCCGGGGGGTCGTGCTGACTCAGATTCAGAAAGTAGCGTCCCGTCGACAACTCTCCAGTTCCGGTCACGCGGATCTGATACGTGAAACCCGCCTGCGGATGAAACGCCACTCGGCTCGTGCCGTCCTCACGGGCGTCATCGCCGGTTCGGATGACCTGAAGATTGTCAAACGCCGATCCGGTGTAGACCGTCACAACGGTGTCCGCAAGGCTTCCGAAGGTATCGATCTCCATCAGCCGATTGTCCGGAGCGGTCCACGCCCACCACACGGAGTTTCGCTGAGATCCGGACACATGCGGTGCACCGCGACCTGGCTCGTCCTCCTCCAGCGATGCGCCTGTCAGGAACCCAGATTGCCGACGTAGCGCACTGATAACCGTCGCGTTGAGAAAATCGTCGTTTGCAGGCTCCGGATAGATCCCGAAGCTGAACTCACCGCCCGACAGTAGAGGACGACGAACGAAGCACCTAACAAAATACGTATTTCCGGATTCAGCGTCGAATGCGATTTCTCCATTTGATGAAGCTCCCACCCCCTCGAGCATCTCGAGTTCCGGTCCGGAATACACTTCAGTGGTGAGGCGGTTGGAGCCCACCGGAACCGTATCGAACGCAGTGACAATCGTGGAGCGTGTCGTGCTGCTCGCATTCAGACGCCACCAGACCGAGGGCCGTCGGTTCTCGCCGGTCTCGTAAGTCGCGCCAAGAAGATTCCCCGCCTGGATCGCGACGGCGGCGTCCGCAAGCAAGTGCGCATCGGCGAAGTCGTCGTTCGGCGGCGGCTCGGAAATGCCCAAGTCGAAATCGCCGGCACGGAACGCATCCACGCGGATCTTGTAGTTCGTTCCCGCTACCGCATCGAACCAGATCAGGTCGTCACGGGCGGAAGGCGCAACACCCGGCACGGGCGTCAGCGCACCAACCGCATCTCCCGTGAACACGGAAGCACCCGCATTCTCTCCATCCACCGCTAGTGTGAACCGTCCACCGACCGAGGGCGTCCACTCGTACCAAACTGATTTTTGCACTCCGATCTCGCCAGCCTCCGCACCTGCACCAAGCAGGGTTCCCATCGCTGAGAGAGGTGTGGAAGCCGCGAGCACAATACGGTTCGAGAAATCATCATTTGCCGGTGGTGGGACAATCTGAAGAGAAAAACCACCCTCATCCGGCTCCCGGACGGTGCCGTAGACGACGATGTGGTAGACGGTTCCCGCCGTCACTTCGACTGATTGCCGACGAAGCTGCCCGGAACCTGTTGCAAGTTCGACAGATCATCTCCGGTGAACGCCAGCGCTTCCATGAATCCCGATCCCTCTTGATCGAGAACGAGCGAGCGCCGCCCCGTTTCCGGAGCAGTCCAGCGGTACCACACATTGTGGAGGCCGAACTGGATGAAGATGGGCTCGTTGCTCTCCCGCGAAGCGCCTAGGAGCGTGCCCATTGCGGGTGGCGAGGGTTGCGCGGGCAGCGAAGCCGCGTCCGCGAAGTCATCATTGGCCGGCGCCGCGGGTCCCGGCTCGACCAGGATGGTGAACGCATCCGCCGGTGGATACCATGGGGCACCATAAGCCCGGAAAAAGTACTCCACGCCCGCTTCGGCCTGGAAAAAGGCAAATCGACTATCGCCCTCGCCCGCAACTGTCGTCAGTGCCCCGACACTCCCGCCTTCGAACACGCCGACCCCCACTTCCGTGAAGAAACTTGTTTCCGGATCGACGAAGGACGTCAGTTGCACCGGCTGCGCGTGCGGTGCCGTCCACTTCCACCAAGTCGTCCGGATATCCTGGAAGGCTCCCGGTTCACTCAACTCGCTGGTTGCGTCGATCAGGGATCCCGAGAAGGAAAACGGAACGGATGACGAAAGTGGAACAGCATTGACCCAGTTGTCATTCGCCGGAGGAACAAAGGCGCGAAGTGTCAGCAGGAGCAGACGCTCGGGGAAGAAGGAACTTCCCGTGACACGGATTCTGTACGTTTCCCCGCCCTGCGCGGCGAAGTTCACCGTCCCATTGAAGGAAGCGGCTCCCGGCACAAGAGCGAGACTTCCAAGCTGCGAACCCGTGAATACCTCCACTCGCAGTTGCGAGAACGGCGCGACTACCTCGATCACCACATCAACGGCCGTCCCCGGCGTCCAGTTCCACCAGACCGTTCCGCGGTTCGGAGGACCAAACACCCCACCGGGCTCCGCACCTTCGGTCGTCGCGAGATCGAGACTCGATTCCCGCGCGGTCAACGGCAACGCCCCATCCAATACTTCCGCCGCCGAAAACGCATCGTTCGTGGGCGGTCCGACTTCGGCAAGCGTCAGGAAAATGTCTCCCGGATCCGACGTCGACCACGCCGCCACCACAAAGTAGTAGGTGCTTCCAGAAGTCGCATCCAACGTCAGCGCGCTCGTGTTCTGGACCCCGCCCTGATCGTCGGAAGCCACCTCTCCCAGTCCCACGTCGTAGACGGCAAGAACCGTATCGAAGTCGCTTCCCACCGTATCGAGTGAGTAGCTCGCCGTCGATGGTGCGACCCAACTCCACCAGACGGAGGCATTCGTCTCCTGCCCATCGTGTGTCGGCTCGTTCTCCTGCATCGTTGCCGCGACATTCGAAGCGGACAAGGTGATTGGAAGAGCCCCTGAAATCGCCTCGGCATTCGCAAAATCGTCGTTAGCAGGCGTCTGGCCCCTGACACCCGGAGCCACACCCAGTGAACACACGGCTACCAGCCACGCGCTTCCTCCCAGTCGTTTCATAGTTTCCTTTCCTTTCCCGTTATAGGATTCGGACAAGTCCCGAGTCCATTAATGCGCCGTTTTTATTCCGATACCTATCGTCATTCAATCTCTTTCTACATCGCGGTAGACTACACTACCGGCGCCAACCTAGAAACGGCATCAGATAGTAGAACATCAATCGAGGAGATAGGAGGACATCGCCGACCCGCAACCATGCTGCCGCCGCGATCGTCGCCTCCACCGCTTCGCGCTCCCGGACCTTCGGCAGAATCCGCTCGCGCTCCACGCCCTCCAATCCGCGCCTTGACGCATCGAACTCCACTCCCAGTGTCATCAGATTGCCGATGAGCAGAAGCCCCCAGCCGAGAACCACCGCCCAAATCGCACCACGGGGAGGAATCAGGCGGGCAATCGCGAGGATCGCGGAAGCCCAGAACATGATCCCACCCAGCAGGTGAGTCATGCGCAGCGCCGACAGCCGGGGCGCCAGACCCCGGTAATTCGCATGGTGCTGAAGCGCATGCCCTGCCTCGTGGGCTGCGATCCCGATCGCGCGTGCGGTCGTTCCCTCGAAAACCGTCGGCGAGAGCACGAGGACTCGGCGCGAAGCATCGTAGTAGTCCGACAGCAGCGCATCGCGCACCTCCACTTTCACCCCCTTCACGTTTGCATGATCGAATAGCCGATGGGCAACGGCCTCTCCAGTGATTCCCGTCGACAGCTCGACCTCGCCGTGTTCCGAGAACGCCTTCGACACCATGGCTTGCGCGAAGAAAGCAACGCCCAAAAGAACAGCCAACAGTAGAATTGCGGGAATCATGCGTCGCTATCTCCACTCGTGTTTGGGATACCGTCCCTTCAGTTCGTTCTTCACCGCAGCGTAGCTAGACTTCCAGAATCCGGCCAAATCGCGGGTGATCTGCGCAGGTCGCCGGTTCGGAGCCAACACTTCGACGAGAACCGGCACCTTGCCTCCGACCACGCGGGGTGTCTCGTTGACATCATAGAGTTGCTGAAGGATCACCGAAATGACCGCTTCGCCGTCGTCACGATACTTGACCTTCACGTTGCGTCCGTTGCTCAAGGCGACTTTTTCGGGAGCCATTTTCTCGAGACAGTCGATCTGCGCACGCGAAAGCCAACTCTTGAGCGCGTTCCAAACCGGCCGATCCTTGATCTCCTTGTAGCCGCGTGCGCCGTGGCAAGCTTGAGTCACCACAAGCAGTTTGTCTTCGTCGCCGAATTCGGGCATACGCAACTCCGGTGCGTGCCGTACGAGAAAGTTCACTCTCGCAATCCACTGCTCCACCGCAGCGTCCCATTTCTTGAGCACAAGATTTCCCGCGCAGACTTCCGCCGCTAGAATCTCGGACGCCGCATCGAGATCCGCTTCGCCCGAAGGACGGGACTCCAGAACGAGATCGCGGAACCGCTTCTCGGCCAACCGCACGACCCGGCGTTGAGTCGAGTCCCACACCGCATGTTCGCCATCGCTGAAGTCCTCCGGATACATCTCCTCAAGCCACGCAAGATCGATCGCGGTGGCGCGACTCATGATCACGCTCACGTCCTTGCCTTCGATCTCCGCGATCTCCGCGGCGACGAATGCATCCGCTTCGCGCACCACGCTCTCTTTGGCGAGATTCCCGCGCCGCCCCCCGACCACCGCGCAGGCGAGTGTCCCCTTCCCCCGGCGTGTTGCCAGTTGGTCGGAAAATCCGCGCAGCATGATCTTCCCAAACGTCTCCGCATCCGTCGCCCGGCCTTGGGCGACGTCGAAGCCGCACCTCTCCGCGCTCTTCAGCAGATCCTGCGCGATCCGCCCGGCCTCCCGAGCCGCGTTTGCCTGAATTCCATACTCTCCGCAGCGCCCCGGATCGAACTTCCACTGCTGCGCCAACCCCCACGCCCTCGACATGGCCTGGAAATCGGAAAAGTCGCGGTCCATGACGAAGCTCTCTTGGTTGCGCTTCGCCTCGCCGGTTGGCTTTTTCACCCAGATACTGCGTCCCTGACAAAACGCCACGCAAAGCGCGATCTCGCATACACAGCCGGCTTCCCCCGCCGCGATGAGCATGCGGGCGAACCTCGGGTGCACGGGAAACTTCGTCATTTGCCAGCCGACTTCCGTGATCACCTCATTCTCGTGGTCAAGAGCCCCAAGATGCACGAGCAACTCCCTCGCCTGGTCAACCGCATGTTCCGAAGGCACATCCAGCCAGCGGAAGCCAGCCGGTTCCTTCACGCCTTGGGCCTTCAAAAAGAGCAACGTCTCGGAGAGATCCAGACGGAGGACCTCCGGCGCTCTCTCCGCCTCCCGCCGACCGTGATCCGTCTCGCTCCAGAGTCTCACACAAACGCCCGGCGCGGTTCGACCCGCACGCCCCGCTCGCTGATCAGCCGACGCCCGCGAGATCTTCTGAATCATCAACGTATTAATCCCACGCCGCGCATCGAAGTCCGGTTCCCTAGCGAGGCCACTGTCGATCACGACACGCACGCCGTCGATCGTCACCGAGGTCTCCGCCACGTTCGTTGCCACCACGATCTTCCGACGCGATCCCGCACGAGCGACCGCCGCGTCCTGTTTCTGGGGAGGTAGTTCGCCGTACAGCGGCAACACGTCAAACCGCCGGGCCCATGGTTTCCGCTCGATCGCACTGATCGTCCTGTGAATCTCGAACGCCCCCGGCATGAAGACGAGCACGTCGCCTTCAGCTCCCTCCTTGCCCAACAGCTCCTCGCAGATTCTCGCCGCACCGTCCCATACCGACTCGCCCTGACTCGCCTTCAGCGGAGCGTGTCTCGTTTCGACAGGATAGGTCCGCCCTTCGGAAGTGAGCCGCTCGGCGGGGTCCATGTAGTCCAACAACCGCTCTCCTGCGAGTGTTGCCGACATCACGACAATCTTGAGATCCGGCCTTGCGCTCTCTTGGAGCTCGAGGGCCCTCGCGAGGGCAATGTCCCCGAAAAGGTGACGCTCATGGAATTCGTCGAAGATAACGGCGCCAATCCCACTCAGTTCCGCGTCCTCAAGCAATCGCCGCACCAGAATCCCCTCGGTGACGTAGCGGATACGCGTCGCCTTTCCGGACCGATTCTCGAACCGTACGGTGTAGCCCACTTCCTCGCCGGCGCGGCACCCTCGCTCCGATGCCACACGCACCCCGAGCAATCGGGCCGCCAGACGTCTCGGCTGCATGACCAGAATCTCGCCCGCCTCTGCGACCACTGCCGCGTCCCGAAGGATCTGCGGCACCTGCGTCGACTTCCCGGATCCCGTCGGTGCTTCAAGGACAAGCCGTGCACGCTCACGCCCTTTCAAAGCTGAAATGAGCGCACTTTCGAGTTCGTAAATGGGCAAATCCCGCACGGCGCAAAGCCTAGCCTGGAATGCCCCAATCTCCAAAGATGCTCGCATGGATGTGCGGCAATCAGGGAGTTCCAAAGTTTTCTTTGCAATGCTCCCCCCGAAACCCTACCTTTCAATCCTAAACCACCAAGCAGATTTTATCATGAATACGATTTTGGCATGGGCACTCGGCGGTCCGGAAATGATGGTCATCCTCTTGATCGTCCTTCTTCTTTTCGGAGCCAAAAAGCTTCCGCAACTCGCACGCGGCATGGGCAAGAGCCTCGGCGAGTTCAAGAAGGCAAAGCAGGAATTCGAAGACGAGATCACCCGCGCAGAAGACGAGGTGAAGACCGAAGTCAAATCCTGACGCCCGTCTCGCCCTAACAACTTCAGCCCCGAAGCATCGTGGCACCCGTACTACCAGTTCTCGGCTTCGCCCTCGGCGGGCCGGAGATGATCGTCATCTTCATCCTCGTGCTGCTTCTCTTCGGCGCGAAGAAACTACCTGAGCTGGCAAAGGGCATGGGCAAAAGCATGGGCGAATTCCGCAAGGCCAAAGAGGAATTCGAGCACGAGATCACGCGCGCCCAGGACGAAGCGGAGGAGGAATGGGAAGAGGATAAGAAGAAGTCTTCAACAGACGAGCCTGAGGAGGAGATTTCCGATGCGAACAAATCGGAAGAGGCGGAAACGGAAGACGAATCGAAGGAAGCATAGCGCTTCCTCGTTCCGAATCCCGCGGTCATCCTGAGGGAGGCACGACCGAAGGATCTCGTGAGCACGTTCGGTGTTCGCTCACAACCCAACGCATTTCGGCAACATCGAATCTCCCGTGTCCCTCGACAATGGGGGGTTCCTCAAGACGACGGCTTCTCGGTCTCCGCGACCTTGAACTCCATCACCATTTTCTTATCCGCTGTGGTCCATCCCCGGAAGACACCCGACTCGCCACCGGCTACGACAATACTTCCGTCCGCACTCGCGGCCGTGGCATGGACAAACTCCCCTCCGCCCTGCAGTTGATCCTTCTCCACGCGAACGATTCCCTCGCCGCTGCTCGCCACCAAACGGTCCGCCGTCCCCGCATACTCCAAACCGGTCACCTCTTTCTTGAACGCCGGTTCCGTTTTCTGCTGCGCACCCGTGTCGGTGTTCCATTTCTTCACCAGCTTGTCCGCGCTGCCGGTCGCCAGCACGAGCCCATCCGCCCGCCACGCCACTCGCGTCACATGACCCGTGTGCCCCTCGAGCGAGTGCACGAGCGAACCGTCGGTCACTGAGAAGATCTTGGCAAAGCGATCCGATGATCCGGTTGCGATCGACTGACCATCTGGCGAGAACGCGAGATCGAGAACGGTGTCGCTGTGCACTTCCTCCTTCGCCCACACGGGATCGCCGGTGCGAGTGCGCCAGAGCTTGATGTTGCCGCTGCGAGAAGGCTCGCCGTCTCCAGTTGCCAGCAGCGATCCATCCGGACTGAACGCCACGGCGATCACGCGATCCGTAAATGCGTCCGATTCGAGGCCACCGATTGTTTTCACGAGCTTCCACTCAGGACGCGTGTTCCGGATGATGGCCGCGCCCTTCTCGTTGATCGAAAGCAAGGCGCCCGCATTCTGGAAAGCGAGGAGCGGAATCTTCGTTCCGTCTCCAGCGATCTTCTCCATCTCCGTTCCCTTCCCAACCGCCCAGACGCGAATCGTGCCGTCCTCGGCAAACCCGGCAACAGTCTTGCCGTCCGGCGCGATCACGAGCGCCGACACACCGATCTTCGCCGGCTCCACTGCCTTTTCAGCCTCCGTCCGGCGTGTTTCGGCTTCGGCGAGGATCTTCTCGGCCAAGGCGACCCGTGCATCGGCCTTCGCGTGGGCATCGGCGGCGCGGACGCTTTCGCGTGTGGCCAGGTCGTGATTGCGTCGGGCCGAGACCAGCTTGCGCTCGGCATCGGCGAGTTCCTTCGCGAGCTTGTCCGATTCGGTCGTCGCGGTTTTGAGAGCGGCTTCGGCCGCGGCAAGACGTGGATGCTTCGCGACCTTCTTGCGATCACGTTCGGCTTCCGCCGCGGCCTTGGTCGCAAGCGCCGCATCAGCAGCCTGGCGCTTCTTCCGTTCGGCTTCCGCCTCGGTGGCTGCCGCCGTGGCACTCTCCCGCGCTTTCTTCTGCGATTCGTCCCGCTTCTTCAGCGCTTCCTCGAGCGTTTTCTTGAAGGTGTCGAGCCGACTCTTCGACACGTCTCGCAGTCGAGTCGCCTCCGCCAACGCGCTCTCCTGAGCCTGCGAAGTCTTGGGAGTTCCAGCCGGTTTCCCGTCCGCAGCATTCCAGAGTTTCACCTGCTTGTTCCCTGACGTGGCCACCACGCCACCGCGGGCTGCCAACGCAGCGACCGGTGCCCCGTGACTCAACGAACGCACTTTCTTCCCGTCTGCGGGATTCCAAATGTGCACGTCATTGCCGCCGTCGGATGAAACGATGCCCGCCGAACTCAACGCCAGTCGCGTCACGGCCTGATCCCCCGACTTCCACTCGCGCTCGACCTCCGCCACCAATGCCCCTTCTTTTTCCTCGACCTTCAGAATCCGAATCATGCCATCGGCAAACCCCACAACCATCCGATGCGGCGCTTCCAAGATGACAAGCGACCGCGCACCCTCGGCGATTTTCGCTTCGAGCGGCTTCTCTGCCCCCTCTTTGCGAACGCGAATCGTGCCATCCTCACCAAGACTAACCAACGTCTCCCCAGCGAACGCCACTCCGGCCAGCTTGCCGGGGTGATCCTTGAATCGCTTCGCCTTCTCCGCGGGCTTCTGCGTATCCCAAAGTGCGATCTCCCCGCCCCCGGCGATGTTGGCGGCGATCCACCGGCCCGAATCCGACACGGCCGCGTGCGCAGCAGCCGCCCCAAGCGGATCGAGATCTGCGATCACCGTGTTCCGGTCCCGCTCCCACAGCTTCACCGTCTTGAATCCTCCCGTGGCGAGCATTCCCTGTCGGCTGAAGGCCAACGATTGCACGAGATCGAGGTGCGCGGGGTTTCCCTTGTCTGCCAGCGAGGGATCAATGAGTTCACCATAGAGTTGCGCCGTCGCCACGTCATAGACGAAGACCCGATTCCCGCGGCTGCAGACCGCGAATCGATTGTCGTCCGAAATATCGACAGCATAAACCGGCGACACATTGCCGGGCAGCGGTTGCCAGACGATCTCCTTCGCCGCATCCTTCTGCGCCTCGCCTTTCGCGCCTTCGGCGATCCACCGCTTGAGCAGTCCGAGTTCCTTCGGCGTCAGGTTCTTCGCGTTCGCCTTGTTCTTCTCGGGCGGCATCACGGGATCTTCCATGTGCGCGGCGGCAAGAAGAAGAAGACTATCCATCGGCTTGCCCACCTGCACCACGGGGCCGTCGCCTGATCCCTTCAGGATCATCTCGGGCGATTCAAGATTCAACTTCGCCTTCGCCTTGCTCGCGTTGTGACAGGCGATGCAGTTCTTCTTGAGAACCGGATAGATCTCGTCGGCGAATCGGACCGGCTCCGACCGCTCGATCTCCTCGATCGCAATCGGATTCAATGCTTCTTCCTCGTCCTGGGCAATTGCAGGGGTCGAGGCAACTAGCAAAGCCAGAATCAGCGGATGGGAGCGTTTCATTGGGCAGCGGGCGCGGCGGGATCGGGTTTCGGTTCCGCCGGGGCCGGAGCGGGCGCTGGCGGAGTCACCTTGAAGACAACATCCTTCTCGGTCTTTAGATCCATACCGTTGAATTTCACCTTTGCCACCAACTTCGCCGGATAGTCTCCCGGAGCAGCCTCCGGCTTGATCCCAACCGGCATCGAGCCCTCGGCGGTCTCCTTCGCAATCACCAACGCCTCCGGAACAAGTGCTTTCTTCGACGGCTCGGGCAGTTCCAAGGTCACCGACACCGAATCGGCAAATCCATACAATCGCTCGACTTTCACCGGCAGTGCGCCCTTGGATCCGGGCGCGAGACTCTGCGGAGCAATGTCGCCCGAAAATCGCACCGGACAGGACTCGAGCTTCAACTGGAGCGGCGCGGACCACGTCACCAGCTTGTAGTCCTTCTTCTTCCATCGATCGGCAAGCGTCTTCGCACGATCCGCGAACGCCTTCTTCTCCGCCTCCGCGTTCTTCGATTTCTCAGCCGCTGCGGTTGCGGCTGCCGTCGCATCCGCGATCGCCTTCTCGCCCTCGGAGATCTTCTTCGCTTTCTCCTCCGCTGTAAGCGCCGTGTCCTTGCGCGCGTTGGCCAGCGCCGCCTCCGCCGCCTTCTTCGTCTCTGCAGCTTTCTTCGAAGCGGCCGCCAACTCGGCAGCGGCCTTCTCGCTTTCCTTCTTCAGGTTCTCGGCTTCTTCCTTCGCCTGCTTCCGCATCTCGAGAGTCGCCGTTCCGTCCGCCTGAAGCAGAAAGTTGTGGTGGCCGGGCGCGAACTTGTTGTTGTTGGCCGTGTTGAAGACGATCTTCAGCGTCCCGCCGTCCTTCTTCGGATCGAGATTGAGTTCCGGAGCCTTCGCCATGCCGGGGAGATTGATCGGTCGCACCTTGACGTTGCCCTTGAACTGCCCAGTCCGGGTCAGTTTGACCGGAATCTCCAAGGTTGCGCCTAACGAACTGACCAACGGTCCCTGCACCTCGGCTTTCACCTCGAGTGGATAGGCTTCGTCGAGGATCGAAACCACGAAATTGCCGCCGGTGCGCATTTCGACCATTTCGCGATCGTAATCGTTGACGCTCTTCGCCAGTTGGACAGGGACGGCAATGCGCACGACTTCCTTCTCCCCGATCTTCGCCTTGCCGGTGATCTTCACCGAACCGTTCCACGGCGCCTTGGCACCGTTCTCGATGAGCGTGATCCGCGAATGGAGATCCTTCGCCGGAAACGATTTGTCTCCCACTATATCCACACCCTCGGGCACTCCCTCGATCCCGAGCGCGACCTCACCTTCGAACCCGTCGACCCTGAGGGCGTAGACATCGAAGGATACCGCGCTCCCCTTTCGCAGCACCGGACTGGCGTTTACCAGTTTCTTCTTGTCCGGAAATTCATACTTCGGCTTGGCGATCAGACGGAAGTCGGGCTTCGGCTCGCTGATTCGCATCCGGTAGGAGTGATCGTCGGAAAACCCACCGAAATTGTCCCATATGGTCACGCGGTAACGGGCATCCGCGTCGGCGTTGACGCGCAGGCTGGGGTCGCGGGTCGTCAGGGGCAGCGCCTTGCCGCCACTCGTGTTCGCGGTGTCATCGGCGCTCGCGACATTGGCCACCGTCACCTCCCCCTTGTCGTTCTTCGTCACCTTCTCCACCGAGAACGCCGCATCGATGTCCCGTCCTGTCCGCTCCGAGAGAACGTCGATGATGTACGACTTGCCCTTCACACCATCGAATTCGTACGCGTCGCGGTCACCACGGTTGGTGAAGCGTCCGGCGATTTCGCACGGAACGGCAACGGGCTGCGGCTCGTCTGACGTTTCGTTCTCAACAACCACCGGTGCGTTGGCGATTCCGATCCATGCACCCTCGTGCTCGAAGCCTTCCTCAATCACATGCCACGGTGCGGGAGCGGGATCATTTCGAAGAGCGCCCTCTTCCGGAGCCTTCACTGTGATCTCTCGTTCACCGATTCTGATCATTGCTTCCTTACCCCGCTCGACCGCCGGCGGGAACACGGCCTCCCCGGGCATTCCGCCCGTTCTACGCAAGCGGTAGTAGTAGTCGTTCCCGCCCTTGGTGAGAAAATCGATCACCGCAAGCAGGTAGGTCCCGTCGCTTCCGGCCTTGTGCGTCAGATAGCCGTCGCGGCTCAGGCCTCCCGCGGTTTCCAAAGCGATTCTACCTTCGGGCGTCCGGAGCACCAACCGCGGCTCCAGTCGCGACCCTATGGCACCCGCCAGGCATTCCACGGCGATCGTCTCGCCGGCCTTGGCCTCGATCGAGTAGATGTCCGGCTTCCCTTCGTCGGTCTTCCCATTGACCAATTCGCCTGCATTTAGCGGCATCGCCTTGGCCGGTTCGTTGTTGCCAGCCACTTCGACAACTTCCTTCAAGTTACTGACCACAAACGGCAGCGAACTCGAAACCCCAAACGCTCCGCTAAACCGCACATGGTAGGTTCCCGGTTTCACCGAAACAGGGATCTCCACCTTGAAACGCTTCGGATCCTGCCACGTCTTCCCCGTGAGCGGAGTCGGCGCAGACATGACCGGGGTCACCTTGAATCCTTCCGCAGAAAAAACGAGCGTGCCGGGTTCCTCGAGATTGCTCCCGTCGATACTGAGATCAACGGTCGAGCCAGCGGCGCCTCCGGGCGGAATCACGTTCAGGAGTTCGGAAGTGGGAAGCTGGGCGTCAGCGGATGTCGCACCGACGAGAACGAGCGCCAAAAGAGAACAGAGTCCGCGATTCATGGCAGGCGACGCACCTCAGCGCGTGATCAGTGATTGAAGAGGAATTCCTTCGTGTTGATCAATGCCCACACGATGTCCTCGTAGGCTTCACGGGTCGCCTTCGCGCCGTCTTCCTTCTTCTCCGTAGCCTTCGCACGCTTGCGGTCGATGTATCCCTTCGCCGCCGCGAGTTCCTCGGTGATCGGGTCACGAGCAAAGGCGCGCTTGTAGAGTTCGCCGATCTTCTCCTCGTCCGGTCGCGCCATGTCGTTGGCCAGTTTCGCGGCCTGACCACTGTTGGCGGCGAGCTTGTCCTGAATGTTCTTCGAGTTCAGAAGGTGCAAGGTCTGCGCCAGACTCGCTCCCATCGCACGCTCGCACTCGCAGGCGCTGTCCATCTCCGGACGCCCGAACACGGTGAGGAAATACGACGACGAGTTGAAGCTGTCATCCGGAAGCTGAATCGCCTTCGTTCCATCGAGCTGACCAGGAAACTTCGTCGAGCTGCCGGTGAGATTGTCGATCGCGTCCAACAGAACCTCGGCAGTCATGCGCTTCGGGTAGTAGCGCGAGTAGTTCTGGCGATCGTTCGCGTTGTAGTCATTCGGAATCGCGCTCAGCTGATACGTTCTTGAATTGCAGATCGTGCGGACGAGTTGCTTGAGATCGAATTTCGAGTCGACAAACGACTTTGCGAGCGCGTCGAGGAGTTCGGGATTCGTCGGCGGGTTCGTCACACGCATGTCGTCCTCCGGTTCGACCAAGGCGCGGCTGAAGAAATGCTTCCAGTAGCGATTCACCAGCATCTTCGCGAAAAACGGATTCTCCGGAGACGTCATCCAGCCCGCGAGCGATTCGCGCGGATCGTTCTGTGGTGCGATGTCGAGTTCCTCTCCTCCCAACGGCATCGGCTTCACCGATCTCTGTGTTTTCGGATTTTGCGCGGAAGCTGCGCCGATCTGATGGTAGACGGCGCTTTCGCCCGGTCGCCCGGTGTTCTTTTTCCCGACCCGCGAGAAGAACGCCGAGAATCCGTAGTAGTCCTGCTGGCTCCAGCGCTCGTACGGATGATGGTGACACTGCGCGCATTGAAGGCGGACGCCGAGGAACATCTGCGCCGCGTCCTGCAGCTGCTCCTCGCGCTTGTCGACGTTGCGGAACCACGCCACCGGCGGATTACTCACCATCTGGCCTTTCGCCGAAAGGATGTCGGCCACGAAATCACTGTAAGGACGGTTCGATCGCAGCTGTTCGCGAATCCAATTGTAAAATCCCTGGGTCCCTCGTGCGTAGGTCGTCTGCTCGCGCTTGTTGCGGAGAATGGCCGCCCACTTGTTGGCGAAGTAGTCGGCGTACTCCGGGCTCTCGAGGAGCTCGTCGATCCATTTGGCACGTTTGTCAGGATCCTGGCTGGCAGCGAATTCGGCAGCCTCTTCCTTCGTTGGAAGGCGGCCCGCGATATCGACCGCCGTGCGGCGCAGAAATGTCGCGTCATCGCATTCACCCGAAGGCGGAAGACCGAGCGTTCTCAACTTTGCGAACACCAGTTCGTCGACGAAGTTCTTCGGCTCCGGCATGCTCTCGATCGGAGCACCCAACGGAATCGTCGCTGCGAACACCCCGACCTTCTCCTGGAATCGAACCATGATCCCGACATCGCCAGTGAGGCCCTCGGCAATGCGCACGAGCCCGCTCTGCTCGGCCTCGGCCATTTCCTTCTCGTTCGATTCGTAGCTGGCGATCCCCGTGATGTCGCGCACCGAGCCGTCACTGTAGGCCGCGGTCACGGCGAGCTGCTGCTCGGCACCCGGATTGACGATCCGCTTCGCTGGAAACACATCGATCTTCTCGACCACGGGATCTTCTTTCTTCCCGTAAGGCATCCCCTGCTGCATCCAGCGGACCATCGCCTTGTAGTCCCACGACTCGCGCTCGACGCGGCTTCCACCGCCGTGAGGCATCTCGCCGGTCGCCTTGCGAAGAAGCAGGCTGTGCTGGGGCGCCGCAGGAAACAGTCGGCGACCGCGTGATTCCCGAACCAAATACTCGTAGTCCTCGGTCGGCTCGAACCCGAGGAGGGAAAGCCGGAAACCATTCTGACCGCCCGACTTCCCGTGGCAGCCGCCACCGTTGCAGCCGTGCTTGGTGAACAGCGGGACGATTTCGTTGACGAAGTTGATTGGCTGCGGCGTCTCCACATGCGCCACCACCATGTCGACCATCGCCTGAGCGCCCTCATGCGCGGCGGTGATCTTCACCGAACCGTTCGCCACCGGCGTCACCAATCCCGATTCGCTGATGGCCACAATCCCCCCCGGCTCGGCCGTGTAGCTGACCGTGCGCGTGACATCCGTTTCCGTCTCGCCCTCTTCGTGCGTGACCACGAGTTGCCGTGTCGCGTCGGGCCCGAGCAGGACAGCAGGTTCACCGCCTTTAGCGACCGTGTGAATGGAAAGAGTCGGCGTCTCGCCAAATGCGGGACTCACGAACAATATCCCGAGAGCACCGAGGGTAGCATGCAGTTTCATAGAGGGTGTTCGAAGAAAGAAAAAAGTCAGACGAGCTCCGGCATCGGCTTGAATCGCTGCTCCACGAGATAGCGCGGCCTTCCGCTCAAGTCCTCGACTGTCGCGTTCGCCACGTCGATGCCGACCTTGTGATAGAGCGTTGCAAAAACCTCCTGGAAGTCGACCGGGCGCTCATCGGCTTCCGAGCCCGTCCGATCCGTTGATCCGATGACCTGACCGTGCTTCATGCCACCGCAGGCGAGGAGTGCGCACGAAACTTTCGGCCAGTGGTCGCGCCCCGCATTCGGATTGATTTTCGGCGTCCGTCCGAACTCGCCCCAGACAACCACCGAGACATCCTTGTCGAGTCCGCGCTGGTGCAGGTCCTCGACGAGCGCGGTCACGCCCTGATCGAGCAGCGGGAAATCCTGGCGGGCGCGCTTGAAGTTGCCGCCGTGCCAGTCCCAGCGGCTGAAACCGACCGTCACGCAACGCGCCCCGGCTTCGACCAGTCGACGCGCCATGAGAAACTGGTCGAGTCGCTTCCACGGACCGTCCGCAGTGAGTTTTTCCGTGCCTTTGCCGTAGCGGTCGATCACATGCTGCGGTTCTTTGGAAATGTCCAACGCCTCGGCGAGCTTGCTGGAGGTCAGCAC
>CAJIAN010000775.1_pt1 | contig 15893 bp, 11 predicted proteins | sample 9199061 | NCBI WGS metagenome assembly CAJIAN01 (sample SAMEA7708264, study PRJEB35096) | sediment metagenome | biome: marine neritic benthic zone biome [ENVO:01000025]; feature: sediment [ENVO:00002007]; material: shallow marine sediment [ENVO:03000034] sea grass bed [ENVO_01000059] ...
CTCGCCGACCGGGTCGGCGTCACTGTCCATGAGGAAGTCGTCGATGCCGCCGAGATCGCCAGATCAAAGCTACGCGGGCAACTGCTGGAGATACACAAGCTCAGCACGGAATGGTTTCAGGAAAAGCTCTTCCGTGCGCGCACGCCGGACGCCGAACGCGCCCGCGACTACCTCAAGAATCGCGGCCTCGGGAAGGCGACTGCGGAGAACTGGCGGATCGGATTCGCACCGGCAAACGGCGATGAATATCAAAACTGGGCAAGGGAGCAGGGATTCTCGGGCAAGGCCATGGCTGCCAGTGGCCTGATGGCGTTGCGCGACGAGAACCATCCGCAGCGCGGACTCTACACTCGATTCCGTGACCGGGTGATGTTTCCAATAGCGAACGACTACGGGGAAATCATTGCCTTCAGCGGGAGGGTGCTCGACCCCGAAGCGAAGACGGCAAAGTATGTGAACTCTCCGGAGACGGCCATCTTCGACAAGGGGAAGACATTCTTCGGTCTCGACAAGAGCAAGCGTGCGATCCTGAAGGAAGAATACGCGATCGTCTGCGAGGGACAGGTTGATCTCATCACTTGTTTCGAATCCGGCATCGAGAACATTATTGCTCCGTTAGGCACTGCTTTCACCGGCAAGCACGCCGCGCTTCTCAAGCGGTTCACCGAAGAAGTCGTTCTCTGTTTCGATTCCGACGAGGCGGGATACAAGGCCGCCGGTCGAACCTTCAACGAGTTGTCCGCCGCGAACATTGTCGTCAAGGCAGTACAGCTTCCGCCCGGCCAGGATCCCGACACCCTTGTCCGGACCGAGGGCGCCGACGCTTTCAGATCCCTGCTCGAAACCGCGCAGCCCTTCTATGAATTCCAGATCGACCACATGGCAAAGACACTCGACATGTCCGAACCACGCAATCGCATCCAATTCGCCAACGAACTCGCATCCACGGTCGCACGGATTCCCGACAAGGTGCATCAGGATCACGTCATCCAAGTGGTTGCCACCCGTCTTGGAACATCCGGCGACGACTTCAGGGTGCGGGTCGCCAACACCGCCCGGGCGATCAAGCGGGGCGAATTTCGAACTCGCGGCGACGAGGATGTGACCTCGGACCCGCCAATGACGATCTCGAACAAAGACATCGCCATGCTGTGCAAGCTTGCGCTAACGAACGTTCAGGTACGGGCGTGGCTTGATTCCGAACCCTCGCAACTCGAAACCCTCGAGGGCGTCGACGAGGCGGAACCCTTCATTCGGATCTGGAAAGGCCGGTTTGATCCGGCATCGCCATCCAGTGTGAATGCTTTCCTGTCCACACTCGACGCGAGCCTCGAAGCCTGCCTTCACGACGTCGTAAGCTCCCGTTCTCCGGGGGAATCACTCGCGGACGCCAAGAGAGCCCTGAAACGCGTCGAAATACGGGGTATCGAGCGGAAGATGCACGCCGTTCAGAGCCAGTTGGCGCAGCCAAATCTCGTAATTGAGAAGAATCTCAGCTTGACGACACAGTTCCAAGAACTTCGAAAAGAAATGCTTGACCTTAAATTGCAGCTAAATGATATTGCTTAGTCGCGGGCGGAAACACCGTGATTATCGTAGCTACCATAATCTAGAAACCATTGATTGTGGCAAAAACCGAAACACGAACACGTGCAAAATCGCCCCTAACACGCTCCGGTTCTCAAGGTAGGAAGAAGGCTACGCCCTCCAGCGCAAAGTCCGCCAGAACAGGCAAAACCCTACCCGCATCGAAAGCGCGTAAGAAGGCGACTTCTACAACCAAGAAACGCTCTTCCGGGACAGCGCGGAAGGCGAATCCCAAACGGAAGGTCAAGGTTGCCGCCGCGACCCGGAAACCGACGACCAGCCGGAAAACTGTCCTGAAGAAATCGTCCTCGAAACACAAGTCATCCTCGAAAACAACCGTGAGTAGCACCAAGTCCTCGAAGTCTCCCGCAAAACCCCGAACCGTAATCGCCGACGACGGAACCAAAGTGGTCATCCAAATGGAAAAAGTGGAGACCGTCAAAGGCATCGTCGAGCTTCCCAAGCGCCGCCGGGGGAGGCCGACCAAAGAAGAGGACGATCTGCGCAACGAGATTCTTTCGAAACTTGGCATCACCGGAGACCCTCGCATTCGGCGTCCCCGAGGAAGACCGCGCAAGGAGACTGCCCAGGAAAAGCGCAAACCGGCAACGACTTCGAAAAACGGCAGTCGCGCGGGAACGCCAACAAACGGATCCACCCCCGGAAAAGAGAAAAGTACAGCCAAGGCGTCCGGCGAGGTCAATGTGGACTCCCCGGAAATCCAGGAGAAGATCCGGGGCCTGATCAAGCTGGCCAAGGAACAGGACTACATCACCTTCGACGATCTGAACGAAGCGCTACCGGCGAACGCCAACGAACCCAATCTCATCGAGGCCATCATCCTCCGCCTCAAGAGCATGGAGTTCGATATCATCGATGCCTCCGATGTCGACCGGATCAAGGAGATCCGAAGCAAGGAGAAAGAGAACGACACGCCCGAGAAGCCCGATACGAAGCTGGACATTCTCGATGATCCGGTCCGCATGTATCTCAAGCAGATGGGCCAGGTTCCGCTGCTCACCCGCGAGCAGGAAGTCGAAATCTCCAAGCGAATCGAGAAGGCGGAGAACCATGTCCACAAGTACATGAACCGCTTTGGCTTCACTCCCGGAGCCTACCTCGACCTCGCGCAGAAACTCATCGACGGCAAGGAACGGTTCGACCGCGTCATCATTGACAAGAAGATCGAAAGCCGGGAGCGCTACATGAAGGCGCTTCCGAAACTCTGCGACAAGATCCGCTCGACGCACGAGTCGGCCTCCGCCACGTTCACGAAACTGGCGAAACCGAGGCCTCGCAATCGCAAGACTCTCGAGACCACGTTCGAAAAGTCACTTTCCGATCTGAATCGGATGCTCAACCGGCTCTACTTCAAGCAGAAAGTCACCGAAGAATTCCTCGAAATCGCGCACGATAACTACGAAAACTTCTGCGCGCTCCAGGAGAAGGATGCACGGGCTCGCACCTGCAAGGACGCGCACAACCAACTCCAGGATCTCAAGCACGCAATCTGGCATGGACCCGACGAGTTCCACGCGAGCTACGCCGAACTGTGCGACTGGGCGCGCGAAGGATTGAAGGCGAAAACCGAAATGGTCGAGGCCAACCTGAGGCTCGTCATTTCGATCGCCAAGAAATACACCAACCGCGGTCTCTCGTTCCTCGATCTGATTCAGGAAGGCAACATGGGCCTCATGAAAGCGGTCGAGAAGTTCGAATACCGCCGCGGCTACAAGTTTTCCACCTACGCAACGTGGTGGATCCGCCAGGCGATCACACGCTCGATTGCCGACCAGGCTCGCACGATCCGCATCCCGGTTCACATGATCGAAACGATCAACAAATTAATGCGCGTGCAGAAGCAGTTGGTGCAGGAGTACGGTCGCGAGCCGAGCCCCGAGGAAATCGCCGAAGAAATCCATCTCCCTGTGGAGCGCGTCCGCGCCGTTCTCAAGATGGCCCAACAGCCCATCTCACTCCAGGCTCCCGTCGGTGATTCGGAAGAAACGAGTTTCGGAGACTTCATCGAAGACAAGAAGGCGGACAACCCAAGCGAGATGACCGGGTTCAGCCTGCTCAAGGACAAGATCAAAGACGTCCTCGAGACGCTCACCGAGCGTGAGCGCCAGGTCCTCGAACAGCGCTTCGGTCTCGTCGATGGTTACAGCCGGACGCTCGAGGAGGTCGGTCGCCAGTTCGACGTCACCCGCGAGCGCATTCGCCAGATTGAGGCGAAGGCGCTACGCAAGATGCGGCACCCCACCCGTATCCGACAGCTCGAGGGCTATCTGGAGATGTCCCAGATCTGATCCGCCGAGGATCGAGCACCGCAAAAACCAAAAACCACTTCCAACGGCCCGCACGATCTGCGGGCCGTTCTTTTTTCGGTTTTTTTAAAATTAGGGGATCGTTAGTTTTGAGCTTTCCCCGAAAAACGATCCTGTTACAATCAGACATTATTGGAGGAGGAAAATCGCGATTTTTGACGGCGACCGATCTCACGATCGGAGCTGTCAGAAATCGTCCGATACGAGGACAACGCTCGTAACCTGCTTCATTACAACAAACTATATGCATCTGAATGGAGGAACAGATGGCTGCACCAGCAAGTGAAGTAACAACATCAACGTCACCATTATTCGTAAATATACGAAAGATCGGAATCCAGGAGCGTCCGGACATAAACCGCCGAAATTCGACTGAAGAGGAACGGAGTCCGTATAATTACGAGGAGTGGCAGGTCATCTGCTCGGAAGTCGCCGCCGCCTCGCGCTACGATCCCCAACGCCTTGCCGATCTCTGTGCCATCAGCCTTCGCCAGCTGGAGCGCCAATTCAAAGCCGAGCTCAACTGTACTCCCCGCGACTGGCTCAACAGGAGACGGATGGAGACGGCCGGAGCGCTACTCGCGCGTTCCAACTCCGTCAAGGAGGTGGCCTACTCGCTCTCGTTCAAACAGCCATCGCACTTCACACGTGAGTTCAAGGAGCATTTTGGCGTGACACCGACTCAGTATCGCGACCTCCGGATTTCCCACCGCGTGCGCGGCGGTCTTCGTGGCGTGTTTCCCGAGCGCGAATTCGCGCGGGCTTGAGATCAAACGCCCCCACAAATCAGCATGGGTTACGAGCGAAGGGATGAAGAAGCGGACGCGACTCCGATTCGCGCGACCGTGCTTTTGGGGAGCGTTCGGCGCGGACGGCGCAGCGACAAGGTCGCGCGGTTCCTCGTCTCGCAGATGAAAGAACTCGGCAATGTCGATGCCGAACTGCTGGATCTCGCCGATTATCCGTTTCCCATCCTTGAAGAAAAACCCGATGCGGAAGCGCCGCTCCCCGGGATTCTCGAGGAGTTCCGCAAGATCATCGCAGACTCGGACGGTCTTCTGATCGTATCTCCGGAATACAAGAACGGCATGCCGGGGGCGTTGAAGAATGCGCTGGATCATCTTCCGCCCGGCGCGCTGCGACGAAAGCCCGTGGCGTTGTCGACGGTCTCGGCGGGAGGGTTCGGCGGGCTGCACTGCCTGATGCAGCTTCGCCAGGTAGTCTTCGCACTCGGCGGCCTCCCGATCGCGGAGATTCTCCCCGTGTCCAATGTGATCGAGGCCTTTGACGAGGACTCGCGCCCCGACGACCCCGGCATTTCCGAAAGAGCGAGGACATTCACTAGCGAACTTGTCTGGTATGCGCGGGCCATCCGCAACGCGCGCACACGGTGCAAACCGGAAGCGACGGCATGAAGTTTGAAAAGAGAATTACGGGCAATGTGACCATGGTTGGGGTTCTGGACGATCTCACCACCGAAGCGACCAGTCCACCTTTCGACCTGCCGGAGAATTCACTCGTGGAAGTGCGGACCTCCGAACCACAGAAGGCCGTCCTCGCGATGGCAAAACGAAGGGATTGCGTGGGAACGATCCTGAGCATGCCCCGAACCGTCCGGGCGGTTGAACGGCGCTGCCATCAGGTGAACGCGCTTTCTCACTTCGACTACGTCGATCTCGATGCCGAGATGGACCTCGTGCCACAAGTGCTGGACGTGATCCCACCCGAAAGGAGGGTTATCAGCTGGGACGGACGCGCACCGAGCATCGGTTTCCTGAATCGAACGTTTGACGAACTTCGTACTACGAAAGCAGCCCTCTACCGGTTCAGAACACGCGGCGTCGGCGTCGGCGAAACGCTCGTTCCCCTCGGGTTCCTCAATCGTCTGGGCCGCTCGGACGTCATCGCATGGGACCGCGCCCCCGAAGCAAACTGGACCCGGATTCTCGCCGCCCGGTTTGGAGCCCCGGTCGTTTTCGGTGCGCTGGGAGGGAGCCCATCGTGTGTTCGGCTCGACACCATGACTGCCGACTTCGGGCTTCCGCGTCTGCGAAATGTCCGTGACCTTTATGCAATCGTCGGCGAGCCGGTCTCAAAATCACTCTCCCCCAGACTTCACAATGCCGCCCACGAAGCGGTCGAGAGCGACGCCCTTTATATCAGCGTCACCTCCGGTGAGTACAGTGAGTTCCACCGGCACATGGTCAATAGTCCCGTGCTCGAAGAACTGGGCATCACCTGCCGGGGAATCACCGTCGCCTCTCCGCACAAGCGAAGCGCTCTCGCCTTCGCCACCCGGAAAAGCGAGATCAGCAGTCGTTCCGAGTCAACCAACATCCTGACGAGACGCCACGGGGCGTGGCATGCGGACACGACGGACGCAAGTGGACTACTCGAAGCGCTCGCTACCGAAGGACGCGAACCGCGCCTCGAGCGTACGGCCGTGATCGGTTGCGGGGGATCCGGACGCGCCATCGCGGCCATGCTTCAGGCACGCGGAGCCCACGTGACGCTCGTCAATCGCGGCGACGTTCGGGGAAACCGGGCGGCCGGGCTGCTCAAACTTCCATGGGTTCCACTTGCAGATTTTGAGCCGTCCGAGTTCACCATGCTCGTCAATGCCACCCCCCTCGGCACGAACGGTAGTCCCCTACCCTTCTCGCTCGAAGGGTTTCCCACCGGGGGGATCGTTGTCGACTTGAACTACGTGTCCGGCGAAACGCGCCTCGTGCATGCCGCACGCTCGCTCGGAATCGCCACCATCGACGGAACGCGCATCCTCTTCGCCCAAGGGCGACGCCAATACGAACTGATGACCGGGAAGCCCCTCTCTCCCGAGTTCGTTCGAGAGGCGCTCGGCGTCGAGGCCGAAGAACACCTCGAGCCGATTTCGACAAACTCGAACAGCCCACAGAGAATAGCATGATCGATCACCTACCCAACCACACCCGCGTGCTGCTGAACCGCCTTCGGAAGCTGGCGTCCGAACGGTTTGCTCCGCGCGCCGTCGAATCCGACCGGAACGCGACATTCCCCGCGGCCGATTTCGAGGAACTCTTTGACGCCGGGCTGCATGCGCCCGGTGTTCCCGCGGAGTTTGGCGGAGGCGGTTTCGCTCCCGGTCTAGGAGTCTACGCGCTTTGGATGATGACCAAGGAGCTCGCCAAGGCAGACCTTTCGCTCGCGCGGTGCTGGGAGGGTCATCTGAACTCGCAAGTTCTGATCGGGGCGCTCGGGACGGAGAAGCAGAAGCGCGAATGGTTCAAGGGCATCGTCGAGGACGGCGACCTCTGGGTCGCATGGAGCGGCGAACCCCAGACGAAAACGCCCGGGCAGAACGCCCGCTTCGGGACCCGGGTGACCGAAACCGAGGGCGGCTACATCGTGAACGGAACAAAGGTGTTCGCATCGAGCGCGGGCCACGCCGACAAGGCGATCCTACTCGTCAATACGGAGGGCCCCGGGGGAGCCCGTCACGCCTCGTCCTCGCCCGACAGCCTGCTCCTTCTCGTGTGCGACCTGGACGACAAGAGCGTGACATTCGATGATTCCTGGTGGGATCCGATCGGCATGCGCGGAACGGTCAGCTATCTCGTCCGCTTCGATGAGACCTTTATCCCGCAGGAGAACCTGCTGGGCCGCCCCGGTGTGTATCTGCACGACGCATGGCAGACACGTTTCTCTCCACACTACGGGAGTTCCTTCCTCGGCGCCGCCGAAGCCGCCTACGAGTACGCGCTCGAAACCGTGCGAAAACGTAGCGGAGAATCCGATCCCTACACGCAACACCGTATTGCAAGGATGGCCATGAACGTCGAGACGGCCCACCTATGGCTCGGCCACGTCTCCGATCTCTGGGATCAAGGACGCGTCGAGGAAGCGAAGGCGGGCGGCAACAAGGTTCGATGGCAACTGGAACAACTCGCGACCGAGACGATCGAACACGCCATCCACGTCTGCGGCGCGCGCGCTCTGATGCGCCCGTGCCCGCTGGAACGCATCTACCGTGATCTTTCGATCTACACACGGCATGACAACATTGATCGAGTTCTCGCCACCATCGGTCAGCAGATTGCCGGGGAAGCGGATGACCTTTCGTTCTTCAACGCCCAACCGCGGCCCGCAGGTGTCGAAGGGGTTGCCGCAAGCACGCAACCTCCCACGCCGGAAAAATGATTATCTCATCCGGTTCCCATCGGAAGAATGCGGTGCGCCTCGCTGCGATCATGGCAACCGGCATTCTCGCTGTCTGCATCCCGGCCAGTTGCGGGAATCGAAGCGACCTCGGAGAGCGCGTCACGGTCACTGGCGCCAGCACGCTCTACCCGATCATTCAGAAGGCCGCCGAACACCTGCGTTCAACGAAGACTCTCGATGTGAGAGCCCAGGCGGGGGGAAGCACCCGGGGATTCGAAGACTGCATCGCGGGCAGAAACACCATGGGGGCGATGGCCAGAGAACTGACAACCAAAGAGGCGAGTCTCGTCAGGGCCTTCCCCGTCGCGCTCGACGGCGTCGGCATCGTGGTGCACGAGTCGAATTCCCTCAAGAGCCTGACCACCGAGGAACTCCGAAAGATCTACCTCAAGAAAACCAGCAGTTGGGAGGATCTCGGAGGAGGGCCCGGCCCGATTGTCGTGGTGAACAAGGCTGAAGGTCATGCGACTCTCGAAGTGTTCCTCGAGCACACCAGTATCGAGCGTGCTGCATTGTCGAGGAATTCCGACGTGGTCGCCGGCGACAACGCCCAGGTGATCCGCGTCGTCGCGAACACCAAGGGAGCCATCGGCTACGTGAGCCTCGGGGAAGTCATGCACGCGTCCGATGCCGGAATGCCCGTGCGACTACTCGTGCTGGACGATGCCGAACCCACACTCGAAAACGTCGCTTCGAGAAAGTACCCCATGTCGCGTACCCTGTACCTGATCTCGCAGAAAGAACCGGAAGGTGGCTCGCGGATCTTGCTCGACTTCCTGCAGAGCATCGACGGGAAGGAAATCATTCGCAGCGGCAACTATGTCCCCCTCTAGGCACCTTCGCGGACGGTGGGCGACCCTCGCACTCTTCGCCTCGCTTCCGTTACTCGCGATCATCGGCCTCGGAGTGTTCCTTTCATGGAACGCAGTCTCCGTTGCGGGCGAGGTCGGGTATCGCAAGCTGTTCTCGTCGGACTGGGCCCCACTTCAAGGCGAGTATGGACTTGGAAAACTCATCATGGGCACGCTGATCTCCGCCCTACTCGCCCTCCTGATCGCCGCCCCTGTGGGTATCTGCGCCTCGATCTACCTCGCTTTCCACGCAGGGCGCCGGGTTCGCAAATTGGTCGATGCCACCGTTGCCCTGTTGGGCGGTCTGCCATCGGTCATCATCGGCCTCTGGGGGCTGACTTGGGTGGTTCCGATCTTTGGAAACACGCTTGCCTCCGCCATGATTGTTCTCGCCCTGATGATCGTGCCAACGCTCTGCCTGCTTGCGGGAGCAGCGCTCCGACAGGTGCCCGGCGATCTCATCGAAGCCACACGCGCACTGGGTGTCGGCGAGGGCGCCGTCACCAAGGTGGCGCTACGCCATGCCCGATGGGGCGTCTACGGGGCCATTGTCCTTTCGACAAGTCGTGCCCTCGGAGAGGCGGTGGCCGTCAGCATGGTCGCCGGGAACGTCGTCTCGTGGCCGGCTCTCGCCGAACCGGTCGCGACGCTGCCAGCGACTTTGATTGTCGAATTCGAGGGAGCTGCCGGCACCCATCGCGATGCGCTCTATCTGCTCGCTTTCGTCGTCATGTTCATCATTGCGGTGATGAGCCTGTTTGGACGGTTCGCCCAACGTAGAGTCGATCCATGATCAGAATCGCTGGCATTATCTCCATCACGCTGATCGCCGGGGTCGTCCTCGCGATGGGAATCGACCTGTTCGTCCGAGGGGCCAGTGGATTTTTTCCGGGCTATCTGTTCAGTGCTCCGGAGGATCTGGGGCGCGCCGGAGGAATCGGCCCGATGCTCGCTTCAACCGCCCTCATCGTGCTCGTTTCGACGCTGATTGCCACTGGCTTCAGTCTGCCGCTGGCCATCGTCTACACGGAGCTGATCACCCAGCGACGCTTCCAGAGAATTGTCGACGCCATTCTGGATATCGGCGTGGGCGTCCCACGCATCGTCTGGGGGCTCGTCGGGGGCGTCTTTGTGGGCGGCGTCCTCGGCTTTGGGTTCTCCGTCGTCACGGGAGTGACGACCCTGACATTCCTTCTCGCCCCCATTCTCGCTACCGGCTTCATCTCCAGCCTCCGGGCTGTGGATCCCGCCTTGCGCGAGCAATGCGACATGCTCGGGGTGAATCGCTGGACTGCGGCATGGAGACAGGTGGTCCCCGCGGCCAGACCCGGCATCGTCGCCACGATCTCACTGGCCATAGGAAGGGGGTGCGGCGACGCTGCGGCCCTTCTCTTCACCGCGGGTGTGGTCACCCAGCTTCCGCAATCGATCTTCGATTCTTCGGCGACGCTCGCGGTGTTCATTTTTCAACTTCTCGCCACGGTGCCGGGAGGGCAGAATGCAGCCTACACGGCTGCAGCTGTTCTCTTCGCTGTGACTCTCGCAGTGCAGTTGTGCGTTTCACTCTCCAATCGCCAAGAGCGTTTTTCCCAATTTTGATCTCTCTCGAACTAAAGGACTTTTCTCTTTTTGCCGACGGCGTCCCGATCCTCGACGGCCTGAACGCCAATCTGTGCGGCCCGGGAGTGGTTGCCATGCTGGGGCCTTCGGGCGCGGGAAAAAGCTCGCTCTTGCGCGGTATCCAGAGATTGATCGAACACGGGCGCGATGGATGGCGACGGTCCGGCGACATTCTGTTCGATGGGAAAAGCACGTTCGCCAGGAAAGTCTCTCGCGAATCCCTCGCACGCCGCATCGGGTTCATTCAGCAGCGACCGCGCATGCTTGCGGGATCCGTCCGCGCCAACGTGGAGTTCGCCCTCAAGCACACAACGAAGCAGCCTGCGGAGGCCATTCGAACCCAGGCGGAGCACGCTCTCGAACAGGTTGGTCTCTCGTGGGAACTGCCGAGCCTCGACATGGCCGCGTGGAAGCTGTCAGGTGGACAGGCGCAGCGTCTTGCGGTAGCCCGAGCAATCGCTCTGGAACCATGCGTCCTCCTGATGGACGAGCCCACATCATCGCTCGACCCTTTGAAAACCCGTCAGATCGAAGAGATCATACGGTCACAGGCGCGCCAGCGCCTGATTGTCCTCGTGACCCACAATCCATCCCTCGCCGGGCGTGTGGCCGACCAGGCGGTGTTTCTGTTTCGCGGCGATGCGGGGGCTCGGATCGTCGAGTCCGGTCCGGCCCACACCGTCCTGAAGACTCCACAGGATCTGTCCGTGCGCGAGTTCATCCGCGCCAATGCCGGTGAACAACTCGAAATCGAACAGCCGCCAGCAGTTTCACCACGCCCCGCGAGAAGCAATGTTCCTCGGCCAGCGCTCGGTGCGAGGTTGTTGCAGCGCGTCTACCTCTTTGTCTGCGGGGGAAACACAAGCAGATCCCCCATCGCTCAGGCATTCTGCCGTTCGGAGATCGCGCGGTTGATCGAATCGACATGTCCTGACCTCCCGGACCGAAGCACTTTCGAAGTCCACAGCGCGGGACTCACCGCAACGCCCGGTGAGCCCGTCGACCCGAAGGCCAACGCAGCTATTGAAACGCTCGGCTGCCAACCGACGGATCACGCGGCACAAGTCGTCAGTCAGGATATCGTGGACCGAGCCGACGCGATCTACTGCATGACCGACAACCAATGCCGAACTCTTTCGAAACTCTTCCCGACCGCCGTCTGGAAACTGCAGCGATTGGACCCGCTCACCAACATTCCCAATCCCCACAACGGGAATCTGGAAATCTTCCGCAATGTGGCCGCGCGCATCCGCGATCTCGTCCGCTGGCGCCTCGAAAGCCAACTGCGGTTTCCACTCTCGGAGGGAGGAAGCGCGAAGTAGCGCCCCCACTACTTCAAATCGATCCACCGCCCGGGCAGGACCAGCTTCCCCTTGGCCAGATCCACCGGCAAAACATGAGCCCCAATGCTTCCAATGCGCCGGTTGGGACCGAAGGTCATCGAACGCGAATGGCCGGTCTGGAACCCGGATAGTTTCTCCAATGCGTCCACGACAGCTTCGCGGCTTACCTCCTTTCCGCTCTCCGTCATGGCATGCACGAGGAGCCGAGCGGAAGATAGCGCGGTCAAGGTCATCGCGAGACTTCCCTTCACCGCCTTTCCTTCCGGATCCATACGCATCATTTCGCGTCGGCCAGCGAGCGTCTGATCGGAAGGCAGAATGGGAAAGGCGACGTAGAGCCGACCCGAAAACGAATCAGGAGCCTCGAACAGCCGACGACCGGCAGAAGAACTCGGCGCCAGCAGGTAGGGAGGTTTTTCGAGGTTCGCTGTCGCGGCAAAGAAATCAGCGAGCTTGTCGTCGGGCGCCAACCAGATGAGGGCTTCCATGTCGTCCCACGGGAGAGAACCGGTTTCCGACACCTCGATCATTCGCGCGTCGCGTTTTTCCTCCTTCAATCGAGCGACCAGATCCTTGGCAACCTTGCTTACGCGTTCGTCGTCGTGGTGGACCACCACGTAGCGGAGCTTTCCGGTGTCCTCCAGGGATTCTCCGAATTTCGCGAGTGCGGATGCCTGTCCTGCAATCCCCGAGTAGAGATGGAACACGTATCGGTTGAGCGGAAATCCCTGCGCCGGGTAGGAACCGATTGCTCCCACGATCGGCAGCTCGTGCTTCTTCGCGTAGGAATAGAACTCGTCCTCGAACCCCGCCACGTAGCTGGCAAGCAAGGCGAACGGCTGTTCCTTCGCTACGAACAAACCGAGCGAGTCCTTGCCCGAGGCTTCGGCGAACCGAACGCGGATCTCACGTCCGTAGATACCGCCGCCACGATTAATCTCCCCGAAAAAACCACCCACCACATGCTTGATCGCACGATGGGCCGTGCTGCCTGGACCCGCGGGCGGGAGGAGCACGCCGACCGTGATCTGCTTCGTCGTGACACCGGGATCGGGAATGGTTCCAAGCACTTTCAGGTAGGCGATGAGATCCCTCCCCTGCTCGTGATTCAACCGGTACTTGGGCATATTCGTCGCATCGAGCTGGTTACCAGCGGAGTCGACTCCCATGGTAACTGCCCTCAAGACCAGATTCTCGGTGTAGGCGGGCCGCTTTCTTCCTGACTTCGTCTTCGCGCCGTATGGCTTGCTAAGTTCGCTCCATCTGATATTCGAAGGAACGACCCCACCTTCCGCCCTGCCCCGACCGTCTCTTCCGTGACAATTGACGCACTTCAGGATCGATGCCGGAATCTCCAAGCCCTGATCACCCATGACGGCCTGGATCGCCACCTCCCCGCGGCCCAGACCTTTTGTATAGATGGTTTTTCCCGCCTCGACTTGCACCGCGGAGGGCGCTGAAGACTTTTCGCTTGCGAACGCTGCCAGAGAAGAGAGAAGGAACGAGAACGTAAGAAGTGTTCTCATGTCCCGTTACTTGTGATCGAGCACCTCGCGGAATTCTTCGATCAGCTCTTCGTTGGGTCGCAAACCGAGTTCCTTCTTCCAGAGTCCTGCGCGTTCGTTGACGAAGAAGAAGATGTTGTTGTGGGCTTCTTTCACCTCCACGGAGAATCCCAGTTTCGCCAATGCCTTGTCAACCTGCGCCTTGTCCCCACTCAGGAAATGCCACCCGTTTTCCGCGCCAAGCCCCTTGGCGAAATCCTTGAGCTCGTCCGGAGTATCGTGAACCGGATCGACGGTGATTGAGAGTAGGTGCACATCGTTCCCCATCCGGTTTCCCGCGACCTCCTGGAACTTGGCAAACTTCGGAAGCGTCGCCGTGCAGACACCTTTGCAAGTCGAGAAGAAACAGTTCACGGCAAAGACCTTGTCCTTCATCAGATCCTTGTAGAGATCGAGTTTCTTTCCATGCTGGTTCGTCAGCTCGATGCCGGCAAAGCGCCGCCCTGCGGCCGCCGAGATGGCATCGACTTGTGCTTTCTTGTTCGTCGATCCGGCCTTTCCCGCGTCACTCATCGCTCCGAGGATGCGCGCGATCTCCTTTGGTGGCGTGCTCAGGGCATGGACACGCCGACGCTCCCCCGTCTTGTCGCTGCAGAGAAGAAGAAGCGGCGCATGGTCTTCGATGGCTGAGGTGAACATGCCCGTTTCTTTCAACAAGCCGTCGATCACCGTCGCATCGCCGGTCAGCAGGCTCCAGCCGGATCTCGCCTTGAACTGCGCACCCCACGCCTTCATTCGCTCTGGCGTATCGGTCGTGGGGTTGATGCTCACACTCACCAAAGCCACGTCCTTGTCGAGGCGCGCGCCCAATTCATCCTGAACCCTGCCGAGACTGGCCCCCATGGGCGGGCAAATGGTCGGGCACGTGGTGAAGATGAAACTCACTGCAAGCACCTTGTCTTTTGCGATATCGGAACGCAGCCGGACCTTCTTCCCGTTCTGGTCGAGGAGTTCGACGTCCGGCAGCCTCCCCTTTTTGCTCGCCTTGCTCTTCGTTGCGGCGCGAGCGTTGAAAACACCGCCAAACACAACCGCTGCGACCAGTAGAATTCGGAGGTTCATGATGCGGCGCGGAGATCCCCAAGTGCTCATTTCACACGAAGAATAAGGTTTCCTTCCGAGAGAGGCACGATTTTTTCGTCGCTGGTCAGATGGATGTTGTAGATTCCCGGTTTGGGCGGCGTGAAGGCAACGCGGTACACGCCATCCGGAGCCGATTCCGCCCTGACACGTCTGCTCCACGTTCCCGGCGCGAGGATGGCAAGCGCCTTCACATCGGCGAGACCCGGCTTGGGAGATCCGTCGACCGCATTGGAAACGCGGAACTCGATATTGGCCTGCTCGCCATGCTTCAGTGTTCTCGACTGGATCACCGGTCTGGCAACGATCCTCCCCTCGTTCCTCGACTTCTCGAGTTCGGGATTCGGTTTCACCTCGAGTTCGAAAGCCCTGACGATTCGTGGCGCGTCGAGCAGGAAGTCTACCTCGTATCTTCCCGGTTTCCGGAGACGAACCACGGTTTCGTAGACTCCCGGTTCGGAACGTTCCTTGAGACTTCGGTCAATCACCAAAATGGCGCGGGGGTTCTGACTGTAGTTCTTGAATTGGCCCATCGTGGCCGGCATGCCTTCCTTGTAGAAATAGACGACGCGGTCGTCATGGTTTGCGAGCAGCATCGCATTCGCGCCAGGAGCCTGAACCATGCTTATTCCCGGGCTCGGAAAGCGGATCTCGCCCGGCTCGGCGTTGCCGCCCGCGATATCGAGTTTGGCGATCGGCTTCCCTTCAATTCCGATCCCGGCGAGCGGGATCATGATGATATTCGCCGTCCCCCGATGCCGGACATAGGCGAGTTCGTCGGAGAAGGCGAGTTCGAACGGCTCCTCCTGCGTGCGCGCGGACTGGATCACCTTGTTCGGAGCGGAATCGACCACGTAGAGTTCGTTCGCACTCGGGTTGAGGACCAAGGCGTGGCGTCCAGCCGGAGAGAAGCGAATCGCCTCGAGCCCCGGTGCAATGTCGATCGTCGCGATCTTCTCGAACCGCTTGGCGTCGATTACGAATATCTTCCCCGATTCCCGTTCGGTGACGTAAACAGCCCCGGCCTTGGATCCGTAGGCAAGGGACGCGGGTTTCGGCCCGACACGAACTGTCTTCACCTCCTTGAGACCGGCCACATCGATCACTGAAAGAGTGCCCGACCCTTTGTTGAGGACAAAGAGCGTCTTGCTGTCCTCGGTGAATACGAGATCGAACGGCCCCTTGCCGGTGGGCACGTGCTTCCTGACCCGATGGCTGTCGGTCTCCACCGCAGTCACACCGCCATCGGCTGCATCGACACCCGACCCTTCGTTGCCGACCCAGAGATAGTGACCATCGGGCTGTATGGCGACCCGCTTCGGA
>CAJIAN010000040.1_pt1 | contig 15883 bp, 11 predicted proteins | sample 9199061 | NCBI WGS metagenome assembly CAJIAN01 (sample SAMEA7708264, study PRJEB35096) | sediment metagenome | biome: marine neritic benthic zone biome [ENVO:01000025]; feature: sediment [ENVO:00002007]; material: shallow marine sediment [ENVO:03000034] sea grass bed [ENVO_01000059] ...
GCCTTCGACATGCACCTCATGCCCATGCCCGGAACCGACATCGGACTCGTCTACTTCGAAAGCGAACGCGGTGCGCAGTCGACCATCGTCGATGTGGAGGCGTTCCTTTTCAGCGCCGGCGCGTGGGGGTCGCAGCAGATTCTGTTCGACGACCTCTTCCTCACCGGTTGGGACGTCGCGGGCCCCGGACACGGCGGGGTCGGCGACGCCCAGATCGTCGCCTACACGGATGTTGGCGGCCTGGTCGCCGCCGGTTGGACCGGTAGCGGAACGACCGCTCCCGTCAGTCTCGACGGGTCACTCGCCGACGAACTCGTCCGCGTCACCTCCGGGCCCGACGACTTCTTTATGGCCGCCTATCCGCTACCTGCAGGTGGCGTCGGTCTGTCGACGAAGAGCGGAGCCGCGCCGTGGCTGCCGCTGCCTCCCATTCTTCCGGGAATCGATCCTGAGGACATGGCACTCGTGCCCGTCGACGATGGAGTGGCGACCCACTATTTCCTGACATGGACAGAATCCGGAATTCCGGGCATCGGTTTCGCCTATCTCGACGCCACCGGAATGGTCCTCGCGGGTCCAACCATCCTCGATCCCGATTCGCCCGGCGAATATTCACGCCTTCAAGCGCAACCGATTCCCGGAGCGCACGCCGCCGACCTGTTCGCCCTCTTCGAGAACGGTAGCCAGAACGAACTGCGTGTCTTTTCCACCACTTTGGCTGGTGGGATCGTCGCCACCGATCTGGACACCGACACCCTCGACGACCATCAGGAACTACGCATCGTCGACGCGGACAGCACGGACATGATCAAGACGATATCGGACGTGCTGGGATCCGCCGACTTCGACGGCGACACCCACACTAACAGCGCCGAAATCGCCGCAGGCACCGACCCGACCGATCCCGACAGCTTCCCGGGACAGCAGGTCGAGATCGAAGCGGTGGCCAGCGAGGCCCTCGAACTCGGCGAAGCACCCGGATACGTGAAAATCACGCGTAGCGGAGATCTGACCGTGCCCGTCACCGTCCTCTTCGGCACGTCCGGCACCGCCGTTAGCGGAACGGACTACACCGCACTGCCACCATCCGTAACGGTCGCAGCCGGAGTCACCCAGGTATTCATCGACGTCACCCCCGAGTGCGACACGGATCCCGAAGGCGACGAAACCGTCATCGTCACCCTGACGCCCGATGCGGCCTACTCGATCCTCGGCACGGCTGCATCCGCAACGGTGACGATCAAGGACAAGCCGCTCGACGAATGGCGCTTCAACAACTTCACGCCGGCCGAACTCGCCGACCCGCTCATCAGCGGCTACACCGCCGACGCGGAAGAGGATGGCCTGAGCGTGTTCCTCGAATACGCCTTCGATAACGATCCCGATGTGGCCAGCGTCGACGACATTCCGCTACTCACCACGATGGAGAACATGGCCACGGGTAAGAATCACCTCACCCTCGTCTACCTCCGCCGCAAGGACGACCTCGAACTCGCCTACGTCCCCCAGATCAGCACCGATCTCAGCGATTGGACCAGTGTCGGCAGCGACACTGTCGAAGTCGTCAGCATCGTCGACAACGGCGACGGCACCGAAACGGTGACCATCCGCGACAAGGAAGCCGTCGAAGACCACAACCGCCGGATCATGCGGCTGCTGGTGACGAGGATTCCGGCGCCATAGCTACGGAGCGGGCGCAGGAACAACGAATGCACCGCCACCATTGAAATTCAATGTCAGGTTGAGTGCGACTTCGGCAGCAGCCCCGATCACCCTTCCATGTCCGCCTGCGCCCCCAGAATTGTTTGTAGTACGGTCCATTGCCAGCGCAACGATTGTTCGCGGTTGTGCCTCACCAAGATCGAGCGTATCGCCTTCCCGAATCCGCAAAATGGGGAAGCCGGCGGATCCGGGATCGAGCCACAGGCCATGGTTGTTGGACGATGTCGAGTCACCAAGATTGGGATTGAGTCTAGCGAGGTGGGCGACTGCTCCGGCGGGGCTGACCGCGAAATCCTCCAACGTGGTGAAAATGCTTCCCTGCGTTCCCGGTGCAAGATCTCCTTCACGCGCGATGGGATGCAATGTCTGATCCGTAGCTTTCCACTTCCAAAGGCTGCCGTCTGTAGCCGAATCAACCGTCGGTCCTCGCAGGAATGCTCGGAAGTAGACATCACCATTGTCGACTATGATAATCTCCCGGAAATCAGCGAAGACACCGGCCGGTCCGGCAACACAGGGCGCCACGTCCCCTTCTCGTGCGACAAGTTGCACGACGCCGTTGCTGTTTGCGTAGATGCCCGTGTTGTTCGTAGTCGTTACGGGCGAGCCACCACCACCAGTTTTCAGAAAGGCTTCAAACGCCACCGCCCCACTACTGTTGATGGATTCCGCACCGTAGGTCGAAAACACCGCGGGGTCGGTTCCCGGGGCGACATCACCCTCGCGCGAAATGATCGTCAACGCCGAGGGATCGCCCGCAAGCAACGCCACATTGTCGAACACCGTCACAGGGGGACTAGCCACGAATAGGGCATAGAACACTACCTCACCCGCGTCATTTACAGAAACACGCGGTCCCATTTGACCGTAAATGGCTCCCGGCAGTGCACTGCCAACCGGATCCCCTTCCCGGGCAAGCTGTGCGATCGAACCACTCGAGGGCTTGGACCAAATCCCCGTATCGCTCGTGCTGGTGACACCACCCGTCCCCAGCAGCAAATTGGCAGGAACATACGTGGTGCCCTGGGCATTGAACGCCGGTTCATTGAGAATCGAGAAGGAGGCAGAGGTCCCCGGGGGCGTGTCCCCTTCACGAACTGCTAATCCCAGCGCACCTCCGGCATCGGTGAGGACCGCACCATCCGTGTTCGCGGTCGCGCCGGAGAGGCGGACTTTGAAGCTGGTCTCTCCGTTGTCGTTAATGTTCACGTCATCGTAGGACAAGATCGGGTTCGAGGTACCGGGCGCGAGGTCTCCCTTGCGCGAAACGAGCCCGAGTCCTGCAATGCCCTCGACCCAGATCCCAATGTTGTTCACACCCGCGCCTGTCATCGTTGCCTCGATCGCCAATTGACCGGACGCCGTCAGGACAGCGTGGTTGATTCCGAAGAGCGACGCACCGGAAATGCCCGGTGCGGGATCTCCACGAAGAGCGACTACATCGAGTGCACGGGGACTTGGCGATAGCTGAGCTTGGATGACAATGACTTCGAAGCTCGCTGGCGGCGACATGTTCCCGGATGCGTCCTGGGCCGTACAGGTGACCGTCGTCGATCCTAGAGGAAACTGGGAGCCGGATGCCGGAGTACAAGTGACAATTGGATCGGGATCGCAATCATCTACCGCCGTTAGTGTGGCAAAACTAACGACGGCCGTCGTCTCTCCGGGAGCGGCACTAACAACCAGCCGTTTTGGCAAACTTCCCTGGAGCGTCGGTGGGGTCTGATCCTGAACCGTCACGGTGAACGAGGCAGTCGACGAATTCCCCGCGCAATCGGTCGCGGTGTACTCGATCACAGACGTCCCGGCAGGAAAACTAGAGCCCGGCGGATCACCCATGGATTGAACCAGCGTCGCCGACGAATCGAGCGCATCGTTCACCGCCGGTGCAATCCAGAACACCGGAGCCGCGCACGTGCCAGACACGGCCGGAACGGTGATATCGATCGGAACATTGTCAATCGTCGGCGGCGTGCCGTCCACAATTCCCGTGAAGGGAATCTCGAATGGACTCTCGTCATCGTCGTTGTTTTGAAGAACCCCGTCTCCCGCGAACACGCCTTCTGTGTCCGCATCCAGCCTGATCGGAAACGTGTGACTCTGATTTGTGCCAAGGACGATGGGCACCGGAACCTGCACGCGTGAACCAAACACCGTCACCTCGGAGTGATCGTTATCGAGAAAGTCGGTCACGAATTCGCCGGTCACTGACTCCGTCGTGTTCGTGTCACTATTGAAAAAGGTGATCGTTACCTCGATGCCTCCGATCCCGTAGTTATCGCCATCTCCGTTGTCTCCACCACCGGGAATCGCGGGAGGATTGAGTTGCTCGACGGCCACCCCGTATCGCAAGACATCGTTGCCGAGCGGGTTGCTTAGGGTTCCCCCAAACGCCCCGGGAGTCAGCCGCGTAATGAACGTACGATGCCGGTTCAAGCGGTTGTTGGGCCCATTGGGAAAGATCCGGTCCACAAACTCAAAACAAACATCGCCGTTCGGATTCGATTGCGTTCCGGGAGTCTGACACAACCAATTCCCTGCGGAAACGGGATCCGTATCGAGTCCGGTCGTGTTGGGGGAGAGAATCGAAACCCCATCCGAGTCGACGTAGGGCAACTGGACCAACGGCGGTGACGTTCCCGCCGGATCGAGCGGGATGGTGATCGCCACCGTCTGAACGGAAACGATCGATGGCATATTCACAATGGTTACACCGAACTCTTCACCGGTGACTACACCCCCGCCTTCGGAGTCAATTTCCACAAGCACTTCCGGGGTGATTAGCGCAGACGGCCAACCGCCAACGAGGGTATAGCCCGGCGGCAGCGCCAGTCCGTTCGCTGGAAGCACCAGCGGATCCGGACCCGTGTTCGTCACGGTGAAATTTCGCGTTACTGGATTACCGGGCATCACGCACCCGTAATCCACAGGGTTGGCCTGGTTGTCGGTGAGCACCTGGTTGGTCTGATCATCCACTACTGATATTTCAGGAGCAGAGTTGGCGCTGGACAACAGAACTACAGCTAAGAGACCAGTCAGAATAAAGACCCTTTGTGCGGGGGATAGATAGGACACATCGAACGTCATCTCCGTACGACGGACAGGCGGGTTATGGATCATTTGCGAGGGGATTGGATTTTACAGCGACCCGCGATCGCGCCAATCGCGGTTCCAGTTCTCAGTTGAATGGCTAGAATAGTTAAAAACCTTGGAGTTGGTCAATATTATTAAAAACTCTCTGGAACGATCAGGTGGTGACGATACATACTATGGGACAAATGCCCCCTCTCTCGTCAGTCCTTGCCCGGCTTCTCTCGAACTCTGGCCTGATCTTCGTCGCATTCGCCATTATCCTCCCTTCCCTGCAGGCCCAGTCCGACTGGACTCGACGGACATCGGGCTCGCTGGAGGTGTTGACGGGCGTCACTTTCGGAAACGGATTGTACGTCGTAGCGGGCGAAATGGGAACGATTCTCACGTCGATCGACGGAACGACGTGGACTCCTCGGACGTCCGGAACTTCGAGCGCATTGCGCGCAATCACCTACTCGACCGGCCAATACGTCGCGGTCGGCGCACAAGGCACGATTCTGACGTCGACTGACGCAATCACATGGGCGGCGCGTTCGTCGGGGACGCTTTCCTTTCTATCAGGTGTCGCCCATGGTGCCGGCCGTTTCGTTGCGGCTGGCGGCTCCGGTGTGATCCTGACTTCGGTTGACGGAATCACGTGGACGCAAGTGACGCCGATCACAAGCAGCTTCCTCCAAAGCGTGTCGTTCAGTGCCGGACTTTTTCTAGCCGTCGGCGATTCAGGAACATTGCTTCGCTCCTTCGACGGACTGAACTGGACGATCGTGAACGCGGGTACTTCCGCGTTCTTTTCCGATGCCGGATTCTGCGACGGGAAGTTCTACATCATCGGACAGTCGGGAACCATTCGATCCTCGACCGACACCCAAACGTGGGTGGCGGAACCTTCGGGAACGCTTGCGACACTGCGCGGGTTCGCTTGTGGAAACGCACAGGCTGTGATCGTCGCCGAGGACGGGTCCATCCTCGTTTCGACCAGTGGAGGGACGTGGTCCCCCCGAGGCTCTGGGGTCACGACCATTCTCAACGATATCACGTTCGCCAACGACTTGTTTATCGCGGTGGGAGAACCCGGCATCCCCGTTGACGGGGTAATTCTCACTTCCCCACTGGACGCCGGATTTCGACTGGCCACTGCCAACGCCATGGTCGATGAGGATGCAGGCTCCCTAATGATAACGATTGAACGCGTGGGCGATTCCCAGGCGTCGGTCTCGGTCGACTACCAGACCTCGGCGATTTCGGCGACGGCGGGGGTCGATTACACGGAGTCGAACGGCACAGCGTCGTTTCTGACCGGACAGACATCCACAGTCGTGAGCGTTCCTGTTATCAACAATCCGGCAGCGGAGCCCCCTGAGACATTCCAAATCACACTTCAGAACCCCATGCCTGTTCAAGCCCCACTCTACACCCCAACGGTGGCCACGATCACGATCATCGATGCCCAGGACGGTGATAACGACGGCCTTCCCGACGATTGGGAGGTGCTCCATTTCGGCAGCACCAACCTCTGGGGAGCCTCGGATGACCCCGATGGCGATGGAAACGACAACGCACGTGAGCTTGTAGATGGCACGGATCCAGATGATGTGAACTCCGCGCTCTACACGCTCTCGGTTTCCGTGACAGCGGGAAGCGGATCCATCAACTTGAACCCGGACCTATCCAACTACACTGCAGGACAAGTCGTTGCGTTGACACCAATCCCTGACGGTGAACAGCAGATTGATGCATGGGGCGGAGATGCCAGCGGGAATGCCATTCCCCTGCTGCTGACGATGGACGGCGACAAGACAGTCGAAGCCTCCTTCGCTCTGACGCTCGAAGCCGCGTTGGATGGCCAGTGTCTCAGCTGGTCTACTTCCGGCACCGGACCGGCAGCGACGCCTCAAACTTCGGTTGCGTTCGACGGAAGCGACTCTGCCGCGATGGAGGGACTGTCGATCGGCGACACATCGTCGCTCGAAGCCTCAATCGAAGGTCCGCTAACCGTCACATTCCACTGGAAGATGTCGACAAACAACTTCGATGCCTTCCGCTTCTACATCGACAACATCGTGCGATCGACTATCAACGGGCAGGTTGACTGGACGAAGGAATCGTTCTTCGTCGGTCCAGGTGTGCACACACTCCGCTGGACGTTCGAGCGAAACTCCAATCTTCCTGTCGGAGCCAACGCGGGTTGGCTCGATCAAGTATCCGCAACCGAAACCTACGACGAGTGGGCCGCGATGTTCTTCTCTGTGACCGAGCTTGCGGATCCAGCGATCAGCGGACCCAATGCCGATCCTGATCTGGATGAGATCGATAACGCCACCGAGTTCCTGTTAGGACTTCATCCGCGTCAGGAGAGCAATGGATCACCGAACCTCCCAGTGCTCGGAACCGCCGTTTGGCTGGATGGCTTAGATCACTCATCGATCACCTTTGCCCGCGTCAAGAAACGCACCACCGGGATGAACGGCGAGATCCGGTTCTCCGATGATCTGTCACCCGGGAGCTGGCAGGCGTTGCCCGCACTGGAAGTTCTATCCGAGACAGCGGGAATACAGACTGTAAGAGCGATCGATCCCTCTCCGCTGAACAGCGTTCCGCGCAGGTTCTACAACTTGTTCGTCGAAGTGGAGTAGGCAGACTGTAAACGTCGCAGTTCGGATCTTGCCGCGCCGTTTGACATGTCACTCGCGGCCGTTTCGAAACACGTGAAGGTGCTCGAGCGCGCGGGATTTGTGATACGCACGAAGGATGGGCGCGTACACAGCCGGAACGCGAATCCGAAACCCGTCCGGCAGGCGCGCGACTGGTGTGCCATGTGCGCTGCCGCGTGGCAGGAGCAGTTCGATGCCCGGACGAATTCCTGAACCAACAAGAAGCAAAGACAGATGAAAACCTCCGGACTAGATGTCGAATGACAGCTCCATCGAGGCCCTGGTGTCCCGATTGAGCTTGTCGCAGGCGGCCTGGCACATCGAATAGACCATGTCGTCACAGATCGAGTAGAAGACCTGGTTCCCCCGCTTGTCTCGATGGAGGAGACCCGCCTCGAAGAGAAGATGCAGTTGCTTGGACACGTTTCCTTGCGAGCTTCCAACCGCCTCGACGAGTTCCCCAACCGTGCACGCTCCCTCGCGCAGCTCCTGGAGGATGGCCAAGCGGGTGGCATCTGAAAATGCGCTGAAGACCCGGGCCACTTTTTCGAGTTCGGGACGGTCGAGCTTCTTCTTCGTTTTACTCATCGTTCGCGGTCCGGAATAACGACCCTCGCTCGGCGAATATACCCGCAGTTCGAAGCTCGGCAATCCCGCTCATTTTTAAATTGACTATATTCTTATATTGGCATATTTGCAATATGGCGCAAGCCTCAGTCCATCCAATTCCTCCCCGCAATGTTCCGCCCGATTGCCACAGGCCTATTACTCCTCCTCCCATCAGCCTGTGGTTCGGGCGGACAGCGGGCTGCACAAGAGCCTCTGACGCCGGAACAGCGAGACCACTGCATCGAACGCGGTAGGACTGCCGCATCCGCATTGATGGCGAATCTCTCCGCCCAACTCAAAGCCGCGCTGGAGTCCGGGGGGCCGTCGAAGGCGATCAAAGTCTGCCAGCAGGTCGCAAAACCGATCACCGAATCCACCAGCGGCCAGTTCGACGACATCACCATTTCACGAACGTCATTGCGGTTCCGCAATCCTCGAAACGCACCTGACGAGACGGATCGCCGCATTCTCGAGGCATGGCAGATGCAGGTCGATGAAGGAAATCCCCTTCCCGCCCACGAACTTGTCAGCATTGATCGGACGACCGCCCGGTACTACCAGCCGATCATGCTGAAAGCGATGTGCCTGAACTGCCATGGCTCGCCCGATTCGTTTGCAACGCATTTGAAAAGCCAACTCACGGACCTCTATCCGAACGACAAGGCGACAGGATACGCCGAGGGGGATCTCCGCGGCGCGTTCCGTGCGACGATCCACATCGAATCCACACCCCTCCCATGAAGAAACACGTCATCACCATCCTACTCGTTCTCGCCGGCATTGCCCAGTCCGTCCATGGCCAGGGTCAAGGACGCGGCGGAGGTCGGGGGATGCCTGAAGCGGAGCGCGATACGATCCACGCTCTGTTTGACTCACATAAAAAGATCGACCGGAAGGTGAGGTCCACGAAGAAGGGCTACATCTCGTCGACGACTTCCGATGATCCCAAGGTCGTAAAACTGCTTCAATCCCACGTCGCGCAGATGAAGAAGCGCCTCGAGTCCGGCCTTCGCGTCCGTCGCTGGGACCCAGCGTTCGACGAGTATGTCGATCACTATGAGGATATCACCGTCACTATCAAAAACGTCTCCAACGGCGTGAAAATCAAGGCCAGCGGCAAGACCGCTGCAGCGAGGAAAGTGCTGCGGAACCACGCAAGCGTCATCAGCAAGTTCGTCGAGAATGGATGGGATGAGCACGACAAGCCCCACCCTCGCAGCCTGACTCCGAATTCGGATGCGGCGTCCAAGAAAGCAGACAACCGCTGCGGGTGTGGAAAAAAAGGGTGCCGTTAAAAGAATTTCAGCAATTCCGCGGAATTATTCGTTCGCTTGATCCGACAAGCATCGCATTCAAAGAGGAATGCGGCTCTCTTCACTAATTTTTGGGCCGGAGCCTCAAAAACTCATCCCTCCCTGCCAAAAGTCCGCCTCGTCGCCGTGGGGCGACTTCTCTCGCTTACCCCAAATCCACGGCGCGGGCGGACGATTCTCGCTTTTCATCGTCGCGGGGTCGACCGAGTTCCGCATTTCTGTGGGATCATGCCTCACCAACGAGTGGGTGAAGCAATATCCGGACGCCGCCCCCGCATGGGCGGGCGGTGTTCCGGAGCGTTCGCGGAGCGGTACGCTCACGGCGTTCAGGGATCATTGCTTACATCGGGGACCTGGGATTCCCCGATGATGTGCGGATGCTCGCCTGGGTATGGGTGACCTGGGCGCGCGTCCGCCATCGCTCCTTCGCTCGACAGATACAGGCATCACTCGTAGATTGGTCGCCGATGAATATCGCGGTTCGTTTCGGTGGCACACTGCTCGCAACGCTCGTGCTCGCGCCGCCTTCCACCGCATCCGATGCGGAGCGAAAGCATCCGGAACAGCCGATGCTCTGGAAGATCGAGGGAAAAGGCATTCGCGTTCCCAGCTACCTCTTTGGAACGATTCATCTGTCCGATCCACGCGCGACTACTCTGCATCCCCTCGCACAGAAAGCATTCGAGGAGGCGACGGTCGTCTACACCGAGTTGGAGCAGTTCGATCCCAAGGCGGATCCCAAAAAGCAATCGGAAGCCAATGAAGGGTTCATCCGAGGTGACGACAAATCACTGGCGGAGATCGCGGGACAGGACCTCGTCGAGCAACTCGATGTCGAATTGAAGCACTTGAAGACCGGCTACCATGCCGAAGCGCTTCGAAGAAACAAACTCTGGGCCCTCGCCCTGGAGCTTCCGATGATTGCCGAGAAGCGACGGAAGAAACGCGTCTTCCTCCATTCGATTCTCAACGCCTATCTCAAGGCCGACCATGATGCACTCGGGTCGTTTTTGACCGAGAAGAGATTCATGGGAGTACCCATCGATCCTGACACTGGAAGAAAGGTGGCCAAGGCTCTACTTGATGATCGCAACCGGAAAATGGCCGCGGCTATCGAAAAGGCCCTCAAGGATAATGCTCGGGAAACGTTCTTCTTCGCCGTGGGTGCCTCCCATTGCGTCGGGAAGAACTCGGTGGTCCAGTTCCTCGGCGAGGCCGGCTACAAGGTCACGCAAGTCAGGTCTCCAGACTAGCGACCACCTCGCGCGCAAGCCGTTCGCTGTAGGAATTGATCTTCCAATGACCGGGGCTCCAGCCCTTCAGAAACCGGTGAAAATCCGTCCACGCTGTGTGATAAAGCGCTCGCCACTCTCCAATCACCGCCTCGGCGTCGACGCCAACCCGGCGCTCCGCAAGAGCCTCACGTAGCGACTCGAAATAGGTATCGAGGATCCGCGACTCCATCGTTTCGCATTCACGTTCATCCATGCAACTGCCAGCGAAGTAGGCCACATCCTTCATCCCGCATCCGCCGCCCACATATTGGAAGTCGACCGCCGCGACATCCACCCCATCCTGCGAGAAACAGAAGTTCGCCAGCTTCGCATCGCCATGCACAAGCGTCTGGTATTTGGCGGAACTCAGACGCCGATCGATTTCGCTCGCCGCCTTCTTGAGTGGAGGATCATCGAGAGCTTCGAGTTCCTCACTCCGCGTGTCGAGATGCCAGTAGGTTCCCACTTCCCACAAGCCCGCCGGTTTCGCACCCATGAAGGTGGCGTGAAATTCCGCAAGCCAACGCAAACAGATTGTGACCTGCTCCCAGCCGACCGAACGCATGCGACGCGGAAATCCGACGGCATCGAGATCCTCAAGCACAATCAGCACCTCGTCACCCTCGCGCTCGAACGCGATGAACTCGGGAATCCGACAGCCGTCCCCGCAACGACCGCTCCAATCCCGATACCACGCGCACTCGACTTCATAGGACCGCACCTTGCGCAGATTCGAGTGGCTCGAATTCCACCCGCGCGGATGTCGCGCTGCGGTCGGAATGCGGACGTGCTTGACCACAACAGTGCGACCGCCGTCCAGACGGACGCGGAGGATCTTCCCGTAGCCGCTCCAGAGTTCCTGGATGATCTCCGCAACCTCCAATCGGCTCGATTGTGTCTTGTCGAGAATCACCCGTTCGAACGACTCTCCCCATTCGTGCACCGTTGTCATGACTTGATCGCGCTAGTCCTTCGAGCTTGTCCGGCGAATTGGCAAGCGCCTAACATCGAAAAATGAAAGCACGTGAGATCACACTCTGCCTTTTCACCATTGGCATATTCGGGACCTCGGCGCCCGCCGACGACGACAAGGGCTTCGTGAGCATCTTCGATGGGAAGACGCTCAAAGGCTGGGAAGAGATGCCCGCGGCCAAACAAAAGGCGTGGAGCGTGAAGGACGGCGTCATCCACGGCGAAGGCGACAAGGGCCGCGGCTATCTCGTCTACGAGGACAAGGAAATCGCCGACTTCGAACTCAAGTTCAGCTACCGGTTTCCGAAGAAAAAGGGCAACAGCGGGGTCAACATCCGTGCGGTCAAGGACGAGACGGGACGACGCAAGTTCAAAGGATACCACGTCGATCTCGGACATGTCGGAATCGGCAAGCAGGTCCTCGGCGCGTGGGACTTCCACACGCCGGGAAGAAGAGAGCACGCCTGCTTCCGTGGGGATCGGTTGGTCATCGACAAGGATGACAAGCCGACCGTCACCAAGATCGAGGGCGCCGTGACCACCGACGACATCAAGAAGGGTGAGTGGAACGACGTCCACGTCATCGTCAAGGGCAACAACTTCAAGTTTTCCATCAACGGCAAGCCTTCCTCGGAGTTTACGGAACACCTGCCGATGGAGAAACGGCTACTCAAGGGAATGATCCAGTTCCAACTGCACGATCCGGGAATGATCGTGGAGTTCAAGGACCTCAAGCTGAAGCGCCTCTAGCTTGAATTCGTGACTGTAGCGGAACTTGTAAAAGTTCCGTTGGAGCGAGCGGGATCACCCCAGCGGAATTGTTACCAATCCCGCTACGACGAGGTAGGGCGCCCTCGATGAGTGCGCTCGTTCGAGATCGGTGAGCAGTGCCGATACCGAGCGATCAAAGACAACAGAACACGGTCAAGCGATCACTTGGGGACGGTGATCCGCGACGGCTTCACTGGAACAAGGAAATACCCTAACGGTGTGTCATCCTTATCCGTGATGACCCAAGTCGCATTCGAGTAGGTGTTCCTCTTCAAACTCGCTCCGGGAGCGATGTCGTGGTAGAACCGCAACCCGCCGCCGTACTCGACCCAGTAGAGCTTCACCATATAGTCCTTGGCATTGGTGATCGTCACGCTCGTGAACTCACCGCTCTTCGATCTAGGCGGATCGCCGCCGCCCGCAGCCGGAATCCACTTCAACTCGACAAGTTCCTCCGGTTTCGGCTTCGCCTTCTCCGCCTCGGCGGCCACCTTGTCGAGGTCGACACCGCGGAAGATCTTCAAATCGGGTAGCGCGGACCGCAGTTCCGCGCAGCCTGCATCGGTCACTCCCGTCTGCCATACGAAGATCTTCTTGAGGTTCTTCAGTTCGGCGAGGCTGGACAGCGCCGTGTCGGTTATTTTCGTACCGTAGAGATTGAGATACTCGAGATCCTTCAGCCCACTCAGATGTGGCATTCCCTCGTCATCGACAACGGTCCGCTCGAGATGGAGGCGACGGAGTTTGGTGAGCCCGGCGAGGTGCTTGAGCCCTTCGCTGGTAATCTTTGTGTCCCGAAGATTGAGCGAAACCACCGAGTCACCCAACTCGGCGACGCGGACCAGTCCGTCGTCGGTGAGATCGCGCCCACCGTGTTGAAATCCGAGATTCCAGCCGATGCCGGATTGCACGAGCCGCCCGCCCGTCTTCCGGATGGCGTCCTCGGCGGATTCCGATGCAGCATTCCCATGCGGGACGGACAGAATGACCGCTATCATCAGGAATGAAAAACACCTCGGAATCGACATCAGCTTAGGGGGATCGTACTATGGTCCAGGTGCGGCAGGCTGGTCAACGAATAGCTCGCCCCATCATCGTGCGGCGCGGGGCAAGCGCCAACGGATCTAAGCTCTGATCATGTATCGCATCGCCGCAGCGTTCCTACTCACATCATTGTCCGCGCCCGCGCAGGGAACGCGAGCGGACTACGAACGCGCCGCCAACCTAAGAGCGCAGGCGAAAGGGAAGCTGCTAAAGGGCTGGATCGATGCGCGGTGGCTCCCCGATGGCGAACGACTCTGGTACCTCAACAAACTTGCCGATGGCACCGGGGAATGCGTGTTCGTAGATGCCCGGGCAGGAACCCGACTCCGTCTCGACACTGTCGCACTAGCCTCCGCCTTGGAGAAGAAACTGGGAAAGAGCTTTCCCGCAGACAAGCTCCCGATCGAAGCAGTCGATATCGATGACGGTCGGTTCCAAGTGACGGTCAAGGGCCGCTCCTACGAACTCGATACCGACAACAACGAACTCATCGACCTCGCAGAGAATCTCCCAAAACCGAAGAAGGCGCTCAAGCCGGGGAATCGGCCCGGCGAGCGCTTCCCACGCCCCGACAGCAGGTCGCCCGATCGCAAATGGCAGGTCCGTGTGATCGATGGCGATGTCGTCGCGGCGTCGACAAAAGAAGGCGGAGAAGAGATCCCGTTTACCCTGGGAGCCGAATTCGGGAAGCCACGGGTCTTCTGGTCGCCGGACTCCAAGCGATTCGTGGCGATGCACACGATTCCGGGGGAAGAACACATCGTGCATGTGATCGAATCCTCACCCAAGAACCAGGTTCAGCCGCGTCTAAAGTCGTGGCGCTACACCAAACCGGGAGACCGAATCGCCGTCACAAAACCACGGTTGTTTGATCTCGAGATCAAGGCCCAGATTCCGCTCAGGGACGATCTCTTCGCCACCCCGTGGAGCAACGATCGAGTAAGATGGTCGGCGGACGGATCGAGGTTTACCTTCATCTACAATCAACGCGGACATCAGGTGCTTCGGTTGGTCGCCGTCGATGCGAAAACGGGGGTCGCGTGTTCCCTTGTCGACGAAACGCCGGAGACATTCGTGAACTACTTTCAAAAGCAGTTCGTGCGGTTCATCGAGGATCGCGAAATCATCTGGATGTCCGAGCGCGACGGGTGGAACCATCTCTACCGTTTCGATGCGAAGTCGGGCGACCTGATCAATCAGGTCACGAAAGGCGAATGGGTCGTGCGCGGAGTGGATCGCGTCGATCCGGAGAAGCGGCAGATCTGGTTTCACGCCTGTGGCATCTACCTGGATCAAGACCCCTATCACATCCACTACTGCCGCGTGAATTTCGACGGCACCGGACTCGTGCGGTTGACCAAGGGCGATGGAACCCACCAACTCCGCTACTCCCCGGACCGGAAGCACTTCATCGATCACTACTCGCGTGTCGACCTTCCGCCGGTGCACGAACTTCGACGCGCCGATGGAGGCCTCGTCTGCACGCTCGAGGAGGCGGACACCAGCCTGCTCGAAAAGATTCCGGGCTGGAGCGTGCCCGAGCGTTTTGTCGCCAAAGGCCGCGACGGAAAAACGGACATCTGGGGTGTCATTCACCGACCTGGCAACCTCGATCCCGCCAAGACGTATCCGGTCGTCGAGAAGATCTACGCCGGTCCCCACGGCCAGTACGTTCCCAAGAAGTTCTACGATTTCTTCACCGCCATGGACATCGCCGAAGTCGGCTGCATCGTCGTCGTCATCGACGGCATGGGCACGAACTGGCGATCGAAGTCCTTCCACGACGTCTGCTGGAAGAATCTCAAGGATGCCGGCTTTCCCGACCGCATTCGCTGGATCAAGGCGGCCGCCGAAAAGTATCCCTACATGGACGTCGCTCGCGTGGGCATCTACGGCGGCTCGGCCGGTGGGCAGAACGCGCTGGGCGGGATGCTGTTCCATCCCGGCTTCTACAAAGTCGGCGTCGCGGATTGTGGCTGCCACGACAACCGCATGGACAAGATTCACTGGAACGAAGCGTGGATGGGCTTGACGGGCCCCCACTACGCCGAAAACTCGAATGTCACCCATGCGCACAAACTCGAGGGAAAACTCTTCCTGACCGTCGGGGAACTGGACACCAATGTGGATCCTGCTTCGACGATGCAAGTGGTTGACGCCCTCATCAAAGCGGACAAGGACTTCGATCTCGTTGTCGTTCCCGGCGCCGGCCACGGCGTCGGCGAGACACCATATCTGCGGAGACGACGTCAGGATTTCTTCGTTCGGCACCTCCTCGGAGTCGAACCGCGCACGAAGTCAGAGACCTCCGGTGAAACCGGAGGCTTGTAAGATGTGAGCCGCTCAAAGCGGCTTTAGCAATCGTTCGGTTCTTGGTTCTCGTTCGGGAATTCCAGCTGGTCAAGCCGCTGGTCTTCGCGTTCCTGCTCGCGTA
>CAJIAN010000144.1_pt1 | contig 15727 bp, 14 predicted proteins | sample 9199061 | NCBI WGS metagenome assembly CAJIAN01 (sample SAMEA7708264, study PRJEB35096) | sediment metagenome | biome: marine neritic benthic zone biome [ENVO:01000025]; feature: sediment [ENVO:00002007]; material: shallow marine sediment [ENVO:03000034] sea grass bed [ENVO_01000059] ...
ATCGAGCAATCACCTTTCAATTCAGCCAACGATCCGATCAAACACTTCCGACTTCGCGTCGTCCAGCGATGAACCTGTTCCGATTTCCAATGGCGGCACTGATTGTTTTCGCGCCCTTCGCGAGCACGGCCGACGAATACCAGGCCGAAGCCGCGCTCCGCCCACGAAGCGCGATTCACACCGACGGCGCCTACGTCATCGTGACCAGCGACCGGGAGCACATCATCGCGAAACGCTACAATGCGAAGGGCACGCAACTGGGCAATGCCATCATTGTTGACGACGGCACCGAAACGATCGTCGACGACGAGGAACGTCCCGAAGTGAAGAACCACTCGGTCGCGATGGATGCGGCCGGGAATTTCGTCGTTGCGTGGGAAGCGGCAGGCGAATCCCACAACGTGCACTTCCGCTTGTTCGACAGGAATGGGAAATCGCTCGCCCATCGTTCGTATTCGAACCGTCTCCGGCCCGGCGTGAGCATGACCCCGAACGGAGGATTCCTCGTCACGAGCAAAGATTTCGCTGCCAGCGGAAGCATCGTCGGCGAGTTCTTTGATCGCAAAGGCAAGTCGGCATCCGCTTCGTTTCCGATTTCGACCGGAAGCCCGATGCCATGGGCGTCCGCATCCGCGGTGAGCGACGACGGCATCGTCTTCGTCGCGTATGAAGAACGCTCTCCCAGTTCGACCGGCATCCGCGCCGTCGCGATCGACCGAAAGCAAAACGACAAGGCAGAGCAACTCTATCGCATCGATGTCAGCAAGGACCGCGTGCAGGCGGCGCACCATCCGGCGGTCGCCTCCGGACCGAATGGCGAAGTCGCGATTGTGTGGGAGGAGATCAGCAAGGAATCGTCCGAACCACGGAAAAATGTCATCCTCGCCGTGCTCGATGCCAAGGGCGCGTTCATCAAACGACCGACATCGATCACTCCGAATCCGTTGCGCTTTCGCGACACGAATCCAAAGGTCCGGTTCAACGAGAAAGGCCAGGTCGTCATCACCTACTCGGCACACGCGGAGGAGATCAAACCCTGACATGCATCTGCGCTGCTCAATCCTTCTCGGCTGGATTCTTGCAATCGGCCCCGCGACAGCGGAAGAGATCCCGATTTCCGGAAAAATTCCCGAACCCACTCAGATCGGCGCGATCGGGATCATTGACAACGGAACGTTTCTCGTCATCGCTTCCGACAAGGGCAACGCTGCCCAAGTATTGAAACAACAAGCCAAGGGTGGCGGCTATGAAGCATGGGGAGCGCCGGTCACGCTGCTCGTCAATCCGGAGAAACCCGAATTCGATCTCGATATCGAGGCCATCGCCTGCATGGGCCGGACCGTCTATCTCGCGGGCTCCCATTCCTATCGCCGAAAGCGGGTCCTCACCCGCCCCGGCGAACCGGAGCGCACCTACGCCGAGAACCGCATTCGCCTCGCGGCGACCGAACACCAGAAAAGGCGCGATCACGTGTTCCGCTTCGAACTCAACGCCGAGGGACGGTTGAAACCGGGAAGCCTCCAATCGATCAACCTCCGGCACATCCTTTCCGAAACGGAACACTTCCGGCGGCTCGCCAAGGTTCCCGGTCGTGAGAACGGCGTGAACATCGAGGGCATCGCCGTCGACAAGCAGGGCAATCTCTACATCGGGTTCCGCAGCCCTGTCCTTCGGGGCAATTTCGTTCCCGTTCTCGTGCTTTCCGACTTCAACTCGTATTCGAAACGCGAACTGCGCTTCGTCGATCTCGACGGCCACGGCATCCGCGGCATGGCGACCACCGCTAGTGGGAAGTTCCTCCTTATCGCAGGACCGGTTGGCGACCGCAATGCGGCGTCCCAGATCTATCTTTGGGACGGCAAGGACATGATTCCCGGAACCGGTAGTCCGGGTGGTCAGACCAGCGTGCTCGTCAGAGATGTTCCCGCCCCGGGAGGCAGTCATGCGGAGGGGATTGCCATTCTTTCGGAGGATCGCAAAGCGTTCCACACTTTCGTGGTGTTCGACGGGGCGAAGAATGGCGGATGCACGAAACTCGCCGTGCCGAAGGCAAGGTAGCGCGGCCTGGCCCAGCCGCACGAGAGTGATGCCGCATGGGAATCCCGTCACCGAATCACCATGCGGCACCTCCCGCGTCGAGACGCCCAGCCTCGATACCTACGGCCACCCGTGCGCGCATGTGTTTCCCGAATCTCGACAGCGTATCGAAGGTTGGGGCAGCGAGTTGGCAGCAGTTGGATCGCAATCCATGACAAATCACCGTCGATTTTTGAGAATTCGCGCGTCACTGCAAAGCCGAATCGTCGGTGATCCGAGTCCGACCTCAGCGCGTCGGCGACAACGGCTTCTCCGTAGCCGAAGATGTAAATCTTCGGACGCACGTCGAGCGACCTCCGCATGCTCCCGACCACCCGTCTGAACTCTTCGCGAGTTCAGCTACACCAGCAACGATCTCGGCGAAATCTCACGACATCAGAGGACTATGCGCACGGAGGAATTCGATTCGATCCAGTCGGCCCCGGCCTTCTTTCGCGCCGGATGACTGCGATGCATACCCACAGTATGGGAACCAGTATCAGAACAAGCGTAGCGTAGAGCCGCACACGCACAGCCGGTTCGCTAGGCTGAATGTAGGAGTCGAAGAAAACGTAGACGAACCGTTGCTCTATCGACAGGCACTGCACCACCGCCTCCGGAATCCAGATACAGATGATCGCCACGCCAACAACCAATGCGCTGATGGTGATCCCGATCTTTCTCATGTGAGTATCGACCTCAAAGAAGTGACAAATGCATCCAAGGCCACTAATCTTGCATAGTAAACCTTGAAGATGAGAGGCAAAGATTCAACGGCCCGCGTTCTCGTCGCCGCATGGCTCTTGGGGTGTTCCATGGCCGCAGCGCAGACACCGACGACCCCTGTCATCCCCCCTGGCGCACCGCGGGACGTGGCGGCCGTCTCTTTGAAACGCGTTGGCCAATATCCGGAGTTCTTTCGCGGCTACGCCTACTCGCTCAGCGTCGTCGGTGATCACGCGTTCATCGCCAACAAGCACAATGGGCTGCTCATTCTCGATGTTTCCGATCCCCTGACGGTCCGGTATGCGGGCAAGTTCGAATCGGTTCCCGACGCCCGCAGCATCGCAACCACACCGGGGCTTGCCTTCGTCTTCACTGGCAGCAGCGTGACCGCGCTCGACATCTCGAATCCGCTGGCCCCGGTCGCCGGCGCGACTGTCTCCGCCCGACCCAATACCTACCTCCAGAAGCCCGCCGCGAAAGACGGCGTCGCCTTCCTGCTGGATTCCAGCGAGATCGACGTCGTCGATTTTTCGGACATTCACGCGCCGATAATTCTTACAACCATCCAACCGGCAGATCCGGAGGGAGGACTCCGGGGGTTCCGAGTGTACGGCGATATCGGCGTGGCCAACGAGCGCATCGGTCAGGAAACACGTTATCGCCTGTTCGACATTTCGAATCCCGTGACACCGGTCGAATCTGGAACGTGGTCAGGCGGTCCCAACAGCGGCGGGCACACCCAGGTGGCCAACGGATTCCTCTACCTTGCGGACAGCCTCTCGCTGCGGATCGTCGACATCTCGGATCCCGCAAACCCGGTCGAGGTGCCGCCGTTCCGTCTGGAAAACAGAGCCACGGGGTTCATTTTGACGGAAACAGGATTCGTCACCTGGGACGGCTCCCCTCCCGACCTGTACAATCAGACACGTCTCGACTATTACGAGTTCACTTCCACAACGACCGCGCTGCACCGGGAAACGCGCATCCTACCCGGAGCGATTCTCGACTTCGTACACCGCGAGGGCCTGCTCTACACCTCGGGTGCTGACTGGCCCCTGCGCATCCTGCCGGCATTCGAACCCTCACCACCCATCCAATTCGGGAGTTTCGCACAGCATGGCTCCGCGGTGGACCTCGCGAAGTCGGGCGACCTAATCTTTCTCGCCGACCACGAAAACGGTCTTAGCATTCTCGATGTCGCCGATCCACCGAATCCCGTTGAGGTGGGTGCATGGACCGAGCGCCTGGTAAGCTCGGTGCTTGTGGCCGATCATCTTGCCTTCGCGGGCTACACCCGGCAGGACGGAAGTTTTTCCGGCGGGCTCGGGATCCTTGATATCTCCAATCCCTTTTCGCCTGTGCTGCTCTCCACGATCCCGGATGTGCATGGCGGCATCGACGTCGATGGCTCGTTTCTTTATGCGACCAATGACGACACCGGGCTGCGAATCATTGATATCTCGGTGCCGACCGAGCCGATCCAAGTCGCTGAGATTCCGACCGAGGGGAATTTGACTTCCGTCGTCGTCAATGACGGCTTCGCCTACACCACCGGATGGAATCGCGGTCTCGAAGTCTACGATGTGGTCGATCCCGCGAATCCCGTCCACCTTCAGACGCGCAGCTTCGGACGACGGGACCCGACAGGCGTGGCGCTCAGCGGCGGATTTCTCCAAGTGACTTTCGACGGCGGCGACGAGGTGTCGTTCACCGAGCTGCTCCGTATCAGTCCCTTCATTGGCCTCCTGTCGGAATCACGTATCGAGTCATGCTGCGGCTCCTATGTGGAGGGTGTGCACGCCGCCATCGCCGACCGTTACGAACGGCAGCCCGGAGTCGCCTTGTACGATATCCGCGATCCAAGCTTCCCCATAGGCGTCGCGGCCTACAGCCCGCCCGGCTCGATCCGAGCCGAACAGGTGATTCAGGATGGTGATCACGTCTACCTCGCATGGGGCGGTCTCGGTCTGGTCATCCTCGAAAAGGTTCCCTTTGATGCAACACTCTCCCCCACCCTTGGAGCCGAACCTGATGCGGAGATCGAGCTGCACATGACGGCGAACGTTCTCGCGAACAATTGGTATCGCTTGGAAGACACCACCCATTTCCGCACATGGGCGAATCGCGGGCACTACGTCGCAAGACCCGAGGACGGTGAGATCGAGATCCTCCCGAGGACCTTTGGCAAGCCGCGGCCGGACGAAAAATACTATCGACTCCGGGGCGGGGTGGAGACCGTGTTCGATCCCAGTTGGTTTCCCGATCCTCCCGCGCAATAGCCTGATCGCTCGCGGCGTGAGAAATCGATCCTACGTGCGATCGAGGTCACCCCAGTTCAGCGGCGATCCGCTGGAGCCCCTTCAAATCGAGCTTCCCCGTCCCCAGCAAGGGCAGCGCATCGATGACGACAAATTGCCCTCGATTCGGCTTCCAGAGGTTCGGCATGTCCGCATCGGACAGCTTCTCTAGAACTTCATCCAGCATGCCCTCACCCGCGGTGTGCAGAACGACCAAGCGCTCCCCTTTTTTCTCATCGGGGATCCCTGCCACTGCGAATGTTTGTTCCGTGACGCCAGCGAGATCGTGGAGCTTCTCCTCGACGCTGCCGTGCGGCACCATCTCACCACCGATCTTGCTGAACCGACTCAAGCGCCCGACAATCCACACGAATCCCTCCTCGTCTATCCTGACAACGTCTCCGGTCTCATACCAGCCGTCCTTGTAGACATCCGCCGTCCGCTCCGGCATTCCCAGATACCCCTTCATCACGCTCACTCCCTTCACCGCCAGCACGCCCTCGGCTCCCCTTCCCACATCGTCTCCCGAATCCGGATCCAGCACTCTAAGCTCGACACCTGACAAGGCACGTCCAACCGATCCCTTCTTCTCCGCCCCGGGGGCGTTCACCGTCACGGCAAGACACTCCGTGCTACCGTAGACCTCCATCGGCCGGCACCCGAACTTCTCGTCGAACGCCAGCGCCAACCGTTCCGGGAGTTTTTCCGCAGATGCCAGAACCTGCCGCATACTCGTCAGTTGCTCCGGCTGACACTTGCGAAGATAGAATTGGAGGAAGGTGGGCGTGGCCACCATGAAGGTGACTTTGTGCTCTTCGATCAGTGGCCCGACGACCTTCGCCTCCACCGGATTGAAATGATAGGCCACGCCGAATCCGAGAACTGCCGGACCGGCGATCGTGGCGACAAATCCGAACGAATGGAAGAACGGCAGAACGCCGAGCACTCGGTCGTCATCCTGGAATCTGAAGACCTCATCCAGGAACATCAGATTTGAAGACACATTGCGATGTGTCAGCATCACCCCTTTCGGATCCCCCGTGCTGCCACTACTGAAGATGATCGTCGCCAGGTCATCCGCACGCGCTCCGGCCCCGCCACAACGCCTCAGCAGACCCGATTCAGAACAGCATTTCGCCAAGAACAGCGTCCGAAGCTTCTCGAAGATTCGTGGTTTCTTCACAAGATCCTCCAGAACGTGAATTCGAACCGGCAGGTCCAGTTTTAGACGTTTCATCAACTTCCCCGACACCACAATGTCAGTCAGGCCACACTGCTCGATGCAGGATATCACCCCCTCACGGGAAAGTGTGTAGTTCAGATTCACCGGAACCTTACCCAGCAGCAATGCCGCCCAGTTCACCAGCGCTCCGCCTACCGATGGCGGCACGAGGATGCCGACGTTCTCCTGTCCTTTCCAAATGGGTCCCAAGCGCCCCGTCAGGAACACGGCTTTCGTCAGCGCTTCCGCGAAGGTGACCTTCGCTCCACCGGAATCGGCGAAAGCGAACATCGAACCTTTGCGGCGCGCCATTCGCACGATCAATTGTTGCAATGTTTCGTCAACTCCCGTGCTCATGCTAAATACATATCACGCGGGAACCCACTACGCCCATCGATAATGAGAAGCATAGGATCATTCTGATCGATGGGTGAAAGAGTGTTCGGATTTAGGAAACCGCGCAGGCACGGTGCCCACGGTTTTGCTTTTCATTCCAAGTCCGATCAGGTAACCCTCGGACATGGGCCTTCGTCGGATCATGGTTCGAACCGCGTTCATCTCGGTGGCAATTGGAGCCTTCGTTACCGCCGCGAACGGTCAGCGGGAACTCACACTTCCCAAGGCGAAGCCGAAAACGCACGAACTCCAATCAAAGGACGGAAAGTCCATCAACGTCGAGATTCTCGCCGTCACCGCCAACGATGCCAAGGTGCGGCGTGGATCAAAAGAGTTTCGCGTCCCGATGGCAAAATTCTCTGACAAGTCGCAGGCTTACTTGAAGAAATGGGGCCAAGAGAACATTTCGTATTCGTTCGACGTGGAAAGCGCGCACCGGCTGCTGAGCAGTGGCGGTGGTGTCCATCACTACGGATACGAAGTCGAGATCGAGAGCCGCGTTTCCGTCGATCTCAAGGACGTGAAGATCAAGTATCAGGTCTACAACACGGTGAATGAAATGCGGAAGGGCGATCACCGCATCGGTGTTTGGTATGCGCGCCGCGATATCACGTTCAAGACCACTGCGGGCTCGCGCACGAAGGACAAGATCCTCTGGCGATGGGACGGCACCTTCGGCAGCAAGGGTCGGATCGGCAACCACCTCGGCGGCATCTGGCTGCGTATCTACCACAAGGGGAAGATGGTCCACGAACACAAGCGCCTCGGCTCAAAGGTGCGCGGTGCGCGGTGGGAAGGATAGCGGATCGCTTCCTTGAGCCGCAGCCACCGACGAACGCCCGACCCAACAGCGCTCAGTTCAACCCGGAAGATCCGCCTCGCCGACGGTGTGCACCGTCCTGTAGAGCCCACAGCGGACGCCGCCTTCCGTCAGTTCCTCACCAACGCGTTCGAGAGCTGCCCGGTCGTAACCCTCGACCACGCAAACGAGATCCGCGATTTCGTCGCCGCCGCCCCGCAATCGGGCTTCGTCCGTCTTCGCACTGCTCGCATCCGCGTCACCTTCGAGGAAGTGCGCTCCCGTGATCCCCGGTCGCTTCGCGAGTTCTCCGCTGACAATGTCAGCCACTGCCTCATCGGAAAACCGAACGGTGAGGACGTATCCGCCCACCCCGCCACCAAAGCTGCTCCGCACGCGACACAACGTCCGGTTCATGTCCCGAATCGTCGGGATGATCCGCTGCGACCATTCCGTCGGCGCATTCAACCTCGCCCGGTAGGCTGCGGAAGTCAGCACATCGAAATCGTCCACCTCGTACATGAGAAAATACGACTCGGTGTCGTCACTCACCGAGCGGCAGCGCCGCCCCCTGCGGAATCCCGCGATGCCCACCCTTTCGAACATGTGCTCGTGCGAGTGCCAGTCGTCGTGATCGGTCTCGCTCCCCTCGGCGAGATCGTGCCATGCCACCATGGCGGCTTTCCCAAGTAGGCTCATCGTTCCGTGATAACGAAGCGGGACAGGCTTTTCAAGCCACCAGCACCTTCGGTAGACTCCCAACATGAGAACACTCGCCATTGCCATCTTCTCCGCCATCGTCAGCAGTACCGCCGCAGTCGCTTCGAACGACAAGAAACGAATCGCCGAAATCGATGCCTACTGGGCCGAGGTTTCACGTTCTGTCCGCGAAGGTGATTTCGAAGGCTACAAGGCGACGTGCCACGAGAAAGGCGTCCTCGTTTCCGGCGGCAAGAAGACCTGCCACCCGCTTTCGGTCGCCCTTGCGCGCTGGAAGCAGGGCTTCGACGACACAAAGTCCGGTAAGATGAAAGCGAACGTCGAGTTCCGATTCTCGCAACGCCTCGGCGACGAAACCACCGCCCACGAAACTGGCATCTTTCATTATTCGACCGAGGACGGCGACGGAAAAAAGACCTCCGAATACATTCATCTCCAAGCGCTGCTACGGAAGGAAGGCGGCAAATGGAAGATTGTCATGGAATACCAGATTTCGAAGGCTGATGAGTCCGAATGGAAGGCACTCAAGCTTTGATTGTCTCTCCGAACACAGGATGAACATCTTTGTCGGAGAGCATATCGGAAGCGAAAGTATCGTATCACTCGTAATGAAATGCTATGAAAGTGAATCGCACATCTCTCATCACCCTAGCCGTTCTGGCCGTCCCGAGTCTGGCGATCACCTCCGAATCAAGCAGCTTCGAAAACGATCGCACGGCCATCCTCGCCATGGCGGGCGAGTTCGAGGTCGATTTCCAGTTCATCGAAACCGTCGCCATCAAGGACGGCTACGAACCGAAGAAGCCCTATTTCGAGGATGCCGCAGAGATGGTCTTTATCGTGGAGAACTCGCCGAAGCACATCGTTCTCCAGCACGTCCTTTGGGTGGAAACCCATGATCGCGTGGTCAAGCACTGGAAGCAGGAGTGGAAGTACGAGAACCGGATACTCCACGAATTCGTGGGCGACAATACGTGGAAGCGTCGCGAACTGACCGAAGACGAGGCCCGCGGCACGTGGACCCAGAAAGTCTGGCAAGTTGACGACAGTCCGCGCTACCAGAGTTACGGCAAGTGGGTTCACGAAGGCGGCATGTCATCCTGGCAAGGCAACACGACGCGGCGCCCGCTACCCCGCCGCGAGTACACGAAGCGCAAGGACTACGACACCATGATGGCGATCAACCGCCACACCCTGACGCCATCCGGTTGGGTGCATGAACAGGACAACTACAAGAAGGTGACCGCCGATGGCGAGGTGCTCTGCCGCGAAGTCGGACTCAACCGGTATTTCCGCACCAAGGATGTTGACTTCACCGAAGTGAAAAACTACTGGAAGAAACACTCCGCCTACTGGGCGAAAGTGAGTGGCCTCTGGGAAAAGGAACTGCGCAATGCGCCCAAGATGGCGTTGCGGGACGAGGTCGACGGAAAGCCGCTCTTCCGACAGTTGTTCGCGGTGATCAAGGAGGAAAAGAAACTCGACGCTCAGGTCTCCGCCGCCGAATCGGTCATCCGAAAGTTCGTGATCCGGAGCAACTAGTCACTTCACCGGTTAGAGTCATCCGCGGTCTGGCAGATCCGGAGATGCATTCGGCTCGCCACGCGCGAAGGCGCGTCCCACGCAGACGAGAAACGAAACCAATCCCCAGGAAAGCCCGACAACGACCCCGGCATCGACGATTCCCCGCCACGGTTGCGGCAGCATCTTGACAAGAATCACCAGAATCGTGATCCCGATGAGCAGGGCCCAAGCGACGATCTTCGTGCGACGGTTCGCGTGATAGAATCCCATCGCGAAAGCTGGCGCGAGCAGCGCGTGCAGAAAGCTCGACGACTTGGAAAGATGGTGGGCGCGCGATGCGGTCCGCGGAGAGAAGCTCTTCTGAAATCCGCGATAACCCTCGGCGTGAGCCATGAAGACGGCAAAGCCAATCAGCGCGATCCAATGGACCACGCCGAGTTCCATCTCGAGGGCCTCGAGCGCGCGGAAGGCCAATCGATAGATCGCTGTCCCGAGCAACAGCGAAACACCAATCACAGCCCAAAGGGCTCCGCTGATGCCGATGATGGGCGATTGCTTCTCCATGGACGTCGCGACCATCGCGACACCTCACGCGAAACCGAAGCGAATTCTCAAGATCGGCGAATTCGTTGCGAGGTAGCGGAGCCCCCGTGAGCTCCCGCCTTTGCTAGCGACTGCAGGAAGAGCAACCGGTTTTCCCGCACTGCGGGCAAGTCTCACACGATGAGCAGTCTGTCTTGCCGCACGCCTTGCACTTCCCGGATACGTCGGTGGTTTGGCAAGCCGGGAAACAGGCGAGCGCCGCAGCACTGAAGAGAACGAGGATCGATCGTTTAAGTTTCTTCATGACGGACAAATCTCACTCTCTCGCCATCGAAACAAGCGGGAAATGACACTCAAAGTTGTTTGGTGACCGCAACGGATGAACATGGCCCTGACTAAAACGAGTGCACGGGATGCTAAACCAATCGATCACTTCGCTTTGATCGAGGATGCCCCGGACTTCTCGGATTTTCCGAGTTTCGGGTTCCCCTGGTAAACGATCTTCGACGCGCCACTGGCCTCGGCATCGAGCTTGCCCGTCACCTTCACGTTCGCATTACTCGCCCCGCTCGCATCCACGTCGGCGACCGTCACGTCGAAGGCCGAAAAGTTCGCCGAACTCGCGCCCGAGGCATCGACTTTCAGCGTTTCCGCGGAGCCTTTGAGTTCCACCGAACTTGCGCCCGAGACATCGAACGAAGCGACACCACACTTCAGTTCGCCTTTCAGCAAACTCGCACCCGAGAGATCCGCCTCGAACCCGCCCTCGGAATCGAAACCCGACAGCTCCGCTTTCGAAGCGCCACTCAAATCAACTCCCTTCAGCTTCGGCATCGTGACATCGGCCTCGAGGGTGACGTTTTTTGTGCTGTAGTTCCCCGTTTTCAATCCGAGATCCAGCTCGTCGCCATCCTTCTTCACCTCGACGTGTTCCATCACGTTGTCATGGGCCCGAACTTCGACGCCGAACTCGCTCCCCTGCGTGATCTTCACTTTGAACGAGTGACTTGCGTCGATCTCAGTGAAGTCCTCGATCGTAGGTTCTTGCGTGACGATGTTTCCCGAGCCGACAAGGCGGATCTGCGGACCGCAGCCACTCAGAGCGATCAACGCTGAAAACCCGAGTGCCCCCGATTTGAACAGTGAAGACGCGTTCATGCATCCCATTCTACGGATTCTGCGGACGAGCTCAATTGCAAGGTGACGCGGGTTTTGTAACGGGCAATCGATCCCGTCGGAAAAAATCGAACTTTCCTGTCCGGTTTTCGGCGACTTGCGGACAATGTTTCTACGAATGGACCACTCCGATACCGAGCTGTTACGCGCATTCCTGAGCGACGAAGGGAACGATGCCTTTGCGCAGCTCGTTCGGCGCTATCAGGACATGGTGTATTCGACGGCACTCCGGCGCACCAGCGACGCGGGCCTCGCGGAGGAGATTGCCCAGGATGTGTTCGTTCTCGTGTCAGAGCGCGCACCCATCCTCGCAGGTCACTCCAATCTGGGCGGGTGGCTCTACAAAACAACCCTCAAGAAAGCGGCAAACCGCATGAAGAGCGAGAAACGTAGAAAACTCCGTGAAGAACGCCACGCCGAAGAGGCACGGCCGACTGAGGACGCCGCCATTGCTGCGCCGCCCGAGGCATTCGCGCTCGTCGACGAAGCGCTCACCCATCTTCGAGAGACGGATCGCGAGGCGCTCGTGTTGCGATTCTTTCAGGACATGAAGATCGGCGAAGTCGGATCCGCACAGGGATCGAGCGAGGAAGCCACACGCAAGCGGATCCATCGCGCCCTCGACAAGATCAAAGCGTTCTTCCACCGGCGCGGGATTGCGGTGGCCTCGACCACGGCAACAGCCACCGTGCTCGCCGGAACCACGCACGCCGCTCCTGCGAGCCTGCTCCCATCCATCACCGGAGCAATGACAGCCTCCGCAGCTCCTTCAGCGCTTTCATCCATTCTCATCAAAATCGTAACCATGACCAAACTACAGACCGCCACTCTCGCCGTCGTCGTCGCGGCGATTCCACTGACGATACAACATGTCGTTCTCGGTAAACTCGAAGAGGAGCGCACTGCATTGCAGGAGCGCGTAGCCGCTCAGGCCCCGCCAAGGAAGCAACCCGAACGAATCGGTCCCCAGAATACCACGCCAGCACTGGCTTCCACCGACGCTGACGCCGGGGAGGATGCTTTCCTCGCCATGCTGGATAACGAGCAGGGCATGCAGGCCTTGATGCAAATGGGACGCAACCTCGAACGGGCACGGGTCAATGCCAGGATCGATCGCCTAGTAGAGGCGATGGCGCTTGACGAAGCCTCCGTGATCGCAGTCCGCGCACACGCGCTGGCGAATCTGGAGCGAGAAGCCGCGAGGCAGAAGAAAATATTTGCCGAACTCGCGGAGAACAAGGGCGGCGCGCTCGACGAAATGACCAATCTCGAGCCAATCGACCCTCTTGACGGTATCGAGCAGTTCCTAACGGATGCGCAAGCCGAGGAGTTCAAAGCCCTCGTCAAGGCGGAAGAGGACGCACAGTTGAAGGCGATCTTCGAGTCGCTGGCCTACGAAGAACTCGGGGAGGTCCAGAAACTGCTGGATTAGACCGAAGAGCAGAAAGACGCCGCGCTCGCGGTTTTTCAGGACGAATGGGCCGCACTCCCCGAAGACGAGGAGGCCGCCGCCAAATCACCGAAGCTCACCTTAAGAGAGGAGACGGAGAGGCGCCTTGAAAAATTCGCCGACTTCCTGAGCGAAGAACAGCTCGAGGTCTATCGGAAGCACCTTCTTGACGGACTTGAATAGCAAACCCACCACCTCGCCATGACGAAATTGAACATCATCCTCGCTATCCTGATCGTCACGGTTTGCATTTCCTTATTCCAGTGGAGTCGGATGGGCAATATTCGAGCGGATATCCGGGAACTTCGTTCATCTCTCGAGGAGCCATCGGCAAGCCAAACGTCGGGGACAGGATCAGAGAGAAATCGGACCACGCAACGCGACGCGAACCGGCTCGAAGCGGAGCGAGTGCAACGGTCCGAACCCGTCAATGGAAGACGCCATCCGGACGGCACGACCGACGCCTCCGACGAGCTTCGGCTCGAGCAACTCGTAGAGCGCCTGGGACTGGACGCTCGCAAACGTGGAGAAATGGCACCGCTTCTCAGGAAGTTCATCCGCAACGAACGCGTCGCGACATCGGAGTTGATTGACGCGGCGTCCGAGATGTTTTCCGGAGAAGGAAACTACGATGAGTTCATTGGCGCCCTGCGCCGCCGAAGTGGATTGTCCGACACGCCGGATTCTCTCGAAGTTCGGAACCGACTCACCCCCGCTCAGGAGCTGAAACTCGACGACCTCGAATCGGAGCAAGAGGAAAATCTGCTCCAACTTCTCGCCGACCGCGATTTCGGCGGGTGGCAGGTGCATCTCGATTTTGGAACCGAGGAATCCAAACAGGCAGCCTACAAGGCCTTCTATCTCGATTGGAAGCGCCGGCTCGATTCGCCTCCCGAGGAGGGATTGAGTGCGCGGGAGGCCGAAGCCGTATTGGAGCAGGATCGGGAAGCGATCTTGGAAGCTTTCGCGGATATCATTCCGGAAGCGCAATTGGACCTGATGCGCCAGATCTACACCGCCGGTCACGAGTACCTTCTGCAACGGCGGGAGCAATCGCTCCCCTAGGTCTCGGCCGCTTGTCAACAGTTTGGGAATGTGCCTGACTCTGTCATGAGCGTGATCACACTCACGACGGACTTCGGGACCCGCGATTGGTTCGTGGGAACGATGAAAGGCGTGATCGCCGGACTGGCGCCCGGAGCGCAGGTATTCGACATCACACACGACATTCCCGCCGGTGACATCCGTGCGGGCGCGTTCGCATTGTCGGCTGCCGCGCCGTTCTTTCCCGAAGGAACGGTGCATGTTGCAGTCGTCGATCCCGGCGTCGGGAGCAAGAGGAAGGCCATCGCGGTTCGCTCGAAGAACGCGACGTTCATCGGACCCGACAACGGTGTTCTCTCATGGGCTCTGCGAGAGGCCGGGATCGACGAGATCCGTTTTGTCGAGAACGAAACGTGGTTCGTGCATCCGGTCAGCAACACGTTCCACGGACGCGATGTCTTCGCTCCCGTTGCGGCGCGTTTTGCGGCGGGCGCCCGATTTGAAGAGGCAGGTGATCAGGCAAGCGACATGGTGAAGTTGCGGTGGCCAGACGTGCAGCGCGAGGACCGTGCGCTCCGCGGCGAGGTCATTTACGTCGATCGCTTCGGGAACGCCATCACGAACGTGGCCACCGAGGACCTGCCTGCCGAAAACGACGTCGTCGTTCGTAGCGGAGACATCTCCATGCGTCTCATTCCCTGCTACGCCGACGGAGCGGAGAACGAACCGATCGCGGTCTCAGGCTCAAGCGGATTCCTCGAACTCGCCATCAATGGCAGTCGGTTCGCGCTCACCTCCGGAGTGACCGTCGGCACGGCGATCGAGGTGAGTTGGTGAGCCGTCGATTCCGCAAGGGGATCTTGATGTCGAGAGGCCGAACTCTAAGGGAACTCCGCTGTTGCCACTCCGTGTGGCCCTCGCCTGCCGGCAGCAAGTCGGAGACGGCAGGGCAATCTGCAAGAAAGAATGCGACCCCAACTGACCGGTTCCGCCCATGATGAACCTACGGCGAATCTACTTCCGCACCACCCGCACCATGAGTTTCGGATCGGCGATGCCATGGGTGAGCAGGCCCCGCTGGGACTGGTAACCGCCCGACACGATGTTATCCGCGCCAGGAAACGGAATCCAATCGCGACCGTCGGTGGAGCGATCGATGCGGAAGAGCTCCCCCGGCCGGGAGGTCCAGGTGAGACTGAAGAAAAGCGCGGCACCCAACCGCGATGTCAAACGCCAATCGACGATCCGCAGGGGGCCGGGTTCCACCAGCTGCCGCTCCACCGCGCCGATATCGAGAGCGATACCGAAAGTGCGCGCCTGTCCGCGTTGATCGAGAAAGATTCGGGACAACAGGGCTCCCCGGTCAAGCAAGGGTGAACCGGGCAGAGGCACCATGGTGAGGGTGGCTCCGCCGTTGTCGGTCAGTGGGCCAAGCAGCGGGTCGAGGGGAGCGGCGGGCGTGCCCACGTAATCCAAAGAGGGGTTGGGCAGCCCTTCCACCAGCGCGCTGTGTGCATTGTTTCCAATGAAATTCGCCCCGTTGCTCACCATTCGGTTCCCACTGAATTGGTAGAGGTCCGGCGCCATGCTTCCGGAATTGGAGGCGACCACGGTGCTGCCCAGAAAGACCTGGGTCTCGAGCGCATCATCCACCAGCATCCCACCCCCCATACCGGTTGTTCCCCGAATGCCGCCGTTGCGACCCCGTCCACCCGTGCCGGCTTGGTTTCCCGTGATGGTGGTGGCCCGGATTC
>CAJIAN010000528.1_pt1 | contig 15693 bp, 12 predicted proteins | sample 9199061 | NCBI WGS metagenome assembly CAJIAN01 (sample SAMEA7708264, study PRJEB35096) | sediment metagenome | biome: marine neritic benthic zone biome [ENVO:01000025]; feature: sediment [ENVO:00002007]; material: shallow marine sediment [ENVO:03000034] sea grass bed [ENVO_01000059] ...
GACTATCGTTTCGCCACGCCCGTCCATCTTCCGGCAGGCTCGGTGATTCACCAGCATTTCAACTGGGACAACACCTCGGAAAATCCCCGTAACCCGAGCAATCCTCCTGTTCCAGTAGAGTACGGACCGGAAACAACCGACGAGATGGGAGAGTTGTGGCTGCAGCTGCTGCCAAAGAATTCGGCCGACTACGCGAAACTCAACCGCGATTACGGACAGCGGATCTTCGATCGAAATCGACGAGCCCTCGAGAAGCGGATCGAGCGGAATCCCGAGGATGTCACCGCGCTGACGGCGCTGGGCAAGAATCTGATGGGACTCGGCAACATTCCCGAAGCCAAGGCTCATCTGGACAAGGCGATCGCCACCGATGCCGCAGCGGCCGAAGCCTACTACATCAGGGGACTGATTTCAGTGCGGGAGAACAAGCTGAATCTGGCCAAGGCCGACTTCGACGAATGCGTCAAGCACCGACCTGATCACTTGGGCGGGCAAACGGCGTTGGGCAACATCCTGATGGGCACTGGACAATACACACAAGCAGAACAGCACTACGAGAGGGCTGTCCAGATCGATCCGGAAAGCGCGCTGGCCCATCGGAATTTCGGAACGGTGAGCATGCGTCGAGGTCGGTACAAGAAAGCTCTGGAGCATTTCGAGCGGGCGCTGGTCCTCGAACCGGGGAATGCACGCGTCCGCGATTTGATGGCCGAGGCCCGGAAACTTCAGCTTCGCGAATCTCTGAACCAATGAGCACCTCCCTCTCCTCCAAACTCTTCGAAACGGCAAGAACAGTGATTCCCGGCGGCGTGAACTCGCCGGTCCGGGCGTTCCGCAATGTCGGCGGCGAACCATTTTTCGTCCGGAGGGCAAAGGGCTGTCTCATCACGGATGTCGACGGGAATGAGATGATCGACTACGTCGGCACCTGGGGGCCGGCCATTCTCGGGCACGCTCCGCAGGTGGTCATCGAAGCGGTGCACAACGCGGCCAAGGACGGGGTCAGCTTCGGCATTCCGAATCCCTACGAGGTCGAGATCGCCCGGCTGATCGTCGATTGGGTGCCCTCCGTCGAAAAGGTGCGCATGGTGAACAGTGGGACCGAGGCGACGATGTCGGCCCTTCGGCTCGCGCGCGGATTCACCGGACGCGACAAAGTGATCAAATTCGAGGGCTGCTATCACGGGCATGTCGACTCGCTCCTGGTTGCGGCGGGAAGCGGCGCGCTCACGCACGGCAAGCCGGACAGCGCCGGTGTGCCCGAAGAATTCGCGCAGCTCACCCTGACATTGCCATTCAACGATCCCGAAGCCGTCGAGGCGGTCTTCAAGGAACATGGAGATAGCATTGCGGCGCTGATTCTCGAGCCGATACCTGCGAACGCGGGGCTGATCCCGCCGAAGGATGGTTTTCTTCAGTTCCTCCGGGACATCACGGAAAAGCACGGCACGATACTCATCTTCGACGAGGTGATGACGGGATTCCGGGTGGCGAAGGGAGGCGTGCAAGAGACCACCGGCATCACCCCGGATCTCACCGCCATGGGGAAGGTGATCGGCGGCGGCTTGCCGGTCGGCGCCTTCGGCGGGAAGTCGGAAATCATGGATCAACTCGCGCCGGACGGTCCCGTGTATCAGGCGGGAACCCTGTCCGGGAACCCTCTCGCCATGGCGGCTGGACTGGCGCAGCTCAAGGAGATGGAGAAGATCAATGGCTGGGATGCCTTGGAGAAACTGGGGCAGCAGTTCGAGGAGGGCATTCGCGGGGCGTTGGAAGCGGCGGGCAGGAATTACACTTTCCACCGTGTGGGATCGATGTTCTGCCTTTTCTTCACCGAGGAAGAAGTTATCGATCTCGAATCCGCGAAGCGTGCGGACGCGGAAGGCTTCAAGCGATTCTTCCATCATTGTCTGGGGAAAGGAGTCTACTTCGCACCGTCCCCTTACGAGACGGGCTTCCTCTGTACCCAGCATGGGGCCGCCGAGATCGAGGAGACCGTCGAAGTGGCGAAGGAAGCGCTCCTCGCGGATTGATGCGCCTCATACTCGCGCAAAAGCTGGGCATCGAGAAGATGGATTACATGACGCCCTACTCCTTCTCGCGTGGCGGCGCACCCACACTGTGCTCACCCGCGAGCTTTACCGCCACTACAGCGGCGCCTGAGAGAGTTTGTAGCCCGCCTTGGGGACGGTGAGGATAAAACGGGGCGATTTCGGATCGGATTCCAGCTTTCTTCGGAGCCTCGCGATGTGATTGTCGATCGTGCGCGTGGTGGGAAAGGCGGCGTATCCCCAGACGAGATCGAGGAACTGCTCGCGGCTCACGGGCTTCCCGGCGTTTTCGACGAGCAATTGGAGCACGCCGAACTCCTTTGCCGTGAGTGCGACTTCCTTGCCGTTGCGCCGACAGATGCGGGCCGGGAGATCCACCGAGATGTCGCCGAAGGAAACGCGTTCGACTTCGCTGCCGCCACCTCCATTTTCGGTGCGGCGGAGCAGTGCGCGGATGCGCGCATGCAGTTCGACCAGACTGAACGGCTTTACAAGGTAGTCGTCCGCGCCTGAATCGAGTCCTTTGACGCGGTCCTCGACAAGCCCGCGTGCGGTGAGCATGAGAACGAGCGTCTTTATTCCGAGGCGGCGAAGTTCCCGGCACATGGCGAAGCCATCGAGCTTCGGCAGCATCACATCGAGGACGATCAGGTCAGGCTTCTCGGAGATCGCCATCTCGAGACCATCCCTTCCGTCGCTTGCGGAGAACACGCGATAGCCTCCGGCCCGAAGCGAATCCTCCACCCCGACACGGAGTGGCTGTTCGTCTTCGACGAGAAGAATGCGTGCGCTTTCAGTCGTCATCCGATCCTCCGCTCAGCTCGACGGTGAAGGTCGTGCCTTTCTTCAATTCACTGATGACGGTGATCTTCCCACGGTGTGCGTCGACGATGTGCTTCACAAGGCTGAGGCCGATCCCCGCGCCGGTCGTTTCACGGCGCAGTCCGTTGTCGGCACGGTAGAAACGTTCGAAGATCTTCGCGTCTTCCTTCGAGGGAATGCCGGGGCCGGTGTCCGTAATCCAGAGGCGGATGCTGTCGCGGCTCTGCTTCCCCTGCGCAAGGCCGACGGTGACCGTCCCGCCCTTGGGCGTGAACTTGATTGCGTTGTCGAGCAGGTTGACCAGCGCCTGCCGAAGCGCCATCGAATCAACTTCCGGCGATGGCGAAGCTTCGCTCAGCGTGATTTCCTCTCGCAGGCTCAGGCCGCGTTCTTCGGCGTAGGGACGGACGAGTTCTGTCGTTTCGCGGACGAGTCTCGGGAGATCGGCGTGTTCAAACTCATAGGCTTTGCGCCCTTGCTCGATACGGGAGAAATCGAGGACGTTCTCGACGAGCGCCGAGAGCCGCCGGCCTTCTCGACCGATGAAGCGATGGTATTCGCTGATCTTTTCGGGTGATTCGTCCAGTTCGCCGGATTCCAGGCGTTCGGCGAGAACGCCGATGGAGGTCACGGGGGTGCGCAATTCATGGGAGACGCTCGCGATGAAATCCGACTGGAGCGCTGCCAGTGTGCGCTGGCGTTTGAACGCGCGCCAAGCGGTCCACGATCCGAAGCTGACGACAACCAGCGCACAGGCGACGACGCCGGCGATCCATGCCGTTCTTCGACGAAGCTCTGCGGCAAAGGCGTCGGCATCGGAAAGGGAAACGGACAACGCGAAGGCGCCCTCCGCTTTCTGCGCCAGCGCTTCGCCGTTCGAAGGGAGGATCTCGTTCCCTTGCCACGATACCGCTAATCCGAGAAACGGCGGGAGGCGGCCGCCGAGGTCGCGGAGACGCGCATCGACTGTATTTCGCACGCGATCGATCGGTGTTACGGAAACACGATCGGCGAGAAAAACCGCGCGATCTCCATTTCTGGGCCAGTCCGAACGGGTTTCGCCCTCGACCCAACCGCCTGCGTCGATCGCCAGTCGCTCGACGATGCGTTCGACGGCCTTCGCCGATGCGAGACTGTCCGCGACCAGTGGCTCGGGGAGCGATTCGGCGGCATCCTGCATCAGTCGGAAGCTCAGTGCCGACGGATGTCGTTCGATCGCTGCCCTGAGTTCTTCGGCCAATTGCCCTTTCTCGTGCTCTTCGGCAAATTCGAGTTGAGCTCGAATGACGAGAGGTTCGAGAGGCAGCCCTGTCGCCGATCGGGCGGCGGCGAGACCCGGATCTTCGCGCAAGTTTGCAAGCTCTTCCTTCGCCTCCGACAACTCCGCGACTCGGGCGCGTGCGAAGTCGGTCGCGAGGAGAGACGGCTCATCGGCCTGACGGTTGAGGAAGGGAACTTCAACGGTGACCGACTCTTCAATGCCGTCGAGTTTGGCCACCGCGAGCGTCGCCCAGTCCTGCGCGTCTTCTCGCAACTCCGCGCCGGTCCGAACGTACTCTCCCCGGATGGCCCACGCCCCAAGCATGGCGAGGAGCACGGGTGGCAAGAGCAGGAGCAGCGCGAGCCTTCGCATCAGCGGGATGGCGGTGTGGGAATCCGGCGAACGCGCGATGGCCGGGAGGGGTTCGATGGCGTCCGTATTGAAGAAGGTATCGGAGGCACTAGCCGGGTGGATGTTCTCTTCGAGACGAGGATCACATGTTCATCGTCCAAAAGCTCGAGCTTCACGCTTCTGAAGTTCACCTGGGGATGGGAGGTGACGAGGTCCTCGGCGATCGGAAGGAGGGGCCGATCGGCATCATCCGGGCTGGCGTCTCTCCAGATCCGCTGACCACCTTTGTTCTCGGAGCGAAAGAAGGGGGGCGTGTAGGTGTTCTGGATGTACGGCTGATCATAGATGCCGAGGTTCCACGTCAAGTTGAGGGCTTTGGTAAGTGCTAGGCGCAATCGTTCGGGCGTTTCCGATGCGGGGGTTTCCGAAGGTGGCACCACAACGAGGGTCCCCAGCCGGAGATCGAGCGACACGATGGCATCGTGGATCGGAGTGTCGTGAGATTCCTTTCCGGTCCACTGCCGCACGTAGGCGGCATCCCAATTGATCGGCTTCAACGGTAAGCCGTTGGGAGCTCCGAGGGCGAGAATGAGTCCGGCGATATTGCCGCCTTCGATCCAGTCGATCGGTCGCGGCTTCGAGGAGACCGTCCAGAACGGTCCTTCCGGATTCTGGCAGATGTGCATCCCCGTGCGCAGCGCCTGCGTGCTCAAGGCAGGTTTGGTTTCGCCGATTGGGAATCTCAAGACATCGCCGTGGCGCACCGGTTCTTTCGCCGCAAGCAATTCTCCGTCCTTGCCCGGTCTATAGAGGTTCGGCGGCAGGATGAAGTAGGGTGAGATGCCGGCGCGCAGCCGAATCGCCTCGCGGGTGAGAGACGAGTTCTCGTCCCGAACTCGGACCACCGGTCCGTTGGCACGGTCGGCATTGGCAAAGACGTGGTTCTCTCCGATCTCCACCCGCACTTCGATGTCATCGGGCGCACTGAAGAATTCCGCAACGTGGGTGGCGAGCTTCGACCCACCCACACTCGTGGGTATCTCGACGATGTCACCCCACCGGAGTTCGAAAATCTTTTCCGACTTCAGATGTTCGGCGAAGTTGATTGAATAGGTTTTCGGCTCGTCCTCGTCGCGCGTCAGTCTCGAAATGACCACGGAATCCGTTTCGGTGAGCGAGAGTCCGCCTGGCGCGAGTTGGTAGGTCAACTTGACGAACCGCCGCAGCGTCCCCGGACCGGTGGCGCTGTTCTTCGAAAGCACACAGGCAAAATAGGGGGTCGCCCGGGCCTCGAAATTTGTCATCCCCTGGGATCGCCACACGCCGTCTGGGCGTGCCGGATTGTTCTTCGGATCAAAGTGCGCTGCGCGCCAGACTTTCTCAAACAAAGGCGCCACGTTCGAGGGAGGCGTACTTCCCTTGAACATCGAGTGTGACAGCAGGGAGCCAATTCGCGGATTCACACCTCTCTCGAGGAGCATGATGGCAGGAGCCGGCCAGAATTCGTCGTTTTCAAACCAGGAATCGATCATCAAGGCGAGTGGCGTGTATTCGCTGTCTCCGCTAATCCATACCGCATCGGCGTCAGCGCCCGCCTCGAGCAACAACTGCAGACACCTGGTGACGTCGTCGCCCCGTCCTTGATTCTTCATTGAAGTGATCTGGCTGCGACCAAAACGATGCAGGGCGGTTCTCCCTTCACTGTCGGTGACGTTCGCGTCCGCTCCTGCTTCGAGGAGAAGTTGAAGACATTCCGGGCGGAAGTAGGAAGTTGCGAGGTGCAGGGCGGTTTGCTGACCGCGATCACGCGCATCGACCTCCACCCCGGCTGCGATCGCCTTTCTCATCCAACCGCTGGCGTTGGCCCGCGCTGCGGTATGCAGAACGGTTCCGCCATAGCGGTTCTCCACCGCGAGCTTCCACTTGGCTCCGGCGTCAAGCAGCGCGTCGATGATTGGGTCGCTTGTGTCCGTTGGTGTCGAGAGCTTTGCGCGGGCCAGCGCGAGGCAAAGAACATACTGACCGTCATCGCCCGCCTCGGCATTGGGCTTCGCGCCTGCCTTCAGAAGAAGATTCACCTTGGCGAGATCCCGTGCGAGGATGGCGCGTTTCAAGGGTGAGGTGACGTGGAGAGTCGATCCTCCCGACTTTCCGCCAGTGGAGGACTCCCGGTATTTGGTTGTGGTGACGTAGTTCGGATCGGCGCCCGCCTCGAGGAGGGCCTCGCAGAATTCGAGGGAGAACTCTCCGCCCGAGGCGATGATGAGTGCCGATGCATTGTTGTAGACGGGCCTCCGGGAGTGGGCCCACTCCGACCATGCCCACTCGATGGTCGCATTCGGGTCCGCGCCTTTCTCCAGAAGGAGTCGGGCGACCGCTTCCCTGTCGTTCTTCAGGGCAATGGCGAAAGCGTGGCTGCCGTCGGTCTTGATGTCGGCGCCGCGGTTGATGAGCAACTCGCACATCGCCTTGTGCCCCGCTCGGGCGGCCATCTGGAGCGGGGTGTGGACATCCCAGTTCTGGCGCCACTCCAGATCGATCTTCGCGTTGTTATCGAGGAGGAATTTCGCGACCTCAAGCTGTCCGGCCGCTGCTGCGCTGTGAAGCGGGGGCGGCTGATCGTTGACTGCGGCATTGAGGAGGTCCGGGCTGTTCTCGACCATTTCCTTCAGTCGCGCGAGTTCCTGCTGAACGGCACCCGAGGGTCGTGTAATCGATTTCGACGGGCCTTCTTTTGTGCGGACGCCCAATGCCGCCAACTGCGTTCGGGCTTGGTTCACGAGCCGCTCGCGGTCCGGGTAGATGGACAGCAATTTTTCGTACGCGGTGACGGCGTCCTCGTTGCGACCGAGTTTGCGGAGGCATTCGCCTTGGCGGAATAATGCGGCGGCGGCGAGGTTTCGCTGGTGCTCGACCCGCGCACTCACTTCCTTGTAGGCCTTGAGCGCGGACTCGACGTCACCATCGACCTCTTCCGCATAGAGGGCATCGCGGAATGCGTCCTCGATGCTGTCATCCGCAGCCACGGGTGTGAGCGGTGGCCAAATCAAACAAAACGCGGCCCATGTCCGGACCGCCCCTTCGTAGGTCTTCATCTTCGTCTTCATCATGTCTTTTTTAGACAACAAAAGCGGCAAAAAAATGTCGCCGAATTGTAAACAATGGGTGGATTTCTCCAGGCGAGTCGGAGTTGATCGGAGATCCCGATTTTGGTTGCCCGTCAGGGAGTTCCCCGAAATAATCCGGGGCCATGAGCGACGACAAGAAACCAAACATTGCCATCATCGGGCTCGGATTCGGGGCCGAGTTCATTCCGATCTACCAGCGTCATGCGGATGCGAACATGTACGCCATCTGCCAGCGGACGGAGTCGAGCCTGAACGAGATCGGGGACCAGTACGGAATCGAGAAGCGTTACACGAGCTACGACGAACTGCTCCAAGATCCTGAGGTCGATGCGGTGCACATCAACACGCCGATTCCGGATCATGCGAGCCAGTCGATCGCCGCGTTGAAGGCGGGCAAGCATGTCGCCTGCACGGTGCCCATGGCGACATCGGTGGAGGACTGCGAGGAAATCGTCCGCCTCACCCAGGAGACCGGCCTCAAATACATGATGATGGAGACGGTGGTCTACGCCCGGGAGTTTCTCTACATGAAGGATCTCTACGACAAGGGAGAGCTTGGCAAACTGCAGTTCCTGAAAGCCAGCCACCAACAGGACATGGACGGATGGCCGGGCTACTGGCCGGGCTTGCCGCCGATGTATTACGCCACCCACTGCGTCGGGCCGGTGCTCGGATTGAACCGTGACGAGGCGGAATACGTTTCCTGTTTTCCCTCGGGGACCATCCGCGAGGAAATGCACGAGTGCTACAATTCGCCCTACGCGGTGGAGACGACGCACATCAAATTCAAGGATTCCGACGTGAGCGCCCACATCTACCGTTCGCTTTTCGACGTGGCGCGCCAGTATCGGGAGAGTTTCGAAGTGTATGGATCGAAGAAGGCGGTCGAATGGCCGCTCATCGAAGGCAAGCCCCTCGTCGTGCACACCGCGAAGAAGCCCGAGCCGGAGATTCCCGAGGAAGTCGAGTGCCCGGATTACGGACACCTGTTGCCGGACGAGGTCGCGCCGTTCACTACCGGCGGCGTCTACGGCGGCGACACCGGCGAGGAGCATCTCAGCTTCACCCAGGGAGCCGGGCACGGCGGATCGCATCCCCATCTCGCGCATCAGTTTGTCGATATGCTGCGGTCCGGCGAGGACAGCTATCCGAACGCGGTCGAGTCCGCGAATATCACCTGCGTCGGCATTCTCGCACACGAGTCCGCGCAGAAAGGTGGGGAGATTGTGAAGCTGCCGGAGTTCACCCTGCGTTAGGTCGCGGGGTTCGAGCCCAACTCCCGGCGGCCTCATCGAGGCCGCCCTACCTCCGAGATCGCTAACTCGGTGACCGGACTGATTCCCAGGGGTTTTCCGAAATTGGAATCCGCTCAGAGCACGCGGTTATCCTGGGTGACGGAGGATCGAAGGATCGGGTGGGCACTCCACAGCTAGCTAGTCGGATCCGGTTTTACCCCGACGTGTCGAAGCATCCTTGCTGCCTCCCGCCAGGTGTTCCTGCGCACCACCGATGCTCACGAGACCCTTCAGTCGTGCCTCCTTCAGGATGACGACTTCGGTTACTGGTGAACTGGGAAATGTCAGGAAACTTCTGAGAACCGATCTAGACATCGGCGTTGTGCGCATCTTGGTGGCGACCGACGCGAAAACAGATCTGCACCTTCGCGTTCATCGCCGATGACTCCAGTGGGCTGACTGGGTCGGCAAGCCGACTTCCTACGGTGCGGACGCCGGCGCGGATTTCACCCGTTTCAACTTGAACGGCTTGCTGTGATCGGCATTGGGCTTCCCCTTATCGTAGAGGGTCCAGTGGTGTTCGATCTCATCGTCTCCGAGGAAGTTGATGGTGAGCGCGTGCCTGTGCTGCTCGTTGGGATCCTTGAGACCGTTGTTCTCCTTCGTGAGCTCGAACGAGATCGACTTTTTCTTGGCAGCGGTGACGGCCATCTTCGGTTGGTTCTGCAGCATGCAGTAGTGTGTCAGCGTCAGGCGGCCCTTTTTGTCGTCGTGATACATTGTGACCATCTCCATGGGGGTGCCGGAGAAGACACGCTCCATCACCGCACTGCCTCCGGCGACCACTGTGTATTCCACGGAGATATCGGTCATGCCGCCTTTCGGGTCGCCGTGCTTGCCAGCCCATTTGCCAGCGAGTTTCTTGATGCGTTCCAGTTCGGCAGAACCTGACGAGGCTTTCTTTTCCTCGCCGTTCGCGGAAGCGGCTCCCAACAGAATCGATTGATGGGAATCAATCCCAGTGTATTCATGCGGCGATCATGCCGGATTGCGTGCTTTCGCTCAATAAGGAAACTGGTATTCGCGCCACGAACATGCAAACTCCAAGCATGAACTTCCGCACGGGAATTACTGCGTTCGTCTTCGGGGGCATCGTCTGCTCGGTCGCTCTCGCGAAACCCAACGTGGTGATTCTTTTTACCGATGACCAGGGAACACTCGATGCGGGATGCTATGGCTCGAAGGACCTGCACACTCCGAACATTGACCAGCTTGCGCAGCGCGGTGTCCGATTCACCCAAGCTTATGCACACACCGTCTGTTGTCCCGCGCGTGCGGCCCTGATGACGGGCCGGCATCCGCAGCGAGGTGGCGTGAATTCGTGGACGCAGGGGAACATGAAAGGCAAGGACGGACTGAACATGGCGCTGTCGGAAGTGACCCTTGCCGAAGCGCTCAAGGGAGGCGGGTACCGCACGGCTTTGTTCGGGAAGTGGCATCTCGGCTCGCACAGGGACCACGGGCCGAAGAAGCAGGGATTCGATGAGTTCTTCGGAATCCGGAACGGCTTCATCGACAACTACAATCACTACTTTCTGCACGGAAACGGCTATCACGATCTCTACGAAGGCACCGAAGAGGTCTGGCGAAAGGGGGAGTACTTTCCCGAGTTGGTGACCGACCGCGCGCTCGAGTTCATCGAGAAGAATGCCGAGCGTCCGTTCTTTCTCTTCGTAGGATTCAATATCCCGCACTATCCCGAGCAGGCCCTGGAGCAGCACTCAAAACGCTTCGAGAACCTTCCTGAACCGCGTCGGAGTTACGCCGCCGTGATGGCCACGACCGATCACTACATCGGAAAGGTGCTAGACAAACTCGACGACGTTGGCGTGGGCGAGAACACCATCGTCATCTTCCAAAGTGACAACGGGCATTCGCGGGAGACGAGTCACATTCGGGTCGAGAATCACTCGAGCGGATTGCCGAAGGGCCACAACTACGGAGCGAATGGCGGAGGGGGGAACACCGGAAAGTGGATCGGGCACAAGGGGACCTTTCTCGAAGGGGGCATCCGAACGCCCGCGATCCTGAGCTACCCGGCGAAAGTTCCCAAGGGCGAGGTCCGTGACCAGATCGTGACCGCGATGGATTGGTTTCCAACCGTCTTGGAGCTTTGTGGGATCGCAAAACCGGAGGACCTCGTCCTTGATGGGAAGAGCGTTGGCCCGATCCTCAAATCGGCCTCAGCGAAATCGCCGCACGAAGTCCTCCACTTTCAGTGGCAGAACCGCTGGGCGGTACGGGAAGGCTCGTGGAAGCTCATCGGCAATCCGAAGACGGCAACCCTGCACAACCTTGACGATGCGAAGCCGGAAGCGAAAAATCATGCCGCCGAGCATCCGGAGATCGTCGTCCGACTTCGCAATCTGCACGAGAAGTGGGTTGCCGAGGTCATCCCGGCAAAGAAATAAGATAGGAATATCGAATTCAGTTCACGCTTCCCATTCCGAGATGAAGGAAAAGTTCGCCATAGTCGCTATTCTTGCTCTTACCGCTCTGCCCGCCTGTGGCAAAGAAGAAGCAAAGTCGGAATACAATCCGGTGCAGGTTATCAAACGCCCATTTCCGGCGATCAAAGACCCGCAGCTGCTCGAGGCCTCGGAGGCCGATTCGATGCGGGACGATGAGCTCGTGCTCGCTTTGGGCATCGGCGACGAGTATCGGGCCTATCCGATCAACATGCTCACCGGCCCAAGGCGCGAAATCATCAACGACACGCTCGGCGGCCGTCCCATTGCGGCCACGTGGTGACACCTTTGCCACAATGGCATCGTGTATGCCAGAAAGGTCGGTGACCAGGAACTGAATCTCACCGTGTCTGGATGGTTGTGGAACCGGAGCCTGATCATGCGTGACGTGGAAACCGGGACGATGTGGAGTCACATCCTCGGAAAGGCGATGGAGGGGAAACTGAAAGGACGTGAACTGGAGTTGATTCCCTCGCAGATCACGACTTGGAAATCGTGGAAGACGCTCAACCCCTCCACGACGGTTCTGGACATGTCCCGGACGGCGAAGGAATTCGTGCGGGAGTTGCAGCAGGCACCGGGCAGGTTTGTTCTCGGCGTGCATCGCTTGGGCAAGGAAGCGAAGGCATACCCCTACGACACCTTGAAGAAGGAACAGGTGGTCAACGATCGAGTGGGGAAAACGAACGTTGTTGTCTTTTTCGATCGAGTCAGCACTGCCGCCGCGGTCTACTCGCGTGAAGTAGACGACAAGACTCTGACTTTCGAGCTGTCGGCACCCGGAATGATGCGTGACAAGGAAACCGGCTCGTCCTGGGACAGCAACAGCGGCCGATGCCTGAAGGGAAAACTCGAGGGCAATTCTCTGAAGCCCATCACGGGAGTGCCCTCGTTCCGCAAGGCGTGGTTCCGGTTCTTTCCGGAGAGTGCGGAGTACGGGAAGGAGAACTGAGATTCACTCGTCGACTTCTCGAATCACCCAGCCCTCCTGGACGAACTCGGTGATTTCGACCTGGTTCTCGCCTGCGCCCTTGGCGAATCTGAGTTTGAGGACATTGAAGGATTCCGCCTCTGTTCGCCGCAACTTCTTTGCCAGCTTCGCTTGGCGACTCGGAGTGTCGGCTTCGCCGGTCTCGGCGGCAATCTCCGGGTTGGGGTCCTAGCTAGAAGCCGCTGCTCATGTCCGCAAAGTCGGCGATGTGGGAGTCCAGTGCCGAACTCTGTTCGTCCATCTCCTTCTGCTTGTGTTCCTCCATCACCTTGCGCATTGCCTGGAGGTTGTTGACCCGCTTCAGTTTTTCAACGACCCGTCGCGCGTCTTTCATCTCGAAAGACTCGCTAAACCACACAAGCCGCCAACGATCACGCTTCTTTCGTTTCTCCAGCTTCCTGTTAATCTTTCGAATGCTGAACAGGACATTCTGGCTGTGTTCGATATGAAGCGCTCCGCCGCGGTTTTGCGCTACGAAAACGCGATACATGATTTCAACTCTCCTAGGAGTTCTCCCATTGCGGGCTCCCCAAGCAAAACCTAACGCTTTTATGGAAATTATCAATATCATATTAATTTAGGTATGCAAAATACGGTGACGGGACGGTGGTTGCAGCGCTGCGGCTTTCCCGCTATGCCTTTTTCCCTATGGAATCAGCCGAAAACCCTGCCGTAGGCATCATTGGAGGGAGTGGTCTCTACGAAATCGACGGAATCGAGAATATTGAGGAACATGAGATTTCAACGCCGTTTGGGAGTCCATCCGATGCGATTATCGGAGGCGAGTATGCGGGGAGGCGGGTCTTTTTCCTGCCCCGTCATGCACGGGGCCACCGCTTGCTTCCCCACGAACTGAATCACCGGGCCAACATTTATGCGCTGAGGTCGCTTGGAGTTCGCTGGATCATCGCGGTCACGGCGGTCGGGAGTTTGCAGGACGAATACCAACCTCGCGACATCCTATTGCCGGACCAGTTCTTCGATCGGACAAGCCGACGCCCCGAGCACACTTTCTTTGGAGAGGGAATCGTTGCCCATATTGCGTTCGGGGATCCGATAAGCACGAACCTGCGGGCGATTCTCTACGAGTGTGCGAAGGAAGTGCATGACCGCTCTGTGCACGATGGAGGGACTTACGTGAACATGGACGGGCCCGCATTTTCCACCCGAGCGGAATCGAACACCAATCGGAAGCTGGGGTTCGACGTCATAGGAATGACGAATCTTGCGGAGGCGAAGCTCGCGCGTGAGGCCGAGATCGCTCTAGCGACCGTGGCGATGGTCACCGACTACGACTGCTGGAAGGTGGAGGAGGAACCGGTCACTGCGGAGACCGTCATTGGGCATCTCATGGCGAACGCCGAGGCTGCCAAACGGCTGCTGGCTGCCGCCATCCCGAAAGTTCCGATGACACCGGACTGGCCCGAGCATCGGACTCTTGACGGTGCTCTTGTCACCGACCGCTCACTATGGCCCTCCGCCACCCTCGAGAAACTGAAGGCGGTTCTGGGGGACCGGGCTTTCTAGCTAGGGAGTCGGCGCGAACCTAATAGCAGTAGCCACCGCCGCCGCCGTAGCCACCGCCATAGCCACCGCCGTAGCCACCGTGGTATCCGCCGTGCGGCCACCAGCAATGACAGCTGGAGAGCGCGAGTGCGCCGATGATCGCAGCGAGGATGAGGGCCAGTTTCTTAATCTTTTTCTTGTTCATGATTCCTGGGTTCTGGATTCAGGGGTACTACAGAGTATGACAGGACTCACGCCGCCTTTATTCAAAAAATCCGGCGGACGGATTCGTAAGAGCATGGCTATCAGGCGCTAGAGCCGATTCACTCCGTGGCGATCTCAAGTACGAGGCGGAGGAAAATTTCGGAGGCATCACCCGTGTAGTGGGCCGTGAAAGTGCCCGCGTTGTTGCGCGTGACGCTGATCTCCGCATCACTCCACGTTGCGAGATCCTCCGACGCCTCGGCGGAGTAGGTGAGTAGCGGATCCGATCCCGCTTCGGCACCTTTGTCGATGTCGATCTCGAGGTTCCCGTCTCCATTGAACGAAGGATTGAGGAGATTTCCTTGATCCGGGACGTTCGGGTCGCAGCCCAGCGCATACTCCACGAGGTTGCTCTTGCCGTCATCGTCGTCATCGTCGTTGGCTCCACCGACCACGTTGTTTGCCGTGGCCCACGCGTCGTAGGCATTCGCGACAGTATCGCAGAAATCTTCGCCATCGACCGTTGTTCCCGGTGAAGCCAGTCCCACCGCACCTGCGACCTCGCCGTGCCTCACGAACTCCGTGCCCGTCTCGTCGGGATCGAGATTGATTGATTCGTCATTGGCGTCGCTTCCTGCATAGCTTGCCGCTGCGACGACACTGCCGCCCGAATTCGGATCGCCGTCGTAAAGCGTGACGGTGTCGCCGCCGTTGCTGAGTCCCAACTGGCCTGCATTCGCAACCGTGGCGCCTCCGAAGGAGCCGGTGGGCGAGCCACCACCGAAGACGACGACCGCGCAGTCGGTGGGAATGATCGTCCCCTCGGGAAACACGTAGCGGCTGGTGGCTTCGTCGTGCAGTTCCCAGTTCGAGATATCGAGAGGAGCCCCTGAAACGTTGAGCAACTCCACGAACTCGTCCTCTGAGGAGTTGAATTCCCCGTCATTGTTCGCATCGATGACACTACCGGGATCGAACAGGATCTCGTTGATCTTCATCGGAGGAGTGTCGTTACCGTCGTCATCCACATCGAACGACACATCTCCCGAAAGGAACTGATTCGACGAAGCAGCGATGGTCACGGTCACGCTCCCATCTTCGACGCTGTCGTCGGGGAACATGACGGGAGTCGTGTTGGAATTTGTTCCCTGAAATATCGTGATCGTCGGGGCCACCGTGGCCTCGGTCGTATCGCTACTGGCGAGGGAAATGGTCGTGTTGCTCCCGACAATGGAGGCAAGGGAAACCGTGAGCGTGCCATTGGCTCCTCCTTCCATGGCAGGGTCTGGGCTGATCGAGACCGTAATCTGATCGGGAAGGGGGCAGAATGGCGAGAAGTCACTCTTTAGGCCGGGGGAGAAAAAACCGGTGCCGAACGGCCCGGTGATGTCCGGGAAGCGGCGCCACGCGTCGGACCCTCCGTCGGTGTATTCGAATCCGGCAACCTCCAAGCCCGCGGGGTTTTGGATGGACACGAGATCGCCAGTGTCGTTGAGGTTGAGGCCGCCGAAGTCTCCCGGGTTGCTCGCGGCCTGGACGATCGCACCGCCGAAGGCCGCCAAACGTCCCTCGACCGGCGTCGCGCCGAAGACGACGATCGCGCAGCCATCGGGAAC
>CAJIAN010000831.1_pt1 | contig 15688 bp, 5 predicted proteins | sample 9199061 | NCBI WGS metagenome assembly CAJIAN01 (sample SAMEA7708264, study PRJEB35096) | sediment metagenome | biome: marine neritic benthic zone biome [ENVO:01000025]; feature: sediment [ENVO:00002007]; material: shallow marine sediment [ENVO:03000034] sea grass bed [ENVO_01000059] ...
CCCGTGTGCAAGTTGTCAGGAAAGGAAGGATGGGAGACCAGGGATGATGCAGCCTGTGACTGACAGTCCCGGCTCCCAAAGCTACAATGAAAAGTCTGCTTGGCAAGAAACTGGGCATGACCCAGATCTTCGATGAGCAGGGTGAAGTTGTCCCGGTGACTGTAATCGAGGCTGGGCCTTGCTTTGTGACACAAAAGAAAACGCCCAAACGTGATGGCTACACAGCGGTGCAACTTGGTTTCGAAGAGATAAGGGCAAGTCGCGCCAATAAGCCTCAGCTTGGACACCTTTTGAAAAACGACCTGCCGCCGCTGCGCTACCTGCGCGAGTTTCGAGTGGTTGATCACAGCGACCTGAGCGAAGGTCAGAAACTGGATGCCAGCGTTTTTGAGGCAGGCGATTGGGTAGACGTGACAGGCACCTCCAGAGGGCGTGGTTTCGCTGGTGTTGTCAAGCGGCACGGCTTTGGGGGAGGACCGGTACGGAAACATGTGGATGGGTACAGACGGTGGGGGTTTGGTGAGGATGGACAGTGGCAACGGAGCCCTGCAGCCATTCGTCCGCGATCCCGAGAATCCGCACAGCCTGCCGGATAATCACATCTCGGCGTTCACCGTGGACGGCAACGGAGATCTGTGGATCGGAACTCGGAATGGCGTGGTCAGGCATTCTCCCAAAGCCAATCAGTTCACCGTCGCTCCGCTTGACGTGACGTTTGTCGACGACCTCCACACCGACTTCAGCGGGCGCATCTGGGTGGCCTCGGGCAACTCGCTGCACGCGTTCAATCCGGCAACACCCGGAGGCGCTCCCGCGACAGTGCTGCCCTCCTACACCCTCAATGCCGCCATCTGCACGATTCGAACGGGCGACGACGGCAATCTATGGATCGGCACCTATGCGGGCGGGCTGTGGAAGCTTGTCCCCACCACTGGAGAGTTCTTTCATTGGACCCGGACGACGAGTGGGCTTCCGGATGATGATGTCCTGAGCATCGAGCCGGACGGGCACGGATCGTTGTGGCTGGGAACCGGAAACGGGCTGGCGCGTTTCGATCCGGCGACCGGAAACTTCCGGGCATTCTCGCGGGACGACGGACTCCAATCCATGGTTTTCCACCCGCGCTCTTCGACGAAAGACAAGTCCGGCCGGCTCTACTTCGGCGGTCCGCTCGGGATGAACATCATCCAACACGATCGAATTCCCATGCTCCCACCTTCGACGCCGCCCCGACTCACCGGTCTCGAGATCGATGGGGCCACTATCGTTCCGTCACCGAAACATCCCATCCTCAAGCAACCGCTTGCCGCGACCGAGCAACTTGCCATCACATGGAAGCAGCGTGGACGGCTCGGACTTTCGTTCGCCACGCTCGACTACACCGTCTCCTCCCGGGGGCACTTCCGCTACCGACTGCTCCCCATCGAGGAGAACTGGATTTCCTCCGAGCAACAACGCAAGACGACCTATCCCACCCTTCCACACGGCGACTACACCTTCGAGGTCCAGTCGTCTCCCGACGGAACTTCATGGAACGAGGAAACGACCAGCCTCTCGATCCGTGTCCAGCCGCCATGGTATCGAAGCGCGTGGGCCTATGCCGTTTTCTGCACCATCGGGTTGGGCCTCATCGTTGGAGGCTTCCGCATCTTCGTGGTCGCGAAACTCCGGAAGGCACTGAAGGCCAAGGAGAAGCTCGAGTCCGCGGTCTCGGCCCACGTCAGCCGGGCCATGCTTCTCCAGCGGATGTCCGAAGAGACCCACGATCACTCTGGAGGAGATCCCTTCGGTCCTTTCCTCGACCATGTGCACGAACACTTCCACATCGACCGCTGCTCTATTCATGCCTACGACGCGGATCCAGCCCCCGCGCTCACTCTGCTCGCGGAGAACACCGAAAAGGGATCCAAGCACGCCTCGCTCGCCGAGATCGACGCCTCCCATCCTCTGATCCAGCGAATCCTGCAGACGTCCTCGCCGGTCACCTCGGACGATGTGGGCAGCGACACCATGCTCGGGGAAACCCGCCATGCTCTCCGTGCAATCGGACTGAAGTCGCTGCTCGCCGTTCGCACCACACACCTGGGTCACCCCAACGGCATGCTGATGCTTCTCAACTTCGAAGAGTCGCATCCGTGGCTGCCCGAAGACATCCGACTCATCGAGGCCGTCGCCGGACAGATCGGCACGGCGATCGCCAACCACCAGTTCATCCAGGAGGACAAGAAACAGAAAGAGGAACTCGCCGAAGCGCGGCAGGCCGCCGAGATCGCCAACCAGGCCAAGAGCGACTTCCTCGCCACCATGACCCACGAATTGCGCACGCCTCTGAACGCGATCCTCGGCTTCAGCCAACTCCTAGAGCAGGACGGATCCTTCAACGAGGAACAACGCAGGAACATCGGGATCATCAACCACAGCGGCGAGCACTTGCTCGACATCATCAATGACATCCTGGAGATGTCGAAAATCGAATCCGGCAGCTGCGATCTGTGCGAGGAACGGTTCGATCTCACCAAGCTGCTTCTTTCCATCGAGCAAATGCTCGGAATGAAGGCCGAATCGAAGGGACTCTACCTCAAATTCGACCGCCAGGCCGATGTGCCTCAGTGGGTCGTCAGCGACAAGGGCAAGCTACGCCAGATTTTGGTGAATCTGCTAGGCAACGCTCTCAAGTTCACGATGGAAGGCGGGATCACCGTGAACATCAAACGCCTCGCGGACCCGATGCTCGACGGCGGTCGATTCCGTCTTCGCTTCGAAATCATCGACACGGGAACCGGAATCGCCGAGGAGGAGATCCCCCTGCTCTTCGAGCGTTTCGCACAGACGGAATCCGGGCGCAAGTCTCACCAGGGAACCGGTCTCGGGCTCCCCATCACCAAGACGTTCGTCGAACTCATGGGCGGCGAGATCAAGGTTCGGAGCAAGCAGGGCGAAGGAACCGAGTTCGACTTCGAAATCATCGCCGAGAAATCCCATGCGGATCCCGAAGAAGAAGTCCCGATCGTCGAGAACAGGCCCGTCTCGGGCATCGCCTCGGATCAGGACACGGTTCGCATCCTGATCGCGGAAGACCAGCCCGCCAACCGCCTACTGCTGTCGACGCTCCTCCGCAAAGCCGGGTTCGAAGTCGACGAGGCCGAGAACGGCCAGATGGCCGTCGATCTCTGGCGCAAGACCGAGCCCGACATCATCTTCATGGATCAGGAAATGCCCATCATGGACGGCAACGAAGCCACGCGCGCCATCACCGCTGCCTGCCAGAGCGAACCGCTCCGCAAGAAGTCGGCCATCATTTCGCTAACCGCCCACGCACTTGAAGACAGCCGCAAGGCCGCGCTGGACGCGGGCTGCATCGACTTCCTCTCCAAGCCGTTCAAGCACGAGGATCTTTTCGAGATCATCGCCAAGCACGCGAATGTCCGCTACGACTACGCGGAGGTGTAGGCGAGCAGTCTCCAACGGGAACGGCACTCGCTGGCGCGAACTGTCCCGGAGGAACCGCTATTCCCGCCAAGTGACCACCAGCTTGGGCCTCACACTCGCGCTGAGGTGCTCGCTCGAGCAGAAGATCTCGCGATCGGGAGCGGGGGCGAGAATCGCCATGCCGTGATTTCTACTCGAATCGTCGACCCATGTCTGCACAAGAGCGGTGACATCCCAAGTCTTGCGATCGGATGATCCCGCCACACCCGGAATGGTCGTTGCCTGCTCCGAGTGATCCACTGCAGTCGAGCCCAACTCCATGCCATCCGCCTCCAGTCCGTTGTTGGCCGCGTTCCACGAAAACCCACCTTCGGTCCAGTTGAGATTCACGAGGATCTGATGCAAGGCGAATGCTCCATCGGTGCCGTGCGGATCGGTACTTGTAAGATACAGGGCAGCGGAATCGATCGCAGCGCCCTGGGGAATGTCATCGGAAAGATCGAACCAAAGAAGCGTCTGGCTGGGGGCAGCGCTGTCCGCCGTTGCGTAAAGCTGCGTGGTGTCTCCGGACCATGTCGGAACGTTCTTGGCGATGCTGGTGTCCGCGTCCGCATCGATCACTTTCGTCGTCGCGGCCGAGGTCGGTGTCTCGGGCTCCGGAGCGGGCGCCGACTCCTCCTCGAGCAGATCGACGCTGGCTTCCGCGCTCAGAGCGTTCAGTCCCGATGACGAAATCGGAGTGATCGACGCCTCGTTGTGGATCATCCCCCTCAACCCGGTGCGATGCGTGCTGAGCTTCAATTCGAACTCCCCGGGCGGGATGATGAGGTTGTTGATCACGATATCCCGTCCAGCATTCGCGTAGTTGGCATCAACCACTATCGTCCCGTCGGGATTGAAGTGCAGTTCCATGCCATGCTCGCTCAACCACGTCATGATGAGCGCCAACCACCACGGCATGGTCCCGAAATCCATTGTCTCCGTGCTCCTGAACACGGGCTCGAAGGTCTCGTCCCACTGGAGTCCCGAAGGTAGCGAATCATAGAACTGCACCTCGACCGGAACCGTCGAGGGATTGGAAAATTGGTAGGTGCAGAAGATCCGGGGCGCGCTCTGTTGAGGATTCTCAAAGACAACGTCGCCATCGCCATCGTGCACGAATCGCGCTTCGTCATCATCGTCATCTCCCTGACCGTAATAGGTGATCTCGAAGAAAGCTCTCCCCGGAAAACACAGCATGACGACGCCGGATTCTTCCGATGCGATGAACTGGGTGTGCAATCCGTTGTCTTCGACCCGCACTCCGCCCGAACCCTCGAGGACATATTTCGTCGCATCCGCAGTGCCGACGGCGCTTTCATCATCGTCGTCGCCGTCTCCGAACCCGCTGACCGTGATATTGAGTTTCTCCGCAGTCACGTGGGTTGCCGTCCCGCTCTCGACAAGCGTGTATCGCACCCGCGCCATCGTCTGGCCCGAAGACGAATCACTGAGCTGGAACGCGAAGTCATCTTCCGATCGGGAGAATTCGTGGTTCGCAAACGAAGGTTCCTGGTCGACGATCTCCGCGACAAGATCCAGTTGCTTTCCGTCGACCGTGGCGACCTGCGGGTAGAGGGCTCTACGCGACTCACCGATCCCAGTCACCACGGGATCCACTGAGATTCGGAGGTCCAGCGCGCCCGCTGGCACCACCATCAGCAACAGACACGCAATCGCCACACCCGTGGCGCACGTTCGCTTTGTTATGATTCTGCACGTATTCATAATAAAAAGTAAATGGCTACTCCCACCAACTTCCCGAGCCATTGTTGTTGGGGTTGTTGAAGAACCCGCCGTCCCACGGCGAGTTTCCGCCGTTGCCATCCCCCGTGCTCCATGTCGGTCCGTTCCCCTGTCCGGGCGGCGTGCTCTCACCGGTGTTGTTCGGCGACATGTTCATTGAGAACCCCAGATCCGGTGGCGGCGGCCAGACGATGGTCTCAGGCGGACTCTTGTCGAACCAGTTCTGGTGGCCGTCCGGTCCGTAGACGCGGGCACGAATGGGAACATTGCGCGGCTGCGCAATCAGAAACGGTCCTTCATAGAGCTGTGCGGTTGCGGAAGACGGCCCGCCGATCCCGTCGTCTCCGGGATCGCTGTCATCCGTTGTATAGAAGATCCGCGCGCCTTCCGGGACATTGCCGAGCGTCGATTCGAGCTCCATCGAAACGAAGTGGACCCCGACCTCGGTAATCCCATCCGGGCGGGGCTCTTCGGTGATCACTGGCGCGCTCAGATTGATCTTCTCCGCCTCCAAGGTCACCGATTTCACCGGCGAACTCTGGAATTCCGGGACGCTGCTCTGGGCGACAACTTCAATCGTCGCCGACTTGGTGTTCCCGAACGTTGACAGGCTAATAGGGATGGGCGCCGTCACCGGCTGCTGTCCATTGACGATGGAGTCAATCTCTGCGTCTGAAAGCGTGGAACCGGGGACATCGGTGTAGGCGACATCGGAAACGGATGGTGCGAGCGACACGTTCGATCCCAATGGCGTAGCGAACGCCAACTCCGTCCCCAAACTGAGTGCCTTCGAGTCGACCACGACGTTTCCATTCCCGTCAGTGACCGTCTGCTCAAATCGGATCATCCCGTTATACAGGTACTTGAAATACTCCGAGGAAATGTGATCCATCGTTACGAGCCCGGGCTGTGCGAGAACAGGCTCGTAAATTCCCGGCAGCATGGCTCCACCCAGTTCCATGAAATTGTAGGCGGCCTTCTCGAAGTTGATCGCGATTTCCAACTCCGCCTCCTCGAGCTGATAGAATTCAAGAGCATGCTCGCTATCCGACCAACCGGGATCCCGGCTCTTGGCGTATGCTTCGATGCTCGTTCCCGGTTCCACCGAAATCGTCTCTCCCGCATACTCTTTCCACGTTCCCGCGGAAACCGCGTAGAGAACAACCGAACTGTAGGACGGATTCGGATTGATGAGCGTCACATCGATTTCGAACGCCTCCATTGGAAACATCCCGCCCGACGTGGAAAAACCGGGAGGGTCCAAAACCAAGGCATCGGACGTCCCACCTCCACCTCCCGCTGTTCCATTGGGGTCGCTCGGGAAGGAAGGATCACCTGTCACCGCGGTGTCCCGATCTTCGTAGTCCCAGACCCAGGTGTCGTGTTCGGCGAACTCGAACCGCGCCAATCGCTTTTCCGCCACCACGTCGTCCTCGCTCAGCTTTTCGTTAAAGAAGAAATCCGCGATCCCTGTGCCTGCCTTCGCCAAGGTGAATCGTTTTTTCTCCGGAACCCACACCGCCCTCCATCCCCCGTCCTTGCTGGTTTCCTCGATATCAAGGCGTACATCGACCATCGAGTGGCGTAACCCAGCGATCTCCTTCCAGTTCGAACTGACGGTTTTCAGTCGAGCAATCACCTGACGATGATCCACGATTCCCTCCAAGCTGCCTCCATTCGCCTCGTACAGTCGGGCAGCCGAATTCAACATCGCTACGTTCGTTTTCAGCTTCTGCTGCTTCGTTCCCTTTAGATACGAGAGCGCAAACACCGAGACACCCACGATGCTGGACAGGATTCCAATCGAGATGAGGACTTCTACCAATGAAAAGCCTTCTCTTCTGCGACGTTGATGGTGAATGAGTTCGACAGGTTCATTCAGAACCAGATCGATTGTTTGTGTTACCTTGGTTGAGCCCTCACACTTCCGTCCCCGACAATTTATAATTACTATAATATTCTTCAACATTTTTTATGGAAATTATATTCTAAATTGAGAAAATGATGATTCAGCACACGAAGACGCTTGGCACCTCCCTCAAAATTGAGAAAACAACGGTTGTTGGGACTTCGCTTCCCGAAATTCGATTGGCTTCGACAAACGTTAGGGATCGTGTTGGAGTGCTGTAGTGCAATCGGGCGATGCGCAATTCGAGCGGCGGTCTCCGCGTTCCTTCCCCACGACTCGCTGGAGTATTGTGGTGAATGCACAGGCCGAGAGCGGCTCCGAGCGTGCGGCGGAGGCTCTTGCAGAATTGTGCGGAATGTACTGGCCACCGGTCTACACGTGGATCCGCGCCCAGGGACGATCCGCCCACGATGCGGAAGATCTGACGCAGGAATTCTTCGCCACCCTCCTCGCCCGTGAGTCCCTCACCACCGTGGCGGAGGAAAAAGGCCGTCTGCGAACCTTTCTTCTTGTCGCCGCCAAACGCTTTCTCATCAACGACTGGGAGCATCGCTCCGCTCAGAAACGGGGAGGCGGGGTGCCGCCGCTGTCGATCGATCATGAGTCCGCGGAAGCCAGCTTCACCATCTCGGACGGCGTGACGCCGGACGTTTGTTTCGATCAGCACTGGGCCATCACGCTGCTCAATACGGTTCTCACGAAGCTCGAAGCCGAATACGCGGAGTCGGGAAAGGGCGAACTCTACACGGAACTCCGCCAAACCGTCACCGTGGATGCGGAAGCGACGCCGTACTCCGAAATCGCCACCAGACTTTCGATGACGGAGGGTGCGGTGCGGATCGCGGTTCACCGCTTGCGCCGCCGTTACCGCGAGCTACTCCACGGAGAAATCGCGCAGACTGTCGACTCGAGCGACGAGGTCGAGGCGGAGATCCGCCACCTGCTGGGACTTTTTAGCACATCTTCACCGTAACACGGGCCCAAAGAACCTGATTTACCGACTAAGAGCACACTGCTCCGATGTCCGATACACAGACAACCACGCTCACCTGCCCGAATTGCGGTGCCGAACTGCCATCGGCAACGTCGACCCATGGGATGTGCCCGGCCTGTCTCCTCGGAGCCGGTGTCGGAGCACCCCCAACCGCATCCGGCGATTCCGACAAAGTCATCGGAACGTCGATCGGGGGCTACGAGATCATCGACCGCATCGGCGAGGGCGGCATGGGCAACGTCTATCTCGCCGAGCAAAGCGAACCGGTCCGACGCGACGTTGCCTTCAAGCTGATCAAACTCGGCATGGACACTGAGCGATTCGTCGCGCGGTTCGAGGTCGAGCGGCAGGCCCTCGCCCGCATGGACCACCCGAACATCGCCCACGTTCTCGACGCGGGCACGACCGAAAACGCCCGTCCGTGGTACGTGATGGAACTCGTCGAAGGAGTGCCACTGACGCAGTACTGCGAGAGGGAAAAACTCGATGCCACCGACCGACTTCGGTTGTTTCTCGACGTCTGCGCCGGCGTGGAACACGCCCACCAGAACGGCATCATCCATCGCGACCTGAAGCCGTCCAACATCCTCGTCGCCCTCGCCTCGGGCACACCGAAGATCATCGACTTCGGCCTTGCCAAGGCCACCCGCCACACCGAATCGGGCGAGGCCCATCTCACAAAGGCAGGCGAGGTTTTCGGCACGCCGGAATACATGAGTCCCGAACAAGCGCATGCCGAGCGGAACGTCGACACCCGCACCGACGTCTATGCGCTGGGAAGGATTCTCGCCGAACTGATCTCGGGCGACGGATCACGCGAACTCCCTTGGATCACCGCCAAGGCATGCGCGGAAGCACCTGCGGACCGTTACCAAAGCGTGGGCGAACTGGCTGCCGACATCCGCAACTTTCTCGAGAACCGCCCGCTCACCGCGACGCGCCCCTCGCTCTTCTATGTCACGCGCAAATTCGTCCGGCGGCACCGGACCCTCTGCATCGCCGCCGCGGTGGCCTTCGCGGGAATCGTCATCGGCGTCCGGCAAACCTACCTCGCAGACACCTCGGCCGAACGCGCCCGCGTCGCGGACGAACAGGCACGGCAGGAAGCGATGCGCGCCACGTTCCTCGGCAACATCTTCAGCGAAGTCTTCGTTGCCATGCGCGCCGACACCACCGAGCGACGTAGACAGCAGCTTTTCGTGACGCTGAATCACTTCAAGTCGAGCCCGATGCTGAAAGCCGATCCCGAGGTCACCTTCTCGGCGCGCCAATTGCTCGCGACGGGGTTCCTCGCGCTACGTCATTTCGACGAGGCCGAGAGCGAACTGACCCAAGCCATCCGAACCGGGCGCGACCAGCTCGATATCGCCGAAGATGACCCGCGGATCCTCGCGGTCCGCGCACAGCTGGCCCGTGTGCTCATGGCCGACGGCGCATTCGACCGCGCCGAGCTCATCCTCCGGGAACTTCTCGATCGCTACGGCACCTACGAAGTGGAGCCCCTCCCGGAATCGATCATCTCCGTCCTCTTCGATCTCGGCACGCTTCACTTCACGACGCGGGAATTCGAGGAAGCCGAGCACCACGCGCGCGAGGCACTCGAGCAGGCGCACTACGCCTTCGGCGAAGATCACGACCGCACGATCGATCTCCAGTTCCTCCTCGGAAAGGTGCTCGTCGAGCGATTCAAATACGAGGAGGCGGTCAAGATCCTCGCCAATGTCGTGCAGCACCGCACCGAGACCGTCGGAGCCGACAATCCGGACACCCAGCAGGCAACCTCTCTTCTCGCCGAAGTCCAGGAGGTCCTCCGCAAGAGAAACGCTCCCTGACAACTTTGTCTCGTTTCTCCGTAACAGTCCGTTCGGATTCCTGAATTAGGAGATTGAACCCCCATTTTCCTCAAAGAAATCCCATGAAAAAGACAGTCACACACCTATTTGCCATTCTGCTCGGCACGATCACCTGCGCACAAGCGACGGACGCCGAGCTGCGCGGTCGGGTGATCGATTCCGTCACCAAAGCGTCGCTCGCCGAAGCGACCGTCACACTCACACCGACCGGCGGCGGTGCGGTTCTGACGGACACCACGGACATCTTCGGCCGCTACGAGTTCACCGCGATTCCGCCCGGCGACTTCACCCTGGGCGCGACGCAAACCGGCTACACCCCGTTCTCGGAGGCGCGCACCTACGCGATGGACGAAATCGCGAGCGAAACCATCGAGCTCGTCCCCATCACGCCTGGCGGCGGCGGTAGCGGCAATCCGACCAGCCGCATCGATGTGCAGATCCAAGTGTTCGACACCAGCACCATGTTGGCCCTGAGTGGTGTTCCCGTTCGCGTCCGTAGATACGACATCGGCGATCCTCTCGACCTTGAGGAGACGATCACCATGGTCACCGATGCCAACGGCGAGATCAATCTTCGCAGCAAGAAGAAGGGATTCTATGACTTCCGTTTCAACGACCCCCTCGATGGCGCTGCAAGGGCATTCTACGTCAAACAGGACATCACCACGAAGTCGCTGCTCGAAAAGACGCACACCGCGATCGCTCAGCTCCTACCGGTCGGCCAGGATGTCACCATCAGTGTATCGGGTCCCGATCCAGCGGACCTCGGCGCCGGACCGAAGCCCATCAAGGACGCCTACATCGAGATTGTCGGCATCGATCCCGCCTACACGCCGCATCTTGGCTTCGATCCCGCGACTGACAAGCTCAGCGACTTCGCCGTTCCCATCTTCCAGAAGATCGTCGGCAAAACCGACGCGTCGGGCTCGTTCACCTTCAAGAAACTCCCGCCGATCGCCTTCATCGTGCAGGCGAAGAAACATGGATACCGCGCTGCCGAGGCCCATCTGAAACCGGACCCCACCGGAGACCTGCCGGCCACCTTCGCAGTTCCCATGATGCTCGACCCCGACACCAAGGTCGAGGTGTTCCTCACCAGTCCCTACACCGACATTACGTTCATCGCTGGTCTCTCCGTGAAGCTAGAGGGCATCGATGACACGAATACAGCCGGCATCGAACGCGTGGTTCCAGCCCTTCCCATTCCGCCCGATCCCGCCTTCCCGTTCGGCGCTGTCCGTGCGGAATTCGATATGATACTTCCCGGACGGTTCCGTGCCTCGGTCGAAGGGATTGCCCTTTCGCCGCCGACACCGGCGTCCGAGATGGCAGTGACGACCATCGGCGTCCGCTACCAGGGCGAGGACTATTTCGAAGCCGCGAATTCCAGCTTCACGTCCCGGATCATCGAGATGTCGCCGGTGCCCGCGACGATCCGCGGGCGGTTCTTCATCGCGGAAGAACGCCAGACATTGGATCTGCCGAAGAGCGATGCACCGCCACCGCTCGATCGTTGGGAAGGCCCCGCCTATCTACTGGCCGAACAAATGGGCATCGAGTTCAAAGAAAGCGCGCTGGGGGACTACCTCCTACCCGGCGAAGATGCGGTCTCTGTCGATTCGGGGCCGGACGGAACGTTCACCCTTTCGCTCATTCCCGGATTTTACGGAGTCATCATCCCCTCACTGGACGGCTACTGGGGAAGCAACTTCCGCGCCACGAACGTGGCCACCGGAGAAACCTTCGCCCTCGGCTGGCCGTATGCGGTCGACCCAGGCGCCGTCGGCGGTCTCCCTGTGCATCCGTTCGCAAGCCTTGGCATTCCCATCAGCTCCGGTGACGAACTGGAGATCGACCTCTTCGTGCGCAAGCAGACCTACTTCCTCGACGGCACCGTGCTGGGAGACACCGACAGCATTGCACTGGATCGCGTCATCTTCCGACCCGCAAGCGGTCCGCACTTGATCGCGGATCACAACGACCTCGCGTCGCTCGGCACGGTGACCTACGACGAGAACGACGGAGCCCCTCCAGGGCCCGTCGTCCTTCCACTAAAGCCCGGCTTCAGCACTGCCCCCGATGGCACCCGCACCCCGAACATCAACGGAACTTTCTTCATCGAAGTTCCTTCGGGCGTGCACAAGGTGACGCTCGACCATCCCCACCACGTCTTTCCGGCAGGTATTTTCGAAATCGTCGCGCTACCCGACTACGGATTCGTCGGCGAAGGCGGGTCCGGCAGCGGGATCATCCCGATGGAGAACAACTGGGGCCAGCTCGCCAGCGCGTTCGGAACGGTCGATCCCTTCACCAGCGATTACACCGGCGAGCACACATTGGAAGTCCGATTCTGGGACGATGGCGGCGGCGGCACTCCCGTGCTCGGCCGCACCGCGACCAAACCCGACTTCTTCCACCATCCGAGTCATGGCACCAAACTGTTTCCATCCACCGCCGCTCCCTTCGTCATGACGAAGGGCACCTACACGTTCTGGCTGATCGACGGCGGAACGTGGTACGAGAGCCCACCGGTGACCATCACCGCCGGTTCGCCCGCGAACATCATCATCGACTTCAACCGCGCCTCGTCGCTCCCCGGCGGACTCGGACCGTTGGGCACCCCGCCCACGCAGACCTTCGATCTCTGCATCGACATGATCAACTTCCACGATCCGACGCACAAACTGAAGGACTTCATCGTGAAAATGGACGACACCGAGGTTCTCATGACCGAAGCCGTAGCCCCCAGCACGGATTTCCTCATCAAGAAACTCGCCTACGACAAGTCGTTCTCGCCGGACGAAATCCTTGCCACGGAAGGAGGTGCGTGGATTCCCCTCAGCGGATCCGCGATGTCGCCAACCTACGAGACCAAGCTCGATGTCCTCGGTGCGACACCGACCGTCAAGGTGACGCTCTTCATGAAACGAGGCTCGCGCATCATGGGCAAGGTCATGGCCGAGCGCACCATCGGTATGGTCACCCACAGCGTGCCCATCAGCGACGTCGTGGTAACGATCCGCGATCGGTTCGGTCGATTCCAGCGGGAGTTGAAATCGGACGGGATGGGCGACTTCGCCACCATGTCGGCTCTCGACCGCACCGAGACGATCTTCGCCGAGATCAACGAACCCGGCTTCGAGCCCGTCCGCAAGAGGTTCACGACCGCCGACGGCGTGGCAGGCGCGGGAGGCGCGCTCGATTTCGATCTGGGAACGATCACCCTCAAGCCACTTACCCAACCATCGTTCTTCGGCGAGGAGGACACCTTCGACCGCCGAGGCATGTTCCTCGTCGGCGTCCGGAAAGGCAAGAACGACCTCGGCTTCTTCGACGACGATCATCACCTCGAAATGACCTTCACGGGCAACGCCGACCTCCCGTTCATTCATTTTGTCGAAGTTCCCGAATACGACGACCCCGACGGCTCAACCGCGGGCGACGTTTTCATCGACATTCAGGACCGGGTGAAGCGTTTCTGGGTCGTCGATCCCCGCTCGTTCATGGGCAACCCCACGGTTTCCACCATGAAGATGGACTTCTTCCCGCCGAGTGAAACCATCACCGCACCCGGCCCCGACATGGGCAAACCCGATCCGCTATTCTTCCGCAAGATGCAGGCCTATCTGCGCGAGCTGGGCGGCACCCTGCCGACCGGTCCGATTCCGGAGGTGATGCCCAAGTCGAACGTCTTCTATGCCAAAACCGATGGCGTCACCCATTCAACGCCCATGGGACCGGTGGGGATGGAATTCACGCGCTCAACCGGCACGGCGACAATCAACATGGGCTGTCTCCCGCCCGAACTCTTCCAGCCGTTCATCATCGCGGAGACGAAGCACGGATCGTTCAAATTCTTCCAATGGAAGCGCGAAGTCTTCGACCCGATTCTTCCCGAGTATCTCCAGCTCTACGGCATGCGTCTGCCGCCGGACCTCAATCGCTTCGCCGATCTCGTTGGGACGATCAGCACTGCCCAGTCCGGCCTCGGCGGACCGGAACTCGACCTCGGAAGCTCGTTCCCGGACGGATTCATCCGTCTCGGACCGACCCTCTCCGGCGACATCACGGTCAACGACGGCAAGGAAGATGACGGCACGCCCGATCCGTCCGAAGCCGACGACCTGACATTGCGCTACCAATACTCGGTGGGCGCCAGATTCTCTTCCGGCGGCACGATGCCTGGCACCGGATTCCTCGCCATGGGGCCGGGCTACGCCGGCATCGATGCCACTGGCGAATACAAGCTCGACGTGAACGGATCCAGAATCGGCGAACCGGACGCCACCGGCGTGCCGATCATTTCGCGCTCCGGCACGATCGCCGCGAGCCTCTCTGCCTCGGAGGGAGAATCGTATTTCCCGACCATCTCGAGCGTGAAGAGCCCGCCCGGAGCGGCCGTCCCGACTGGCGGCGCCCTGTTCAGCGTCGCACCGCGCGCCAGCTTCTCGGGTTCGCTCGCCCGCATCGATCAACTCGACTTCGACGACATGGGCACGCTCAAGAAGATGCACGAACTGATCGATGCGCGCCTCAACGGCACCGTCGGGCTGGACATCAGGTTCGACATCACCCGCGCGCTGGCGCGTATCCCCTCCCTCGCCCCCACGCTCACACCACTGCGTGAGACGGGCGCTCTCGTGGCCATCGCCTGCATCACGCCGAAGGTCGGCGGCGGATTCCAACTCGTCTACTGCAGCCAGAGCAAGGACGAGTTCACCCCGCCACCGCCCAAGGGTTCGGTCGAGATCCCGCCGTCCGCCGATGGAAGGAACGACGCCGATCAACGGGCGCCCCGCATCCACGTCTTCGGCGAACACTTCAAGAACACCCCGAAGAACCTGCTGACCTCGTCGATCATCTTCGGCTTCGACGCCGGACTCGACATCAGTCTCTTCCGCGGCACGATTGGCGCAAAGGCCGGCTTCCGCACCGTGCATCCCGATTCGCCGTTGATCACCGGCCTGAAGTTCCACCTCAACGAGAACGGTGACAGCCCCTACATCAAGCGGGTGAATGGCGCGATGAAAGGTGACCTGACGGTCTCGCTCGACGCATGGGTCGCGAAGATCAGCAAGAAGTGGGTCTGGGCGAGCATCCCCATCGATCAGACGTTCAACACCGAGGAGAAATTCTTCATCGTGCCCGCCGACATCTTCGAAACCGAGATCTCGCTCGCCTCGAATGGCGCCAGCGATTTCGAGTCCGGCATCGGACCGCATCTCGTCTCGAACTACTTCCCCGTCGCCCGCTACTCCGGCGCCACCTCGGCAGCTGGCGCGCAGGCAGTCTCGTTCCTCGATCCGGAACCGGGCGGCACCGGCATGAAACTGAAAGTGGTGCTGCACTCCGGACCGTGGGGCACGCCAGTCGAAGTCGCTAGCGCACCCGGAATCGTCGGCAACGCCGTGATGCCCATGCCGGGTGGCGGCTGGATGGCCGTCTGGTCTGAAATCGCCGCCGGCGATGTCGACAAGCTCTCGCCACCCACGACGCTGAAGTTTTCCACCTCGGCCACCGGCGCGACGTGGACGGCACCCGCGACGTTCGGCACCACGGCGGGAACAGCCTTCGACATGCACCTCATGCCCATGCCCGGAACCGACATCGGACTCGTCTACTTCGAAAGCGAACGCGGTGCGCAGTCGACCATCGTCGATGTGGAGGCGTTCCTTTTCAGCGCCGGCGCGTGGGGGTCGCAGCAGATTCTGTTCGACG
>CAJIAN010000865.1_pt1 | contig 15679 bp, 10 predicted proteins | sample 9199061 | NCBI WGS metagenome assembly CAJIAN01 (sample SAMEA7708264, study PRJEB35096) | sediment metagenome | biome: marine neritic benthic zone biome [ENVO:01000025]; feature: sediment [ENVO:00002007]; material: shallow marine sediment [ENVO:03000034] sea grass bed [ENVO_01000059] ...
GATCCTCAGTTGAGGCTGTTTGCGATCGTCGGATCACTGGGGCTGCTTCTCGCGGTGGACGCGGGTGCGGACGGCGTCTTTGTCGAGGAGAAAGACGCCAACGGAACCGTCTATCGGCTCGACGTCTCCAAGGCCAAGTCCGTTGATGACATCACCGCCGTTCCGGGGGTCAAGATTGCGTGGCATCAACAGGGACACGGACTTGTCGGATGGATGGCAAACGCTCGCGACGTCGATGGCGACGGTCAGATCGAGCTCTTTGTCTCGGCGGAAATGGGAGGCAAACGACGCATCCTTCGCTACGAGCAGAATGGCGAGCGGAAATGGAAGAGCGCTCCGATGGGTGATCCGCTAGGCGGCGAGAGCGGACTCGCCGTTGTGGATTTGGACAGCGACGGCAACTATGAGCTTGTCTTCAATGTTCAGCAGGAGTTGTGGTGCCTCGACGCGAAGTCCGGCACTGCGAAGTGGAAGATCGATTTGCCGAGAAGCCACGACAACTTCCAGGTCTCCGTGGTCGGGCACTTTCTGGATCGCAAGAAGAGGGCGGTTGTCTGCCGAGTCGGGCGCGACGTCGCGTGCTACCGATCGAACGGGGAGAAGGCGTGGGAGTATCGGATTGCTCACAAGAACCTCTACGGCCACGAGATGACCCACTACGACGCGGATGGCGACGGGATCGACGAAGTCTACATCTCGCTGAATGGGAAGTTCATCGTCTTGAATGGCGACGGCAAGGTCCGGTGGATTGACGACAACGCCCGAAACCACACCGACTTCGTTCTGTGCGGTGATGTCGATGCCGATGGGAAGCTCGAGATCGTCTACGACCGGGATGGATGCGATGCACTTCGGGGTCCGATTGTCTGCGTGGATGGATCCACTGGCGTCGAAAAGCAGCTTTGGAAATACCGGCGGCCTGGCAAGGATCATCTCCAGCGGGCGACGCTCGGGGATTTCGACCCTTCGACACCGGGTCTTGAACTCGCGGCCGTGGGCAAGCGGCAGATCCGTGGAGGGTTGATCCTCTGGAGCAGCGCTGGTGAGGAACACGTCTGGCACAAGGATATCCCAGCCGGATGGGTGACTTCCGGCGACTGGAACGGTAACGGACATCCGGAGATTCTCCTGAGCGGAGGAATCGGCGGGCAGAATGGATTCGAGGTCTGGACGGGATCTGGGAAGCGGCTCTACGCGCTCGCCGGGGTGGGAGCGACACCGATGGGTGTCGAATCCGCGGGACTGGAGCGACCGGATCTGGACGGGAACGGCAAGTCGGACGTGCTGCTTTGGACGCGCAAGGGCTACATGCTGCTCGTCGAGGCTCCCTGAGAACTATCGACGGAACTCTTCGGCGAAGCGCCAGTTCGTCTTGTAGTCGCGGGTGAGCGGGAAGTCGGAGAGTTCCGCGCGGACCATTTCGACGGGGATGCTGTTTCCCTTCAGGACACGGTCGTGGAATTCGCGGTTGGTCATCTTTCCCGATTCGACGAGTTCACGGTGGAGGACGTAGAACTGCATGCCGCCGAGCATGTAGGCGCACTGGTAGAGGACGGGAGTGTTCGGGGCGAGCGAACGGCGCACTTCGCCTTCGGCGTGGGTGCGTTCGTGGCCGACCACATCGACGAGCAGATCGACGCACTCCTGGGGCGACAGCTCGCCGAGGTGGTAGCCGAGCGAGAAGACGATCCGTGCGCATCGATGCATGCGCCAGAAGAGGAATCCCATGCGGTCCTCGGGCGTTTTTGCGAATCCGCGATCCCAAAGAAACATCTCCCAGTAGAGCGCCCAACCCTCGAGCCAGAACACCGTTTTGTAGGGAGCGCGATGGGTATTGTAGCGGGAGGTCATGAAGCCCTGCAGGTGGTGGCCGGGGATCAGTTCGTGGTGCACTGTTGCGGCGGAAAAGTGGGGATTGTTTCCGCGCATACTCATCAGTTTGTCGGCGTGCGTCATCTCGTCATGCGGGTAGGAGACGCTGATCGTTGATCCTCCGGTGAAGAACGGATTGAAGCGCTGCCGCCCCGGCGACATCATCCCGACCCGCCAGCTGTCCTTCGCGAGCTGCGGCACGGTCACGAGATCGTGTTCCTCGAGGTAGTCAATCGCTTCGAGGGCGAGTCGCCGGATCACTGCGGGCTGCTCGCCCGGCTGCACGTGCTTCTTCTTCACGTGGTCGAGTGCCGCGAGGCGATCGTCTCCGAAGCCGAGTTCTTTTGCGACTTTTCGCTGTTGTTCGATACACCACTCAAGTTCACGCCGTCCGGTGGCGACGAGTTCCTCGGCGGAGTAGGGGATCATGTTTTCGTGCAGGAGCTCGGCGAGTTTCTCGGCGCCAACCGGAGATGCATGGTTCTCCCCGTTGAAGCCTTCGGGTTTCGGTTTCGTGTCTGCGGGATCGGATTTCGGTTTTTGCTTTGGATCCGGCTTGAAGACATCGGCGTAAGCCTCGAGAGATCCGGCAAGTCGCTTGCTTGGCGCGGCGATCCACCATGTGAAGAGGGGATCGTAGCCTTTGTAGAAACCAAACCAGCGGTGGACCATGTGCTGCAGTTCGCGGGCCGCATCTTCGGCGGTCTTGAAGACGCGCTCGGGGATGCGCGGAGAATCGCTTGCCGGTTTCTCTGGTCGCGAAGCGCGAACGATTGTCTCCGCGTTCTTGCGTTCTTTGTCGATGCGCTGGGCGAGCAACTCCAGTTCCGGCGCGAGTTTCTGGAGATCGTAGGAGTCGAGCGCCCGGCGGCGGTATTCGAGGGCGGTGACTTCCTCGACGAACGGAAGGAGCCGTGCGGCCTCGCGCAGACGCTTGGCCTCTTCGTGGAAGGCAGCGTGATCGCGTTCGAGTCGTTGCCGGAAGAGGATGTAATCCACCTGACCTGAGCGGTTCATCGCGGAAAAATCCATCGACTGAAGTGTTTTGTGCCAGTCCTTGTAGAACTGCTCGAGAGCGGCAATGCGCTTGGCTTCGATCTTGGAAGGAAACTCGCGCTCGAAGGTGCTGCGATCCCTCGAATACCGGTCTGGCAGATCGCGAAAATCGTTCGTATGGGCGGCAGCGATCTCCGAGCCGTCCGGCGGGGTGTATTTGGGACCGTCGGTCGAGACTTGGGCGTCGGCCATTGTCAGCAACACCGAAACCAATGGCGTCAGAATGGAGACTCGGGTCATCATTTAGGCCGTTAGTGTGGTGAAGTGTCGCTTGGACGGTCAAGAGGGAAGCGCTGCGTAGCTCGACTTTCCAAAGTCGAGTCATGGAGCGACTTGCGACTCGACTTTGGAAAGTCGAGCTACGGAATTCTAAGTGTCGGCAAGCTCGGAAAGATGCTCCATAAACGGCGCACCTTTGTATTCTTTATGGTCCTCGAGCAACTCGGTCGTAATCCCTTCGAAGTGATGGTCATAGACGGTTGCGCGTTCGTGGGCGAGTGGGGTCGAGCAATAGCAGGTCTCGCTCCATTCCACCGTCCCGTTCCCGGTAACCACCGCGCGATTCATGGACCGGACAATCTCGGCGCCATCGGGCTTCTGTTCGAGAACGGTTCCATCGTTCAATTTGCGAAACAGATCGCGCGCAGTGTCTTCTTTGAGGCGCGCTCTGACGTGGTAAACCATGTATTGTTACTCCAACGCGTTGCGGTCGGGCGGCTCGATTCCGAGGAGATGCTTGCGGAAGAAATCCTTCCGCTTCTTGTCGCCATGTCTTCCACCCCCTCCGTGCCCGGCACTGGGAACGACGACGAGTTCGAAGTCCTTGTTCGCCTTGATGAGGGCGTCCGCGAGACGCATCGTCGACTCGGGCGGAACATTGCGGTCCATCTCGCCGACGATGAGCATCAGCTTGCCGCGAAGCCGGTGGGCGTTGTCGATATTCGAGGACTCGGCGTACTGCGGGCCGACCGGATAGCCCATCCACTGTTCATTCCACGAGGCCTTGTCCATCCGGTTGTCGTGGCAGCCACAGGATGAAACGGCGACCTTGTAGAATTCGGGATGGAAGAGCAGCGCTCCCGTCGATGTCTGTCCGCCGGCTGAACCCCCGTAGATTCCGACCCGCGTGAGGTCCATCCATGGATTCTTCTTCGCGTAAGCCTTCATCCAAAGGATGCGGTCGGGGAATCCCGCATCCTTGAGATCGTGCCAACACACGTCGTGGAATGCCTTCGAGCGGTTGGCGGTTCCCATTCCGTCGATCTTGACGACGACGAAACCCATGTCCGTCCAATGCGAGTAACGGCGTCCGCCGCTCCACCGTTTCGGCACATACGAATCGTGCGGTCCCGCGTACATGTCTTCGAGGACCGGATACTTCTTGTTCGGATCGAAGTCCTTCGGCTTGGCGACGATTCCCCAGATGTCGGTTTTTCCGTCGCGGCCCTTGGCGGAGAAGACCTCTGCAGATTCCCAGCCAGTCGCCTTCAATTCGCTGATGTCCGACTTCTCCAAGGCACAGACAAGCTTGCCATCGGAAACGCGACGTACTTCGTGCACGGGTGCCATGTCGACGCGCGAGTACTTGTCGATGATAAACCGCCGATCCGGCGAGTAGGTGATCTCGTGATAACCGTTGCCTTCGGTGAGCGCGGTGAATCCGCTCCCGTCGAAGTTCACGCGGTAATAGTGGATGAGATAGGGATCCTGGCCGGGATTTCGACCGGAACCGCGGAACCAGATCTGCCGCTTCTCCTCATCGATTCGATCGACGTAGCGGACGACGAATTCGCCCTTGGTGATCGGTTTCGTTTTCCCCGATGGGATGTCGACGAGGTAGAGGTGTCGCCAGCCGTCCTTCTCGGAGAGATAGACGATTTCGTCCGACCTCTTGAGCCAGCTGACGCGTGGCGCACCGAGTTGTTGCATATGGTCCGTCCAGATGAAGGTGTCGGTCTTTTCGTCGATGATGTTGCGCGTCTTGCCGGTGAAGGCATCGACTTCGATGACGCGGAAGCGCTGGTGGCCGCGGTCGATCTTTTCGTAGCGGAAGTAGCGGCCGTCCGGCGTCCAGCGCAGTCGTGGCCCTCGGAAATCGATGAGCCCGACCTCGGGTTTCACGTGCGTTCGCTTGGCGACGCCGAACATGTTGAGTTCGTGAATGGCGAACTTGTCGCCCGGGAGTGCGTAGCGCCGGGTGTGGAGCTTCGCACGTCCGCCCCCCTTCGGGGAGGTTTCCACCAGGTGGACCTCGCCGACTTCGCCGGGCTGCACGCGGAAAGCAACGAGGGTGTTCGAGTTCGCCGCCCAGAAGGGAGCGTCATAGCGGTTTTTCTCCTCGCCGTCCTTGCTGAGTTGGATCTCATCGGTGTTCTCGCCTTCGGCGGCGCGGACAAACACGTTGTGGTCCTTGATGTAGGCGCGCCATTTTCCGTCCGGCGAGACATCCCGGCTCACTCGGTACTCCTTCTTTTTGGCTTTCTTGCTCGGCTTCTTTTCCTCGGGCTTCGGCGGGTCGGTCGGCTTCTCAATCGGTGTGACCGCGTACGACGTGAGATCGCAGCGGTAGTGATTCCCGTTTGCCCGGAACTTCACTGAATTCCCTCGAAGATCGAACCTCAGATCGTCGAGCGGGAGTTTTGCGGCCTCCACGTTTCCGGCGCCTGATTTCCCCAGCGATTGTGCGAGACGCTGATGGTCAAAAGCCCGCTTCCGGGTGCCCTTGGCCAAGTCGACGAGCACGAATTCGCGCTGGCCCATCGGAAGGTCATTGCGATACCAGAAGTGCGAACCGTCCGCCGCCCAGTGCGGCTGAATTCGGTCCTTGTAGACTCTTGCGCCGGTCGTGGCGAAGGGGAACAGAAGGACGCAGACGAGCAGAGTCCGTGGAAAGCTTCTCATGGGTCGAAGATTTGACCCGCAATCCGCATTTTCGTCAAACCGGATCGCTTGCCCAGGCTACGGCTTCAGTTCGGGACCGAGATCCAAGTCGTCTTCGCTCAGCTCTTGCCCCTGCATGAGCGCTTGGATCGACGCGCGCTCGATCAGCTTGCGGTAGACCTCGTCGTACATCGACGTGCCCATGTCGACGCGGAATTGCGGATCGAGCTTGTCGATCTCGTAGGCGATGTAGCCAGCGGCGACGCAGGCGAGTTCGTAGACCTTGGATTCCGACCGCAGGGTGGTGAGAGTGTCGTTGTCCTCGTTGTAGGATAACCGCTTCGACTTCGGATCGTAGCGTGCGAGCGGAACTGGTCGACCAAATCCGACCCAGTCGATGATGACGGAATCGGGAGCGCGACGAGGTCTTGGCGGCGGATCGTCCAGTCCGCGCGGATCGATCTGCGTCTGACCGTTTAGGGGCTTTGGCGGATGAGCGGGAGGCTTGTGTCCGTTCTGCCGATTCGCGACGCGTTGCCGCGAAAGCAGTTGGCTGATGGCGTCGCTGATCAGGCGGTTGAGATCATCGCCACAGAGACGGTCCGCTTCGCGGAGCTCGCGCTGGAAGAGTTTGTTGCAGCGTCGGAAGACCGGATCGAGGAACTCACGCTCGGCGGATTTCTTGAGCAGATCCATCGCCTTCAATCCGGCGGAGCGGGGAATGCGGAGCGCGGCATGGAAACGGCTGAGGCGGCCTTTTCCGCAGGGCCGGGGAGTGACATCGAAGGTTTTTCCGCCGTAGATCAGCCAGCAGCCGACGTCGCGAACGGATTCGTGGGTGACGCCCCACTCGACTTCGAACGCATGTCCCTCGTGCTCGAGAGTCTGCGTGTAAAGTTCGTGCACTGCGGGGCGTTTTGCGGCCCGGACGCGGCGCAGCTTGCCATTCAGGCGAATCGAGAGCACGAGGTCCCCCCGTTCGAGAGCCGTGGAATAGGCGAACGAGAGGTGAGAGACGATGCGGTCCAGCTCGGTCCGAGACGGGACCCGTTTCCGGAACTTCCGGAACCGAATTCTCGTGCCGCCGCGCTCTGGAAGCCCGCGTCCCCGTCGGACGTTGTTGCGAGCCATCAGTTCCTCGGCAACGACGCGGGAGGATTTGCCGATGCTGCGCTCTGCAACGAGAATCGCTCCTTCTCTTTCCGTCGCGACCTGCATCTGGCCGTCGAGGTAGCACTCGATGGCGAACAGTCCCGTGCCGAAGGTTGAATTTCCATGGCGGCCGTGGTTCCCCCCCGTCTTTCCGGGACGGAAGAACGACTCGATATCGGTGGAACCTGCGCCGTGGTCGATGACACTGAATTCACGCTCGCTGCTGTCCCACGTGATGAGGACCTGGCACGGAAGATCGTCCTTGGTGTTGGCGAGCGCATTGTCAATCAGCTCGCTGGAAATGTCCTTCCACGGGAAGTTGCGTGTCGCCGCACGCATGACCATGGAGGACCACCCTTTGAGGGGGCGTGATCTAATGTGGAGGAGTTTTGACATCACAGATCTGGTGACACATCACCAATGGAAAGCACGACCCCGCCATGACGGATACTTCACATGGGAAGTAGCTATTCGTCAAGCTTATAGAAACGTGCGACTCTATCGAAAGCCAATCGCCCTATCGGAGTGAATCTTCGTTTTTGTGACTGAAACTTCGCCCAAGTATGCGAGTTTCATCGCACCATGAAGACACGTATTTCCTTCGCGCTTTGTTCCCTGTTTCTCTCCTCCTTGAGTCTGTCGCTCGCGGAGTCCGGATGGCCGAATTGGCGTGGACCGAACGCGGATGGCACGAGTAGTGACGCCAAGCCTCCCACCGAGTGGTCAGCAACGAAGAATGTGCGGTGGAAGACGGCCATTCCCGGCAAGGGTTCATCCACACCGATCGTGCTCGGCGACAGGATCTTTTTGACTACTGCGGTTGACACCCGAAAGAAGCCGGATGGTTCGCCAGTGGCAGAGCGGGCAAGCGCCCCGCCGACTGACCGCCGTGATCGTCGGCGACGCCGTGGTTCCGGTGGTCGCCCCGGTGGTGGTGGAGGGGGAGGCGGCGGTGCCCCCGAGTCGACGCACGAGTTTCGCGTGATCTGTCTCGACCGGAAATCCGGCGATATTCTGTGGAACAGGAAGGTGAACGCGCTGGTGCCGCATTCCGGCCACCATCATGATCACGGATATGCTTCTGCATCGGCGATCACCGATGGCACCCATGTGTGGGCCCATTTCGGCTCCCGCGGAACGTTTTGCCTCGCGGCAAAAGACGGAGAGCAGGTGTGGTCGCGGACGGATCTGGGTAAAATGACGACGAGGGGTGGCTTCGGGGATGGTTCGACTCCGGCACTCCACGGCGACCTGCTTGTCGTTCCGTGGGATCACGAGGGGGAGTCCTACATCACGGCGCTGCACAAGAAAACGGGGAAGACCGCGTGGAAGACCGAGCGCGATCATCCTTCGTCATGGACGACGCCGCTAATCGTCTCGCACAAGGGAGCGAACCAGGTGGTGCAGAGCGGAGAGGGCTTTGCGGTTGCCTACGCGTTGGCCGATGGAAAGGAAATCTGGCGCGCCGATGGGCAGACAAGCCGACCCGTCGCCACGCCGGTGTCCGCCGAAGGCATGGTCTACATTGGATCGGGATTTCGAGGCTCGTTTCTGGGGGCCTACAAGCTCGACGGTGCAAAGGGCGACATCACCGATTCCAAGAACGTCGCATGGACGATCACGAGCGACACGCCTGACATTGCATCGTTTCTCCTTTCCGGAGGGCGTCTCTACTTCCATTCCGGCAAGGACGGCATCGTCACTTGCGTCGATGCGAAAACCGGAAAATCCCACTATTCGCGAGAGCGGATCGGATTGGGGCGTGTGTATGCGTCGCCGGTCGCAGCCAACGGACATGTGTACTTCACTGATCGCGACGGAAAGACCGTCGTGCTCAAGGATGCGCCAAAATTGGAAGTAGTGGCCACCAACGAACTCGGCGAACCCGTCGACGCCACACCGGCGCTCGCTGGCAGGGAGATCTTCATCCGCTCGCACAAGCACCTCTACTGCATCGCTGAGTAGCGCTTCGGCCCTCGAGGCTGGGGTGCAATTCTTCAGTCCTCGAATCCACCCCGCGAAGAAGCGCGGATCAGAAATTGAATCGTCGGGCGCGAATCGATATAAATGCGCGAACGACGATTTGGTAAATGAGGCGTTGTTCCCATCTGGTGCCCGTCGGCTTCGCGTTGTTCCTCCTCCATCTCGGAGGCGGACGGTCGGATTCCGCCCCCATCTCATGGGGAGAGCCGTTCGATATTGTCAGTGTCGATGACATCAGCCTGAATGGAGAGATTGTGACGGCGGTCAATGCGACCGCGGACGCGGTCGAGCCTGCGGTAACCGTCGGAGGCGAGGTCATTGTTTTCCGATCACAGAGTTTTCCCCCGCCCGTCGGTGTGACGCCTACGGTGGGGTTCTTCACGAGCGAGGGCGGCGATACGGGCAACTTCGAGTTGAATCAGGTGCTCGACAGCCACGCCTTCGCCGGACCCGGTTGGAGATTCGACCTCACCGGATTGACACCGGGATTGGAATACCAAGTCCAAATCATCGCCGGCGGTGATCGGAGGCAACCGCTAGAGCAGATCACGCAGCGTGCCGGCGATGGGGAGTCGCCGGAGAGCATCAGTGGCAACATGCGCCGGGGAGGTGTCGGTTCGGTTCTGGGGACGTTCGTGGCGGATGGGCCCACGCAGACCATCGTCATGCACGAGGGAACCGTGTTCCCGCAACTGCCGGCGATCAGCGGTTTCGTTCTGCGCAGGCTGACGCCGCCGACTCCGCCAAGCGATGTCCTGCTGAGTTCGACGAGAATTGATCCCGATTCCGGCCCCGAAACGTTGATCGGGCTCTTGTCTGCAGTGGATGTGAACCCTCAGGGCACCCATGTGTTCCAGCTCGTGGATCACGAGACCTATCCCGACAATGACCGGTTTGAAATCGTGTATGGAAACCGCTTCCGCGCGGATTCCATTCTCGGGGAGGTTGGGTCGACCTACGAGGTCATGATCCGGGCAACCGACAGCGGAGGTTTGAGCGCGAACAAGGTTTTCATTCTCAAGGTGGAACCGCCCCCTCCGATTTTGACGTTCGACTACTCGCCCTCGCTGGCTGTACTCACCACGGAAAACGTGTCCGGACGTGCGATTGGGGTCGCCTACTCCGAGGATCTCGCGTCCGGTTCGTGGCTGGAACTGGGAAACTTCTTCGAATTGGATGGGGTAATGACATTTTTCGATCCCGATCAACTCCGATTGTCGAGGCGCCGAGGCTACTACCGTGCGTTCATGCGCCCATTGATTCCATGAACGCATCCGAAGGGGGATGCATCGTAGATTCAAACGATGAAAACCCCTCGTTGCCCAAAGGGAAGAAGTTCCCGAACTGCGCCCAAACGGATACTACCGCGCGTTTCTCAGGCCTTGGCTTCCGCGAGTCACTTGCGCCGCTTTTTCTTTCTTTCGCGCAACTGGATCTGAAGTGGGATGCCCGTGTAGGGGGATTCCTCACGAATTCGAGCTTCAAGGTAGCGTTGATAGTTGTCCTGCAGGAGATCGGCCTGATTGACGAACATGAGGAAGTCTGGCACTGGGATCGGCCTGTCATCCTCGGCACGTGGCGACATGGTGGCGTAGAGCAACTTGAGTCGCTTGTGTTTCTTGGACTTGATGGATGGCGGGGGATTGCGCTCCATCGCGAGGTGCAGCAAGCGGTTTAACGTACCGGTGTTGAGGCCCTGATGCGCCGCCTTGCGAATGTCTTCGACGCATTTGAAAATGCGAGTGACGTACTGCTTCTTCAGCGCTGAGGCGGCGATCATCGGGGCGTAATCGAGAAAGAAGAGTTCGCGGCGCACCTCGTCTTTGAGGAGTTCGAGTCGGTCGCGCTTGGGCCCGTCGGGATGATAGAGATCGAACTTGTTGAGAACGATCACGCAGGGTTTGTTGGCCTCGAGGATCAGGCTCGCGATCTTCCGATCCTGTGATCGCACGCCGTCGGCCGCATCGACGACGAGAGCGCAGAGATCCGCGCGCCGGATACTGCGCTCCGAGCGCATGACGCTGAAAACCTCCACCGAGCTGTCGCGCTTCCTGCGGGGACGGATACCAGCCGTATCGATGAAGGTATAGTCCATGCCTCCATGCGAGAACGGGACATCGACCGCATCCCTCGTCGTGCCGGCGATGTCGCTGACGATCGTGCGTTGGTCGTTCAGCAGAGCGTTGATGAGCGATGATTTGCCCACGTTTGGCCTCCCCACGAGCGCGATCTGAATCGGACGTCGCTTCTTTTTCTCATCGCCAGGCGGTGCGGTGGGCTCGGGAAGAATGGATTCAATCCGCTTTTGAAGCTCCGCGAACCCCCGACCGTGCGCCGCGCTGATGGCATGGGTCTCGTCGAACCCATACCGCGCGAACTCCGCGACAAGTGGCTCGTGCGTTTCGGTGTCGATCTTGTTGACGGCGAGGATCACCGGGCGTTCCGATTTGCGTAGCATGGCGGCCAGTGCGTCGTCGATCGGGGTGGAGCCCTCCGGTCCATCCACGACGAAGACAATGACGTCCGCCGTCTCGATGGCGATGTCGGCTTCCGTATGGACGGCGTCGGCAAAACCATCGTCAAGACTTGCTCCGATACCGCCCGTATCGACCACGGTGAACGGCTTCGTTCCTGACGTGCAGTCGGCGGCGATGCGGTCGCGGGTGACTCCGGGCTGATCGTGGACGATGGCGATCCGTCGACCGGCCAGCCGATTGAAAATCGCCGATTTTCCGACGTTCGGTCTACCGACGATGGCGACCGTGGGAAGCGGCCCGTGGTTCTGATCTGTCACTGCGAGAATGGGTTAGGCGTGCCCCGCTTCGTGAACCTGGCGCAGGCCTTCGCGCACGTAGAGGACGGCGGAGACCGTAGTGAAGACTCCCGCGACTGCAACACTGACATTCAGGCCGGGCTTCGGAAACTGGAACATCAGCCATGCGACGGCAATCAACTGCGTCATCGTGGCCAGTTTGCCTGTCCAGTGCGGTTCCACATGCACCTTCTCCATCACTTGGTTCATCATGAGCGCGCCGCAGATCAGGACGGCGTCCCGTCCGATCACCAGCGCGGCGAACCAGATCGGGAAGTAATAACCGCCCCAGTTCGTGAAGCTAAGGGTGATGATGGCCGCGTTCATCAGGGCCTTGTCGGCGGCCGGATCGAGAATCGTCCCCAGGCGGCTGCGCTGATTGAAATGGCGCGCGATGTATCCGTCCACCGCATCGCTGATGGCCGCGAGAAGGAAAGTGCCGATGGCCGCCCAGCGATAAAACTCCACAGGCACACCTTTCTTGATGCTCTCGCCGTAGTAGATGGCGAATCCGACGAAGACCGGGATGAGCACGATCCGGAAGACGGTGATCTTGGTTGCGGTGGTCACGCGGGGGTGTCGGATTTGGTGATTTTAGGGTTTCAGGGAACTGTGAGTTCGCTCTAAGGTCTGATAACGGCGCATTGTAGCGCATCACGGTTAGAAAGACATGAATCATTCCATGCATTGCAAGGGAACGTGGAGATCTCTCGAGGACGTCTGATGCCCGGGCAGGCAAAAGCGCGGGTTCTCGTCGTCGATGACAACCGGGTGAACCGTCGTCTCATCGAGGCAAACCTGTTCCGCGAGGGCTTCGACGTGCATTGCGCGGAGAGTGGCGCGCAGTGTCTTGAGATGCTCGAAGCGGATGAAGGAACGCCGGACGAGGGGTTCGACATGGTGCTGCTCGACATCATGATGCCCGAGATCGATGGGATCGAGGTGCTTCGGCGGATTCGCAAAACGAATTCGCGAATGGAATTGCCGATCATCATGGTGACTTCGAAGGACGAGAGCGAGGACGTCATTGAGGCCCTCGAGGCGGGTGCCAACGATTACGTGATGAAACCGATCGACTTCCCGGTGCTCCTGCGGCGGATGGACACCCACATCGCCCTGCGCAAATCCAGCCGTGACCTTCGCGATTCGCACCGGTCGCTCATCCACGCGGCGAAACTGGAGAGCGTCGGGTATCTCGCTGCGGGTGTCGCCCATGAAATCCGCAATCCGCTGGCGCAAATCCAGATGGGGCTGGAGGGACTGAAGCATCTCGTGGGTGGTGAGAACGAGTCGGTGGGCAAGATGGTGGACACCATGGTGGGTGCGGTCGAGCAGGCCGACGGGATCGTCAGCGGGTTGATGCGATACTCGACCGAGCAGCGGCTGCAACTCGAGTCGCAGGACTTGAATGCAGTCGTCAAGGAGGCGCTCACTCTCCTGGAAGAGAGTACGACGGAGGCGAAGACGAATGTGAAGCTGGAGCTCGATGAATCGGGGCCTGTGGCGCTGATGGAGCCCGAGGAAATCAAGCGGGTGCTGTTGAACGTGATTGTCAATGCGATTCACGCCATGCCGGAGGGTGGGGAACTCACCATTCGGACGGGAGAGCAGACTGTGGAAGGGGTCGAGCACAGCGAGGGGTCGAGGTCGTCGGTGAAATTGCGCAACGGCGACACGGCGTCGGTCATTGTCGTCGAGGATGACGGTCCGGGGATGGCTGAAGAGGATCTGATGCGTATCTACGACCCGTTCTTCACTAGCAAGGCGACAGGCAAGGGAAGCGGCCTCGGCATGACCGTGGCTCGGAGGATCATGGATCTGCACGGAGGAATGGTCCAGGCTCAGAATCGAGACGATACGAAGGGGCTGAAGGTGACGCTGCTGCTCCGGAAGAAAGCCGGATTGATGATCTAGCGGCACCGGCATCCGGAATGGCTCGGAACGCGCGCGATCAGATCAGAATCCTTCTCGACAAGCTAGGCGTTGTGCCGAGCAAATCGTTGGGACAGAACTTCCTCGTGGACGCGACCCTGGCCGAGTGGATTGCGGACCAGCTGGGAGCGGAGGCGGAGGATACCGTCGTCGAAATCGGCCCTGGCACCGGTGCGCTGTCGGCGTTCCTTGCCGGGAGGACACGTCAGCTGCTGCTCATGGAGTTCGATAGAAAGCTCGCAGCTTTTCTCCGGGAAGAATACGCGGCAATGGAGGGCGTCGAAGTGATCGAAGCGGATGCGGCGCAGTTCGACGTGCGGACGCTTTTCAAGGACGGTCCGATCAAGCTCATCGGAAACCTGCCCTACTCGGCGGGGGGCGAGATCATGCGGACGTTTCTGGAGTATCCTTCACCGGTCGGAGAGGCGCTGTTCATGTTGCAGACGGAGGTTGCCGAACGCATCTGCTCCGCCCCCCGGACGAAAAGCTACGGGGTGCTCACGCTGCGGATTCAGTCACGATGGGTCCCGCGAATCGTTCGCTCCGTTCCAGCGGATCCTTTCTATCCCCGTCCCACGGTGGGATCGTCGATCCTGAAACTCACTCCGAGAGCCCCCCGAGAGACAGGCGTCTTCAGCCAGCGCATCTTCGATCAGCTCATTCGAAGGGGATTCGCCCAGCGGCGCAAGCAGCTCAAGAAGATGATCGGAGGCGACGCGCCGGCACCGTGGGAGACGATCTGCGAGCAGTTGGAGGTCCCTGCGACAGTCCGAGCCGAGGAATTGTCACTGAACCAGTGGATCGCTTTGGCGAATCTGTACGATCCGCACCCACTGAAGGCGGTGGCGCAGAGGGACGACGAGATGTTCGACGTGGTCGACGAGAGCAACGTGGTCATTCGTCAGGAAAAGCGTTCCGTAGTGCATGCCGCCGGGCTCCGTCACCGCGCTGTCCACATTCTCGTTTTGAATGCGAAAGGCGAGATTTTTCTCCAGAAACGGTCACATTTGAAGGACGCATGTCCGGATTTGTGGGACTCGAGCGCGGCGGGGCATCTCGATGCGGGTGAATCCTACGAGGCGTGCGCGATCCGCGAGTTGGATGAGGAGCTGGGCATCAAGGATGGAAAGGTTCGCAAAATCGGAGGGATTTCCGCGCGCGAGGAGACGGGTTGGGAATTCGTGGAGCTCTTCGAGTCCAGCCACGACGGCCCGTTTGACTATCCGGCTTCCGAGATCTCAGGAGGTCGGTTTTTCTCCCCTACGGAGCTCGAAGCATGGATAGACTCGCGTCCGGAGGATTTCGCCCCCGGTCTGATTGAGTGCTTTCGCCTCTGGAACACGACCGCCTGACGCTGAATTACCCGTTTTCTTAGCGAACAGGAGATTGCAAAGCCACCTTCGCCCAGGTATCGTCAGCGAAGATGGGATCGTCCGACGGACACGACACGAATTCGACGATGAATGCCTGCCCGAACTGCGGGGAGGTCATCGACGTTTCGGCCTGCGCGCCCTACAGCAAAGTGCTCTGTCCGACGTGCAATACGGCCATTCGCGTCCGGACCGAGTTTCATCATTTCTCGCTTCAGAAGCAGATCGGAGAAGGAGGGATGAGCCGCGTTTTTCTCGCGAATGACAATACTCTGAACCGGCCGGTGGCGCTCAAGATCCTCAACGAGGATTTCAGCAAAGACGCGGTGCGGACGGCGCAGTTCGAGAAGGAAGCCCGGATCACCGCCGCCATCAGCCACCCGAATGTCGTCAAGGTCTTCTCGGTCGGGAAAGACCAGGGCCATTTCTTCATCGCGATGGAACTGGTGCCGAAAGGGAGTCTCGACGAGCTCATCCGCAAGGTGAAGGCCGTTCCCGAAGACCGGGTGCTCGACATCGCCGCCCAGCTCGTCCGCGGTTTGCGGGCAGCCTACAAGTCGGGGCTGATCCATCGGGACATGAAGCCGGGCAACATGCTCTTCGCGCAGGACAACACGGCCAA
>CAJIAN010000782.1_pt1 | contig 15646 bp, 10 predicted proteins | sample 9199061 | NCBI WGS metagenome assembly CAJIAN01 (sample SAMEA7708264, study PRJEB35096) | sediment metagenome | biome: marine neritic benthic zone biome [ENVO:01000025]; feature: sediment [ENVO:00002007]; material: shallow marine sediment [ENVO:03000034] sea grass bed [ENVO_01000059] ...
GCCCTTGCAGACACCGAGGTGTTCCGGACCGTTCCAGAGGAGTCGAGCTTCCGCGGGATCGTCGACGAGTGGGCGGTTGGTTGGTGTCGGCTGGAAGGAACCGGTTCCGGTGAATCCGGGCCACTCCGCACGGCAGGCGAGGGGACAGATGACAAGAGCAATCGCCGGGACGAGATGTTTCATGGTAAGATTTCCGAGTTATCGGACAATTCAGTTAGAGAACCCAAGGAGATGATACAATGAACAGACTCTCGAAAACCATATTCGCGATGTCGGCGCTCGCGGTGACGCCCTGCGCCTTTGCCGACAAACATCCAACCAGCGGCGTCGAAGTGGGGAAGCGCGTGAGCGCCTACCGAGCGGTCAAGACCGGCGGCGCCGATGACGGCGTCAAAGTCGGCCAGAAACTCTGCTACACGTGACGTCTCGGTTCGCGCCCGGTCGCTTTTCTCTTCGCGAGAAAGGCGGATGGGACCTTGGCCAGTCTGGTCGAGAAGTTGGACAAAGTCGCTTCGGAGAACGCCGATACCAAGATGCACGTGGTCGTGAACTTCGTCGGAGTCGATGAGCCGGCGGCGAAGGAATTCGGCGACAAGATGGATCTGAAACATTCCGTGTTCGCGGTCGCCGACGACAAGAACGCCGAGCGATTCAAGGTCGATCCCAAGGCGGAGTTCACGGTGATGCACTACCGCAACAAGACGGTCGCGGCGAACCACGCCTTCGCCTCCGGTCAGCTCGATGATGCGGCCATTGCCGCGGTCGTGAAATCGACCGATGCCATCGTCGGCGATGCGGCGGCGAGCAGTAGCAGCTCGAAGAAGAAGAAGAAAAAGAAGAAGCCGAAGAAAGCCTGAAGCGGGGTCGTGTTCCGAGCGCTAGCGTTGCCTTACCCTACCCGAACCGGTCGACGAAATAGCCCTGCCAATTGGCGATGTGTCTTTCCATCGCCCCACGGGCCTTGGCACCGTCGCGTGCTTCGAGGGCGTCGAGTATTTCGATGTGCTCGGCGTGCGCCTTTTGCAGCGACTGGTAGTCCGTGCTGATCCGATTGAATCCGCGGTGGATCAGCCGGTAGCGGTTGATGTCGCGTTGCAGTCGGGAGTTGCCGCAACCGGAGGCAATCGTCGAATGGAAGTGCTCGTCGAAGTTTGACCACTGTTCCGTCCAGTCGTCGCATTCGTCTCGTTTGGCGAGGTCGTCGGACTGCGCGCGCAGGGGAGCGAGTTGGCGACCGTCGAGACGGCCTGCCGCGAGTTCGGCCGCAGGTCCTTCAAGGATCCGGCGCATTTCGAAGATCTCCCACAGGTCGTCTCGCGTGAACTCTGCCACTTGCGCACGCCGACCGGCCGGATTCTCGACCAGTCCGTCGGCCGTGAGCATGCGGAGGGCTTCATGCACGGGCGTGCGGCTGACCTCCAGCTTTTCCGCCCATTGCACCGCACTCAACACCGTGCCTGGTGGGAGGCTCCCGCGGATGATTCGCTCAAGAATGGCATCGTAGACCGTCTCGGCGAGGCTCGCGTGAGTCGATAAGTCAAGGGCTGGAGTCGTGGTCGCCATCTGCGCGAACACTAAGGGGCGTGATGCATGGAGTAAAGATTTTCTGCATGCAGAAAATCAGATCTGCTTCTCAAAGACCACTCAAAGAACTTTGACGACCCGTGCGGGAGGCGAATCCATTTCATCATTGGCACGCAGTCCTATGGCTCCACTTCCAACGGGCGAATCGGGAGAGATGACCGTGATCGGGAGGCCATCGCAGTCGATCTCAAGACCACCGTAGGCAGGACCGAGGAAAAACCAGACCCTCTCCCTGCCGAACTCGAGTTGGAAGAGCGAGCCAATGGATATTGCGGCATCGATTTCCTCAGGGGCTTCGAGTGCCTCGAATGCAGCGATCGCTTGGGCCACGAGTTCCGCCTTCATCGCTTGGCCGTCCGCGAGGTAGTTCGCTTCGGTCGAGCGGGTGTCGTATTTTCCTTCCGCTTTCGATTCCGTGTCGGTTCCACCACCGCGCGTCTGCTCGGAGGCGTGCTTCAGGGATTTGTATTTACGTCGGAGCGTATCGAGGATCGCGTCGACTACCTTCGGTTTGCGGGGTTCCATCGCGGATAGGTTGGAACTCTATTCCTAGCTACCTTCGCTAGGAAAGTTCCAGTCTTCCTCGACCGCCACCTCATTGGCGGGACGCCATCGAGGCATACCGTTACGCCAAATAGAGGTATCCGGCGCAAGCGATTGCTGCTGAACCATTTCTAACAACTGGGACGTGCCGATGGGGCCGTAGACCGTTCCTCCAACCGTGTAATACCAACGCATTTCTGGGGGGAAATATAGTGCCTATTAATCATATCGACAATATTTTTGGTAAAAATAGGAATGTGGAGTAACTCATATTCTTTGAAGGCCTTCCGTGTTGGGATTGTGCTGGTAATTCGGAGCTTCGGGAATATCCTGAAGGGCTGTGTCGCCCCGCATGCCGTTGTCGTATCCCAGAATCCTCGCGTGTGTCCTTCTCTGCAGTTTGGCGACCGCGACTTCTTCGCGGGCAGACTATCCGCTAACCGATAGCCAGCGAGAGCGGTTCGAGAAGTATATCCCTCGGACGTTTGCCAAATTGCAGAAGCGCGAACCGGTGACGATGGCGGCGATCGGCGACAGTGTCACGCGTTACACAAGCTACGACGACCACTTGGAGGATTCCCTGCGTGCCTATCACGGCGTGTTTGCCGCGCTGTTGGCGAAGGAGTTCTTCTACACTGGAGGTGTTCGCGATCCCGAACCCCGACGCGGAAACCCACCGAAGCGCGATGCGTCCGTGGGACCCGAAATCCTTCTGCACAATCTCGGGATGAACGGGCGCCTCGGAATCCATGTTCTCTCCCGTGTGACCACCGATGCGTTCATTTATGATCCGGATCTGATCACGATCAACTTTGGGATCAACGATTCCTTGCAGAAGGTCTCTCTGCACACCTACATGAAGGCCCTCGATCAGGCGGTGGGCATCATCAAGGAACGTGGAGTGGATGTGATCCTTGTCGGTCCCAGTATTGTGCGGAAGGACAAGTTCATGGGCGAATTGGCGGGAACGAAGATCGCGAGTGGGGCCATGCGCGACGTCGCAAACAAGCACGGCGTGTTGTTTGTGGACCTCGGCGATGCGACTGGCAGCGCGCCCGGCATCCCTGCGGACGTGCCCGAATCCGAAGCGCTCCAGAGGATCCTCGCGGCGCAGGCCGAGCATTTCGATCATGGCCCCGATTTTCCGGACACCGTGCATCCTGCCGAGGAGGGTCATCTCCGGATGGGGAAGTGGATGTTCGAAGGGCTGATCAACGGGATCGAATCTCCGTGGCGGGTCGGTGGAGTGGACGGTATCCTAACGTTGCAGCAGGGAGGGCAGCTCGAGCTGAACTTCAAATTGAAGAACCTCACCGACACCGACCGCAAAGGCCATATCATCGCGTTGCCGCTGCGGCATGGACCAAAGCCCGAGGCTTCGTGGATTCCCTTCGACATCCGTGCCGGAAAGGGCGAGGAGGTGACCATCCGCTACAAGATTCCGGAGGCGATCGCCAATTCCGCGACGTTCCGGTTTTCCGGCCATGAGACCATCGAGCGCGTTCCGCTCATGGTGGTGGATGAGATCGAGACGCGGCCGATCGTAATGAATGCGCTGGTGCGCCCGGCTACGGTGGTGTGGAAGCTCGGCGCCACCGACGAGTTGCGAAGCATCGTCGAGGTGTATGCCGAGATCGTCAACACGAGCGACACCCCATTGAATGGTTCCTATGAAGCGCAATGGAGTCGGCAACGTGTTGCGGGCACGTGGCAGGCGCAACCCGGTGAGAAATCACCGGTCGTGTTGACCTTCGAGTTGCCCGAGGCCGAGGATGCGGTCCGGGCGCTGGACGCGCTGGCCTTCACTTTGAAGGTCGGAGATCTATCGCTGCAGTTCGAGAGGCATCTCGAAGTCTCGCGAAACTTCGCCATCGGAGAAGCGATCCCGCTGGCGCGGTCCGATCAGTATCGCACTCCGGAAGCTGCCGATCCGGGTGCAGCAGGCAAGGTTGTGCTCACGCCGATGGCCGATCGCAAGGGCCTGTATCTAAGTTACCAGATCTCCGGGTTCCATCTCATTGACACACCGGCAAATGCCGCGGTCGTCATCGAGTCTTATCTCGACGCACGTCCGTTCGGGGAGCGTCGCAAGTTCGGATACTGTGACTTCATTCGTTTCATTGTCCGAAAGGATTCCCCGAATGTGAAGGTGAGTTCGATCCGCCCGGCAGCCTTCGGCAACGGATACGACCGCTCCCTTGATCCCAGTCAAATCAAGGTGAGCCGGGAGACGCTGGCCAATGGCGAGATGCGCATCGCGGTGATGATCCCCCGCAGCTACTTCTATCTGCACCCCTGGGCATTGGGGAACGGCAATAGCCAGCTAGGGATCTCGACGCGGGTGCAACTACTCAAGGTGACTCCCGAAGCCGAAAACGGGATCTACGCGCCGAGTTCGAGGTTCGTTCTCGTCGAGCCATACATGACTTCCTACAACACCGAATCGCTCGCCGTTCTCGAGCTTGATCCGGACTCGACCGGGCGCTGGTCGGCGCGGCTTCATTGAGTCAAAATGTCGCATTCTGTGCGGTGTCCTCCATCGAACGTGGGTCAAATTGACTCTTTTTGCAGGTGCTTGAAATTCGTTAAAGCGCTGTAGTTCAGGGGTTTGTGGCGGAATCTCGAATTGGTATGGATTCTGCAACTGATAGGCGCAGAAAGGGACACTACTTATGAATTTCAACCATTTTACGAACAAGATGCAGGAGGCGCTGCAGGCTTCTCAAAGCGTGGCCTCCGGCTACGGACATCAGGAGCTGAAGGGGCGACATCTGCTGCTCTCACTTCTTGATCAAAGCGATGGCATCGTGCGCCCACTCTTCGAGAAGGTCGGTGTTCCGGCTGCGGACGTGACGGCGAAAGTGGCGGAGAGCTTGGAGCGGGAGCCGAAGGTCAGCGGCGCGGGCGGACAGGTTTACCTGAGTTCGGACCTGCGGGAGATCTTTGAAGGTGCAGAGAAAGAGAAGACCGCTCTCAAGGACGAGTTCGTGAGCGCCGAGCATGTCGTTCTCGCCATGGCGAATGCGAAGACACCAACCGGCGAGATCTTTTCTGCGCTGGGTATCGACCGAAAGAAGCTACTCAATGCTCTCACGGATGTTCGTGGCGCCCAGCGCGTGACGGATCAGGATCCGGAAGGCAAGTATCAGGCGCTGGAGAAGTATGGGATGGATCTGACGGCTCTTGCGCGGCGAGGGAAGATCGATCCCGTCATCGGACGCGACGAGGAATGCCGACGGATCATGCAGGTTCTCTCGCGTCGAACGAAAAACAACCCGGTGCTCATTGGTGAACCGGGAACGGGCAAGACGGCGATCGTGGAGGGCCTTGCGCGACGGATCGTCAGCGGCGACGTGCCGGATTCGCTCAAGGGGAAACGCCTCATCGCCATGGACCTCGGAGCGATGATTGCCGGTGCGAAGTACCGCGGCGAGTTCGAGGATCGCTTGAAGGCCTTCCTCAAGGAAGTCACCTCGAGCGAGGGTCAGATCATTCTCTTCATCGACGAGTTGCACACCATCGTCGGCGCGGGCGCGAGCGAAGGTGCGGTGGACGCGTCAAATCTTTTGAAACCACAGCTGGCTCGTGGCGAACTTCGTACCATCGGGGCGACGACTCTCGACGAGTACCGCAAGCACATCGAAAAGGACGCCGCCCTCGAGCGCCGGTTCCAGCCGGTGCGCGTTGACGAGCCGAGTGTCGAAGACACTGTCGCCATCTTGCGGGGACTGAAGGAACGCTACGAGGTGCATCATGGAGTCACCATCCTGGACAGCGCACTCGTTTCGGCAGCTACCCTTTCGCATCGTTATATCTCCGACCGTTTCCTTCCTGACAAGGCGGTTGACCTCGTCGACGAAGCGGCGTCGCGGTTGAAGATCGAGCTCGATTCCATGCCGACCGAGATCGACCAGGTCGAGCGGCAGGTGATGCAGCTTGAGATGGAGCGCCAGGCGCTCGCGAAAGAGAAGGATTCGGCCAGCCGTGAGCGGCTCGCCCGGGTCGAGAAGGAAATGGCTGATCTCCGAGAGCAAAGCGCGGGCTTGAAGGCGCAATGGCAGAACGAGAAAGCGGTCATCGACAAGGTGCGCGAGGCGCAGGAACAGATCGAGCAGGCGAAGGTCCAGCTCGAGCAGGCACAGCGTGTCGGCGATCTCACTCTGGCGAGTGAGATTCAGTACGGAAAGCTTCCGAATCTCGAAGAGTCGCTCGCCGAGCATCAGCAGAAGCTGAACGAGCTTCAGAGTGCGAACCGCATTCTGAAGGAAGAAGTCACCGAGGAGGACATCGCCAAAGTAGTGGCGACGTGGACGGGTATTCCGGTCACTCGTTTGCAGGAGGGCGAACGTTCGAAGCTGGTGAGGATGGAAGACCGCCTGCACGAGCGCGTCATCGGTCAGGAGTCCGCGGTCACCGCGGTGGCGAACGCCGTGCGTCGTGCGCGCGCCGGGCTTCAGGATGAGAACCGTCCGATCGGTTCGTTCCTTTTCCTCGGGCCCACCGGTGTCGGAAAGACCGAGCTGAGCAAGGCGCTCGCTGAATTTCTATTCGACGACGAGAGCGCGATGACCCGCATCGACATGAGCGAGTACATGGAGAAACACAGCGTGGCACGGCTCATCGGCGCGCCTCCGGGATACGTCGGCTACGAGGAAGGCGGGCAGCTCAGCGAGACCGTGCGCCGCAAGCCCTACTCGGTAGTCTTGCTCGACGAGGTCGAGAAGGCGCATCCGGACGTGTTCAACGTCCTGCTTCAGGTACTCGACGACGGTCGCATCACGGACGGTCAGGGGCGAACCGTCGACTTCAAGAACACGGTCATCATCATGACGAGCAACATCGGCAGCCAGTTCATCACCGGAGAGGCAAACCGCGAGCAGCGCGAGGCCAAGGTGAGCGAAGCATTGCGCGCGCATTTCCGACCCGAGTTCCTCAATAGGGTTGACGAGACCATCATCTTTGATCGCCTCAACGAGGAACATATCGGTGGCATCGTGAAACTGCAGCTCGCCCGGGTGATCGAGCGCCTGGCCAAGCAGAAGCTGGTGCTTGAACTCGGCGACGGTGCGATGGAACTGATCGCGCAGGAAGGGTACGATCCGGCCTTCGGCGCGCGTCCTCTGAAACGTGTGATTCAGAAGCGGATCCTCGATCCACTCAGTCTCGACTTGCTCGATGGCAATTTCGGCGAAGGGGATCGCATCCGGGCGGAGGCGGAAGACGCGAAGATCGTGTTCCGGGTGTCGAAGTCCAGCGAAACACCGCTGCCCGCCGAATAAGACAGACGCGCTCTCCCAATTGGATTCGAGAATCCGTCAGGAAAGCGCGCCCTGGTGTCTATGGGGATTTCTTGAAAGCTTCGCGCTAAAGTTGCGCTACCGTCGCAATGTTCACGGAGTCGACGATCTTGACCGTCGTTCCACTGGACGCGTGTTCGAAGAGAACCGGAGCGACGTTCCAGGGAAGCCGGACGCATCCGGCCGATGCGGGGTATCCGGGAAGGTCGCCGACGTGAAGTCCGATCGCCGTCTGGTTCAGACGCATCCAGCAGGGGAGATCGCACCCGTAGATCGTCGATGTCTTTCCGGTGCGGACCTTCTGGGTGATTTTGAATTCGCCGCGCGGGGTGTGCTTGCCGGGGCGTGCGGTGGAAACCGGCGTGTCGATGGCAACCTGTCCGTCGACAATGAAGTAGGCGCGCTGTGCGGAAATGTCGACGAGCACGGAGCTATTGCCCGAGGAGGCGCGGGCGAGAACATTCTCGTTGATCTCGGCCTTGATCTCCCTCGGCTTGGCCGTTCGCTTCGTGGTCGTGCGGCGGGATTTCTTCCACGTGCTTTTCTGGCTGACTTTTTGCGACACCTTCTCTTTGTCCTTACCCCAGTCGAAGATCAACCCCGCCTCGGCGCTCGGCGTGGATGAAACAAACAATCCGATGACGGCGAGCGATGCGGCCATTTCGCGCAGACCGCGACCCTCGATTTCGGATTCTTCAAAGATTGCGCCCAATTCGCCCGTGCTGGCTTCGGCCACCGCGCTGAGGGTATCCGAATCTTCGGCAAGCCACAATCCGAGGCACTGGACTTCACCACCGGGGCCATCTTCGGCCGGCCGCCAGCGAATGAGGGGCACAGGTGTTCCGGCAAAGCCTTTCGCAGCCTCGTTCAGGGATCCCTTCAGCGCATCGAGAAACGCGCGGACGTGTTCCTCCTCGCTGGCTCCCTCGTCGAGATGCACTTCACCGAGTGTGGGAAGCGACAGCGTGGAGAAAGCGCTCGCGAGGTCGATGTAGGGGGAGTCGTCGGCTTCTTCGCCCTTGACCTCAAGATATTGCAGCAGCGGAGCGTCCTCGGAATCATCGGCACTTGTTAGGGGAGTGATGCCGTCGGGCGAGACCTCGGAGTGCAACCCGCCGTCCTCGCCGACTACCGCGGTGTAGAACTTGAGAAGCTCTTGCGGGGACATTGCTTCGGTTGCGGTGTTTTCTTCCCATTCTTCACCCTCCGCAGGGAGATGGTTGATGGGAGCAAGCATGGAAATCGTCTTCAAGCCCGTGGTGTCACTCATGATCTCAGTAAAATGTGTCAGGTTTTCGAATTCGCGTTCGCCGATTTGACGAAGGGGGTGCGGAACTATGCAGAATCAGTACAACAAAGCGAGAATTACGCCTAGCGCATATCGCGGGATGTTCAAGACGGTGGGTTTCGAGCGAATCGATGGATTGTGGCCTCTAATTCCCCAAAGCGGTGTATACTACTCACGCTAAGGCGTGTCCGCATCAGTTCGCTCCAGTTTGTCGCTGCCTCCGACGGGAATCGGGAAGATTGCTTCCGTCGTGACAGCACTCTTTTGTCTTTCGGGAGCCACGGGAAATCTTGAAGCGCATCCGGGAAGCGGCGGACTCGAGATCACGGATACGCTTGTGCAGGCGCCTCACGATTCGGTTCCACGGTTCGGCAACATCCAAGGTGCGGGAGCGCCCATCATCGCGAACGTTGCTTCGGGTGATTTTTCCGATCCCGCCATCTGGCCCGGGAATGTCGTGCCAGGAGCCGAGGCTCGCGTCCAGATCGCCAGCGGGACTGTCGTGACCTACGACCTCGACTCGACGACCCGATTCGATTGCATCGAGGTTCAAAACCTCGGCCACCTTGCGTTCGCAACGGGGCAATCGACCAAACTCTGCATCAACGAGCTGATGGTGATGCCGGATGGAGAGCTGACGATCGGAACGGAAGCGGCTCCCGTTGCGGACCACGTGACCGCCGAGATCATTTTCCGCGGCGACACGGCATTGAAAACGGGGACGGTGGAGTCTCCGGGGATCGATCCGAGGCAGTACGGCAAGGGCCTCATCGTTTTTGGAAAGGTCCGGATGCACGGGCGCGTGTTGGACGAGACCTACATCCGATTCTCACAGGAACCCCTCGCGGGGCAAACGACGCTTTCGCTTGAGTCGCCGCCGACAGGGTGGATGCCGGGCGATTTGCTGCTCATTCCCGATACAAGACACATCCGGTTCACGAGTAACCACACGTTCACTTCGCAGGCCGAGGAAGTGGTGATTGAATCGATCAGTGGGAATACGATCACTCTGACGGAACCCCTTGCATTCGATCATCGCGGCCCGCGGGACGTCGATGGAAACGTGGGACTGGTCGAGCTGTCGATGCTTCCTCACGTCGGCAATCTCACCCGCAACATCGTGCTGCGTTCGGAGAATCCTAACGATGTGCTGCGAAGAGGCCACACCCTCTACCTGCATCGTGCCGATGTCGATCTTCGCTACGCGACGTTCAAGGATCTCGGACGGACGACGATCGAGAATCTCGACAACACGGCTTTCGACAGCAACGGAGACCTGACGAACATAGGTGCCAATCAGATCGGCCGCTACTCGATCCATCTGCATCACCTCTGGGGGCTGGAGAATCCCGAGGACATGGGATACCAGCTGAAGGTGATTGGTACGGTGATGGACGGGATGCGGAAGTGGGGGATGACGATTCACGACACGCACTACGGGCTCTTTCAGTGGAACATCGCCTACGACGGCCGCGGCTCGGCCATCGCCACCGAGGACGGGAACGAATCCTACAACGTGTTCGAGCGGAATTTCGTCGTGCACACGAAGGCGGGCGACACCCAGCCGATTCTCGGTCACAGCGTCGGTCGTGGCGGCGTCTTCAACACGCGTGCCCTTTTTGGAACGACGCGCGATGCGTTCTGGTTCAGCGGCGAATTCAACTACGTGCGCGACAACGTCGCGGCGAACTCACCCGACTTCGCCTTTAATTACAACGGCTACTACATCAAGAAGACGATGCGGGTGCCGCGTTTCCGGGGCGCCAACATGTTCGACGAGAACGAATACGAAGGCTGGAACTTCCACGAACCGGGGCAGTATTTCGTCGAGGGCAGGGACCGGCGCGAGGGGCTGCCCGTCTTGGAATCGGCGCGCAACGAGGTCTACAGCTCGGGCCAGGGGCTTTGGCTCACATGGGCGCGGGGGTGCTGCAGCATTTCCTACTACAAGCAGGAGAGCTTGTTCGAAGACTACCGCCTCTGGCACATCAATCACACCGGTGTCTACGCCTTCCACGAGAGCCGCAACACCTACCGTGGCTTCATCATGCGCAACGATCCTGCGGTGTCATTGCTCAGCGGGCCGAATGCACGTCTCAACCGCGGGTTCTACTTCGGGAACTCTTCCTACGAGAACGGACAGCTGATCGTCAGCGATTTTGATGTGCAGGGATTCAACGTCGGCATGGTCTTGCCGCCGAATCCCCAGGACGGCACGAACGAGGAGAATCTCACCCTCATCGAAAACGGCGTGCTCAAGAACCACGTGAATATCATCGAGCGCTTTCCGACGATCACCGATGGCAAGACGTCAATGATTCGCAATGTGCAATTCACGCCCACGGTCACCTATGCATCGAACCGGCTGCCAGCCAGTCCCGTAAACCTCTTCATGGATGACAGTCGCGACAAGCAAATGCATCCGATGACGCCGTCGCGGACTCTTGTCTACGATTTCAATGGTCAGCCGGGAGATTCGTTCGAGGTCTTTTGGGAACTACAAGCACCGGATGCGATTGTTCCGCCTGCGGCTCGCCCCGACCTGCACGCTGACGATCCACAGGTTACGACACCCGAGCCGGGGCTCACCAATCGGGAATCCCTGCTGAAGTACGGAATCGTGACCGCGTCCGCGATCGCACCGTGCGACGAACTTGACGGGGGCGACTGTTCCCTCGCGCTCGCCCGAGCGGCCACGAGGGACATCGTCGGGCTCGTCTTTCCCATGGGCTCGGTGCGGGAAATGACCTATCCGCAGTGGCTCGCCTTGTACTTCAACGAACAGGAACTCGCGAACCCGTTGCTTGTCTCAGCGAGGTCGGATCCCGAGAAGGACAGTCTCGCGAACCTGCTCGAGTACGCGCTTGATCATCACCCGAAATTGTCGGACCCCGTGCGATCACCGGTGATGCGTCGGGTGGAAGGGGACGCCGACTTCGTTCTGGCCATCCCGCCCATGCGCTCGGATCTCGACTACGTGATCGAAGTGACGACGGATTTCGATGAGTGGTTCTCAGGAAGTGACAACATCGAGATGCTGCAAACCATCGACGGGGGAGACGGACTCGAATACCACTTCTTCCGCGGTGTCGGCCCCTTCGCCGACGCGGATGCGATCTTCACGAGACTGACGCTCCGCGAATCGACGCCTTGAAACAACGGGCCGACGTACGGCATGATGAGGGGAATGGTTCCTCCGAACATCGGTGCCCGCGCGCTCATCGTCTGTGTTGCGATGGCGATGTGCAGCGGTGTCGGCGTCGCCGAATCCGGGAAAGTGGAAGTCTCTCCTTTGGGCGACCCGGCGGGCGGCAAGGAGGCTGAAACCCTCTTTCAGCGTCTCGCTCAGAAGCAGACCGGCCTGGATTTCACCATGCAACTCGGCAATTTCACCGAGCGGGTGAAGGAGTATCTGTTCATCACCCCTCTCGGTGGCGTGGCCACCGGCGATTGCGACGGCGATGGGAAGCCGGACATCTATTTGACCAGTCCGTCCGGAGGCAATCGGCTCTTCCGCAATCTCGGCGGGTTCAAATTCGAGGACATCACGCAGAAGGCGGGCGTCGCGGATCCCGGGTTCTGGGGGACGGGCGCGAGTTTTGTCGATATCGACGACGACGGGGATCTCGATCTCTACGCATGTGGATACCGGGTTCCCAACAAGCTCTACATCAACGACGGGAAAGGCGGTTTCACGGATCGTGCTGCGGAGTTCGGCCTCGATTTCAACGGCGCAAGCATGAGCATGACCTTCGCGGACATCGACGATGACGGTGATCTCGATGGGTATCTCGCCACGACGACGCAACCGCCGCCCCCGGGCACGAAGTTCGGGGTGCGCATGGTGAGGCAGGCGGACGGAAGTCAGAAGCCGGTCGTTCCGGATGCGCTCGCCGAATACTGGGAGCTGCTTTATCTGCCCGGGAAAAAAGTGCACAGGACCGAAGCGGGACAAGCCGACCACCTCTTTCGCAACGATGGCGGCAAGTTCGTCGATGTGTCGAAGTCCGCAGGCATCGACGGAAACTACTTCACCCTTTCCGCGACCTGGTGGGACTACGACGCCGACGGGGATCCCGATCTCTATGTCTCGAACGATTTCACCGGTCCGGACAAGCTCTACCGCAACCGCGGTGACGGGACTTTCGAGGATGTGATTCGGGAGACGGTGCCTCACACGCCTTGGTTCTCGATGGGAAGCGATATCGGTGACGTCGACGGCGATGGCCGCGTGGATCTGTTCGCGACCGACATGTCGGCGACCACGCACTACCGCGACAAGATCATGATGGGGAACATGGATAACATGGGTTGGTTCCTAGAGTTCGCGGAGCCGCGGCAGTACATGCGCAACGCGCTCTATCTGAACACCGGGACACATCGCATGAAGGAAGCCGCGTTCCTCGCGGGCGTTGCGAGCACGGACTGGTCGTGGAGTCCTCGGCTCGAAGATTTCGATGGCGACGGAAGGATTGATCTGTTCGTCACGAATGGAATCCTGCGCGACAGCATGCATTCGGATGTCTCGGCGATGGCGGAGCAGCGCTTTCGACCGGGCAGTCCGGAGTGGCGATCCTTCTGGGCGGGGCAATCGTTGCGGAAAGAACGGAACCTCGCCTTCCGGAATGGGGGTGACATCCAGTTCGAGCGGGTAGGTGCCGAGTGGGGGCTCGATCGCGAGGGCGTCAGTTTCGGATGCGCCACTGCCGACTTCGATGGCGATGGCGATCTCGATCTTGTGGTGAACAACGCGGATGCCGCCGCGTCCGTTTACAGGAATCGGTCAAAGGCAAATCGAGTCGTTGTGAGACTGCACGGAACGCGGAGCAACCGCTTCGGTGTCGGTGCGAAGGTCGAGATCGAAGTGGGCGGGCGGATCCAAGTTCGCGAGATCACCCCCGTGCGGGGATGGCTGTCGTCGAACGAGCCTATTGCGCAGTTTGGCTTGGGCAATGCGGCGTCCATCGACCGCCTGACCGTCCGCTGGCCTTCCGGTGCCGTGCAGGTGGCTCAGGACGTCTCCGCGAACATGCGCATCACCTTGACCGAACCACGCGACGCGCTGGAGACTGCGCATCGAAAAACGCCCGCGACGATGTTCGTCTCGCTGGAAACGGGCATCCGGCACCGGGAGAAGCCGTTCGATGATTTCGGCGTGCAACCGCTTCTTCCCAACAAGCTTTCGCAGCGGGGTCCGGGCATGGCGTGGGCGGATATCGACGGGGATTCCGATCCGGATTTGTTTCTGGGAGGGGCGCGTGGTTTCGCCGGGCGGATCTTTGAAAATCGAAAGGGGAAGCTGATCGGGGTCGAGGTTGCGGATCTCGAAGCGGACTCGCGGTTCGAAGACAACGCCGCCGTGTTTTTCGACGCGGATGGCGATGGCGACGTCGATCTTCTTGTGGGAAGCGGATCGGTCGAGGACTCCGCTGCCCTCGCGGATCGCCTTTACCTCAATGATGCGAAGGGCAGCTTCTCGAGGGCGGGGAAGGAGGTCATTCCCGCCCAGCCTTTCAACACGTCGGCATTCGCCGTTGCTGACTTCGACAAGGATGGTGACAACGACGTGTTCGTCGGGCGGCACAGCAGGCCGGGGGCTTATCCTCTTTCCCATCCATCGATTTTGCTCACGAACGACGGAGGGAAGTTCACACCCGCGCTGGTGCGCGGCGTGCAACTCGCGACTGCCGCGCTCGCTTCCGATATTGATGGTGACGATTGGCCTGATCTGCTGGTGACTACGGAGTGGGGCGGGGTGCTTGTGTTTAGGAATAAGAACGGACAACTCAGTGGTCCGGAGAATGCCATCGGCGAGAACCACACCGGCTGGTGGAACGGCATTGCCGCAGGCGACGTCGACGGCGATGGCGACCTCGATTTCGCGGTGACAAACTATGGCTTGAATACGAAATACAAGGCGAATCCCGAGAAACCTGCGCGGTTGTTTTATGGAGACTTCGATGGCTCGGGAAAAAGGCACCTCGTCGAAGCAAAGTACGAAGGCGACATTCTCTATCCGATCCGAGGTTTCAGCTGCTCCCGCGACGCGATGCCGTTCCTCGACGACAAGCTGAAGACGTTCCACAAGTTTGCGTCGTCTTCGCTGATGGATATCTACTCCGAACTGGGCATCAACCAATCGACGAGTCATGCCGCGACCACGCTCGAATCGGGAATTCTGCTCAATGATGGCAAGGGGAGGTTCAAGTGGCGGGCACTTCCAAGGCTCGCGCAGATAGCGCCTTCGTTTGGCGTTGGGTTTGCCGATTTCGATGCGGACGGTCACCTCGATCTCGCCATCGCTCAGAATTCATTCAGCCCCCAGCGTGAGACGGGCCGCATGGCGGGAGGGTTGAGCATGCTCCTTCTTGGGGATGGTGCCGGAGGGTTTGCTCCCGTGCCGTCGCACAGGAGCGGCCTCATGATTTCCGGCGACGCGGTTGGCTTGGGTATCGCGGACTTCAACGGCGACCAGCGTCCGGATCTCGCAATCTCCGAGAACAACGGTCCGCTGCACCTCCTCTTGAGGCGCTAGGAGCCCCGGATTGGGCCATGCGGACAGGAACGCGATTCACATCATTGTGTTACCTTGCGTTTTTACGTTTTTCTTGTCGTCGAGGGGCTTAGCAATTGGAATGGAGGCCGAATCCGCTAGCGACAATTCTAATGGCGCTTGTCGGCAACCCGCAAGTCAACCTTCCACAAACCCTCCGACTATGAGAACTGCCAAGCTCTCCTTTTTCTCCGTGTCCGCACGTACTTCCGCCGCCATTGCTGCGTTGGGAATTCTTTCGATGCCCCTTCGCGCGGTGACGATCGACTCGCTCGAAGACAACTTCGATGCCGATACCATCGACAACACCAAGTGGTCCGTCATGGCCGCTGACTTTGAAGCCGGTTCTGGGACCTACACGGCGGATACCACGACGAACGC
>CAJIAN010000573.1_pt1 | contig 15645 bp, 8 predicted proteins | sample 9199061 | NCBI WGS metagenome assembly CAJIAN01 (sample SAMEA7708264, study PRJEB35096) | sediment metagenome | biome: marine neritic benthic zone biome [ENVO:01000025]; feature: sediment [ENVO:00002007]; material: shallow marine sediment [ENVO:03000034] sea grass bed [ENVO_01000059] ...
AGACCGTGCAGCGGAAGAACAGGGGGAAATGGCTGGGAGATTCGAAAACCTTGAGCAACCTCCTTCGAGTTGTGAAGAATGAGGGGAGGTTGGGTGTTCCTGATTGACCGCATGGCTGATCGCGCTATGGATTCGGCATGCAGCTCATCGACGGGAAAAAAATTGCCGCCAGCGTCCTCGAGGAATGCCGCGCGGACATTGCGTCGCTCGGCGAAAAAGGAATCACTCCTGGGCTCGCCGTGGTGCTTGTCGGGGACGATCCGGCGTCGCGGGCCTATGTCCGATCGAAGGATCGGAAGTGCAAGGATCTTGGCCTGCACTCGAAGAAACTCGAACTCGATGTGGACACCACGCAGGAGGAATTGCTGGCGACCATCGACGAGCTGAATGCCGATCCCGCGATCCACGGGATTCTCGTCCAGTCGCCCCCGCCGCCCCAAATCGACGAGAGTGCGATCGTGCTCCGCATTGATCCGGCCAAGGACGTGGACGGATTCCACCCGGAGAACGTGGCGAAGCTCGCGCTCGATGATTCGACGGGATTCGTGCCGTGCACGCCGCTCGGGTGCCAGCGTCTCCTGGTCGACAGTGGTGTCGAGATCCAGGGAGCGAATGTCGTTGTGCTAGGGCGGAGCATGATCGTGGGCAAATCGCTCGCGTTGCTTCTCATGCAGAAGGGGAGCGCCGCCAATGCAACCGTGACCGTGGCGCATTCGCGGACCAAGGACCTCGAGAAAGTCACGCAGCAGGCGGACATCCTCGTGGCGGCCATCGGGATTCCCGAATTCGTCAAGGCGTCGCACGTCCGTGAAGGCGCGGTGGTGATCGATGTGGGAATCAACCGTGTCGAAGCCCCCGAGACCGAAAAGGGTTACAAGCTCGTCGGTGATGTCGCCTTCGCCGAAGTCTCACCGAAAACCAGCGCGATCACTCCGGTTCCGGGCGGTGTCGGACCGATGACCATCGCCATGCTCATGGCGAACACCATCAAGGCGTGCCGACAGGCGACTGGAAGCGCCTAGCCGGTCTTTTCTTTTTCTTGGTCCGCTTGCGAGGTTTCGCTTTCTCGAAAGCGGGGAAATATGGTGACTCCGACCGCGCCGTGGCCAGAAAGGCCTCGAGGACGCGCACGACATCCGGATGGTCAGCAGCGACGTCCTTTTTCTCGGCGCGATCCTTTTCCAGATCGTAGAGAGCGAGGGGTTCCTTCGTTCCAAATCGAATGGCTTTCCAATTGCCCATGCGGACCGCTTGCTGGAAGGGCGAGTGGATTTCCCAGTAGTGTTTTTCGCGGCCAGTCTGGGCTTTTCCGAGCAAGGTCGGGAGGACGGACATCCCATCGAGTCCGCTCGGCGGCTGAACGCCCGCGATCTCGCAGGCCGTCGGGAAGACGTCACGCATGTCCCAGATGAATTCGCTGGTCCTTCCTGCGGGAACCTTACCCGGCCAACGCACTGCCATGGCGGCACGTAGGCCGCCCTCGTAGAGGTTGCGTTTGATGCCCCGCAGACCGCCCGCGCTACCGATCGCCTTGGCAAAGGGAGCGTTCGGTCCGTTGTCGGAGGTGTAGAAGACGATGGTGTCTTCATCGATTGCCAATTCCTTCAGCAGCGACATCACTTTCCCGACGCTGCGATCCACTTGGGTGATCATCGCTGCGTAGTGACGCACCTGCTTGCCGCCCGGGATGTCTTCGTAGAGAGCGAATGCGGGATCCTCCTCCGGAATGATGTAGGCGCCGTGCGGCGGTGTGTAGGCGAGATAGAGGAAAAACGGCTTCGTGTGGTGTTTTCGAATGAACTCCAGCGTCTTCTTTTCGGCGAGGTAAGGGACATAGTCACTTTTCTTTCCGTCCTTGTTTCCCTCCAGTGGGACCATCTTGCCGCCGTCCCATATCTCGGTGGGGAAGTGATTGTGGGCATGCACCTGATCGAGGTAGCCATACCAAAAGTCGAATCCCTGCTTCTCGGGAATCCCCGCCGAGCCTGGATTGCCGAGTCCCCACTTCCCGATTCCACCGGTGACGTAGCCCACTTCCTTCAATGCTTCCGCCACGGTGAGATCTTCCCGTTCGAGAAACACCAGCGGCCGACCATTCTTCGCGCTGAGGTCCTTTGTCAGCGCCTTCGCCGTGTTGTCACGGCGCCGGCAGTGCCCCGTGTGCTTGCCGGTCATGAGCACACATCGCGTCGGGGCGCAGACGGCCGATCCCGCGTAGTGCTCCGTGAACTTCATTCCTTCGGCGCAGAGGCGATCAAAGGTCGGCGTCTTGACGTGCTTCGATCCGAACGCTCCGAAGTCGCCGTAGCCAGCATCGTCGAGCATCACGTAGATGATGTTCGGCTTCCGCGCTTCGGCGAGAGCAAGCGCGAGAACGAACAGTGCTGCGAGGATCGTGGCGAGTTTCATGGCGTGAAGGAAATCTAGCGTCGCCGCTCGACATTCCAAGTCCCGTCGCGCCCGATGGATACGGCTACCAATCCGATCTTCGCTGTGGCCGTGCCGTTCTCGCCGATCGAGGTCTCGATATGTTTCGCGATCTCCGAGGCTTGCTCGCCTTCGTCGTAGGGACGAAGGACGCTGAGCCAGACTTGAGGCATTCCCGTCCTTAGTGTTGCTTTTGCGTACGAATTCTGGACGTTCCCGCCACGTATGTCACCGGACGTACGGTGCTCGACCTGTCCCATTTCGAGTCCGCCGCTCTGGTGGAGATGGAGAATGACGCGCTTCTTCTTTTTCTGCCACCATGCATGGTCACGGGCGGGGGCGTCGAACCAGTTCTCTCCTTTCGCGGCTCCAGCCTCGGCTTTGATGCTCCAGCAGGGTGCCGCTTGATAGCCATCAACATCGGAACAAGGAACGTAGCTGTCGCGCACGACGAGGTAACCTTCCTTGGTGAGCACGGAGCACCGCGTCCAGCGGCTGTTCGCGCCGTAGTAGTTCCGCATCGTGAACTGCCCAAACGAATCCTCTCCCTTGTTCTCCGCCTTGAGATCGTCGCGGACGAGAATGGCACCGCGGTGCCACATCGGCGTGAAATAGCGCGGCTTGGTACGAACGTTGGGCGTGATGCCGCCTGTCCCCCTGCCCTTGAAGTCGTAGGACATCCGCGTGTATTCGTTCTGTCCGTCGAACTTCTCGCCGAGACCCTCGATCGTGAGGGCGAGCTGGCTTGCTTCGCCGATGGGGCCGACTTCGAAACACTTGCCGGACCGGCGGCTCCCATCGACGACGCGCAGCGCGAGCTTCCGCAATTCACCATCGAGTGGTGCAGATCCGTTCGGTCCCACCAGCTCGATCTTTAGATTCTCCGGGATCGAGTCGCATGCGAGGAGGATTCTCTCTCCCTTCGGCCCGGCGAGGCGGACGTTCTGGATGCGTGCGCCTTCGGAGAAATTCCCGACGCGGAGCGATGTCAGGTGGTAGTCGTTGTTCAACTGCCAGTAGCCGTCCATGTTGCCGTACGAGAAGCCGAGCTTCGGTTCGTCGGTGCGGCGGAACTTCCCAATCTCGGAGTCGAACTTCCAGTTTTTCGAATCGGGACCCTCTCGCGAGGGTAGCGCCACCTTGATCGACATCGACGCAAGCTTCCACGCGTCGCCGGTGGGAGTGTCCATGCCCGTTCCCTCGAGCATCGGGAATTTCATGTCCGGCGGGAGAACGGTGAGCATGTCATAGGCGCCTTCGCCGACGCCCGCCCGACCGCTCGTGTATTTGCCGGTTGTGTGCAGAAACTTCGCCCCATCGACGCAGTACTCGTAGAGCTTGCCGTCGGAGTCGTCGCAGTAGTGCATGTAGTTGTTGTTGCGATCGTAGATGTAGAACGAGGCGAACGGCTTTCCGCTCTCGCGGCCCGAGCAGAGGTAGAGGCGCTCGGGGATCTTGTGTTTGTGCTCGCTGTAGTAGCCGATGGCGGCACCGCCTTTCGGAACCTTTGGCTCGATCCCGTGTTCGATGAACCAGAAGTAGCGGCGCTTGTAGGCATCGAGATAGTTGGAGGGAACCTCGACGTCTTCGGGCGGTCTTCCACCGAGACACACCTGCTCGGAGGCCCAGAGGAATTCCGGGTCCTTGTATTCCTTGGCGAGTCGATACCACACGGCGCTGTCGAGCGTGTTCGCTTCGACGGCGTAGTAGCGGGCGTTCCACGGATCGGCATAAAGTTCCTCGCGGGGGGCCGTGTTCACACCGGCACTGGAGTTCGGATTGCCTCGCACGCCGCCTCCGTGGATGTAGTAGAGGTAACGGCGGAAGTGGTTGTAGAGGAATTCCCGCTCGGTCTCGAATTTGTTCATGCCTTCGGCCATGTCGATGAGACCGGTGAGGTAGAGAGGGCCGTAGGGATAGTAGTTCGTTTCCGTGGTGTCGCCGTACTCGACGAGTTCACGCCAGAGCGCGTCGAGCCACGGTTTGTGACGGACTGCGTGGGGATGATCGGGAAACATTTTCACTGCGATGGCCGGACCGCCATTGATCCCGTAGGGACGGTTGTTGACGCCGCGCTCGATCGCGGAGTAGTCGGGGAAATCGATGCGCAGACTGTCGAGAACCAGTTGCGTGAACGACGCTTCCTCCTCCGGGGCGATCGCTTTCTGCTCACGCAGTTCTTCGAAGATGCGTATGCGCCCTCCGCTGCCCCACGACTTGTGATTGTAGAAGATGGTCAGTGGATTTCCGGTCTTCTTCGATTCCTCGTACCGGTCGACCATACTCAGAAAGTAGGCGCGCAGGATGAGGAGTTCGTTTTTGTCCTTGCGACCGCTGTCGATGTAGCGCGTCAGCAGGCGATCCCACTCCCAACCGCCACGATGCATCGACGGGCGGCTTTCGCGGACGGCTTCGGCGAGCGTTTTGATTTCCTCGTCCGAGTATTGCGAGTAGGACGGGCGAGGGTGGCTGGATTTAGGGTCCTCCGCCGCTGCGGCTTGCACAGCTGTGGCAACAAGAAGAACCGAGATCGATAACCTCATGGTGGGAAAGGGTGGCCGGAGCGAAGAACGGGAACAAGCACGTTTATTGCTTCTCAATGCGGTCTGCTGTCTATAATCTCTAGTCCTGGCACCAGAACTGTGTTGCCATGAAGGGAGGACCAAAGATACTCGCGACTGCGATCGCGCTGAGTTGGATTCCATCATCGAAGGCATTCGAGACCGATGGAGTCTGGAATGCTGTTGGACTCGGGACACCGTCGAGCATCGAGATCAGCACGGTTACCAACGAGGGAGTGGGGCCGGCGATCTCCGAATTGCACAACATTCAGCACTTCGAGATCTTCACTGAGACGCTCAACGTTTCCGGCGGGGTTGTTTCCGGTGCGTTCGACGGAACGCTGACGGTGAATGAGTCGGGACTCGTGACCATTGTCGATGACGAGACGGCAAACTACCGCATCAACTGGTCGAGCGACACCATGGTTGGGTTGGACTCCGACGGACCTGCGCAGGAACTGGAGATTCTCGTGAAGCAACCGGCGAGCACCGTGTTCTCGGACATCGTCGGGAACTGGAACATTGCCGGTCTCTGTACACCGTCAGGGCCGACCGTGTTCAAGGGATTCAATGAGGAGCTGGAAGCTGTCATCGTGACAGCGATGACGCAGGGCGACAACTTCGACTATTTGAAAGGGACTATAAGCATCACAGGCAAAGGGACGTATGCCGGAACCCTCGGGCCCGAGTCGATGAGTGGGACGATTACCGTGACGGGGCCGGGTGTCGTTACGGCGACGGATAGCGAGCCGGGAGAGATTCCATTTACGATGTTTCTCAATGCCTCGAAGAATCTGATGGTCGCAGTGGTGGCGGACGGCGTCTTCCACGAACTCCTCGTACTCGTCCGCGGTCCGTCTGGCGCTGCGATCCATGAAATGCAAGGGTCGTGGTCGCTGGCGTCGTTCAACCTGCCCGCACGACTCGCGCTCAGCGGCGGTGGGAGCCACTTTTCCGACCTCGAGGGTCGCACGCGCTTCGAGGCCGACTCAGGCCGTTGGAATGTGCGAAGCGACGGCGCCTACTCTCAGAGTCTCGATGGCGAGAGAGAGCAAGGCTTGCTCGAGCTTCCATCAACTTGCGTCAATGCCGCCATGGATATCGTGGTAGGAGGTGCGAAGGATGAATTCTTCGCCGAACTTCTGATCAGTGTGAGAAGCGTGAAACCGCTGGGACTGAATGCGAAGCGGAGTGGCATCAATGTCGAGCTCTGTTGGGTAGGGACGCCGCAGCGGCGGTTGCAAATGCTATCGCTCATGACAGGGGTCTGGGGGGATGTCCCGGGTACAATCGGTGTCAGCAGCTACTTTGCGCCGATCAACTCGCGCGCGAGCCTTTTTCGCGTCGTCGAAGAATAGCTGGAGCTGCATTCGGACGTGTGCATTTGGCGTTTTCGTGTTTCGGTAGGTGGAAGTCCGATGAAACGCGCAATCTGCCTATTCGTGCTCACCGTCTTCGCGGTCGAAGCACGCGCCGCCAAGCGGCCGAACGTCCTTCTGATCCTCGTTGATGATCTCAAGCCCGCGCTCGGGTGTTATGGCGATCCTGTGGCGAAGACACCTCACATGGATGCGCTTGCCGCACGTGGAATGCGCTTCGATCTCGCTTACTGCAACCAGGCCGTGTGTGCGCCGTCCCGTTTCACCTTAATGCTTGGATCGCGTTCGACGTCGACCGGGCTCTACGGTCTGGGAAGCCACCTTCGGCAGATGCTCCCCGACGCGGTGACCATACCGCAGCACTTCGCGAAGTTCGGTGGCTATCGGACGCAGTCATTGGGGAAGGTTTTCCACATCGGCCACGGCAACGAAGGGGATCCGAAATCGTTCTCCGTCCCGCATTTCAAGGACAAGGTCATCGAGTATCTCGTACCCGAAAGCACGGATGGCGGAAAACTGACCCGCGAAGAAGCGCTCTTCACGAATCAGAAGCTCGGACAGATCCGATCGCTGCCGCGGGGTGCTGCTTTCGAAGCTCCCGTCGCGGACGATGCGGACTACGCGGATGGCCGTGTCGCCAATGAGACGATCCTCCGGTTGCGGGCCGGGAAGGAGAGCCGCGACGTGTTTGGCAAACCGTTCTTCATCGCCGCCGGATTCGTGCGGCCGCATTTGCCCTTCAGTGCGCCGAAGAAGTACTGGGACCTTTACGATCCGGCGAAGTTGCCGATGCCGAAGCACGAGGATCTGCCCAAGGATGCGCCCGCCGTCGCGGGCAAAAGCGGCGGGGAGATCGCCGCCTACAAGCCGGTGCCGACGAGCGGCGCGTATTCGGAGGCACTCAAGCGCAAGCTCATTCACGGCTACTATGCGAGCACGAGCTATGTCGACGCGCAGATCGGCAAGGTGCTCGCCGAACTTGACCGCCTCGAACTCATCGAGAGCACGATCGTGGTGCTGTGGGGTGATCACGGGTTCCATCTCGGCGATCTCGGTATCTGGACGAAGCACACGAACTACGAACAGGCGAACCGCATTCCGATCATCATCTCCGCGCCCGGAGTCACCAAGCCGGGGAGCAGCACGAAGCAGCTCGCCGAGAGTGTCGATCTGTTTCCGACGCTTGCCGAACTCGCCGGGCTGCCGAAACCGAAAGGACCGCAGCCAATCGACGGCGTCAGCCTCGTGCCCGTGCTCAAGGACCCGAGCGTGCGCGTTCGCGATCACGCCTACCACATGTATCCGCGAAGAACGTTCGGTCGTGCGATTCGCACCGAGCGCTACCGGATGGTCGAGTGGAAGAATCCGGGTGCCGACGCGGCGACGGGCGACTACGAACTCTACGACTACGCGAGCGATCCGCACGAAACGCAGAACCTGGCGAAACAACGTCCAGAGGAGTTGGAGAAGCTGAAGGCGATTCTGGCGAAGTACCCCGAAGCCGTGCCGCGTGGCGGACCGAAAAAGAAGACATCCGCGGCGGCGCCTGCCCGTCCGTCACCGCAGATCGCAAAGAAGCCGCTGACGATCCATGCGGAAACGAAGGCGGCGGATCCGCACGGAGTGGTTCTGGCCCAGGGTGGTCGTGAACACGGATACGCGTTGCATTTCGTCGAGGGACGCCCCGCCTTCGACGTGAGGGTAAACGGCACGGTGACGCGAATCGTTTCCGCCGACCGCGTTGACGGAAAAGCCAAATGGGTGGCGAGGCTGACCTCGGAGGCGATGACGCTCGTGGTGAACGGAAGCGAAGCGCGTGCGAAATCTCCGGGGCTCATTCCGGTGCAGCCGAAGGATGCGCTTTCAACCGGGCTCGACACGCTCTCGGCCGCCGGCAATTACGAAGCGCCGAATCCTTTCAATGGAACGATCATCAACACGCGGATCGAGACCGGCGGCGCCAGTCGTGCGGCGTCTATTGCGCCAGTGGTGAGCCGCGCGGAGTTCGAAGCCGGGTTCAAGGCGCATGATCGCGCCCTGTTCGTCCACAATGCATGGATTCGTGATCCGTATGTCGTTCTCGCGCCCGATGGTTATTTCTACCTCACGGGCACGACACCGAATCCCGGAGACCCGCGCGAACAAAGCGATCCCTACAACACCGGTTTGGGCGACGAATCGATCGTCGGTTGGAACGCGAAAGTCTGGCGGAGCAGGGACCTCTACGAATGGGAATCGCTCGGCACGCCGTTCACGCTCAAGGATGGAATCTGGTTCGAGAAACAGCGGGAACGGTTCGAGAAAGTGGCGCGCAAGAACTGGCGACTATGGGCGCCCGAATTGCATCTCGTCGATGGCAACTGGGCCCTCGTGCACACGAGTCCCTCGCCAGTGAAGGGTGCGAACTTCTCGTTCCGACAGGGACTCGATCTGACGAAAGGCGAATGGATGAATCCGATGGGCGCGAAGATCGAGAGGCGTCATGATCCGTCGCTATTCGAAGATGAAGACGGCACATGGTGGATGGTCTGGGGCGCCACCAAAATCGCTCCGCTCACGCCCGACTTCGCGGACTTTGCTGCCAAGCCGATCACCATCGGTCCCAGCGGCGCGACGGCCAAGATGGGGCACGAGGGTTGTCTGCTCCACAAGATCGGAAACAAATACGTTCTCTTTGGGACCGGTTGGTCGACCGGAAAGATGCGGCGCGGTTCCTACAACCTCTACTACGCGACCGCCGACAAGATCGACGGCCCCTACAGCGAGCGGAAGTTCGCCGGGCGCTTCCTTGGTCACGGGACCCCGTTCAAGGACAAGCAAGGCCGCTGGTGGTGCACCGCGTTCTTCAACGCCAACGTCCCGCCGGTGTCACGCGAAGGCATCGAGAAGCGCGATCTCAGCGAAACGGCTCAGACGATCAATCAACGCGGCACGACGCTCGTTCCGCTTGATGTTCGGGTGCTCGAGAATGAGAATATCCGCATTCGGGCAAAAGTCCCGGCGTATGCGCATCCGGGCCCAGATGAGGCGCAACCGTTCTGACTGATGAAACCGCAATTCCTCGTTGCCCTTGCGATCTGTTCAGCATGTTCGAAAGCGAATGCTGCGGAGATTGGCGTGCCCGGCGATCATGCCGCGATTCAGGATGCCATCAACGCTGCGAAGCCGGGAGACACCGTGATCGTCGAAGCGGGAACTTACAAAGATCAGATATCGATCAAGAAGGGTGTCTCGATCAAGAGTGCAGGCAACGACGACACGGGAAAGGAATCGATGGGGCGGTCGGAGAAGACGGTCATCGATTCGGGGGGGATGGTGCCGGCGGTCACGCTCGGCGAAGGGGCGAGCATTGACGGATTCACGATCACCGGGGCGGGTAAGTTCGACAAGGCGGAGTTCGACAAGCATTTCGCCGAGCGGGGCGAGAATCTGCCGGACGAGCGGGGTGCGGTCGATGCGGACGGTGCCCACGCTGCGGTCTGGATCGATGGGGTGAGTGCGAAGGTGGTGAATTGCATCGTGCGCGACAACGGGCACCCGGGGATCGGGCTGACAGGAGTAGGTAATCGATCCGAAGTTCGAAACAACCGGGTCTATCGGAACATGGGGGGAGGCATCGGGATCGCCAATCATGCCCGGCCGTGGGTGGACGAGAATCGTTGTTTCGAAAACCTGCGTGCCGGGATCGGCTGCCGCAATGCATCGCCGCTGATCCGCGGAAACACGTGTGAGCGCAATGCCAGGGCCGGAATCGGAATTCGCGAAGGAGCGGCCCCGTTTGTAATTGGGAATTCCTGCCGGTTCAACCAGCGGGCGGGAATTGGAATCCGCATGGAGGGGACGCGACCCTTGCTGTCGCGGAATACCTGCCACGAGAACGGCATGGCAGGCATCGGTTGCCGCGACGGTGCATCGCCGGTCATCGTGGACAACGACTGTGCGAACAACCGCCTTGCCGGCATCGGTGCGATGAACAACGCGCGACCGGTGATTGTAGGCAACAAGATCAAGGACAACGAGGCGGCCGGGATCGGCCTCGCCGCCTGCGACTCCGGCATCGCGGTGATCCGCTACAATGAGATCAAGGCGAAGAAACTGGTGGGGATCGGCATTCAGAAAGGATGGACGGCGCGTGTGAAGGGGAATCAGATCTCGCGGGAGGGCGGGATGCCGCCATTGGTCATGGTGTTCGCGGGTGCGCGGGCGGACTTCGTCGGCAACACCTTCACTGGGAGCGGCGTCGCGGCCATACGAAGTCAGGGGCAGATCTTCGTGGGCGGGAACAAGTTCCATTGTCCGGCACCGAGGAAAGGCGGACCTCCGCAGAATGCAGTGTGGGCGCTTGAGGGATCGATGGCTTCGCTCCGCCCCAACAACGAGATCCGCGGGTGGCGCGAACCGAAGATCGGCGCGGTGCGGGTGACGAATCGCGAGGAACTGGAGGCAGCGCTCAAGGCTGCGAAAGCGGGGACGACGATTCTCATCGCGCCGGGTGCGTATGCGGGCGGCATTTCGGTGCGCGATCTAGCGGGACAGGAGGGGCAGCCGATCGTGATTGCGGGTGCGAATCCCAATCAGCCGCCCGTGTTTCGTGGAGGGAACACAGGATGGCATCTCATTGATCCCGCCCACATCGAACTTCGCGACATCATCATCGAAGGCTCCCGTGCCAACGGATTGAACATCGACGATGGCGGGACTGCTGAATCGCCAGCCGAACACGTCGTGTTGAGTGGACTTCAGGTGCGGCGAATCGGGCCGAAGGGGAATCGCGACGGGATCAAGCTCTCGGGCGTGCGTCACTTCCGCGTCGAGCACTGCGAGATCAACGAGTGGGGCTCAGGGGGATCGGCGATCGACATGGTCGGGTGCCACGACGGCGTCATTGCGGATTTGCAATTCAAGAACGGGCTGGATACCGCGAATGGCGTGCAGGCGAAGGGCGGCAGCAGCGGCATCGCGGTTCGACGTTGCCGATTCAATGAGGCTGGGGGCCGCGCGGTGAATCTCGGCGGTTCTACAGGGCTGGATTACTTCCGTCCGAAGGATGCGACGTGGGAGGCCAAAGACCTTGTCGTCGAGGATTGCCTCTTCTCGGGTTCGATGGCGCCGGTTGCCTTCGTCGGTGTCGATGGCGCAATCTTTCGAGGCAACACGATCATACAACCGCAGCGTTGGGTGGCTCGCATTCTTCAGGAGACGACGGACAAGCGATTTGTTCCGTGCCGGAACGGAAAGTTCGAACAGAACATGGTCATGTTTCAATCCGATGCCATCCGCACGGCGGTGAATGTCGGCGCGAATACCAGTCCGGAGACGTTTCAGTTTTCGGAGAACGTGTGGGTCTGTCGCGATCGTCCGGAGGCCAGCCGCCGGGTGATTCGGTTACCGGTCAAGGAGATCGGTGGGTTGCATGCCCCGGAATTGAAGGAGTGGGAGGCGAGGAAGAGGGGGGAGTTCGGAGCCCCGCAGGTTTCAGGCGTGGGCGCGCGAACGGTGCGGGAATAGCGCCTACCAGGGCTTGGCGCCCGAGGCGATTTTTGCGAAGGCGTCGATTTCGTTGCCGATCGCATCGGTTTCTGCGAGTCCTTCACGCAAGTGGGACGGAACGTCGTCACTCGCGGCACCGACGAGTAGTCCGAGCACGGCACCGCGATGCACGTTGTCGCCGCCGGCGTTGGCGTTTGCGAGCAACGCGGCTTCGAGTTCGAAGTCGTGCTTGGCCGCGAGGAAGAGGAGAAGCGGGAGACCGTGTTCGGGGTAGCAAACCGTGCCGAATTTCTTGCGCACGACATCTTCGACTTTGTGGTCGGCGGCAAGTTGGGGAAGGTCGAAGGGCTCTTCGGAAAGATCGGTGTGGAGTTCCCACATTTCGCGATGCGGGATATTGCCGGGGCCTTGGTGTTCGCGATACTTGGCGTAGAGTTCTTCGCCGGTGAGATTCGGAACGCGCAGAGAACGGGACCGCTCGGTCGCCGAGGATACAGGTGGCTTTCCAGAGAGAAGGTCCTGCAAGAGGGGAACGGTGACTCCAAGGGCTGCCGCAACGTTCTCGGAACGGTGGGTCAGACACTGGTGCTCGAGAGCGAAGCCGAGGCCCTGGTATTCCGTTGCCGCGAGCAGCGACAGCGTCATCGGGCGGATCATCCCGCCGTGGGAGCCGATGGACCACACGCGCCGCTGCCGCTCCGCGCAGGCGGTCATGGGATGGCCTCGGGAGTAGTTTTCAAACCAGCTTCGCAGATAGATTTCGAGATAGGGATCCTTGCGCTCACTCGGTGTCGTCATGAAAGCGACGAAATCATCGAGGAAAGCGTCCTCTTCGTAACGCCCGCGTCTGATGACCGACCGCATCAGCACGCGGACGAGTTGAGCCGCTGTGGTATTCTCTCCCTTGCCAAGCCCGTGATGGTAGTGATAGCGATCCTCGAGTTTCGGCGTCGCATTCCCGTGCTCGGTCTCACGCTCGTCGGCGACGATTTCGAGCTGCGAATAGGAGGTGTCGTAGAAGCGTGCGTGCTCGTGGAGGATGTCGTAGGGCCGATCGTGCTTTTCGGCGGAAACCAAGTCCGGATGATAGCCCATCCCGACCATGAAGCTCTCCGGATGCGGGTGCGGCGCCGCTTCGTAGCCAACGATGCCTCCATCGAAAGCGGTGCGGATGTTGTCGAGGCTGTAGAACCAGTGCGCCGGCATCGCCAAGGCATCACCGATGAACAGACCCCATAGGGCATTGCGCAGGCGTTGTTCTCGTGATGACACGAGGGGAGTCTACTACTGCGAGAGCGCAATGCGAATCAGTTTTGACGGGGCGTCGATCTCAATGGTCTGCTCGACGCGCGCGTATCCGGCCGGCACGCCGGACTGGTCGATCGCGACCGTGGGGGCGCCCGGAGCGGGTGACCATGCGTTGCCGGGGTTGATCTGCACTTCGTAGGTCAGGGTTGTCGTCTGTCTTCGCAGAAACGAAACCGTGACTTCATTCGCAGTTGGTCCCTGCCGGATTCGAATGAGTCCACCCGGCCCGTCGGAGCTGTCGTTGCAGTCCCCGCCCAGCGCATCCTCGACCACGCAGGGAACGCCATCGTTGTCGGCATCCGAGAGATCGAATGGTTCGGGTGAAGGTGTAAAGGCATCGTTCACGAGCATCACCGCCTGCCCCCAGGCCCGGAGCCCGGCCTGGAAAACGAGCTGCCCGTTGTTGTTCATCGGGCAGCCGACGCCGTCTTCGGGACTGGCTCCGCCGCGGAATTCGAGTTCTTGCACTTCGCGATGCTGACCGTTGATGAGGAGTGTGTCTTGGGTGCTCACGACCGCGCGCAGATCGCCATCGCCGCCGATCCAGATGCCTTCTCCGCCATCGCTCGTCTTGGCAAAGAAGGCGACAACGCCATTGGCTGCGGTGGACGGTCTTTCGAGACTTGTGAAGGTGATGCCCGCAGGAAAGCCGGGCGCCGGATCGCCTCGTTTGGCGATCAGTATCAGGTTGGTGCCACCTGCCGTCGACCAGATTGAGTCCGTGTCGAACGGTCCGCTCCCGTTACCGACAAGCCATGATTCGAAGGCGTAGTTGGTGCCGGCTCCGAGCGCGGGCGACATGACACCACGGAGATTGTCGAACATGAGCCCTCCGGAATCCGGGGCCGAGGTGTCGCCGCTGACGAACGCCTCGATATCACTGTAAGGCTCGATGCCGGATACGCAGAGGTGGCTGATTCCGGCGGCGGGATTGTTGCCGTCGGCGGTGCTGAAAAAGACACGGCCCGTGTCATTGATGCGGACTTTGGTGAACATCCTGAGTTCGACCCCGGGGAGGCCGGGATTCGTTTCTCCGGTCTCGTACATGGGCTCGATGGACCCCACATCGGCGCCACGGAAAATGTATTGCTTTCCGACAACGCCCAATCCGCCCCCGGTGACATTTCCTGTGAAGGCAAATTGACCGTGCGAGTTGATGGAAATCGACGTGGGAAGGAGTACGGAGTAGTTGGCGCCCGGCCCCGCCGGAACAGGAGCGGGTTCGGTTTCCAGTGCGAGGATTTCGAGATCACCCGGTGTCCCCGAGTAGATCACCGCGTCGTTGGAGAGGCTGACGCCGAGACCGGCCGTATCCGTACTGACAATGACCGTTCCGGCGTCATTCGCCACCCAGTCAATCGAGAATCCGGTCGTGCGGCCCACGAATCCGGGAGCCGGATCGCCAACGACGACAAGCTTTCGAAGGTTGCCGGGCATCCCTCCCCAGATTCCGTCGGATCCCGATATCGAGTCGAGTTTTCCCCGGAATGAAACGAATCCCCCTGAGCCGACGCGCACCGTCGTGTTCACGAAACGGAAGAAGCTGCCAGCAGAGTCGGGAGCTGACTGGTTTTCCAGGGCGGCAAGGGTTAGGGACGAACCGAGGCCAGCCGTGCTCCAGATGCCCTCTAGACCGCCATCGACCCGGCCCCAGAAGGCGATGGCTCCGTCACCACTGATGACCGGGGTGAAGAAGCCGGAGAACGGGATTCCTCCGGTGCCCGGCGAAGGTTCGTTTTCAGCCGCGACGGTGATGTAGCTGCGGGTTTCCGGGTGGGCGGGCCCTGCGAGGGCGAGACACGCAAACGCGGTCGCCAAGGTCAGGGTAGGGGTGGAGGGAACTCTCATCGGTCTATCAACGACATTTGTTGTAGTTTAATTTGGCGAATCATTGGCCGTGTGTCAACCGCCTTCTTTCGAGGGGCTGGTGAGGAGAAAATGACAACCTTCTTACAGGTCGCTGACACTCGGAGGCGTGTTCGGGTGCAGGGTGGGCACCATGAGAACGGCATTCGAATTCATTCTAGCGTGTTGTGTCCTGGTGACGCTAACCACGACTCTCTCGGGAGCTGCGCTTCCCGATTTCATCGATCTTCGCACGGAGCGGGTCATCGTCTTCAAGGATGGCTATTGCCTCGTGATCAAACGGGGAAGGGCGAAGACGGACGATCAGGGTGAGATCCACTGGGATCGGGTTCCCGACGCCGCGATACTCGGTTCGTTCTGGGCGAGTTCGACGGATGGGAACATGCGGGGCATGCGTGCGGGTTGGCGGGAGACCTCGGTTGAAGAAAAGAGGAACGTGGTGTGTGCGAACAACCTAGAGATTCTAAAGGCGAACGAGGGGAGAAGGTGCCGGATCCTGACATCGGGTGATCGGGAGTATTCGGGCGTTATTCACAAAGTGCTTACCCAGACCAAGGGAGTTTCGCACACCGAGACCACTGCCTCGCCAGCGGCCAACCCCGGTCACAGAGCAT
>CAJIAN010000598.1_pt1 | contig 15638 bp, 3 predicted proteins | sample 9199061 | NCBI WGS metagenome assembly CAJIAN01 (sample SAMEA7708264, study PRJEB35096) | sediment metagenome | biome: marine neritic benthic zone biome [ENVO:01000025]; feature: sediment [ENVO:00002007]; material: shallow marine sediment [ENVO:03000034] sea grass bed [ENVO_01000059] ...
CATCATCCGCTCGATCTGCGTCTGCGTGAACGTCCCGGGCTCCACCATCTTTACATAATTGATGAACGACGAGTAATCGTAGTCGGTCTCCCGAGTGCGCATCAGCCACTCGCTGTGGTACCGGGTGGGCTCCTCGGTGTTCTTGTAGTCCCAGCCCGCGTTGCGTGATCGCCGGTTGAAGCGGTTCCCATCGAAGTTGTCGCCAAACCACCACTGGTCGTCGATCCGCAGAAGCGTTCCATCGCTCCCGCTCTCGAAGTTGCGGTCGACGAAGTCGTTGGCGATCGGCTCCATATCTTCCCGGATGTTCGCACTGTCGCCGTTGATGATGACGCGGACGAATTCCATCTCGCTCGTCGGATGCCCCATGAGATAGAGGAAATACCGTGCGATGCGGTCGTCGTAACGATCGCTGTTGTTCGCCGCGGAGGGATCGATGACGCTCTTCCGGCGTCCGCGGAAAAGACGGTCGCCAGGCAGCTTCCATTTGCCGTGATCGAGCCCGCTGCCGTTGCTCCGCGTGAAAGGACTGCCGCTCTTGCGCAGCTCGGCGTTGTAATAGATATTCCGCTCGTTCGAAATGAACGTCGCATTGAAGAAGTGGTTCGACATGCGGGGAAAATCGAACTGGAACTTGCTGGAGTAGCCTTGATTGGTCATGGCGTCCCGGTCGAACGCCGAGATGACGAATCTCTGTGTGCGCAGGTCGGAAGGAACCGTGCTGTTGTCGACGACCCACATCGCGGGTCGCTCGGGGCCGAGCTTCGGAACCATCGTTCGGCGACCGTTGGCCGACCTCCCCTCCACGTAGAACTGGACGACGGCGTTGTCCTGTTGGTGAGTGGTCACCCGCGCTGAGTAGATCCCATCACCCGCCACCGCATCTCCGGATGTGCCGCTGTCATTCATCGCGATCCGCGACCATGTCCCGTTTCCATTGGAATTGTCCCGCCTATGCGCCAGTTCGACCCACGAGAGGGCGAACCGCGAACTCGCCCGCACCGAAACGACCACCGACTGCGAAGATCGCGGCACTGGAGGATCGTGGATCAATCCGGTCAACTCCGGGGCCGGTCCCGACAGGACTCCCGAGTTGGGAGTTCCGGGCGTTCCGAGATCGTTCGGAATCGGAATCAGCCAGGCATTGCCGATACTGTGATCCCAAGTCTGCGTGATCAGGCGGGGTTTTCCATACACCCACCTCGCATCGAACTGCAGCATGTAGGACCTGCCGTCCGTCAGCCCTGTGCAGTCGATCTCCGCCTTGTTCATTTTATTGTCGCCGTGACCATCGCAAATGAGGTGCAGCTGACCGTTCTGAACGAAACTGGCCCAATGGTTTCCCTGGCAGAGCCACCCACTTGCACTCGATCCGTTTGTCGCCTGCGAAGTCACATTCTGTAATTCGTTCGGACCCGTTCCGTTTTCGCGCAGGCTGATGTTCTCCAAGATGACGTAGGCATCTCCCACAAGGTTGAGATGCAGTTCACGGCGTTCGCTGATTGAGAAATTGCCGCTGTCCAGCTCGTCGTAGGTCCCCGTGTAGGTAAACGTCTGCATCGAACTCTTCTGGCTCTCGTCGCTGTCAACCCAAGACGATGCAATTGAATTGTCCATCAGGGGATGCCTCAGCTCCATACCACTTCCGTCCCCATCCGCCAGTTCGGGCCAATCACCACTCGGCATGTAGTCGACCTCGTCCGCGAGATTCCCCCATGCGTCCTCGATCCGAATCAGCTCACCGGAGTCGCGCAGCTGGCCTTCGAAGTTCCCGACCACCGGAATGGCCCCGTATTCCGCGATCATCCACTGCGCATCCGCCGCCACAACGAGAAAAGCATCGGGAGCGATGGTCGTTCCGGCAGGAAAGGCAAAGTTCACCCCATCGACGATGCGCCATCCCGTAAGATTGACGGTCTCATCGCCACGATTGACGAGTTCGATGAACTCACCCCGCCGGTGATCGGAAGGCGTGTCATACATCACCTCGTTGATCACGATATCCTCGGTTCGGTCCGGATCGTTCTGGGCGTTCTGAGTACCCACCGTCGAGGAATACCATTCACTCGATCCCGCCGGATACGTCTGCATGAAGTCCCGCCCGGCGCTCCGCGTCACGAGCGCGACATCGAGGACGTTGTCGCTCGAATCGATCAGGTAGACGGTGATCGAATCGCTCCCCGGAGCGAAAACGAAGGGGACGGACCAACTGCGGTAGCTTCCGGAACCGATGGATCCCCCGACGGGAATCTTGTCCGAAAAGTCACGCAACGAAGAAAGAAAGTAGCCGCTCACAGTCCGGCTATTCGAACTTCGGTTGTAGAGTTCCACCCAGTCGACTTCGCTGACGCCGTCGGCGAACGCGATCTCGCTGAGGCGCACTTCGCTCTCGTCAACCGAGTCACTCGTTCCCGGAGATCCCCCATTGTCCTCGCTCGCAATCCAGTTCCGCCAATCGTCGATCACGCGGTCCGGATTCCGCACCACGAGGCTGTGCCCTGTCCCATCTGGCGCAGGCGACCACTTTCCGCTGTCACCGTAATCCACGGTCGCCATGACCACACCATTCTTGTCCTCCAACGTGATGCGCTCGCCACCGTTGTTCAGCGATCCCGCCCACGGCCCGAAGACGCGCACGTTTCCCGGGAGCGAGTAGAATCCGCGAAGTGTCGCCTCGTCCACGGCGCTGACCAAAATTCGCTCGAACGGCTTGAGGAACATCCGTTGCGGATCTCCCGCCGAAAATTCCGGAAACTGGTAGTCGACACCGTCGGTGAACCTCCAATTCGCGAAATCGAACGGCGTGACCGTCAGGTTCTGGACCTCTACGTACTCCGGCGCCAGACCGGCCGGGTGATACATGATTTCACTGATGATGACTTGGCCTGCCTGCGACGGCAGAACGGAGGCGAGCAAAGCCGACAGTGCAAGAATGCGCTTCTTGAAGGGGTCCATTGCAGGGGAAAAGCCGGACAAATGATCGTCCGGCGACTTCCCATATTCTGCCTCTGGTTGCGGCTTTGAGCAAGAGCGGCCTCGTGCCGCCCCGCCGCCTATCTCGAGACGATTCGCTCCACGTGCCGCACGTAGGAGGAGGCGCCGCCGGGCTTGTATCCGGTTCGTCCGTCTTCCTTGCCCTCGGGAGAAAGGATGACGACGGTGGGCAGTTCGCGAACGCCGAAGCTCTCGGCAAGTCGCACGTTCGGCGATCCATCCCGGCGCATCGGGAGATCCACTTTGACGAGGACGAGATTCTCCGCCGCGTATTTCTTGAATTCCGGCCGGTCGAACACCTCGCGCTTCAGGGCAATGCAGGATCCGCACCACTTCGACCCCGTGAAATCAACGAGCACGTGCTTTCCTTCTCGCTTCGCACGCGCCTTGGCTTTCGCCAGATTCGTCTCCCAGACGGCGTTTGCCGACGCCTTGGGCTTGGTTTTCGTCGCTTTGCGCACGCGGTCCGCGGCACAGGCACTGAGGACGATTCCAGAAAGGGTAAGGGCTCCGACAACGAGATGTTTTTTCATAACGGTGGTGATTTCGCCTTTTGACGAACAGACACACTTCGTTATTCAACCGTAGCCGAAGTGGTTCCCCGTAGCGGAACTTGTCAAAGTTCCGAATCTACGATCCGAAGCGAAACCCCTCGGAACTTTGACAAGTTCCGCTACGACATTACTCAGGCGATGATCTCCTTCACCACGTGCCCGTGCACATCCGTCAGGCGCATGTCGCGACCGCTGAAGCGGAATGTCGACTTCGTATGATCGACGCCGAGCAGATGGAGCATCGTGGCATGCATGTCGTGCATCTCCATCTTGCCCTCGACCACATGGTAGCCGAATTCGTCCGTCTTTCCGTAGACCGTTCCGCCCTTCACGCCGCCACCGGCCATCCAGATGGAGTAAGCGAAGGGATGGTGATCCCGTCCGTTGCGCCCCTGGGCGAACGGCGTGCGCCCGAACTCGCCCGCCCAGACGACAAGCGTCTCCTGGAGCAATCCACGCTGATCGAGATCCTCCAGCAAAGCAGCGATCGGTTGATCGACTGCCCGTGCGTTGTCGGTGTGGTTCTTGACGAGGTTGTTGTGCGCGTCCCAGCGGTCGTGTCCGCAATTCGGGCAGGTCAGTTCGATGAACCGCACGCCGCGCTCGATCATCCGGCGCGCGATGAGACACTCCATGCCGAAGGTCTTCGTGTGCTTGAACGCATGGTTCAGACCGTAGGCCTCCTTGAGATGCTCCGGCTCCTTTGAGATATCCATTACCTCGGGAATCGAACGCTGCATCTGATAGGCCATCTCGTAGTTGGCAATCGCCGATTCCAGGTTGTCGTGCCTTCCCGCTCGCTCGAGAATACCGGCGTCGAGCGACTTCATCAGATCGAGCTTCTTCTTCTGCGCATCTTCGGATCCCTCGTTGCGCTTGATGTTCGCCACCGGCTGGGCCTCCGGTTTGAAGATCGATCCTTGATAGCTCGCGGGCAGGAATCCGCTGTTGAAATTGTCGAGACCTCCGGGAGGCGTCAGGCCCCCGTTGAGGACGACGAATCCCGGCAGGTCCTTGCACTCGCTCCCGAGCCCGTATGCCACCCAGGCACCCATGCTCGGGCGTCCCTGCAAACCGCTTCCGGTGTGCAGGAAGTAGTTCGCGTTCGTGTGCTCGGGAAATTTCGAAGTCATCGACCGCATCACCGCCAGCTTGTCGACGTGTTTGGCGACATTCGGAAAGAGATCACTCACCGGAATCCCACTCTGCCCGTACTTCTTGAATCCCCACGGACTCTTCAGGATCTTTCCGTTGTTGTCGAACTGCGTCGGCGCCACCTTGAAGAACTTCCCGGGATCCTCGCCATTGTGCTTGTCGAGCATGGGCTTGGGATCGAACGAATCCACGTGCGAGACCCCGCCGTCCATGTAGAGGAAAATGACATTCTTCGCTGTCGCCTTGAAGTGCGGCTTCCGCACCTTGAGCGGATCGAGAACGACCGACCGATCGATCCCGTCGTCGTCAAGACCTCCGTAGGCTTTGTCATTCAGCAAAGCGTGCAGCGCAACGCCCCCGATACCAAGACTGGTGGTCCGCAACATGTCGCGTCGGCTTAGCGCCGAGGGTCGGAATCTTTTGCAGTGGCTCATGGTTTCAAATCAACAATAATTGTTTATTGAACAAAAATAAACTCCTTCGTATTCAGCAGCACATGCGCGTAGTCCTTCCACGCGGGAAGCGCATCGTTGCCACCGCTCGCCCCGACGAACGCCTTGCCACGGGAAATCTCATCCGTCGTTGGCGGTCGTGAAAACACTCGAGCATACATCTTTGCGATTCTGTCCTCTGCGGTTTTTGCCTCGCCCATCGCACGCTTCGCCCAGACGTCTGCCTGCTGCACGACAAAGGGATCGTTCATCATGATGAGCGCCTGGGCCGGAACGTTGGAGACACTCCGTCTGCCCATCGTGCTGAACGGGATCGGAGTGTCGAAGGCGATCATCATCGGTGACAGGAAATTGCGCTGCACCTTGGTGTAAATACTCCTGCGGCCGTTGCCATCGAGCGGGCCACTACCCGGTCGCCCGCGACCGGTCATGAAGCTGGTAAGATGCACGGGAACCGATCCACCATAGAGCTTGCGGTCCAAGCGACCGGAAATGGCGAGGATTCCATCGCGGATGGCCTCCCCTTGAAGACGCCGAACATTTGCCCGGTGAAGATAAACATTATTGGGATCGGACTCTTCCGCTTTGGCATCGGACGCGACGCTCGACATGCGATAGGTCTTCGTCATCGCGATCCGCTTGAGCATCTGCTTGATCGACCACGCATCCCGCTTCACGAAGGTCGCGGCGAGGTGGTCGAGCAGCTCGGGATGTGACGGATCCTGTCCAAGAACGCCGAAATCATCCGTCGTCGGAACGATGCCGCGCCCGAACAAGTAGTGCCACAAACGGTTCGTAATCACGCGAGACGTCAGAGGATTCTTCGGATCGATGATCTGCTCCGCGAGCGCCATCCGCCCGCTTCCCTTTTCCGGCGGCGTGATCGTCTCGCCGCCCAGCGCGGTCAGAAAACGGCGTGGCACTTCGTCTCCGAGCTTCTTGTGGCTTCCACGCAAGAAGACGAATTCGTTCTCCGCCGTTCCATCCGTCAATGCCTGCACGAACATCGGCCCCGGGATCGACTTCTCGACATCCGCGTATTCGCGCACTACCGGCTCAAGCGCGCCCGCATCCAATTCCACGAGGCCCTCGTTGATCGCCCAGTTGACGAGTTGTGCGTTCACCTTCCCCGGCTTCTGCATTCTCCAGTCGGCAAGCGCCTTCGCCCACACCGCGCCGTAGGATTTAGCGATATCAATCAGGGTCTTCGCTTGGGTAGAGGTCGCCTTGATTCCGATCTCGGAAGGACGCTCCGGCGGAGGCCCGCCATTCGACAGGCGCACTTCGTCGAGACTGATAGCCCCGTCCCCGTGATCGATGTACTCGAGATGCGCACGATGACCCAAGTACTTGCCAACGTTCCCGCTCTGCGTCTGCCAACGCCACTGGCCCTTGGTATCGACGTTCTTGATCGTGCAGCCTCTGAAAAGCAGCCCGTTGTAGATGTCCATCACGTAGCTGTCGACGATCAGCCGGACCTGCACGCCTTTGCCCCTGAGCCGGTGATGGATGTTCCGGTGCGTGATCGTGAACGTCGGCGACCGAAGAACACCGCGAAGCCGTTTCGAATACTTCCCTCCGTTCGCTTCGCCCACATCCGCGGCGCGTACTTTTCCATCAGCGATCATCGCATCGCCGGCGGTGGTCGGCGCATCGCCGAAGGCTTCGCCCGTGACAAACCATCCGCTGCTTTCGAAGTTGCCGTCTTCAAAGTTGCCAAGCAGGACCGAGTCCTTTTCCGCATCTTCCGCGCGCTTGCGCATCTCGAGAAGACGCTTGTGCACGCCATCCCGGTGCCGCCCGAACTCCGCCGCTGTGGACTCGCCCGGATGTTTCGCGATTTCCGCCCATGCGTGCATGGGATGGGTCGGCTTCTTCGACGCGTCCGACCCGAGGGCCCTCACCCAGGCCTTCAACCGCTCCGGCTCGACGCGATACTTCTTCGCAACCTTTGCATAACCGGCGTCGTTCAAACTATCCTTGCCTCCGATGAGCACGTCTCTCGCCGCGACGAGATAGCGGGCAAACCTCTCCCCATCCAAGTCCGTTCCGCGGATCGCAGTTGAAATCGCCGCATCCCCTTTCGCCTTGAACTCGCGGAGCTTCGCAACCCCTTGGGCGATCCGCTGCCCTCGATCCAGCATGGCTTCCTGTCGCCGGGAGCTCTGGAAGTAGCCCGCCATCGCGTAATAGTCCTTCGTCGAGATGGCGTCGAACTTGTGATCATGACACCTGGCACAAGCGACGGTGACGCCCAAAAACGTCTTCGAGAGCACATCGATCTGATTGTCCACCCGCCCCGCTTCGTCACCACGCACATCGGTGGGAGCATGGGTCGCCTCGTGAAAATGGGCAAAACCCGTGGCGATGATCGACTCATTGTACTTCTCCTCCGGATGAAGGCGCGGGTTTCTCATCAAGTCACCCGCGACGTGCTCGGTGACGAACTGATGGTAGGGCACGTCCGCATTCAACGCGCGTATAAGATAGTCGCGGTACTGATGCGCATGCGGAATCGGATAATCAAATTCGTGCCCGCAGGTTTCCGCGTAGCGCACGAGATCCATCCAGTGGCGCGCCCAACGTTCACCGAAATGTGGGGACGCGAGCAAGGCATCAATCACCTTTTCCCAGGCATCGGAAGACGTGTCGTTCACGAAGGCCTCGACAGCTTCGGGCTCGGGAGGCAGACCGATGAGGTCGTAGGTCACCCGCCGAATCAGCGTTCGCCGATCCGCTTCCGCCGCAGGAGAAAGCCCGCGTTCCTCAAGCTTCGCCAGGATGAAGCGATCAATCGGATCGTCCGACCAACCGTCGTTCTCCACCACCGGAGCACGCCGATCCACAACTGGCTGCCAGACCCAGTGCTCCGTCTTTCGCTTCTCGAGATCGAATTCTTCCTTCTTCGCACCTCCACCCGCAACCGCCTTGTCACCTCCCGGCCACGGCGCTCCCATTTCCACCCACTTTTCGAAATCAGCGATCTGCGCGTCCTCCAGCTTCTTCTTTGGCGGCATCTGCATGTCCGGATTCTTGTAGCGCACCGCCTCGATGAGCAGGCTCTTCTCAAGATCCCCAGGCACGATTGCCGGTCCGCTCTCCCCCCCCTCGAGCATCGCCGCCCGGCTATCTAAATACAGATCCGCCTTCAACTTCTTCGCTTCGTGCGAATGACACCGGTAGCACTGCTCGGCAAGGACCGGGCGAATGCGGTTCTCGAAAAACGTCCGCTGTTCCGGGGTGATCTCAGCCCCAATTGCGAAACTCGCACTGATCATCATCAGCGCGGCGGTGAATGCAGGGATCTTCATGGCAGGAGAAGGATAGACTACCGCGAGAAAATACGGGCGTCGACAGGTCTTGGTATTGCTCATTTACGTAAAACTCTTTCGTTTTTGCGTAATCAGAATTTCTATCAAGCTTGCGAACCTTCGCAGTTTTGCTTTTACAATTTGAGAAAATTGTTATAATTTCCACAAATTTACTGATTCTCTAGTCGGGAGGAAACCCATGAACGCAAACACTCGACCCACCGTTCTTGCCGCATTCGTCGTCGCCATTCTTTCAAATGGTCCGGCGATTTCCGAACAATCCCACAACGATGACGATGCCTTCTGGGCGCAGGCGGCGGCGCTGCTGCCTGGGTTCACCGGCACGCCGGCACCTCCGGGACCCTCGAACGCGGATGGTAGTTGGAGCAATGTGATCGCCTGGCCGCACGTTCCCGTTTCCGCAGCCTCTCTACCGGACGGTCGCATCCTCACCTACTCCGGCCAGGAACGACGCCATTGGCCGGGGACCGCGACCCAGACCTACACCGCGACGTGGGATCCGGAGACGAACTCGTACGTCGAGATGCTCTACGACCAGCACGAGATGTTTTGTGCCCACCTTGTGATGCGCACCGACGGTGTCGTGCAAACGGTCGGTGGTCGCTACACGGTGGTCGACAGCAGCACCTTCGACTTTCGCACCAACAACTGGGGCCGGGTCGACAACATGAACGATCCCCGGTGGTACACGTCGTCGGTCGCGCTTCCCGATGGGGACGTCTTCACCGTGGCTGGAAGCGGCGGACCGAACACCGCGGAACGCTACGACAAGGCGAATGATCAATGGAATCGGCTGAACGGAATCGACTGGCAACCCGTGTCTGGGGCGTCGGGATTCGAATCCAACTGGTGGGCCTATCTCTGGGTTGCGCCGGACGGAAGGCTGTTTCATTTCGGTCCCACGGAAACGATGCACTGGGTGAGTACCGACGGAAACGGATCACGCACCTCGGCCGGCCTCAATGTGCCGGGAAATCACTATCCGAAACACGCAGGCGTCGTGATGTACGAATCGGGCAAGCTGCTCGTGGCCGGCGGCGCGGCGAACACCGGTGGCGGGACGACGAACCTCTGCTACACGGTGGATCTCAATACCAATCCTCCAACCGTGCAGCTGACTTCATCGATGGCGCATCCTCGACGATTTCAGAACGCGATTGTCCTGCCAACCGGCGAGGTCCTAATCGCGGGTGGAAACACCTCGGGGCAGAAATTCAGCGACAACGGCACGGTGCTCACGCCCGAGGTCTGGAATCCGGATACCGGGCAGTGGCGCGAGGTCGCCGACATGTCGGTCCCCCGGAACTACCACTCGGTCGGGCTGCTCATGCCCGACGGTCGCGCGTTCGTCGGCGGCGGAGGCTATGCCTCAGGCAACCCGAACCCGCACTACACCCATCAGGACGTGCAGATCTACACCCCGCCATCGCTCTTCGACGGAAACGGACAGCCAGCAACGCGCCCGACGATCACCGCTGCCCCTGACAATGTCACCGCCGGTGCGGTCTTCGAGGTCAGCGCCACACCCGGACTGCACAAGTTCGCGCTCATCCGCATGATGGCGGCCACTCACGGTTATTCGACGGACCAGCGCTATCTCGGCATCCCGTTCTCCGAGGTCACGCCTGGCAACTACCAACTCGTGGCGCACCCGAACCCGAACGTCATCGTGCCTGGCTACTGGATGCTCTTCGGACTGGATGCCAACGGCGTCTACTCCGAAGCCGCCATCCTCCACGTGAACGAAACCGGCAACGGTCCGCTGAGCGGGTTGAATGCGGAGTACTTTGACGGCACCGTGCTTTCGAATTCGCAGTTCACAAGAATCGACCATGCGATCGATTTCAACTGGGAGGATTCCAGCCCGAATCCCGATCTGCTCGGCGACAACACCTATTCCGCACGATGGACCGGGTGGGTCGTTCCAACCTTCACCGAGACGCACACCTTCTACACCAACTCCAACGACGGCGTCCGGCTGTGGGTGAGCGGACAACAGCTTGTCGATAACTGGACGAATCACTCCGCGACCGAAGACAGCGGAACCATCGCTCTCACCGCCGGTGTTCCCGTTCCCATCACGCTCGAGTACTACGAGAACACCAGTGACGCGATTCTTCAGCTGTCGTGGTCCGGTCCGAGCACCCCGAAGCAGATCGTTCCGGAGGAGAATCTGCGTCACGGCAATCCGACCGGAACGGCTGCCGTTGCGGTTGACGACATCTTCGAGATGTTTGTCGACGGGGCGCTTGTCGCGATTGGCACGGAAAACGACCGCGCCTATCACGCCGCCTTTCAGACAGGGACGGAAACCACCATCGCAATCCGCGCGTGCGATACCGGCGGTGGCCAGTTCGTGGTCGGTGACTTCACGCTCAACGGGCAGCGAGTGACGACGTCCAACAGTTGGAAGGTTTTTACCGGTACGCCACCGGCCGGATGGGAACAGCCCGGATTCGATGACAGCGGGTGGGCCAACGCCACCGACTACGGAGGCGTTCCTTCTGGAGTGACCGGTTTGCCTCCCAATTCCGCAGCGCGTCAGATCTGGTCCGCAAGCGGCTCCGATGGCGAGATCTTCCTCCGCATTTCCGTCGGAGGCGTCCAATTGACCAATCCCGGCAATCAAACCGGCTTCTCCGGGGAGTCGGTGTCTCTCTCCGTCGCCGCAAACGGCGGCGAAAACCCGCTTTCGTTTTCCGCCACCGGCCTTCCTTCCTCGCTCTCGATCAACACGGCGACCGGAGTCATCAGCGGAACTCCGGACGACACCGACATCGGTGACTACACCGTGACGGTCACCGTGCAGGATGCCGCAGCGGATACCGACCAAGTCACTTTCGACTGGAGCATTCTGGGGCAGAAGCTGCTCGACGAGAATTTCTCAGGCGGCGCCGGCCCCTTCGGGTACAGCGATGATACGTTTCGCGGAACAAGCCAACCGTCCTATGCGGCGGGCTCCATTGAGAATGGAACGGCGAAGGTCACTCTCGGCGGCATCAACGGCGACGATATTCTGGGCATGTCGGGCGGCTGGAGCGTGACCCTGAATCTCGCGCAGCCACAGAACGTTCAGATCTCCTTCCGATATGTTCTCAACCAGGATCCAGCCTACGAGAACGACGAGATCAGTGAAGCCCTGTTTGCTCTCGACGGCGTTCTAGTGGGTTTGTCAGGGAACGACTACCTCGCGCAACTCGCGGGCGGAAGCCCGCCCACGACAGGATGGCAAACCGCCAACATCGATCTCGGGGTGCTTGGGGCGGGAGCGTACACGCTGACGTTCGGAGGCTGGAACAACAAGAAAACCGAAACGGCGGAGGTCACGACGATCCAATTCGACGAAATCCTCGTCACCGCAACCGACACGCCCAATCAGGCACCGACAATCGCAAGCATCGCCGATCAGGAGCACAACGTGAGCCAGGTGATCTCCCTGCAACCCAGCGCCAACGATCCCGACAACGATCCGCTGACGTGGTCCGCCACGGGACTGCCGCCCTCGCTCGGCATCGACACGAACACAGGGCTGATCAGCGGCACCTTGGCCGCAGCGGGATCCTATTCGGTGACCGTCTCCGTATCCGATGGGAAGGGAGGAAACGATTCGACGGGATTCACGTGGACCGTGAACGAGGGCCTCGCCCTGCAACCGATCGTCACAACCCCGGCGCAGAACGGAACGGCGGTGAACTACACCGCTTCCTCGACCGGCGGCACGAATCCGCTCTACAAGTGGAACTTCGGCGACGGTACTCCGGAGACCGCGTATTCCTCTTCGCCGAACGTCTCCCACACCTTCGCCAATCCGGGAGTCTACCGCGTAACCTTGACCGGCACCGACGAAAGCGCGGTCGAGGCGAGCATCGATTTCATCCAGAACATCCATCCCGCACTTGCATCAACCGCGCCCGTCTCGTCGCAGAGCGTGATCTACGATGCCGCCAACGACCGTGTCTGGAACGTGAATCCGGACAACGACACCGTTTCGGTCTTCAACGCTCCGACCAACGCCAAGCTGGCCGAAATTGCGGTCGGCCAGGATCCGCGCAACCTCGCTCTCGCCGCCGATGGGCACGTCTGGGTCACGTGCAAGGATGATGGACGTATCGACCGCATCCACCTTACGACCTTTGCCCTTGGCAGCAGCATCGACTTCAAGGCCGGCTCGCAGCCCCACGGCCTCGCCGTCGATCCGCAGGGACAGAATGCCTACCTGACGCTGGAAGCCACCGGCGATCTCGTAAAGCTGAATGCAAGCAACGGCAATGAAGTGGGAAGGGCTGATCTCGGTGCAAGCATCCGCCATCTTTCCATCAACTCGGACGGCACCAGCATTTATGTCTCGCGCTTCATCACCCCGCCCGTTCCCGGAGAAGCCACCGTCACTCCAAACACCGCGGGAGTCGGCGGCGAAGTGGTTGTCGTGAACGCCGCAAGTCTGACACCGACGCACACCGTCATCCTGCAGGACAGCGACGAACCGGACTCCGGCGGCGGCGCACGCGGAATTCCCAACTACCTCGGTCCGGCCGCACTCTCGCCGGCTGGCGACATGGCCTGGGTGCCCTCGAAACAGGACAACATTCACCGCGGGATGTTGCGTGACAGCCGCAATCTCAATCACGAGAACACGGTGCGCGCGATTTCCTCCAAGATCGATCTCGGAACAAACACCGAAGACTACCCTGCCCGCATCGACCACGATGACGCGGCGGTCCCCAGTAGTGCGGTTTTCGGGCCGCTGGGTCTGCACGTTTTCACCGCACTTGAAGGAAGTCGCGAGGTCGCGGTCATCGACGTCTACGGGGAGCAGGAACTCGTGCGCTTTAACACGGGCCGCGCACCTCAAGGGCTTGCGCTCTCCGATGATGGCACAACGCTCTTCGTCCACAACTTCATGAGCCGCACCGTCACCGCCCACGACGTCAGCGGGCTCATCCAGAACGGCAACACGACAATCCCCGCACCCACCACTTACAACGCGGTGGCCAGCGAGCAATTGTCCGCCACCGTGCTTCTCGGAAAGCAGCACTTCTACGACGCCGTCGACAACCGATTGTCGCAGCAGGACTACATGAGCTGTGCGGCTTGCCACAACGATGGCGATCACGATGGCCGTGTCTGGGACCTCACCGGATTCGGCGAAGGTTTGCGCAACACCATCGAACTGCGCGGTCGCGGCGGGATGGCCCACGGTCCGCTGCACTGGACCGGCAACTTCGACGAAGTGCAGGACTTCGAGAACCAGATCCGCGACCTGTCGGGGGGGACGGGCCTGATTTCAACTGGCAACCCGCATCCTCCCATCGGAACGCCCAACGCGGGCCGGAGCACCGACCTCGACGCGCTCGCCGCCTATGTGGCCTCGCTCGATACGTTCGCAGCAAGTCCCGAGCGAAATGCGGACGCTTCGCTCACCCCGGACGCGGCTGCAGGGCGACAGATCTTCATCGACCAGAACTGCGCCCAATGCCATGGCGGATCAACCTTCACCGACAGCGCCCTGAACAATTTCCACAACATCGGCACGCTCAAACCTTCCAGCGGGAATCGTCTCAGCGCCCCGCTGACCGGCCTCGACACGCCAACGTTGCGCGGACTGCTCAATGGGGCTCCCTACCTGCACGATGGCTCGGCAGCCACGCTCGGGGACGCGGTCAGTGCGCATTCGGGGGTCTCTCTCAACGCGACCGAACTCAACCAACTCGTCGCCTATCTCGAGCAGATCGATCCCAACGAACCCACTGCGCCCGCACCCTCGGGCGGAGGCAGCGACGAAATCACGCCCGACGCGAACACGGTCGCGCTCTATCATTTCAACACGGACTACGACGACGACTCCGGGAATGGCTACGACCTTACCCCTTCCGCCGGCATTCAACTCGTCGACGACAATCTCGGATGGATGCAGAATCCGAGCGGCAAGGCGGTGCGTTTCAACGCGGTCGGCGAAGTGCTCACGGTCTCGATTCCCGATGCGGTCATGCTGCCTGGAACAGGGAATCCATTGATGATCGAAGCGAGGATCTACCCGCGAGCCTACCTCGGCTACAGTATCGACAACCTGCCGATCGTTTCGCTCGAGCAGAACTGGAACGCGAGCATGCTCATCTCCGATCGGAAGTGGGGGACGAATCCCTTTGGCCCGGAGGGAATCAGTTCGAACGCTCCCCTCGTGAACGCCCAGGATTGGGCGAACGCAGCCACCCTGAACGCGTGGCATCACCTTCAGCTCAGCTTCGATGGTTCCGGCACGGTTGTTTGCCTTCTCGACGGCGTGGAGATCGGGACATCGAGTGTGACCCCGAACATCGACCGCACCGACGCATGGGTCGTCACTCTTGGGAATTTTGATGGAGACATCGACGAGGTTCACATCACACGATCCCTTCCCAACGCCGGACCGGACACCACGCCTCCTAGCCTGACGCTTTCCACATCTTCATCAACCGTCACCGGAGCATTTAGCGTCGCGGCGGTGTTTAGCGAGAATGTTAGCGGATTCGATCTGGGCGATATTTCGGTCACCAACGGATCTGCATCCGGGCTCGCGGGAAGCGGCGACAACTATTCGTTCACCGTAACGCCGGCGGTGGCGGGCAGCGTGACGATTTCCGTTGCCGCAGACGCAGCGGACGATGCCGCCGGAAATGGCAGCACTGCTTCAAACACCCTCGTTGTCACCTACGACGACTCCCCTCCGACCGGCGGCGGCGACGAATTCACGCCGACCGCGGACACGGTCGCGCTCTATCATTTCAACAGCGACTTCGAGGACGCCTCCGGGAACGGTCACGACCTGACACCTGCGGGAGGTGTCCAATTCGCTTCCGACAATCTCGGCTGGATGCAGAGCCCAAGCGGCCAAGTCGTGCGCTTCGATGCGGTCGGCGAGACGCTGACCGTCTCCATCCCCGACAGCCAGATGCTTCCGGGCAGTAATCCTCTGACCATCGATGCGCGCATCTATGCACGCGGCTATCTCGGCTACAGCGTCGACAACCTTCCCATCGTAGCGCTCGAGCAGAATTGGAACTCCAGCATGCTCATCTCCGACCGGAAATGGGGAACGAATCCGAGAGGTCCCGAAGGCATCACCTCGAACGCATCGCTCGTCACCGCACAGGAATGGGCGAACGCAGTCACGC
>CAJIAN010000392.1_pt1 | contig 15603 bp, 13 predicted proteins | sample 9199061 | NCBI WGS metagenome assembly CAJIAN01 (sample SAMEA7708264, study PRJEB35096) | sediment metagenome | biome: marine neritic benthic zone biome [ENVO:01000025]; feature: sediment [ENVO:00002007]; material: shallow marine sediment [ENVO:03000034] sea grass bed [ENVO_01000059] ...
ACGACATACTGGGGAATGGCGTAACCCGAAGTGTGGCCGCGCAACCCTTCGATAATCTCAAGGCCCTTCGAGATCGACGTCCGCAGGTGCGCAGAGCCTTTGATGAGGTCGCACTGGTAGAGGTAGTAGGGTTTTACCCGGCAGCGCAGGAGTTTCTGCACGAGGATCTTCATCGTCTCGACGTCGTCATTGACGCCGTTGAGGAGCACGCTCTGGTTGCCGACCGGGATGCCATGATCGGCGAGTCGGTCGAGGGCTTCCTTTACTTCTGTCGTCAGCTCACGCGGGTGGTTGGCATGGATGCTGAGGAAGAGCGGATGAAATTGCTGCAGCATCCGGCAAAGCTCCGGCGTAATGCGCTGCGGAAGGAAAAGCGGAATGCGGGAACCGATGCGTAGGAACTCGATGTGCTTGATGGAGTGCAGACGGGTGAGGATCTTTTCCAGCCTCGCATCCGATAGGAGGAGGGCGTCGCCACCCGAAAGGAGGACGTCGCGGATTTCGGTGTGCTGTTCCAGATAGTCGAAGGCAGCGCCGAACTGGAGTTCGAGCGATTGCTCGCCGACGCCGCTGACCACTCGGCTCCGGGTGCAGTAGCGGCAGTAGGATGCACAGCGGTCCGTCACGAGAAAAAGCACGCGGTCGGGATAGCGGTGAACGAGACCGGGGACAGGCATGTGGGAATCCTCGCCGCAGGGGTCGGCCATTTCCTCCGGGTCATCCCACGTTTCCTCGATTCGGGGAATGACTTGGCGACGGATCGGGCACTCTGGGTCCACCCGGTCGATCAAATTAAAGTAATGTGGCGTGATGCTCATGGCGAGTTTGTCGCCCGAAAGAAGCACGCCAGCGCGTTCCTCCTCGCTTAAGACAATATGCTCCTCAAGTTGGCTTAGCGAGCGGATGCTCTTCCTCAGCTGCCACCGATAGTCAGACCAGTCATTTTCGTGCTGCCCGTCCCAGTATCCCGGTGCGTGCGACACGAATTCTCGTTCGATAATGGAGGGGTCGTGCCGCATGAATTCTACTTCTTTTTGTATTGCCCTTTTCCGTCAGAGCACTATGATTTATAGGCGCGGGTGAAATAATGTCAATTTAGCCACCAACTTGAACCCCCGAAATGGATGGTGAATTAGTTTGGAGAGCTTGACAACCCACACTCCGTAAGCTCTACTTAATAATAGCCATAAGTTACAGGGTTTTAATATTTTAAGAAATGTTTTCTAAAGTCCTGCGTGATATAGCCAAACCCCAGTGGATTGAGATCATTTCGGTCTTGAAACGATCCACCGGGATGTCGGTTGCGGAACTCTCCAAGCGGCTCAAGATGAGCTACATGGGGGTGAAACAACATTGCGTGGAACTTCAAAAACGTGGCTATTTGGATACGTGGAGGCGGCCCAAGAACATCGGCCGCCCAGAGAAAGCATACCGGCTCACTCAGAAGGTGAATGCGCTGTTCCCACAGGTCGGCAACGAGTTGACGTTGGAGATCTTGGAGGCGGTGGAGCAGACATACGGATCGAATTCTTCCGAAAAGCTGCTGTTCAATTACTTTCAGAAGCTCACGGACCGGTATGAGTCGAAGGTGAAGGGTGATGGGGTCGCTGAGCGTGCAGCTTCGCTGGCGAAGATCCGCGACCTCGAAGGCTATCTCTCAAGTTGCGACTACGATCCCGCGAAGGGGCTCCAGATCGTGGAGTTCCACAGCCCCCTGACCGAAGTGGCCGAGAAGTATCCGATCGCGAATCGGATGGAAGAACAGATGTTCGAGAAGCTTCTAAAAGCCGCTGTTCGCCGCGACGAGGAGCGTGCTTCGGGTTTGGTGCGCTACACTTTCACCGTCGGTACTCTCTAGACGACCTGCGTCCTTTGCGGTGGTCGCTCGGCTTGGTCTCACGCCGAGGCGACGGGTAGCAACGACTCGATGGAGTCGGCAATGATTTGCGACCATGTTTCCAATGCGTCGTGACGCGAGTGCAGTTCGTCCGCAGTGAGGAATTCGAGTTCGGCGATGTTCGCTTCGTTGGCCTCAACCTCCGGAGAATCCAGATCGAAGAGATGGACCACTCCCAGATGCACTTGCCCGACTTCGTTGCTGTCGTCATTCAGGAGAGCGACGATCCGCTGCTCGTATTTGGTCTCGAGTTTCAATTCCTCGTGGACCTCCCGCTCGACTCCCGTCATGTAGGTATCCTTTCCAAGCGACGAAGCCTCTTCGTCTTCTTGGTTGATGTGTCCTCCAATCCCGATCGATCCCTTCGACGCGAGTCGTTGTTCACCCGATTTCTTCCCCCGCACGTAGTGAAGAATCCGACCAGCATGGTGAAAGATCGCGTAGGGAATGATCTGCTTGTGCGATGGATCGTCTTCGGCTTGCTCCCGAGGCATGAAGAAGTTGTTCGAGGGATCAAGAAACGCCGGGAGGTAACGGTCAATCTCGCCGCAGAGGCCTTGAAAACCGCCGATCTTGTCGAAAAGCGCACGCGGCACGACGAGTACGCTTTCGTCTTCGTATTTGCTCATGGCGCTATTGCTATCGGCTGCTCGGCGCCCCGTCAATCGATCAGTCCGACTTTCAAGCGGACATAAAGAGCCTCCGCGCCGTCGACGCGGATCCAGACCTCCTCGCGGCCGTCGCCCAGTGCGCCGACATGCTCGACCACATAGTCAATACCGGGTAACGCGGTTCTCCATGACTGCAGGTCCGAGGATAATTCGTACGCGTAGACGAGGTCTGATTCGCTCCAGCGACGGTGCTCGAACTGAATCCCGTTTTCGATCCGCTGAATCTCGAACGGGGCGAGCGGTTCTGAGGGCGGGATCGTCAGGGCATAGGAGAGCAGGTTCGCATTCCCGTCCTTGTTGTAGTCGTCGTTGGGATTCTGGAGTGGTTGGCTCGGATCGAATACGTAGGCTTGCCAATCGGAGTAGGTGACGGGTTTGGGTTCACCGGTGAGTTCGAGATGCCACGCGTCGATAGTTCCCGTCAGCCCGTCTTTCTCCTCATCCTCGACAACGAGTGTCCATGTGCCCCCACTGCCGATCCCCACGAGGGACGACAACAGGTCGTGAGGGCGATAGGCGCCGCGGTAGGGAGATGCGTCCTCGTTCAATTCAAGCGGCGCCCGGTCGTCGAAGAGAGTCCCGTCCAGATTCCGACCACGCCGCTCGATATCCTCGAAGAGTCGAATCGTTGCCCCGTTTGGTGCCACGAGACGCGCTCTGAGTTCGTGGTTGTCCTCGTGGAGGACGAACATACGCACGCGAACTCGTGAGACCGAAAACTGGTCGTTGACGGTGATGGTCGAGACATTGGCACCGACGTCGGTCATCAGCTGGCCGTAGACGTTCGTTCCATAGGTGCGCGTGTGCGGGCTCCCTGGTCTTGCTGGTTTCACCACGACGGGAACGGCCGTGCTGGTAACCGTATTGGCACCGTCCGTCACGGTCACGTGGTAGTTTCCTGCATCGGCACCGGTTGCTCCGGGGATGAAAAGCTCGGGGCCGAAGGTGTTGATCACGGACTCGCCATTGCGCTTCCAGTGGTAGACCGGCGCCTGTGTTCCCGCGACGGCGACGGAAAGGTGGATCATCTCGCCATCGACCACGGACACGGGATGCAGTTCCCCCACGATGGCCAACGGGCCTATTTCTGGTAGCTGGGTTTGGATCTTCATGACGCCGCGGTGGGGAACCATGAAATCCCCGCCAAGAAACGCATGGCCGGTCGAGGTGCCCGTCAGGGTGCGAACGAGGCCGTTGACGGAAGGGGGGTAAAAGGTTTCGTCGACCACGCTGTCAAAATCGAGGCGGGCGATGCCGCGAATGGTAGTGCCGTTGATGCGGGTGAAATCGCCGGCGACCAGCATCGAGCCGTCTGGCTCGGAGTGAATGTCGAGCACGCCCTTGTTGAAATCGGCGGTGAACGATTCATCGAACCGACCATCAGGAAACAGTCGGGCCATGCCGCGCTTGAAATGTCCGTGCACGGAAAAAAAGTCGCCGCCAATGAGAATGTGCCCCGAATACTGGACATCGATGGCATGCACCTCGTTGTTTGGTCCCGATCCCTGATGGAAATCGAGATCCACCTCTCCCGTCGAGAGCAGACGCACGAGGAAGTTGGAGGTGGCGTCACCCGCTTCGGTGAAGTTGCCACCGGCGAGAATCTTGTCGGAGGTGTCGGCGCGCAACGCATGGATCGGGCCGTTGAACAACAGGTGTCCCGCGAATTCGTCGTTGTAGTTGCCGTCGGAGTCGATGCACAGGAGGTGTTCTGCGGTATCGGCTCCGTACAGAGAGAAGTCCCCCCCGGCGAGTAATCGGAGATCGGAAAGCAGTTCGAGAGCCCTGACCTTGCCGTTCGGAGAGACTCCCTGAGCGAAATTCGGATCAAGGCTTCCGTTATCGTAGATTTTCGCCAGGTACGGTCGCGCTGCTCCATTGTACTCCAAAAAGTCTCCTCCGATGTAGGTCCGGTTGTTGACCCGGAGGATGGTGCGAACCTCGTCGTCAGGTCCGGAGCGTCCTTGGTTGAACGTCGTATCCAGAGTGCCGTCGGCATTGAGACGGGCAAGATTCCGGACGGGGATTCCATTGATCTCGGAAAACTCGCCGCCGATGAGAATCTGTCCGTTCGGGAGTAGTTCGATCGCACGTATCTCCGCGATGTTGGCATCTGCGACGTGGAAGCTGCGATCGAGGGAGCCGGCACGTTCGGGGTATTTGAGCACGTGAAGGTCTACGGGGTCGCTCCACGACTCACCGGTGGGCAGCGTCACATGGGCACGGTAGCTGCCTCGGTCGCCGACGCTCACGTTTTCCAACAGCAGTTCGGGATCGTTCCCGTTGGGAACGGGCACTCCGTCCCTCATCCACTGGACGGTCGCGATGTTCGCGGGTTCAAAGCCGCACTGGAAGCGGACAGGGCTACCCTCCGCGGCACGCTCTTCGACCGGTTGGGTTAGGATCTGCGGTGTTTGTGCAGAGGCAAAAAAACCCGTGGCTGACACGATGAGTGCGAGGCAGCCTGATCTGAGAAGGAGGGTTCGTTGAACCGAGAGGAGGAAAAACCCAGAGGTGGAGCTCTTCAGCCTAATGATGCGGAGGTTTCTTTTGGATCGTTACGGGCCTTCCAGGATGGTGGCCCCCGTGGGTGTTTTCGAGCCGTGCAGGCCGTTGATGGGTTCTATCGTAAGGAAGAATCGTTCTGGTGAAAAGCCTTTTGGCAGCTCAAAATCGACACGACCGAACCCATCCATGAGGTCGGGTGGCAAAAGGCCGGCGTTCACGGGTTCCTCGCTTTCCGGGTGGGGAAACCAGAGTTGGAAAGCCGTTTCTTCGGCCAGTTCGGGAAGGTTCTGCACGATAATGGAGGCGCTTCCATCCGATTCGTTGAAGAATGTCCATGCCCGTGACGGCGCCCTTTGTGCTACCGCGGCTTCTTCACGACCAACGGAGTTCTCAGGTGTCTGAACGGCGTCGACTTCCGTCACTGCTGTGGGTTCGGTTGGTTTCGGGGGGTCCGGGACAAATGGAAAATCACTCTCTCGAATCGGTTGCGTGGGTCGCATGCCGATGTGGGCGGAACCGTTGGCGGTTCGACGCCAGATAATGTGGTTGTTGCCGTCATAGTAGTTCCCGTTTCCGTCCGTTGTCAGGTTGTAGCGCGCGGCATCGTGGATTGGCAGATCGAGGTGGAGAATCGATTCGCCTGGGGGCAGATTTAGAAGTCCGAGTGGCGGCATGCCACTTGAAATCCGGAGCTGTCCTTCGCTACTCGAATCGTCTCCGGTGAACGACACCCCGGAGGTGCTGCCAAGCGTCCCATCGGATTCCTCCGCAGGCGTGGTCTCTTCCTTCGTCGCCTCGATGATTCCGGCGGCGACGATGTCATTGACCGCTTCCGAAGGCAGCACGGGTTCCGCGGTTTCCAAGTCCTGTGCATTGGGATCATGCATCTCGATGATCACCATCGGCGAGCGGCCCGGCACGGGGTTGTAGCGGGCATCGTTGATCTTCGTGAGATGCGCAAGCTCCTTCTTCATGCCCTCGAAATCCTGAATGAGCTCGTAAGCATCTTTGGCCCCTGCTTTTCGAAGGATGCTCCAAAGGTGCTTTTCCTCATCCGTCGCCGCCGTTCCGGCGGAACTCGAGCCGTCGGCCCTCGTCGACGGCGATATCGTTGTGCCCGATTCGTCTCCGGGTTGGGAGGGCTCCGCGTGGTGGTTTGCGGCGCTCGACCTTGTGATCACACGGTCGGTGACCTGCCAGCCCAGAAACAGAGCCAAGGCTGCGGCGACCGGCCACCCGCCACGCAGGGCGAGAAGTCGCGATCCGGCGTCAGCGAGGCGAGCGATTTTCGAGGGCGGGATCACGCGCCGCTGGATCTTCTCGAGCGTTTCGGGGTCTGCCTGATGTGGGGGCGCAGTGAGGGCGACCGCGCCGACCACGTCCCTGACTTCGGCGACGTAATCGCCGAGTTCGGGGAACGATTCGAGCTGGCTCTCGAATTCGGCCCGTTCGTCGTCATCAAGGAGGTCCAGCACGTAGAGGCTGGTGAGTTCCTTGGCATTGGCGTCAACGATCATGATCCTTGAGTAGGTCGCGGAGTTTGATGATTCCGCGCCGGATGCGCGATTTCACCGTGCCGAGTGGCTGATTGAGTTCCTCGGCGATCTGGTAGTGAGTAATTTCTCCGAAAATGGCCATTCTTACGCAGCGTCGTTCTTCCTGCGGTAGCTCCTGAAGGGCGTTCTTAACGATGCGCGTGGTCTCGCTAAAGAATAGATCCGCAATACTCGCGTCGGTGGATGTCGCCCCGTCGTCGTGATCGGCAAGAGGGAGGGTGTGGAGGCGGCGTTTTCGCGAGCGCTTCCGCAGCCGGTCGAGACAGAGACCGCGGGTGATCATCACAGCCCATGTGAACGGTTTGGAGAGTTTCGGATCATATTGCGGGGCTTTGTCCCAGATGCGGACAAAGGCATCCTGGAGCGTTTCCTCGGCCTCGAACTGATCTCCAAGGCTCTTCATTGCGAAAGAGAAAAGCGGATTCGCGTAGATCCGATAGAGTTCGCTGAGTGCCTCGGGATCGCGGCTCGCCATACGGCTCAGAAGACGGATTTCAAGTTCGCCGTTGGCAATCGGATCGCGAGCAGGACGAGTGGGCTTGCTCGACGAACTCACGGCGGGGGAGGAGGAGTCTTCGGAGGACTTTCGGGGGGTCTTACCGTCGTTGTATACGTGGAGCGCCATTGGAGGGCTGCGATGATGGAACCATGGCCCAACGAGGAGCAGCTGCCCCACCACATGGACGCAGGCGATTGGGGGTTTTCATGATCGCGGGGTGCAGAGGAATCATGAAAACTTATCCGTATTCTAGCCTAGTACGGATGAAATTCGGCGCTTTTTTTCCTAAAAACTGTGAAAAAAAAAGATAATTGCGTTGTGCAAACAGGTCCCGCATAACCGGCTTTCGACACCGTCGGAAGGGCATGAAAACTTCATCTCTTCCCTTCATCTGCTCGATCGTGGCGCTCGTCGCTATGGGCTCCGCCCGCGGGGATCTCGCCACCTATCATACGTTCGGCACATCGAACACCGTCACCCGGATCAACGAGGACGGTGAGGCGCACCTGAACTTCCCGCTGCCCTTCATCGCGAGCTTCACGCAGCCGTCCGGTCTGGCCGTCGATTCCGAGGCGAAGGAACTCTACTACGCCCGGCTCTCTTTTGTCGGCAAGACGAATCTCGACGGTTCTGGAAATACGACGGTGAAAGATCTCGGCACCGGCAACGGTCCCAGCCACCTCGAGCTCGACGAGGACGGTGAGCATCTGTATTTCTATGTTCACGGCTCCACGCAGGGCACGATGGAGAGGGGCATCTACCGGATGAACACCGATGGGACTGTTGTCACCCCGGTGATCACTGGCACGCTGCTGGCCGCGATCAAGCCTCCCATCAGTCCCCTCATCACCTCCACGGCCGAGGACGGAATGGTGATCGATCCCGAGAGCGGGCACCTCTACTGGTCGGACGCACGGAGGCTGTTTCGCTCGTCACTTGCCGGCGCCGATCCCGTTGTGGTGGGCACGTTTCCCTTCAACATCCGTTCCTTCGAAATCGATACTGCGAATGACAAGCTCTACTACTCGGACAACACGCACATCGAGCGGTCGGAGCTCGACGGGAGCACTGCGACGACCATCTACTCGCCGGGTTTTGGTTTCCCCGAAGCCTTGGAGTTGGATTCGGCGAACGACCGTCTCTACTTCATCCAGGATCGGAAGCTCAAATACACGAATCTCGACGGGAGCCTCAGCCCCGTCGAAGTGCGGGGGATCGCGGATACGGGAGCATCCGATATCGAGGTGGGCCCGCTACCTGATCTGACGATGCCGAGGATCGTTGGTGTCGAGAAGCTGAGCACTAGTGGTGGCTTGCGCCTGCGCATCTCGCACACGACCGACCCCGGTATCAACTACACGATCCAGTCGAGCACCACGATGAAATCCGGATCGTGGACGGCGACCGGAGCGAGCGTGACGGGAGATGGAACGGTGAGATCGACGGAGTTTGCGATTTCCGGGATCGAGAAATTCTTCCGTGTGGTTTGCGAGGATCCCTGCGACTAGTTCAGTCGGCAAGGTACTTCGCAAGCTGTTCTTTCATCTGCCCGCGGGCTCTGAAGAGGAGACTCTTCACCGCGGGCAGAGACAGTTTCAAGATCTTGCCTATCTCCTCGTAGGGCATGTCCTCGTAGCGGCGAAGAATGACGGCCATCCGCTGCTTCTCTGGAAGCGCGTTGATGGCTTCGTCGATGGCTCCCACGAGTTCCTCATGGAGGACGTTGGCATCGGGCTCGGCGCCGTGTTGTTCGGTAACCGTCTGGTGGAATTCCTCCTCGCGTTCCTCGACAGAGACTTCCTTACGGCGCGAACGTTTGCGCGATTCATTGAAAACGAGGTTCCGTGTGATGGTGAACAACCATGTCGTGAATTTCGCTTTGGGCTCGTAACGCTTGGCCGATTTCCAGATCCGCACGAATACCTGCTGGGCGATGTCTTCCGCGTCGTTCGGGGAACCGAGCATTTTTGCCACCGTCCCTACCACGGCATGCTGATGCCGAGTGACCAGTTCCTCGAAAGCCGTCATGTCGTCCTTCTTGACCCTTGCCATGAGCGCGACATCGACGGCATTCGGGTCCTCGGCGTCGGTATCTTGGTCCATTGCGATCAGTGGGGGAAAGGACGCCGTTGGCGTGAGGCAACCTTCTAGCAGCATTCCTCTGCAATGTAAACCCGCCGCACGCCGCGAAGTTGCAGTGCTTTCGTCTATGCGACTCTCTGAGGCGTAATAAGTCATGAGCGGTTGATGACCGTTTTCCGCTTGTCCCAACCGGAGAGCGACGTATGAATACAGCAATTTTGAACACGACGACGCCACAGCCCACCGCCTCCGCCAGCGAGGCTCAGGCCGCGGGATTGCCCTCGTTGACGGGTGATTTTGCGCTGTTGCAGTCCCGGGCTCTCGGTTTTGTGCTCGGGCGCGGCCCTTTCGAAGGCCAGGCGAAGCCGCCGGAGTCGGGCGTCGCCTTTTACGTGAACGATTTTGCGCTCGGTGATCCGCGTCCGTGGAAAGTGCCGGCATCGTTCGAAATTCATGACCACTGGGGCGGTGTCGCGGTCTCCGGTCAGGCGGCGATGCCGGAGATTGAGTGGGAGCCGGTGGACGCGAGCAACTTCGAGTCCGTGTTCGAAGGCATCATGAGCGCCATTGGCGAGGGGTGGCTATCCAAAGCCGTACCGGCAGTGACCGAACGTGGGGTTCTCCGGGGAGGTGAAATGAGCAGCCTTCTCTTGGCGCAGGCACCGCGTCGCGATGGTGGATGGCTTTACGGATTTCAGGATGGCGAATTCGGCTTCGCTGGACGCACGCCCGAACGGTTCATCACCGTGGGCGATGGCGGGTTGCGAACCATGGCACTGGCGGGCACCGCCCGGCCCGAGGCGGCCGCCGCATTCGAGGAAGACCCCAAGGAGATCGAGGAACACGCGGTCGTGGTCGACGACTTGAAGCGTGTGCTCGGTGCATTCGGTGAGGTTTCGGTCGCCCCGAGGGAGCAGCTCGATGTTGGCGGGATGCTGCATTTTCTCGCCAACTGCGAAGTGCAACTCGACACGGACGCACCTCCCGAATTGGACGAACTTCTCAACGCACTCCACCCGACCCCGGCGGTTGGCGTGCTTCCGAGATCGACCAAGGCGAGCGAGTTCCTCGCAGGCTGCCGTGCTCGTCTCGCGACGCCCGCTTACTTCGCCTCTCCGTTCGGAGTGAAGGTCGATCAGGCGTTTCACGCGGTGGTGGGCATTCGCAGCGTGTTCTGGGAGGGATCGCGCGTCTTTCTGCCCTCGGGCTGTGGAATCTTGCGGGGGAGCCAACTCGATCGCGAGTGGCGGGAGCTTGCCTTGAAGCGTGACTGGGTGAAGCGTGCATTCTCGCTCCTGTGAAATGAGCCGGGAAGCCGCGCACGATCTGCTTCAGCGCTGTGCGGCAGCGGGAATCGGGGAGTACTGCCTCTGTGCCGGAGCCCGGAATGTGGAACTCGTCGTGCCACTTTCCGAGTCCGACGCGGTCAAGACATGGCATTTCTTCGAAGAACGGTGCGCGGCTTTCTTCGCGGTGGGGCGGATGATGCGGACGAGAAAACCGGTTGCGGTGGTCACGACGTCGGGAACAGCGGCGGCCGAACTTCTGCCCGCCATCATCGAGGCGCACTACCAACGGTTGCCTTTTGTGGCGATCACGGCAGACAGGCCGGAGGAGTTCCGACACAGCGGTGCCCCGCAGGCAATCGAACAGGAGAAACTCTACGGCGACTACGCGGAGACGGATCTTGATCGATGGGCGCAACTGGGACCACTTCATCTCAATGTCTGCCAGGATGAGCCGAAGCCGGGCGCCAGCGCAGTTCCACTTCAACTCGGTGACTGGAGTAGCCCGCCGCTCGACATGGATTCTTGCGCGGATTTCTTCAGCGACCGAGCGGGTCTCATCGTCATGCTGGGCGCCATCCCGGAAGCCGACCGATCGGATGTCCTGGTGTTCCTGCTCGAACTCGGTGCACCGGTGTACGCGGAGGCACCTTCAGGTATGCGGGAGTCTCCCGAACTCGCGGGACTGCGGCTCGGCGAACTCGATTTGAAGACGCACGAAACCCGCAAGGTCGTGCGCGTCGGAGGCGTGCCGGCGTGCCGCTTCTGGCGCGATCTGGAAACGCGGACTGATATCGAAGTCCTCTCCATCACCGACACGCTGTATCGCGGGTTGGCGCGCGAGGCCCAGGTCGTTCCGATGACCGGTCTCCCGGCAGTTGAGGGAGGAACGGCGGAGCAGCATTCGCCGGGTGAGGACCACGTCAAACCTTTTTGCGAGCGCTTTCCGCGAAGCGAGTGCGCGTTCGTTCGCGGGCTCTCCGAAACGATACCTGGGGGTGCGTCGGTATTCCTCGGCAACAGTCTCCCTATTCGCGAATGGAACCTTGCCGCGACTTACGAGGATCGGGGGTTGGACGTCTTTGCCGCCCGTGGAGCCAATGGCATCGACGGCCAGGTCTCGTCGTTTTTCGGAATGAGTGAGGGCGTGAACGAAAGCTGGCTGGTCTGTGGAGACCTGACGGCGATGTACGATCTCAGCGCACCATGGATCGCTCCGCAGTTGACGCCCGGCAAACGTCGGATCGTTGTCGTAAACAACGGCGGTGGCCGGATCTTTTCAAGATTGCCAGCGATGCGGAATCTTGGTGATAATGCAAGGAACGTGATCGAAAACGTGCACGACAGCAGTTTCGAATCGTGGGCCGCCATGTGGGGATGGGATTACATTGTCATCAGAGACCGGGAGGAACTCGCGCAACCGGTGAAAAGCGCGAATGCCGTGATTGAGATCGTTCCCGATTCGACTCAATCGCAGGCATTCTGGGGGGCGTTGCCGTGATCTGGCAACTCCACGGGGCTCTTGGAAGTGCGGCCGACTGGGAGGTAGTCGGGCTTGAGAATGCAAAGCCCGTGGATCTCTACGAGAACGTATTGCCTTACGGGGAGTGGGCTCGCTGTTTTTGTGACTATGTCAGGGATCAGGATTCCGAGCCGCTGATCATGGGGTATTCCATGGGAGGAAGGCTTGCCCTCCACGCTCTGCTTGAGGCTCCGAATCTCTGGCAGGGTGCCTACATCTGCTCGACCCACACCGGCCTGTCCGATGAACTGGAGCGGGCGACGAGGTGGGAGCGGGACCTCGCGTGGCAGTACAAGGTTCTGGATACCGACTGGGGCGAGTTCATGAGCGCGTGGAACGCGCAACGCGTGTTCGGCGAGGACGGAGACGGGAGCGGTGCCCATCGCATCGACCCGGGCGAGCGCCGGTCGGCCATGGCGGAGGCCTTCGATTGCTGGTCCCTTGGGCGCCAGGCGGATCTTCTTCCGAGATTGGCGGAACTCGATCTTCCCATCTGCTGGATTGTCGGCGAGCGGGACGAGAAGTATGTGGATTTGGGACGCCGAGCCGTGAAGCAGCTGACGCAAGGCGATCTGGAAATCGTGTCCGGCGCGGGGCACCGGGTTCCGTGGGAGGCTCCCGAAGCGGTGAAGGCTTTTGTTTCCGCGAATTCGTCCTAAGTTAGCGCCGATGAGCGATTGGAATTTCACAGACACCGGCTTCACCGATATCCGATACGAGACCACGGGTGACGGCATAGCGAAAATCACGATCAACCGGCCGGAGGTCAGGAACGCGTTCCGCCCACAGACGGTCAAGGAGATGCTCGCCGCCTTCGAACTCGCTCATGAGGACCCCGACGTCGGTGTCGTCATTCTGACGGGCGAGGGAGACCTCGCGTTCTGCTCGGGTGGCGATCAGAAGGTCCGGGGAGACGCAGGATACGTGGGTGACGATGGCGTTCCCCGACTCAACATCCTCGACGTCCAGCGGAAGATCCGCTCGATTCCGAAGCCGGTCATCGCGATGGTGGCCGGGTACGCCATCGGAGGCGGCCACGTCCTGCATGTCGTCTGCGATCTCACCATCGCCGCCGACAATGCGCGATTCGGGCAGACCGGACCGAAGGTGGGTTCGTTTGATGGCGGGTTGGGATCGAGTTTTCTGGCACGGATCGTCGGGCAGAAGAAGGCGCGGGAAATCTGGTATCTCTGCCGACAGTACGATGCGCAGGAGGCGTTGGAGATGGGGCTCGTGAATACCGTCGTGCCCCTCGCCGAACTGGAATCCGAAACGCTCAAGTGGGCGCGGGAGATTCTGCAGCATTCGCCGCTGGCGCTGCGGTGCCTCAAGGCGGCGCTGAACGCCGACTGCGACGGGCAGATGGGTCTGCTCGAACTGGCGGGTAACTCGACACTGCTCTACTACATGTCCGAGGAGGCGAAGGAAGGGAAGAATGCCTTCGTCGAAAAACGGAAGCCGGACTTTTCCAAGTTCCCGCGGGTCCCGTGACCGAGGAAGCCGAGAACGAGATTCCTCTCGGCGCGTGGATTCTTGCGGCCCGTCCGAAGACGCTTCTCGCGGGGATCGTTCCCGTGTGGGCCGGGTGCATCCTCGCCTTCCATCTCGCGGGTGAGTGGAGTCCCTATCTCGCGGGCTTCACCTTGGCGAGCACGCTGTGCATCCAGATCGCCACGAATCTCTTCAACGATGCCCTCGACCATGCCAAAGGCGCGGATACGGCGGATAGGCTTGGGCCGAAGCGGGTGTCGGCCGAGGGGATGATTCCGCCACAGGCGGTGATTCTCGCCGGAGTGACCCTTCTGCTCATGGCGGTCACCTTCGCCCTGCCACTCATCGTCGCGCGCGGCTGGCCGATTCTCGCCATCGGCATTCCGTCGCTGTACTTCAGCTTCGGCTACACTGGCGGGCCGGTCCCTCTGGCCTACCGCGGACTGGGTGAGATCTTCGTCATCCTCTTCTTCGGGCTCATCGCGGTCACGGGAACGGTTTTCGTACAGATCGCCGAGTGGCGATGGGAAGCCGTTCTCCTTGGACTGCAAGTCGGGATGTATTCCACGGCGCTGATTGCGATCAACAACCTGCGGGACGTTGCCGAGGATACGGCGAGTGGAAAGCGGACACTGGCAGTGCGATTTGGCACACGCTTCGCCAAGTCGGAGATCGCGGTCATGTGTCTGGCACCACTCTTTCTCGGTCTGGTGTGGCTCGTGAGCTTCGACGCGATCCGACTCTGCGTTCTTCCGCTTGCCTTGCTGCCGATCAGTCTCTCTTTGGCGAGCAAAGTCTGGCGGACCGAGCCGAGCACCGCCTACAATCGCTATCTCGGGATGGCGGCCGGGCAGATGTTGCTGTTTGTTGTGCTGATCACCTTGGCAGTGTTGTTGAACTGAAGGAGAATGAGAGCGACGAACAAGCCGATCTACTACCACCGCTACGTCCTGCGGGCGAATCAGGCGCTCAATGCACGCTCGAAGCGGTGCGAGTTCGAAGGGGCGCTCATCCGCTGGAACGACGGGTTCGGATGCATCCACCCGTGGGAGGAACTCGGCGATGCGCCTCTGGACGATCAGTTGGAGGCGCTAAAGTCGGGCCGACACGACACGCGACTGACAAGCCAGGCGCTGCGATGCTGTGGCCTCGATGGGGCGGCGAGAAGGGAAGGGCACTGGTTGTTTCTTGGGGTGCGCGTTCCGGACAGTCACGCGATCTACGCTAGTCTTCCCGAGGACGAGATGCGGCAGTTTCGCTACGTGAAAGTGAAGTGCGGGGCCGATGTCGACGCCGAAGCCCGGCGCGTCACGAAGATTGCAGAGTCGTTGCCGACAGCGAAGCTGCGTCTCGACTTCAACGGAGTGCTGAGCGTGGAAGCGTATCGCAATTTCGTGGATACGCTTTCTCGCAAGGTTAGGGATTGCATCGACTTCGTGGAGGATCCAGTGCCCTATGACGCGGACATCTGGAAACAGCTGCCGTTACGTCTGGCTGCGGACGAGGCGGAGGACAAGTCGGGTGGGGGATTCACCGTGCGCGTGGTGAAGCCGGCAATCGAGCCCGTCATTCAGTGGAGCAAGCCGGTCGTCATCACTTCCTACATGGACCATCCCATCGGCCAGGTCTATGCGGCCTACGAAGCGGCTCGGTATTCCGGCGACACTTACGGAGCGGGCCTGCTCACTCATTATCTCTTCGAAGAGGACGCGTTTGCGGAGCGACTGGGACGCATCGGGGCACAACTCGATCCTCCGGAAGGGACGGGGCTTGGGTTCGATGACTTGCTGGAGGCTCTGCCATGGATTCGGCTGTAGTCCTCGAAGACGAGGTAGGGAACCGGGGGTTCTTCAACGGCGCTAGCTCACATGTCAGGGAGGACATTCTCGACGGCGCACGGGCGGTGGGTCTCTGCGATCATACCTTGTTCGAGACTTCTGGATCGAGTGGTGATCCGAAGTATGTGTGCCTTTCGGCCGAGGCGATTCGGACTTCCGCGCTCGCGGTGAATGCATTTCTCGGCGCTATCTGCGATGATGTCTGGCTCCGCGCACTTCCGCAGTTCCACGTTGGTGGATTTGCCATCGGCCC
>CAJIAN010000960.1_pt1 | contig 15578 bp, 17 predicted proteins | sample 9199061 | NCBI WGS metagenome assembly CAJIAN01 (sample SAMEA7708264, study PRJEB35096) | sediment metagenome | biome: marine neritic benthic zone biome [ENVO:01000025]; feature: sediment [ENVO:00002007]; material: shallow marine sediment [ENVO:03000034] sea grass bed [ENVO_01000059] ...
CCCGGGTTTCCTTCGACGATCGTCCATCTCGGCCTCGTCCTCGCCGGGAAGACGCCGGTCGATCTTCCATTCTGGGAGGGAGGCCGGATCAGAGATCTCGAACGCTTTGGGATCACGGCGGTCGTGACATCTCGGGCCATCCTCCGGGGTTGCGAAGAGAGCTTTCCTTGGCCGGACACGGTTCTCGACATGGGCACCGAGCTGGCATCGCTATCGAAGCTGGGCACTTTGTTGCGTCGGTTCCGCAATTTCATCTCCCCGGCGTTCATCATGGCCTGGGTGTTCCGCCATCGAGCCGCGAACACCGCCTATCTCACGGCGGAGGGCCACTTTGTCGAGACCGAGGGACGCTCGGTGATGGCGAATGCGCGGCAGATTACCGAGTCTTCGGTTTTGGGGAGAGGGGACGTGCTCTTGAGTTCGCTCGGTCTCACGCGTCCCGAGGGACAGCAGTTGTCTCTCTGGCTCCCGCTGCTCGAGGGTGTGACCTCGGTTTCGATGCCGGTCGTGACGAACGCCGCGATGCTGGAGGAGATCCTCGTGCGCGAGGAAGTGACCCGTGCCGCGGCAACGGATGAGATCCTTCGGGTGATGGCGAACGAAATGATACACGAGCGCACACCGGCCCTTCGTGCGCTCCTTGTCTTCAAGGAATCACGCTGGAGCGACGAATTCGCTGATTCCGAAGTCCGTGTGTTGTCGGGACGGGCCTGCAACCGATTGGGTGTGGTTGTCTCGATGAATTCCTTTGATCCCGAAGTCACGACATCGACTGCCTCGCCCCAGAACGGAGCGCGAGCGGGTTCCGTGGGTCGTCTGCTGCCCGGCATCGCGGGGAAGACCGGGCCGGATGGCATGGTGGGGATCTACGCACCCAGTCTGGGTGTATCCGAACGCCAGACGCTGGGGTGGCCGGGAGAATTCGACGCCGACGGCTTTCTTTTTCCCGGTGAAACAGCTGAAAAGGCGTTCGTGGGGGCCGCGAAGCCGTGATAAATTCTGCTTGCCCGGCTCGGCAGTATGTGTGAGATTCCCCGCCCTCATGCTGGATCCTCACCCCGGGATTCATCTCAATTCACAAGGATTTCCCAATGGCCTACGCAATTTTCAAAACAGGCGGAAAACAGTATAAAGTCTCCGAAGGCGATCGAATCGACGTCGAGAAGCTCGACATCCCCGTCGGCGAAAAGACGACATTTTCCAACGTGCTCTGCGTTTCAGATGACTCCGGTCTCAAGATCGGTGACCCGTTTATCGAGGGCGCGGCCGTCACGGCCGAAGTGATCGAGCAGTACCGTGCGAAGAAGGTGCTCGCCTTCAAGTTCCGTCGCCGCAAAGGCTATCACAAGACCCGCGGTCACCGCCGCATGCTGACGACACTGTCTATCATTGGCATAAGCGCCTAACACCAACTTCCAACAAGCTAGAAAGCAATGGCCCACAAGAAAGGACAGGGAAGCGTCAAGAATGGACGCGACAGCAACAGCAAGCGCCGTGGGGTGAAGAAATTCGGTGGCGAGAAAGTCGTCGCCGGGAACATCATCATCCGACAGTGCGGCACGAAATGGCACCCGGGCAACGGAGTGGGGCTTGGGCGGGACTACACGATCTTCGCCCTTGTCGATGGCCACGTGCGCTTCGACCGCGACGGTCGTCGCGTGAACGTCGACGCCGTCGAGGCGTAGGGTGATTTCTCGCACCGGCTTGGATTTGCCGGTGAGGAACGTCGGGACAGGGACCATGTTCCACGTCGTTCTTGTCGCACCCGAGATCCCGCCTAATACCGGGAACATCGGACGGCTCTGCCTCGCGGCGGGCGCACGGCTTCACTTGGTGAAGCCGTTGGGCTTCACCCTCGATGACAAGGCTCTCAAGCGGGCGGGACTGGATTACTGGGAGCAGGTGGACGTGCAGATCTGGGATTCTTTCGATGAGCTCAGAACGGAGGCTGGGGCGGACGCGCGGTTCTTGCTCCTGACGACCAAGGCGGAGCACAGCTACTGGCATGAGCAGTACCTTGACGGGGATTACCTTGTTTTCGGAAGGGAGACCAAGGGTCTCCCCGAAAGCCTGCTCGCGGCGCACCCTGATTCATGTCTGCGTATCCCGATGGTGGAGGGCGCGCGGAGCCTCAATCTTGCGACCGCGGTTGGGATCGTTCTCTTCGAGGCGCTGAGGCAGCACGTTTGAGGGGTATAAAAATAGTTAATGGATAGGCGAACTTCTTTCTTGCCAGCGAATAGAGCGGAGCCGTACTGTTAGTAACTCTAACACATTGGAGGAATAAGCGGGATTTTCCCCGCGTCGAACTCAATGCAAATTCTGACCAGGGAGACGTGTCATGTCTGCAATAAGAACAAACTACGGCATTAGCCGCATAGACCAGCCGGAGAAGAAGAACCACGGCTACTATGTCCGAATAACCCATCGAGGAAAAACAACCCAGAAGTACTTCCCGGACAAAGCATCGGGAGGCAAGAGCAAGGCCCTGAAAATGGCGAAGGATTATCGCGACAAGCTGGTCGCGAAACTTCCGAAGGCCAAGCGAGAGGCCGCCATGCGCAAGCGCCGCAAAGTCAAGCAGAGCGGTGTCGTCGGTGTTACCCACGTCGTGTCGAAGAGCCCGGCCGGCAAGACCTACGAGTACTGGCAGGCCGCTTGGGAGGAGAAAGGGAAACGAAAGACAGCGAAATTCTCGGTTAGCCGGTACGGCTCCGATGCCGCGCTCAGGAAGGCGAAGACGGCGCGGAGGAAAAACCAGCGCTGAACATCGCGCTCGGGTCTGTTTTCCATCGTCAGTGGTTGATACCGCTGTCACGGCGGGGTTTCTGTCAAAGCTTGGGGAGTTGGGGATCAGGAAATTCCATTTTCTGGTAGCGTCGTTGCGTGCCTGGGCGGATGGTTGCCCGCATGCTGGCAGATGCCCACTCAGATTCAGTCCTCGATCCAACGGAGCAGATCGGCAACGAGCGGACCATTCTCGAAGCGCGCGGTTTGGAACAATCGTTTCGCATGGGCTCCACGATTGTCGAGGTGCTCCGAGGGGTTGATCTGCAGATCGTCTCGGGGGAACGCGTCTTCCTGTGCGGTGCGTCGGGAGCCGGGAAAACGACGCTGCTTTACACGTTGGCCGGGCTCGAACGTCCCAAGGGAGGGGAAGTGATCCTCGAGGGCAGGTCTCTTTACCGCAACTCCGCGTCCAGGCAGGCGGACATCCGCAACCGGAAGATGGGTTATGTTTTTCAGAGCTACTTCCTCATGCCCGAACTCACGGCGCTCGAGAACGTTCTGCTGCCATCGTTCATGAACCGGAGCGAGCGCGAGGAGGCGGCGGTCGACATGATGCGCCAACTCGGCGTCGATCACCGGCTGGCACACCTGCCGGCGGAACTCTCCGGCGGCGAACAGCAGCGCGTCGCGATTGCCAGAGCGCTCGTGAACGACCCCGAAATCGTCTTTGCCGACGAACCCACGGGAAACCTCGATTCGGTGACGGGTGGCGAAGTCATGGATGCCCTGCTCAACGTCGTAGCCGCCCGAAAAAAAACGTTGATCGTGGTCACCCACGATTCCACAGTTGCGGGGCTCGGCGACCGCCAACTCGACCTCGCGGACGGACGGATCGTCGACTGATGCATGCGGTCCCGCGTCTGCGCATTCTCGCGTCCAGCGTCGCGCCGTATCCTGAAGAACTGGAAACATGAAGATATACATCGACGGCAATTTCTACGACAAGGGAGACGCGAAGATCTCCGTCTTCGATCACGGATTGCTCTACGGTGACGGGGTCTTCGAGGGAATCCGTTTTTACAACGGCCGGGTCTTTCGTCTGGAGGAACACATCGAGCGTCTCTTCAATTCCGCGAAGGCGATCCTCCTTGAAATTGGAATGACGCACGAGGAGGTCATCGAGGCGACGCTCGAGACCATCCGACAGAATGAGCTGGCCAATGGATACATACGCTTGGTGGTGACACGCGGCGAGGGCGGGCTTGGTCTCAACCCCTTCCTGTGCCCCAAGGCTTCCGTGGTCATCATCGCCTCGACGATCCAGCTGTATCCGAAGGAGAAGTACGAGAATGGTCTCGCGGTCATCAGCTGTTCGACTCGCAGGACGACACCGGCCGCCCTCAGTCCTTCCGTGAAGTCCCTCAACTACCTCAACAACGTGATGGCGAAAGTCGAGGCGATCCACGCGGGCGGTGAGGAGGGGCTCATGCTCAACGAACAAGGATACGTGGCCGAATGCACCGGCGACAATGTCTTCACGGTGAAGGGTGGCGTCGTCCACACTCCTCCGATCTCGGCGGGGGCTCTCGATGGCATCACCAGGCAGGTGATATTCGAGATCGCCGAATCCAAAGGCGTGACCATTCAGGAAGTCGAAATGACCCGCTACGAGATCTACACGGCGGACGAGTGTTTTCTCACCGGGACAGCTGCAGAGGTCGTTCCGGTGACGACGGTCGATCAACGCAGCATTGGAAATGGCAAGCCGGGACCGTTATCCCTCTCCTTCATCGAGGCGTTTCGCGAACTGGTCAACTCGACCGGCACGCCGATCTAAGCGCTTGCTAGGGCGGATTTTCGCGGGCATCTTGCCGAAAATCCCCCAAGCACGGTATTGTAGAATCATCGTCACGCAAATCAGGCCCGATGGCCTGCGTGGTTTGGCCGTGCGAAGGGACCATCCTCGTTCCCATGTCCTACCGTTCCTCCGTTTATTGCGCGCTTTGCGTGGTCCTCGCGCATTTCGCCTCCGCCCAATCGCCGACTGCCTGCTACCCGTTCGACGGAGGCAAGGAGGATGCATCGGGTTCTGGGATTGTCACTAGCACTAGCACTAGCACCAGCGGAGGAAACCCGAGTTACTCGTCGGACCGCTTCGGCAACAGCAACAGCGCCGCCAACTTCACGGCACTCTCGCCGATGTGACGAATCTCGTTATCTCGCAGATCCACTACAATCCGGACGGTCAATCGGAAACGACCGAGTTCATCGAGGTGATGAACGTGAGCGGAGGCGAGATCGAGCTCGCAGGGACCGAATTCACGGAGGGGATCCTGTTCGACTTCAGCACCGCCGCCGACACGACGCTCGATGTGGGTGAGCGCGCGGTCGTCGTCAAGGATCTCACGGCGTTCAACATGGCGTACGCCGCGTTCCTGCCGCTCCATATCCTTGGGGTCTACTCCGGTTCGCTGGACAACGGTGGCGAGCGATTGCGGCTGCAGGACGCCTTCGGTGGGACCATTCGCGACTTCAGCTACAACGACAAGTCGCCGTGGCCGGAGAGTCCCGACGGAGACGGGCCGTCGCTCGTCCTCATCGATCCGACGGGGGTGCCGATTCCGGATCACTCGGTCGGAACGAACTGGCGCCCGAGCGCCGTGGTCGCCGGCAGTCCCGGGACGGATGACAGCGTCGACTATGCGTCGTGGAAGACCGCCAACGGAGTCCCGAATCTCGGCGGTGCGGAGGATTTCCTCGACGATGACGGCGACGAAATCGTGGTCTTTCTCGAATACGCCTTTGGAGGGAATCCCAACGTCGCCGAGATCACTGACATTCTGCCCACCGCGCAAGTCGAGCCTGTCGATGTGAGCGGTGTGATCGACGATTATCTCACCATTCGATTCAACCGCGTGATCGGCGCCGACGATCTGACCTACACGCCAGAGGTGTCGACGGATCTTGCTGTCTGGAACAGCGGTCCGGCCTTTCTTGTCGAGGTTGATTCGCCAGTCTACAACCCGAAGGGAACCGAAACGGTCACGTTCCGGACCCTGATGCCGGTAGTCGGCGACGATCGCCGATTCATCCGCGCCAGCGTCACCAGATAGAGGGCCCGGAACCACCCAGCAGGCCATTTTTTGCAATTCGCGGCGTTGCCCGTATCCTTTCCGCGACGCCGCCATCCTTTGAAGAAGAATTTCAGTCTGTTCCTCGCGCTGCGGTACCTGAAACCCAAGCGCACCTACGTCTCGATCATCACCCTGATCTCCGTCATTGGCGTCACTCTCGGCGTCGCCGTCCTCATTATCGTCATCGCGGTGATGACCGGCTTCGAAAAGAAGATCAAGGAGAACATCCTCGCCTTCGATCCGCACGTCGCATTGATGCTCGACAACTTCAGTGACCCGTCACTGGACGAAGACACGCCCTCCCGCTGGGACAATGTCCGGAAGAAATACCAGGCGATGGAGAACGTCGAGGCTGTCTTTCCCTTCGTCGAGGGACAGATCCTCATGAAATACCATGTCGGCGGAACGACCCGCGTAGCCGCGCAGATGATGCGGGCAGTCTACGAGGAGGACGACGATCAGATTGCGCTGGTTCGTAGAATGATGGAGGAGAACACCGATCCGGATCTGTCGGGAGACTCGATGATTATCAGCCGTCAGCTCGCCGACGAATACGGCATCCTCATCGGGGATGTCATCGAAATCGATTCGAGCCGGAACATGGAGAAGCTCATCACCGAACGCGATCGGATCATGAACGATCCCGAAATCAAGGATGAGGATAAGAATCAGGCCATCATCGATGCGATGGACGAATACTCGATCCCGCTCGAGCTGACGGTGACCGGATTCTTCGACTCGCTGTGGTTCCAGAACTACGTCATCGTCCGGCTCGCCATCGGGCAGGATCTCTACGATCTGGGACCTCATGTCCATGGGCTTGCCGTGCAGCTCGATGACGCCTATCGCGCGGGCGAGTTCAATGTGAAACACCTTTATGACGCGCCTCCCTACTGGAGTTCGCACACGTGGATGGACAAGTACCGCCTTCGCTTTGAAACCATCCGCAACGAACGCTCGATGATGTATTTCGTTCTGTTTTTCATCGTCGTCGTGGCCGCGTTCAGCATCATGAACACCATGATCACTGTCACTGTGCAGAAGCGGCGGGAGATCGGGGTCATGAAGGCGCTGGGAGCCCGCGAGGGCCAGATCGTCTGGGTCTTCCTCGCCCAAGGCATGATCGTCGGGATCGTCGGAACCGCTCTCGGTCTTGGGCTTGGAGCGCTGATTACCATTTTCCGAAATGACATCCGCTCATGGCTTGCGGAGAACGTTGGCGTGAGCATCTTCCCCCAGCAGATGTACAAGCTCGCCGAGATTCCCGCGGATATCGTCGGGAAAGACGTCGCCGTCATCGGCGTCGGCGCCTTCATCCTCTGTGCGCTTGCGGCATTGATCCCTGCCTACATCGCAGCGCGACTCGATCCGGCCAAGGCACTCCGAGACTGACGCTTCCACCATGCAGGTTTATCTCCTCCAGAATGGCGAGAAAGCCGGTCCGTTTACCGTCTACGAGGTCTGCGATCTCGTTCGGTCGGGTAAGGCCGACAAGGATACGCCGGGCTGGCACGCGGGTTGCGAGAAATGGAAGCCGCTGGGCGAACTCGCAGCAGTGTCGGTCGCTTTCCACGAAAGGGAGGAGCCTCCGGAACAGGAAATCGAGCAGGAGGTTTCACGCCCGTCCTCGGAAGAAGCCGCTGCGACGCTTCTGAAGTCGGAGGTTCGGCCTGGAATGCGCGTGGCTGCCCGGTTCTTCGACGTGATGGTGTTTCAGTTTGTCGTCCTCATTGCCGCACTGGCATTTGGTCTCATGGAGCAGGAGGAGGTCTACAGGCGAGGAGTGATCGAACATCTATCCGTTCCCGCCGCGTGGGTGTTCCTCGAGGCATTCCTGCTCATGGCCTTTGGAACGACCCCGGGCAAGGCGCTCTTTCGTATCCGAGTCTCCACGGTGGACGGCTCGCGGATCGACATGATGCGCGCCGTCCGTCGCTCGTTTGCTGTCTGGTGGCGCGGAACCGGAATCTGGTTTCCACCGTTCATGATCATGATGTGTGCCTTGTCCTACACGATTCTGAGTTCCCACCGAACGACGCCATGGGATGCGGCGAATGGACTCAAGGTCACCCACGGAACGGTCGGACCGGCCAACATTGCGGTCATCCTTCTCATTTTTCTCAGTCTCGCGAACATCCTCGCCACCATGGCTGGGCCGCCTCCACCGCTTTCGGAGTTGCTGAATCCCCCGGACAACGGCTAAAAACGGGCCGATAGTTCATGGCCCGATCCCTCAGCATCGTCCTTCACGCACACATTCCCTATGTGCGCGATCCGGAAGGAGAGCACCCTGACGAGCAGGAGTGGCTTTTCCGCGTGCTCTCGGAAAGCTACATCCCGGTCCTGAAGATGCTCGACGGCCTCACCTCGGGAAAGGACCAACTCCCGATCTCGTTCTGCATCTGCGTCGCGTGGTCGCCCTTGCTCGCGGAGATGCTCGCAGACGAACTCGTGCAGGATCGCTACGTCAGATGGCTCGGCGTCGAGATTGACCGTGCCGACGAGAAATGCTCACGAACGAAGCACGATCCTCCGAGGAACATCGAGGCTCATGGGGAACGTGATCAGCTCGTGGATTGCCTCAAGACGTTCACCCACGACTGGGAGCGCGATGTCACGGGTCAACTGGACGTCTTGGAGGAACGCGGATGCGTGGAACGGCTCGACACCGCGGCGACCCATGCATGGCTGCCCGGCCTGGCCAATGTGCCCGAACTTCTCAACACCCAAATCCAGCTTGGATCGGATGGCCGCGACGGATTCTGGCTTCCGGAACTCGGCTGCAGTCCGGAAGTCGCCGGTGCACTCGCAGCAAATGGAGCGCGTTGGACTGTCATCGAGCCGAGCAGGAACGACGATTCCTCCCCGATTGTGCTCGAAGGTGGTCTGGTTGGATTCCCCGCCAGTGAGAGGCTCGATCGGCGAATCAGCCATTTCCCAAACACCACCGTTGAGGAAGGAGAAGGAATCCACGTCTGTCCTGTCGACTTCGAGAGTCTTGGCCACTGGCGACGTGATGGGCTGATCTTCCTCGAGGCGTTGCTGCGCCAGCGGCCGGACGGTTTCCGCCTGGAATCCCCCACGGAATACCTCAATCGGAATCCGATACTCCCGCTCGGGACGGCCAGCCTCGATGGTCGGGCGTTTCTCGATGGTGAAGTCCATCCCCACCTCGACCAACTTGCGAGAGACACGGTCGCGAAGGCGCTCGGCAAGTCGCCGGAGACGAATGGCGATCGCCCCCTCGTCCAACTCCTGCGTGAGCTTCTGCTCGCTCAATCCAGCGACTGGGCGTTTCTCGCAGCCGCCGACGGCAACGGGCTTGGAAAGTATGCGAAGCACCGCGTCCGCGCGCACATCGCCCGGGCGAGGGCGATTCTCGACGGTGACGCCTCCGCCTTGGAGCGGAGCGAGGCGGAATATCCGATTTTTTCAAATCTCGACTGGCGCGTTCTCGTTTCCCGCGTATAACGAGATCCGTCGTCGCTTCCATGCCCAAGGATCTCGTCTACTTCGATCTCGAAACGCAGCGCTCCGCCAATGATGTCGGCGGATGGAACAACAAAGGCGACATGGGGATGTCCGTCGGCGTGACCTACAGCACGAAGATCGGCAAGTACATCGTCTACAGCGAGGCCCGGGCCGGTGACCTCATCGATCAGCTCGTGCAGGCCGACGTCGTTGTCGGATTTAACCACATCAGCTTCGACTACGGCGTGCTCGAGGGGTACCGGCCAGTCTATCTTTCCGAACAGTGCATCAGTCTCGATCTCATGGTCGACCTTGAGGAGAAGATCGGTCACCGACCGAAGCTCGAAGCCGTGGCGTCCGCTTCTTTGGGAACAGGTAAGATCGCGCAGGGACTCGATGCGATCAAATGGTGGCGCGAGGGGAAGGTGATGGAGATCGCCGAATACTGCTGCTACGACGTGAAGGTCACGAAACTCGTGCACGAGTACGGCGTGCAGAATGGATTCGTGAAGTATGAAGACCGCTTCGGGGGGCAGCACGAGGTCGAGGTCGACTGGAAACTGTCGTAGGGGTCGATGATGAAATGGCTTGAGGAGGTCGATGAATTTTCGAAGGAGGGACCTCCTCTCGGAGAAGCCGAGTTGAACGGGATCGATGTGTTTCTCTCGGCACCGATGAACGCGGACGAACTCCGTGAACTGACCGAGTTCTGCAAAACCGCCGGCGGGATCGATTGCTCGAAATGGTCGATTTCGGAATTCAGGCTGCCTGACGAATACAAGGCGTTGCTTCGAATTGCCGACGGCGTTTCTCTCGTCAATGGAGAGCGGGAAGGCAGCTTCTTCGGACGGGGCGATCTTCGCGACTATTATCTCCGGTATCAGTTTCCCGAGTACATGGCCGAGGCCCTACCCATTGGTCTCAACGGCGGTGGCGTCTTCTATGCCTATGATTTTCGGAACGGTCTCGACGATCCGCCGATCATCGCGGCGGCCTCTGGTGTTCTCGATTGGGAAGATTCGGTCGTGTTGGGCGGCACACTCGAGGAAGTGTTCCAGCGGTCCACGAACATCGAACACGAACTCTATGGAGGCGATGAGGGAACGGAACTCGACATGCCCTTGGCGGGTGACATCTGGCTCGTCGAGAAGCCACCCGGCGGATTGAGGGACCTGTTCGCCATGAAGAAACGGCTCGGCCAGTCGTGGAGTGCAGGTGAGATGAAAAGCTGGCTTTCCGCCGACCTGCCCGTGCGAGTGATCGAGAACGGGCAACCTGTTGCCGCGCGTGTCCGGCTCCAGAACGATGCCCCATTACTGGAATGCCTCGGCTACTCGGAGCCGGGCGATCAGGCCGTCACACCGTTCACAGGCTAGCTGACGAGCTCGCGCGCCTTTTCGAGCAGCTCCGGCAACTTCTCGGCATCGTTTCCGGCTCCACGCGCCATGTCGGGTTTGCCACCGCCCTTGCCGCCAACGATCGGTGCGAGTTCCTGCATGAGCTTTCCAGCTTGGAAGTCCCCGGTGCGGTCTGCGTGCACGTAGATGCCGATATGGACCTTGCCGTCGTCGGCAGGGATGGTCAGAACGGCCACTCCGCCAAACTGCTTCTTCTTGAGGGTGTTTAGCAACTCCTGCATGAGCTGCGCGTCTCCCTCGAAACTCTCGACAATGGCTCCATCGGCGTTCGCGATCGTTTCCTCGAGCAAGGCGCTCGCCTGTTTTGAGGCTGCCGCGCCCTGTGACTTCTTGAGCTTCTTCTCCGCCTCGACCGCGGCTTCCTTCATCGCGTTGCGGTGATTCTCAAGAGCCGCCACGTCGGCTTCACTGCCCGAAAATTCCGGAGCGTCGAGCGCGCCTTCGCCGAGCTTTCCGTTGGTGGTGGCTAGCTTCTCCCCCATTTCGGCGATCTCTTGTTTGAGTGCTTCGATCCGTTCGTTCACGTAGGCGACCGCTGCGTCCCCGCACACTGCTTCGATCCGCCGGATGCCGGCCGCGATCGCACCTTCACTCTTGATCTTGAACAGCCCGATCTCGCCCGTCTTGCGGACGTGCGTGCCTCCACAGAGCTCCATCGAATAGCCGTCGAGCGCACCCGCTCCGCCACCGATCTGAACCACGCGAACGACGTCCCCGTATTTGTCTCCAAAGAACTGCATGACGTCGGCACGATCCTTCACATCGGCGTGCGGAACATCGGTCCACGTGACGAGGTCATCGTCTCCCACCTTCGCGTTGACGTGTTCCTCGACCTTGGCGATCTGGTCACGCCCGAGGGCATCGCTGTTGAAATCAAAGCGGAGACGATCTGGGGCCACGAGGGATCCCTGTTGTGCGACTTCCGGCCCGACGACTTCGTGGAGCGCCCAGTGCATGATGTGCGTTGCCGTGTGGTGGCCTTCGATCGATCGGCGCCTCGAACCGTCGACCTTCAGCCCGACTTCCAACGGTTCGCCGGTCCACGCATCGATCTTGCGCTCTAGCGCGAGACAGAAAGCGGCACCAATCTGGCTCACGCCGGTGATGTTGATCTCGTCACCGTTAGCGACAAGAACTCCCGTGTCGCTCACCTGGCCACCCTTTTCGGCGTAAAGCGGACAGCGATCGACGATCGCGAAATGCAAGCCGTCGCGGTCGAGCACCTCGACGACGTTTGCTTTCGATTCGTCTTCAGTGAATCCGGTGAAGTCGGTCTCGACCTCGGTTTTGTGATCGAGCGCGGCGATGACCTGGGCATCGCCGTCGCCCTTGCTGATCGCCTGGTGTTCCTCAAGGCGCTCCTTGTAACGCGCCATATCAACCTGAAGGCCCTGCTCGGTCGCCATGAGTTCGGTCAGGTCGATGGGGAAACCGTAGGTGGTGTCGAGATCGAACGCAGCGTCTCCCGAAAACACATGCCCTTTCGTTTCCGACAGCTCTCGCTCGAACAATTTCAAACCGCGGTCGAGCGTCTTGCTAAAAAGCGCTTCCTCGGCATCCAGTGATTCGGCAATCGCCTTCTGCTTCTCCGCAATCTCCGGAAAGACGCCGCCGAATTCGCTCACGAGCGTTGGGACGAGTTTGCTGAGAAACGGCTCGTTCTTTCCAAGTCCCAGCGTGCGTCCGAATTTCACGGCACGCCGGAGGATCCGCCGCAGCACGTAATTGCGCCCCCCGTTTCCAGGCTTGATCCCGTCGGCAATGGCAAAGCTCAACGTGCGCACGTGATCGGCGATGACGCGGAACGCGAAGTCGATCTGCTCCTGCTCGCTCAGTCCATCGCGACTCTCTGGAAGCGTGAAGCCGTAGGTTTTGCCGCTCGCCTTCTCGATCGCATCGAAGATCGGTCGGAAGACATCGGTCTCGTAGTTCGATATGGGCGTCGAGAAATCGGTGAATCCCTTCGTTCCCTGCATCATCGAGCAGGCGCGTTCGAAGCCCATGCCGGTATCGACATGACAGGAGGGGAGGGGACGAAAGCTCCCGTCCGCTTCTGCGTTGTACTGGATGAAAACGAGGTTCCACAACTCGATGCAGCGGGCGTCGTCCGCGTTGACGAGCTTGCCTCCGGTGTTTCCTTCGGGCGTGAGATCGACGTGCACTTCGGAGCACGGTCCGCAGGGGCCGGTGTCCCCCATCATCCAGAAATTGTCCTTCTTGTTGCCATTGATGATATGCACCGCCGGATCGAGTCCTGCTTTCTCGAAGATCGATTTCCAATGATCGTGCGCCTCCTGATCGAACTCCGCCGGGTCGCCGTCGCCCGGCTTGTAGACCGTCGCGTAGAGCCGCTCCGGCGGAAATCCCCAGCGCTCGACGAGCAGTTCCCACGCCCATTCGATGGCTTCCTTCTTGAAGTAGTTGCCGAACGACCAGTTCCCGAGCATCTCGAAGAGCGTCTGGTGGTAGGTATCGAAGCCGACGTCTTCCAGATCGTTGTGCTTGCCGCCGGCCCGGATGCATTTCTGCGTGTCGGCCGCACGCGGCGGATCGTAGGGCGCCTTTTGTGTTCCGAGAAAGAACGGCACGAACTGGTTCATGCCCGCGTTGGTGAAGAGCAGTCCCGGCGATTCCGGCATCAACGATGACGAAGGCACGATGGTGTGCTCCTTCTCCTTGAAGAAGTCGAGAAACGATTGGCGGATTTCCTTCGAAGTCATCATGCGGCAGGCACACCAGTGTCGCCATCGCCGCCGGTTTTCAAACGATCTTTAGCTGCGTGTCGTCGATCTCGAACTCGATGCGGCCTCCGTATTCGAGCCCCTCGATGAACGGAGCGAGAATCTCCAGCATGTCGGGCGGCTGGAAGTGTTCGGGCTTGGTTTCGGGATGCGGCCGGTAGATGAGACCGTCGATGGGATGCGGAGCGAGCACGCGGCAGTCGAAAAACGAAAAGTCCTCGGGTTGGCTGCTCGGGCTCCAGTCGACATTCCGGACCGTCGCTTTTGCGTTGATCACCTCGTACTCCCGGGGAGCGATGGAGACGTTCAACGTGCCCACATGGAATCCGCTGAGATCGATTCCCGCCTTGAGAAACTCTGGAGACTGCAGCCGAATCGTTCCTCCGGGAAAGCGCTGGTCACCGCCGATACCGGATGCCACACCGTGCCCGCGTATGAGAGTGCCCGAAATCCGTTGCCACGCCATATCGCTAGCGTAGCGGAATTCGTGAGAATTCCGAATTGGTTGGAGGCCGCCTAGCGCCGATTACACGAGGCCCTTGAGCCGGTTGACCGGCTGCACGGGCTCTGTCTCGTCGGAAATCTCGATTTCAAAGGCTCCGGCCATCTCTTGGGCGAAACCTTCGAGAAATGCAGCACCGGCCGCGAGTTGAGTTTCCAAATCCGTGTTTTCCAAGCCTTCCAGCGAGGATTTTTCTTCTTTGGTCATGTCGTGGGGAGAGGGAATGTTGAGGTTCTCGCAAATATGCCACGCAATTATGAAAATTCCAAGAAAATTCTGATAATTTGAGACAGCTTTCAGTCCGTTGAGCTCTCTCCGGCCTTGTAGACCCCGGCAAGTCGCCAAGTGTCCTCCTCTTCGATCATATTCAGCTCCGCCGGGAAGGTCTTGCCTTCCTTGGTGGTGATGGTCCCCACCATCAGTCCGCTGTCGCCTTCAAAGCCCCGCTTGTCCCATTCCGCGCTCGCGTATTCGTCGAGCCGAAACACCCGCATCATCGTCTGAAACGATTCGAATGGATTGACCTTTCGGAACGACTCGCCGGTGCGCTCGTAGGCTTCCTTCAAATCGCCATCGGCGACGAGTTGGAGAAATACATTGGTGTCGTTCTCGAGCTTTTTGCGTCCCGATTCGGCCGAGACGAAGAATCCACCCGCCACGAATATCCCCCCAAGACCGAAGATGCCGAGGATGCGAAGGAGCATGTCCTCACCGTAAGGTGGACATGGACGAAGGAAAGCGAAAATCGAACTCGGGCCGGGCTTGCTAAGCCCAGCTTTCGTATCTATCAAGGCATCCCCGCATGAGCACCTCCCGCAAGGCCCGGAAATCGGCACCCGCCAAGAAGAAGACCGTCCGTCGGAAGGTGCGGAAGAACGCGGATCAGGTGATCGCGGTGCGCGGTGCGCGGCAGAACAACCTCAAGGGATTCGATGTCGATATTCCGGTTGGAAAACTCACCGTCGTCACTGGACCGAGCGGGAGCGGGAAGTCGTCGTTTGCCTTTCAGACGGTCTACGCCGAAGGGCAGCGGCGCTATGTCGAAACGTTCTCGCCCTACACGCGGCAGTTCTTCGATCGGATGGACAAGCCGCAGGTCGACGAGATCCGCGGCATCCCGCCCGCCATCGCCATCGAGCAGGCGAACAACGTGCGTACGACCCGCTCGACCGTTGGCACGATCACGGAGATCAACGACTACCTGAAGCTGTTCTTCCCACGCGTTGCGGTGGCGAACTGCCCGGAATGCGGCGAGCGGATCCAGCCCGACACGTCGAAGTCGATCGCGACTTGGGCTCTTGAGAATCTCGATGGGGAGAGCGTTTTGGTAACTTTCGGGATTCCCGTTCCGGCAAAGACGAAGCCTGCGGAATTCTTCGAGTTTCTTCAGGCCCAGGGTTACTTGCGCGTTCACATCTTCGGCAAGACCTACCGCGCCGACGAGCCCAAGGCTTACGAACGCAAGACGCTGCCGGCGGTCGTGAAGGTGGTCCAGGATCGGATCAAAGTCGGGTCGCGATCGAAGACACGCCTGCACGAGGCGCTCGAAGCGGCGCTGCATTATGGAAAGGGCCAGCTTGCG